>ERZ773099.743-NODE-743-length-25863-cov-5.879650_pt1 | contig 25863 bp, 35 predicted proteins | sample MGYA00511120_ERZ773099 | MGnify/ENA primary metagenome ERZ773099 (study PRJEB29015, sample SAMEA2738012) | human oral metagenome | biome: human oral; feature: human-associated habitat; material: dental | place: China | collected 2104 ... | reverse complement strand
GGGCTCCATGCTGTCTCCCTCGACGTGCGTGATGAAAAACGACTTGTCGCCTTTGGGGCCGGTAAGCCATCCCTCAGGGATAGGCTCCCACCAATCCGCTTCAGCCTCAACCTCCGTAAGATCAAACCCCTTGCCGCAACAGACCGAGGATTGCGGTGCCAAGACAGGAACGTCAACAAACTCGCCACGAATCGGGCGAACATTGGATTCTGGCAATACCACCATCTTGATGGTGGGGCGTGAGGCACTCAGCCTCGTCGGGTCCTCCGTTTCGCCAAGGAGATAAGCGGTTGTGGTGTCTAGGGCCTGGGCGAGCTTCTGGAGCGTGTCAGCATCTGGGGACCGGCTGCCATTCTCCCAACGGCGAACAGTATTGACATGAAAATCAACTAAATCCCCCAGTTGCTCTTGTGACAACCCCATTTGTTTGCGACGTATTTTCAATTTTGCCCCAAGACACATACCATTCCCCTCCAAACACAATATACCCGTTCGGGTTGCCTTTTTCCAGACCTGAAGGTGTTGCAATTAAGACCCAATCGTGTCGATACTCCTCGACAATCCCAAAAATGGGGTGTATTGTTTCAACACAAACGGGTTGTTATTGGAGGTGGAACATGAAACTGAAAGAGTGGAGAACAAAATCGGGGCTGTCCCAATTCGAGTTGTCAGAAAAGGCGGGGGTTCACGAAAACACTATCCGCCGTTGGGAGTCCGGTCAGCGAGAGCCCCGCGCCTCCGAGATCGCCAAGCTCTGCGAGGTCCTGGGCGTCAGCGAGGCGGAGCTGCTGCGGGGGCCCCAATCGAAAGAGTGGCGGATCGAGGTTGTTTTCAGAAGGGAGGAGGATTGGGAGATGAATACGGTGGATATGTCGGCGAGCGCCCCGAACCTGTTTTTGGTACAGGTTGGGATGGAGAAGATCGGGTTGAACCTGGTGGGAGACCCCAAGGACGAGGCCGAGCTTGACGGTCTGTGGGGCAAGGCGAAGCCGCAGATTTTGAAGATGATCGCCATGCGGCGGGAGCTGAACGACGGGAAGGAGGCAGGGGCATGAGCGCTGTCCAGAAGCTCCGTAGAGCGATGCGGAGAAACAGACAGCAGTTGGGGATGTTCTTCGGGGTTTCGCGGGAGACCGTGAGGGCGTGGGAGAACGGGCGAGCGGACCCGCCGGAGGTGGTTCGGGAGTTCATGGAGGCACAAACATGACAGACGAAGCGCTCATAGGGTACTACGACCTGTACCAGATATCCAGCACGCGTGAGACGAAGCGAACGAAGGAACACAAGGGGATACTTCCCTTCCACCCGAACACGATCATGAACTGGGTAAGGATGGGGAAGTTCCCCGAGCCCATAAAGGGTCTGGGAAGCAGGAATATTTGGGAGAAGTCGGTCATCCACCGGTTCGCCGAGGGGCTAAGGAAGAAGGAGACCCCGTGATGAGGTGGCCGTACATCCTGCAACAGATCGTGGTCCTCTGCGCGTGGTGCTGGGTGGTGCGGGTGATCTGGAGCGAGGTGCGGGGACTGATGGGGGAGGTGGAAGAAGCCAATCAGTATGCGGAGGAGTTTTTGGGATATAGCCCTTCGGAGGAGGCGCTTCAAGTTGCCTGCCCGGAGATTTTTGGAGAGGAGTGACCCACATGAACGCAAACGCAAAAGTTGATCTGGACCTATCGACCCTGGGGAGCCTGAATCAGGAGGTCCGCGGTCTGTTGCCCCTGCTGCTGAACAGTATCCCGATGGACGACGACAAGACCAAGGCAAGGTTGAACATCAGCATCGAGCTCAAACGCCTGCCCGATTCGGCTACCGGCGTCGCAGTGTCGTATTCCGCCAAGCCGGTCTATCCCAAGAAGGCGCAGTCCATGTTGTGCCGCGCCGACCTGACCGGGAACCTGTCCGTCGACCTCGAGGACCTGCCGGACCGTAATCTGCCCTTCCCGGAAATGAAAGAGTTCAAGAAGATCGAAGAGGAGGCATAGCCCATGGAATCGCCGAAGTTCAATTTTAAGCTCGAAACCCTTCCGGATGAGCTGACCGTCCGGCAGGGCTGTGCACCGGATATCTTCCAATACGAAGGGTTCCGCTATACGGCCGACACCTTGGACAGCTTCGCAAAGCTGGTATCGGCGAAGGCCGTCAAAGAGAACTGCGTCGTTTTCTGCAACGAGAAGGGTTTTCATGCCATCCTCGACGACACCGTGCAGGATCGGAAGCAGGACACTGTGAGTTATGGCTTCTCCCTCTCCATCCAGGCGGAGGAGTGGAAGGAAGTCCTTTCCAAGGGCAAGGTCTTCGACATCAAGAGACTTGTTGATTTTCTGAAGCGCCGCGAGGAAAACGAGATAGCGGACATCGACCGGCTGCTCCATGCCGTGTCCAACTTCAAGTATGTGACCAATGTCCAGGGGGACTTTTCTTTCGACGACCGCAACAACTACACATTCAACGTAAAGCTCTCTGACGGCGAGGGGACGGTCCGCATTCCCAAGGTCATTACGGCGAGTATCGAGATTCTTAACGGTTCCGATTTCCGCCAGGATATCGAGATCGAGGTGGAGGTCGAGCGTCCGAAAGACCCCTCCGAGCGACCCTGCTTTCTCCTTTCCTGTCCCAAGTACCCCCGCTATTACAAGGCGGCGATCGACCGGGAAAGCACCCTCCTGCCCGAGCAGCTTCCGGGCTACCTGATCGTCCGGGGCAGCTGCTGAAACGACGTGACCGCCGGGAGGAATCCCACCCTCCCGGCGCATTGATGCGGAGGACGAAATGAAGAAGACCTACATAGCCCATCCCCTGCACGGACGGCGATATGGCGGCGCGGTTCGGCAGGCCGGATGTTTGCGTGGTGGACCTAGAGAGGATGGCCGGCGATGTCCCGTAGCTCGACCCGCGTGTTCCTGAATCCCGCCTCGATGCGGCAGATACAGGCCGTCGCGGACGCGGAAGGACTTACATTCTCGCAGGCGGTGAACACGCTGATACAGCGGGGGTTCGCCAGTAAGCGGACCAGAGCCAGGGCGGCGGGCTCGAAGGCGGGCGCGGTGTTTAGCTTCGGGGATGCGGTTAAGGGGGAGATGAAGGAGGCGACGGCGTGAAGCATTGGCTCTGAGCGCAAACCACAAAAGTCAGCGCAAAAGTCAGTGTATGGCACGTGGACCTTTGGGGCGACTGAGAATATTGACGTTTAAGTCAGCGCAAAGTCAGTGTAAAAGTCAGTGTTGCACTGAAATGATCATGGAATAGGAGGCAAGAGCATGAGTTTTTTGAATGGAGTTCAATGCGCCATATAGCCTCCCTCTCGTTCGGCAAAGACAGCCTTGCGATGGTGCTGGAGCTGATGCGGCGTGAAGACCCCTTAGACGAAGCCGTTTTCTTTAACACGGGGATGGAGTTCGACGCCATCTATCGGACGCGTGACAGGGCGGTTCCCATCATGAAAGCGCATGGTGTGAAGTACACGGAGCTGAAGATGGAGCCGAGCTTCCGGTACCTCATGTTGGAAAAACCGGGGCTGAAGAAGAATGGCGAACATGCCTGCGGCTACGGCTGGTGCGGATGGCGCTTCCGATGGGGGACGAAAAAGAAAGCCATAGCCCTGGGGGAGCGCGAGAAACAATATGGGGAAACGGTTGGCTACATTGGGATCGCAGCAGACGAGGCCCATAGAGCAAAGAAAAAGAAGGGGAAATGTTATCCCTTGGTGGAATGGGGTCTTACCGAGGAGGACTGCCTGAAAATCTGCTACGCGAACGGTTTCTTCTGGGAGCAAGATGGAGTCCGGCTGTACAACATTATGCCCAACGTATCGTGTTGGTGCTGCCGGAACAAATCGATCTCGACCCTGCGCAACATGTACCGATACCTCCCCGACGTTTGGCAGAAGCTGTGCCGTCTCCAGGAACGATGCGAAGCCCCGTATCTAGGGAAGCGGGGAAGCATTTTTGACTTGGAGAAACGGTTCCGTTTGGAACTCGAAGCGGAAAGAAAACAAATACGAATAGAGGAGGTACCCCTTGGTGGGCATTAACTGGGACAACATCCACGTTGGTGTAACCGGAATAACCAATGAGATTGTCTTGCTAAAGGGCAAGAAGAAGATTGATAACGGCAAAGCTTATCTGTTTGCAACAGACAAAAGCAACGAAAGGACACAAGAGGTCATGGATGCAGCCATCCAATACCTTCTGAACTTGGTACAACGCTCGGGTGGTCCGGAGAGAAAGGCAATTATAGAGTGCGAGGGTATGTATAGGCTGACGTTTGGCCCAGAGAAAAAAGCAATTATAGAGCACGAGGGCCTGTACAGGCTGACGTTTGAGGATCTAAGGGAGGCGAGCGCATGAAGACCATAGAGACCGTAATTTTTGAGTCTATCCAAGACGACGAAACCGCAGTGTGTCCCTACTGCGGATATCGAGAAGACGAACCCCAGGAGCTCGTGTCCGGGGAGACAGAATGCGCTAATTGTGGCGCGACGTTTTACTTGTCCATTGAAATTCACCACTCGTATACAACGGAGCCGATGGAAGCGCTGAAGGCCGCGGAGCTTCAGTCTAAATTTCTACGTGCTCAAAAAGCAGCCACGTCGAAGGAGGCGAGCGCATGAGCCGTGGGGTTCTGCGCGCAAAAGTCAGCGAAAAAGTCAGTGTGTGGTACGTGAGTCTTTGATATGACTGGGAATATCGATTTTTAAGTCAGCGTAAAAGTCAGCGTTGCGCTGAACGAATGGGAAGGGGCGAGTAGTCGTATGAGCAGCACAGGAACGTACACGCCGGGACCGTGGAGCATATACGAGACAGCTGGGAACGGGGGCAACATCCCGGCCCGCATGGAGGTAGTGGCCCCCGAGAGTGAAAGGGCGAAGAGGCTCATAGCCAATGTTTATGGTTTTAAGCTCCCTGAAGGCCGAGCCAACGCGCGCCTGATCGCCGCCGCGCCGGAGCTCTGCGAGGCGCTGGAGAACCTGATCGAGTTTCTGGTTCATGGGAAGAAGAACTGCCAAGCGATTTTAAGGGCAAAAGCAGCTCTCGCCAGAGCTAGAGGGGATGAGGGGGAAGATAATGCCTAAATTTGAATGGGGCGTGACACTCGTGATGGAGAGGCAGAAGTGCGTGCCGCTCATCATTGAGGCTGAGACGTTGGAGAAAGCGGAAAAGAAGGTATTGACACTCTTCGATGGATATTCCTACAGGCTGGATCTGACTAAGTTCAAAGCGATGTTCCCCGACGTATCTCTTGAGTACGACAAGTTCGACAATGACTTTAATGATTCATGGGATAAGTGCAATGTTTACGGGTGGGGTCACGTGGCCCCAGTCAAAGATTCGGCATAAGAAAAGCCCCTCTGGCAAGGGGCCTTCCCAAAGAAAAGAGGGTTAATGACAAATGGATTTTACCACAGGTAAGACATACCGGTTCAGAGGGAACGACAAAATGGATCACTACGGTGCCAGCCGGCTCAAAAACTTCAAGCTGGTGTACCTCCGGCACGTCGGGAAGGTGGACCTGTTCCAGCACCCTACAGCGGGTTGGCTGGAGGGCTTCACGCTGTGGCAGACCAAGAGATCGAGGAGGAGTGAGAGCACATGGCAATAAATCTCAAAAGTACCGGGAGTGTCGCCAGCGGGGGGATCAAAGTGCTGGTCTACGGGCAGGCCGGAGCGGGCAAGACGCACCTCATCCGGACGCTGCCCGACCCGCTGATCCTTTCAGCGGAAGGAGGGCTGCTGAGCCTCCAGGATTGCGATATCCCCTACATCGAGGTCGGCAACATCGGTGAGCTTGGGGAAGTCTATCAGTGGCTCCTCCAGAGCGACGAGGCGAAAAAGTACAAGTCCGTGGCGCTGGACAGCATCTCGGAGATCGCCGAGGTGGTCCTGAGCGAGGAAAAGAACACCACCAAGGATGGACGGGCAGCCTACGGGAACATGAACGACCGCATGACGCAGATGATCCGCGCCTTCCGGGACCTGCCGGACCGGCACGTCTATTTCAGCGCCAAGATGGAGAAGATACAGACGGACACGGGATCGCTGCTCTACGCCCCCTCCATGCCGGGGAAAAGCCTGTCGCAGTCGCTCCCCTACTTTTTCGACGAAGTGCTGGCACTGCGCCTCATCCAGAACAACGAGGAAAACATCCAACGGGGGCTCCAATGTCGGGGGGACCTGAGCTGGCAGGCGAAGGACCGGAGCGGGAAGCTGAACGCATGGGAGCCGGCGGACCTTGGGGCACTCATTGCGAAAATCGCAGGAGGACGACATGGGAATCAATGAACTGGTGACGAAGCTGTACGAGGCGAAGCAGGCGGAGCAGGCGGCGAAGAACGTGCGCACGGCGCTCGAAGCGGAGCTGGCACAGGCCATCGGCGTCCCGGAGGATTGGGAGGGCTCCAAGACCAACGCCGTCGGCGAGTACAAGGTGACGCTCACGCGCAAGATGAACGTCACGATCGATGCGCCCAGGCTGCGGGAGCTGGCCATTATCAACAACATCACCCCGGTGCTGGACACGTGCTTCCGCTGGAAGCCGGAGCTTATCAAGAGGGAATGGAACAAGGCGGACGATGGAGTCAGGACGAAGCTGGCCGAGGCGCTGGAGATCACGCCGGGCAAGGCGTCGTTCACGGTAAAACTTATGGAGGAGGCATAACACCATGGCAATCCTTTCTCAGAACGTTTTGGAGGACATCCGGACGGCGGAGGTCGTGAACTTCGAGCCGCTCCCGGAGGGCAAGTACACGGTGAAGGTGGATGCGACGGACCTGAAGTCGACGAAGAACGGCACGGGCCAGTACATCAAGGTGGAGTTCGTCGTGCTGGGGCCGAGGTTTCAAGGGCGAAAACTGTTCGCGAACCTCAACATCGTGAACGACTCCGCCGAGTCCATGCGGATCGGCCGGCAACAGATCAAGAGCCTGATGGTTGCCGGCGGGATGTCACAGGAGCAGATCAACCGCTTCAACGATACGGATCAACTCCTGGGGCTGACGGTCAACGTCCGTGTCGGGGTCGACGAGGGGAGCGGACAGTACGCCCCACAGAACCGCATCAAGGGATACGAGAAGGCGACCTCGATAACGCCGCCTCCTGCGGATGCGTTCGCTGCTCACTCGGCTGCCGGAGGCTTCGACGCGGCGTTTACAAACCCCGCCGTGGCGAGCACAAGTAACGCGGCAAGTACCCCGGCCTGGTTCAAGTAGGCGCTGTCATGGTCGCGGTGCCGAAACCGAAGAATACGGTCGAGGCCCTGGTAGACCGATGGTGGGAGGAGCAGGAGGAGGCCCCGCGTCCGCACCTCGGGGCCTCCCTCCTGGGCCATCCCTGCGAGAGGTGGCTCTGGCTGTCCTTCCGCTGGGCCGTCAGGGAACGGTTCTCGGGCCGGATGCTCCGGCTTTTCAACCGCGGGCAGCGGGAGGAAGGGAGCATCGTCGAGAACCTGCGTCGTATCGGGATAGAGATTCACAGCACATGTATGGACTCCGACGGACAGAGCTTCGTCGACCTGGGCTGCCACGTCGGGGGGAGTCTGGACGGAATCATCGAGAGCGGCGTCCCGGAGGCCCCGAAGGCGCGCCACGTGGCGGAGTTCAAGACTCACAACCTCAAGTCCTTCACGGAGCTCAAGAAGGACAGAGTGTTCGAGGCGAAGCGCCGGCACTGGTGTCAGATGCAATGCTACATGCACGGAACTGGGATCGCCCGCGCCCTGTACGTCGCCGTCTGCAAGGACAACGACGAGATGTATACGGAGCGCGTCGAGTACAACCCCCAGGCGGCAAAGGACATTATCGATCGCGGTCACAGGATAGCGCTCATGGAGCGGATGCCTGGCCCCCTGAGCGAAAACCCGTCCTGGTATCAATGCCGGATGTGCCCGGCATGGAGCTTCTGCTTCGAGACGCGCAGGATCGAGCCTCGATGCGTGAGCTGTCGGACGTGCGCCCACGTGACCCCCAAACAGGATGGGACCTGGACGTGCGAGCTCTTCAACAACGCGACGTTGAGGCCAGACGAACAGCTGGACGGATGCACGTCGCACGCACTCCACCCCGACCTCGTGCCGTGGCCCATGCTGGGGGCCGACGAGAGCGGCTGGAACGCCGTCTATGAGGTAGACGGGCAACGGATCATCAATGGCGGGAACGGGGTCCTGTCCCGCGCCCTGCTGGAAGGCAAACGCGAGCCCGAGCCGAGGGCGGAGGTCCCCTTTTGATCCCCCAGCTCAGGGACTACCAAAGACGCGCCATAGAGGACGCCTATGACTGGCTGAACACCAACCAGGGGGACCTTTGCATCGTGGCCCCAACCGGGAGCGGCAAGAGCTGGATCGTGGCGGGGCTGTGCGAGGACCTGCTGAATGGGCACAAGGACCGCCGCATCATCGTCCTGTCGCACGTGAAGGAGCTGCTGGTGCAGGACGCGGAGAAGATCGTCGCCGCGTGGCCCGAGGCTCCTCTCGGGGTCTACAGTGCGGGGCTGGGGCGGAAGGACATGAACGCCGTAACGGTAGCCGGCATCCAATCTATTTGGAAGAAGGCCGGGGAGGCGGGGCACGTGGGACTCGTCATTGTGGACGAGGCCCACCTCATCAACAACCAGGATGCGGGGATGTATCGGACCTTTATCGGTGGCCTGAGAGAGGTCAACCCGCACCTGCGGGTGATCGGGTTGACGGCGACGCCGTATCGGCTGGGGCAGGGCATGGTGACGGAGGGCGAGGACAGCCTTTTCGATGGGCTGATCGAGTCCGTCTCCATCGAGGAGCTTGTGGCGCGCGGATATCTGGCCAGACTGCGCTCCAAGTTCACGGACGTTCGGCTGGACGTCAGCGGCGTCGCCAGGCGCGGCGGGGAGTTCGTCGAGAGTGAGCTCCAGGCGCGCGTCGATACCGAGGACTCCAACTCCGGGATCGTGGCGGAGACCATCCGCCGCGCGGAAGGACGCCAGTCCTGGCTCTTCTTCTGCACAGGCGTCGAGCACGCCTTCCATATGCGCGACGAGCTCCGGCGCCAGGGGGTGACGGCGGAAGCCGTCACGGGTGATATGCCGAAGGAACAAAGGGCGTGGACCCTCGAAAACTTCAAGGCGGGGCGTATAAAAGCGCTGACGAACATGAACGTATTGACCACGGGCTTCGACCATCCGGACATCGACCTGATCGTCATGGCGCGCCCCACGCTGTCGCCGGGGCTGTATCTCCAGATGGCCGGGCGAGGGATGAGGGTGAAAAGCGGCCCGTATGCGGACTGCCTCGTGCTGGACTTCGCCGGGAACATCGCGCGCCACGGGCCGGTGACAAGTGTTACCCCTCCAAGAGCGAAGGGGAAGGGAGAGCCGGGGATGGCTCCAGTGAAGGAGTGCCCCAAGTGTCAGGAGGCGGTCCCGGCGGGAGTGAAGGTCTGCCCCTGTTGCGGGTACGTATTCCCGGAGCAGGAGAAGGAGCCTCTCAAACTGAACGAGACCGAGGACATCATGGGCGGCCCCGTGCGCATGGAGGTCCGAGGTTGGTCCTGGTCCGTCCGGAAAAGCAGGAAGAACGGCACCCCCATGATCCGGGTGGACTTCTACGGGCAGGAACTGATGGCGGACGTGGTGTCGCTGTATCTGTGCCTGATGCACGGAGGGTACGCGGAGGAGAAGGGGAAGAATATGCTGTACGCCTTGACGGGGCAGCGCGTGGGGGAGCTTGGCGAGGACGACCTGCGCGACATCGCCGAGACCATGAATGCCTCGGACGCCTGCCCGTCGTGGGTGGAGTACCGGAGGAGGGGGTATTTCCCCGAGATAGCGAGATGGGGCTGGGAGGAACAGCAGGATGAAACTGCCGGCTGATTGGAACGTAAATAACGGCAACGACCTCCCGCCGGAACAGCAGGCACAGGAGGCCATACTGGAGGCCCTGGGCGCCGCGCCCGATGAGGTCTCCCTGGACGGGAGGCTCCACCGCTTCAAGGTGGAGGGCGACTCCGGAACCGAAAAGACGGGCTGGTACGTCCTCCATGGGGACGGAGTACCCGCCGGGGCGTTCGGGGATTGGCGGCGCGACATATCGAGGAAATGGCATGCGGTCCTGCCGGCGGACCTGAGCGAGGAGGCTCGCGCTCTGATGGAGGAGCACTGTCGCCGGGCGCAGGAACTGCGGGACGAGGAAATGAGGAAGCGCCGCAAGCGGGCCGCGGAGACCTGCCGGGAGATATGGAAGAACGCCCCCGAGGCAAAAAAGGAACACTCGTATCTTCGACGCAAGAAGATTGAAAACCACGGACTGAGAATGACGGGCGACGGGAGGCTGATCATGCCAATTTACATCGGCACGGAGCTTTCCTCACTCCAGTACATCCGGCCCGATGGACGTAAGGAGTTCCACTATGGTGGCGAGATAGGAGGCGGATACTTCCGCATCCCCGCCGCAGAACACCCAGCCTCGGAGGCAAAGTACATCGTCGAAGGGTACGCCACGGGCGCGAGCGTGCACGAGGCGACGGGCTGCGAGGTCTGGGTGGCCCTGAACGCCGGGAACCTGGGCAAGGTGGGGCGCTTCCTCCGGGAGAACCTGCCGAACGCCCTACTGACGTTCGTCGCCGATAACGACGAGAGCGGAGTAGGGCAGAAGAAGGCCCAGGAGGCCGCGGAAGCCATTGGGGCAAAGGTCATCGTCCCTCCGGAGCTTGGGGACGCCAACGACTACGCGGCCGCCGGGAAGGACCTGCGGGCGCTGTTGCTGGGAACAAAACGGTGGATCCTCCCCGTCTCGGAGTTCTGTAAAAAGCCTCAGCCCATCCGTTGGCTCATCAAGAACTGGGTCCAGGAGGACGCCCTGATGATGGCGTTCGGAGCGCCCGGGGCCGGGAAGACGTTCGTCGTCCTCGACATGGCGCTCTCCATCGCCTGCCCGCAGATCAAGGACTGGCACGGCTTCAAGGTCAAGCACGGCCCCGTGGTCTACCTGGCGGGGGAAGGATATGTCGGGTTGAAAGCTCGTATCGCGGGCTGGATGACCCACAAGAGCGCAGGCAGCGTGAACATGTACGTCAGCGATGAGTCCGTGGACCTGAATACTCCGGGGGGCGTCAGACGCACCGTGGAGGAGATACGAAGCTACAAGGTCGCCCCGAAACTGATCGTCGTGGACACGCTGAACCGCTTCATGGTTGGCGACGAGAACAAAGCGCAGGACGCCAAGACGATGCTGGACGCTTGCGCGGCGCTGGAGCGCGAATTTCAGTGCACGGTCATCTTGGTCCACCATACCGGCGTGGCAGAGAACGCCCAGGGGCGCGCCAGGGGCTCCTCCGCCTGGCGGGGCGCCATGGATATCGAGCTGGCCATCGTAAAAGAGACCGACGAGCCGCTGGTGACCCTGAAACAGACGAAGAACAAGGATGCCGAGATGCAGCCCGAGCTGTACCTGGAGCAGGTGACCATCGACGTGCCCGGCTGGCTCGACGAGGACGGCGAGCAGATAACCACCAAGGTCATGGAGCTCTCGGGCTCCGTTGCCGGAGAAGTCGAGAAGGAAAAAACCTTGACGAAGGCGCAGCACTTCGCCCTCCAAACCTACATCGAGGCCGCGTCGCTGGAGGGACTCCTGGACGCTGAGGGAAAGTTCCGCGGGCTCACCTTCGACGCCTGGCGCGAGGTCTATTATCGGAACAGCCCGGCCGACAACGTGGACTCCAAGAAGAAGGCATTCCAGCGCGCACGCAGCGATCTGGTGGGGCTGAAATATCTGAGCGTCCAAGACGATATTTACACCCCTATCGGGGTCTGGGGGGTCTTTGAAAAGAAATTTTTAGCGGAGCAGCTTGCGAGTCGTAAGAGCGGGACATTTGGGGATTGTCCCAGGACAGTCCGTTGAATATTCAAAATTGTCTGAGGGACAAAATCTTTTGGTCAGACGAAATCAAAAATCTTTATAAAGCAGGTTGCCCCAAACCCGCAGGTGGGGGACAAAGGGGACAACAACCCTTTAGGGTTGTCCCTCTTGTCCCCCCCAAGGGAGGGGTGGGATTTTTGAGAGTGTCCCAAAACGCAAAAAACGACGTAAATAATTATCATGACTAGTTTTACGACGTTTTTTGATGGGGGACAAAAGAAAATGTCCCGCTGGGTTTTGGGACAAAATGGAGGCTTAGATGACTAAAAAGCTGATGAATGCTCAGTTTAGCGGTTTGCCCCCTACGGTGAATCACCTGTACAGGACTTCCCGAAACGGGATCCGCTACAAGACCCCTCAGGGGAAAGAGTGGCAGAACGTCACCGCCGCCGTCATGGCGGCCGCGAAGACGAACCGCAGGCCCTACAGCGGCGATGTGGCGCTGGAGATCGTCTTCCGGACCGCCGACCGGAGGCGCTGGGATCTGGACAACCGGGTCAAGGCTCTCCAAGACTGCCTGGCGATGGCGGGCGTCATCGAGGACGACCGGCAGATACAACGCCTCCACGTGGAGCGGCAGGCCGCAGCTCAGACCGCCACGTCCGTTGTGGTGTTGGAGTTGGGAGCGGGGAGGGCAAAAGCATGAAGCGTATGTACACACCGCAGTGCCTCGCGCACGTGGAAAAGATACTGGAGGCATTCCCAGCGCAACGGCAGCAGCTCGCCATGCTGGATGACTTCATCGTCGCCTCGATACGCAGCCCCGCTATTTCGGATGTGCCCGGAGGCGGGGGAGCAGATTCGGAGCCGGAGCGCATCTTGGCGGCGAAGGAGCGCAGCCCGCAGTACCAGGACCTAGCGCAAGCTGTCGAAACGGTTCGGCGTGCCCTGCGCGTGCTGCCGAGGCGGGATCTTACCTTCGTCGATATGCGGTACTGGCGAAGGATGGGGATGGTCGATATTGCAGATGCCTACGGGAAAGAAATCCGGTCCCTCTGGAGGTGGAGGGACCGGATCCTGAGTCGTCTGGTGCCATTTCTCTTCCGGCATGTGGCCTAGTTATTTTTTGGGGGCGGCAGTATGCCGGCCTCCTGTAGAATATCTTTCATTCTGGGCGGTTTGGGGCGCCCAGGTTGACCGGGCGTATAACCCTGGATTGCGCTTTCTGGGACAACCCATGCACGACCTACTTTTATCGCACCTGGGAAACGTCCCTGTCTGCATAGCACCTGAATACGTGGAATAGACAGCCCAATCTTTTCCGCTGTTTCGGCAATAGAATACAGTTTTTCCACCTCCTCGTCCTCCTCCCTTGGTGTGGTACAATAATTTTAATCCAAGGGATGAGTGAATTTTCCTGGTGTAGGGATAGAAACATGGCCTGTTTCATCCCCAAGGAGGAAAAGAGGGCGGGTAAATCCGCCCTCTTTTATGCCTATTTGCTCTCCCATGGCTCCACGCCGGGGGCGTTCCACTCCGTTTTGATCGGGTAAAGCTCCTGCGGCGGAGTGTTTTTGTACAGTTCCTCCAGCTCCGCCAAGGGGCGATGGGGAATGGAGTACAGAAAGACGTACCAGTCCGCGAGGGACAGCGAGAGCGACATCCCCTCGTTCACCTTGTCGTTGGGGGTGATGCGCAGGCATGCTGCAATGCGGCCGGCAAGCCCGAACTCCCGGCCGGTCTCGTCCTCGCTCTCACGGATGCGGTACTCGGTGTACCCACTGAACCGCTCCTTCTGTACGCGCCACGGATAGCACCGTGCGCGGTGCGCTTCCCGAGCCCAGCCCTCCAGCTGTTCCCCAAAATTATGTCCATCCTCGCCCCAGTACAGGGCGATAATAATTTCCTCCCACGTCGCGCAGCGCCCGAAGAGGCGCGGGTGGATTTCCAGCTTACACAGCGACGGGTCCAGTTCCCAGATATGATGCCCGTTCTCGTCTGTCAAGCATTTTCCGTCCGGCGCCCGAGCAATGCTGCGGCGGGGAACGAATCGGAAGCCGACGGCGCAGCGCCGCCCCGGATCCCCTGCGGCATCCTCGGGGAACATGACCATTTTCTGAATGGGGTCGTTGCCTTTGTTGATAATGATTGCCTTCATTTGTTTCCTCCTCCTGCGGCCTGTGGCCGCTCTAAAAATTGTTCCTTTGGAGGAGACGGGGTATAATGACCCCGCCTCCGATGTTGGGGCTTGTTCCTGTTTGGTGTAGGCCGCCGTGCTGGGCGGCCTACACGCTTTCTTTCTTTGCTACATCCAAGGGGCTGTCGCGCATTCCTTCACGATGGCTTCCGCGTGTTCCAGCAGAAAATTGTCGGAAAGGGGCTCTGGGGTGGGGTCGAAGCAATCTACGTTGGATATTTCCCCCTTTCGGAGGATGCGTCCCCGCCCCAAGAATTCTCCATCCTCGTACCAGATGGAAACTTCCGTCCTGGTAAGGTCTCCCTCTTCGGTAACGATATTGATAGCGTGTCCGCCACCCGTGCTGCGCTTCAGGGCCTCTTTTATGTTTGGGAGGGATGTAAAATAAAGCCTTCCGATATTCCACCCTTCCGTGGCCTCGTACACAAGGAACTCCTCCTTGTGCCCCTCTGCCCAAGCCTTCCCACTGCCAACCCCCTTCCAGTCCTTCACTACCCCCGCTGTCCGGGGGCGCAGGTCTTCCTCAGTACCGTCCCAATCCTTCCCATCCTTCTGTACTTCTCCAGCCATGTAAAGCATATTCCAGTTGGAGTCGAAAAGCCCCTTGGCGATATCTGCCAGAGCAGCCCTTTCTGCATCGTTCCACGTGGCGTCCTGGGACGCCTTCTGGAAGGCTTCTGCAACCGAAAGAGTTTTGTACGTGATCATTTTGCTTCCTCCTGTTTTGGAGCGGTGTGCTGACCGCTTCCGTGATGTGGGGCTTGTTCCCTTCCCCGTTGTGCCTATATTCTATATGCGTACGCATTTAAATATATCAGTAAAAATACTTAGAATGAGAGTGTCATTGACGTGACACCCCCCTGCCATGATATTCTGCTAGCATCGAATTTGTGAGGGCGCCCACGGGGGCGTCCTTTTTTGTTGGGAGGTGAACCGATTGGCTGAGAGCAGCGAAGGAACAGCGAAAAAAAAGAGAGGAACAGGGAAACCCTTCGCAAAAGGCCGATCGGGGAACCCAGGAGGCCGGCCCAAGGCAAACCCGGAGGCGAAGGAGATACTGAAGGCAGCGACCCCGGACGCGGCGCGGAAGCTCGTGGATCTTTTGGGGAGCAGAACCGAGAAGATCGCGCTGGCCGCGGCGACCGAGATTCTGGACCGGACCATGGGGCGGCCGGAGACGGCGGGGAAGGTGCAGGTGGAGCATTCCGGCTCGCTCTCGCTCCAGGCGGAGGTCCGGGCGGCCCTGCTGGAGAGGCTGGCGGCGGATGGATAGGGCCGAGATAAACACCGTGATCGACATGGAAAAGGCGGCGTTGGGTTCCCTTGTGGAGTTCCGGCGCCTTTTCTTCCCCGCTCGAGACGATGTGCCGCCCGCTCCTTTCCATGCGGAGTGGAGCGATATCCTCCTCCGCGGGGACCGGCACTTCGTCGTCGAGGCTTTCCGGGAGAGCGCGAAGACGCAGATCGTCATCCGCGCAAACCTCCTCCACGCGCTGGCGTATCCGCAGCCGCACCGGTCCTACCTGGTCGTCATTTGTTCGACGCAGCGGGCGGCGTCGAAGAAGCTCCAAGAGTGCAGCCGGGAGCTGACCGGGTCGGACGCGATTCGGGCGCTCGTGGAGAAGGTCGTGGAGGATTCCGGCCTGGCGCTGGAGGTACAGTACCGCTCCGGGCGGCGCGTGCGTATCGAGGCTTATGGGAAGGGGGCGGCCGTGCGTGGGCTCTCCTGGGGGGCAAAACGGCCCGATCTGGTCATCATCGACGACCCGCAGGACGAGGAGGACGCGAGGTCGGAGACCGTCACGGAGGCGGACTGGGACTGGTTCTTGTCCGACGTGTACTTCCTCGGGCAGACCAGCCGCATCTTTCTGATCGGGAACAACCTCGGGGAGCGCTGCATCGTCGAGCGCGTGCTTGCCGGGGCGGAGCAACTCGGGTTTCGAGCGGTGCGCATCCCTATCCTGGACGCGGAGGGGCGATCGGTCTGGCCGGAGAAGTGGCCGGAGCCAGCCATCGCGGCGGAGCGCGAGGAGTTTTCGCGGCTCGGAAAGCTGGACATCTGGTTTCGGAACAAGATGTGCGAGTGTATCGACCCAGGCTCGCAGAAGTTCCGGCGCGACATGTTCCGATACTTCGAGAACACGCTCCGGACCGACGACATGAGCATCTACACGACCGTGGATCTGGCCATATCGAAGAAGCCCGGCGCGGACTACAGCGCCATCGTGACGGTGGGCGTGAATGGCGACGGGCACTGGTTCGTGCTGGACATCGAGTACGGGCGCTACGACCCGACGCAGACGATGGACGCGATCTTCTCCGCCGTGCAGAAGTGGCGGCCGCTCTGCGTGGGCATCGAGGCCGTGGCGTACCAGTCGGCCCTCCAGCATTTTCTCGAAAAGGAGATGCCGAAACGTGGCTGCTTCTTCCGCATTCAGCCCCTGAAGGCGGAGAAGAAGAAGGAGTTGCGGATCGACGCGCTGCAGCCACGTTTTGCCGTGGGCAGCGTGTGGTTCCGGCGCGACGCCACGTGGTTGGAGAAGATGGAGAGCGAGCTCCTGGCGTACCCGCACGGGGCGCACGACGACGTGATTGACGCGCTGGCGTATATGGAGCAGATCGCCCTGCCCCCCGTCGGCGCCGGGAGCGAGGACTGGTCGAATATTCCTATCGCGGGAAGGATGTGAGCGGATGGATATGGATATGGATATGGACGAGGGCGTGGAGCTCGAGGAGGCGCAGCGAGCCGCGTCCGCCAGGGAGCGCGTGAAGAAGTCCGTATTGGTGGACATCGAGCGGGCTAACGCTTTCTACCAGGGGAAGATCGAGCCGACGCTTCGCACGCGACACCAGCTCTACGAGGCGGACCGGAATTATTACGAGTCCCGGTTCCCGGAGGTCTCCAAGCAGTCGGACTTCGTGTCTTACGACTTCTGGAGCATGGTCCAGTGGGCCATCCCGGCGGTCATGAACAGCTTTTTTGGTGGGGACGACGCCGTGGTGATAGTCGGCCGGAGCGCGGAGGATGTGCCGCGCGCCGAGGTCCTGAAAAAGCTGATCGACTACCAGATCATGACGAAGAACAAGGGCTTCCTGCTGCTCTGGGACTGGTTCAGCGACGCTTTCCAGTACAACCTGGGCGCCGTAAAGGTCTGGTGGAAGCGGCGCATGGAGTGGGGGCAGGAGACGATGGAAGTGGTGCCGCTGGACCGTGCGCAGCAGATCATGGGCGACCCGTGGTGTCAGGTCCTCTCCATGGAGGGGCCGGATCCCTTCGGCATGTGCTCCGTCCGGTACCAGATCGGGCGGCTGGCCGAGAACTACCCCGTACTGGAGTCCGTCCGGGTGACGGACCTGCGGTGGAGCCCGGAGGCCCGGACACTGGAGGAGGCGAACTTCGTCGCACACCGGAAGCTCGTCACCGCGGACCACCTGCGGCGCCAGGCGCAGGCGGGCGTGTACGATCCCACCGCGGTCGATCTGGTCCTGGAGAAGGGGAGCTCTTCGACCTCCTCCATCATGCGGACGTCCTTCGAGACAGAGCTGAACGAGGATGCGGAGCAGTTCATGCGGCACGAGGAGGACCCGGCCCGTGCGCTACACGAGCTTTACGAGTGCTATGTGAAGCTGGATATCGACGGCGACGGACTGCTGGAGGACGCATTGGTGACCGTCGTCGGGAACGAGGTACTGCGGATGGAGGAGAACCCCTGGGGTCGTGTGCCGATCTTCACCATCTCTCCGATTCGCGATCCCTTCCGGGTGCTGGCGCCGTTGTCGTTCAGCGAGATCATCGGCGAGATTCAGAGCCTGAAAGTGGCGCTCATGCGCCAGTTGATCGTGAACACGGCGAAGACGAACAACCTCCAGAGCTTCGTCGACGAGACGAAGATCAACCGTGACGACCTGGAGCTGAACCGGCAATTTATCCGAACGAAGGCCGATCCTCGGACAGTAGCGATGCCGATGCCGCAGGCCTCGATTGCCCCCTGGACGATGAACTTCTTCGAGTATCTGGAAACGGCGATGGAGCAATGGACCGGGAGGACGCGGTACAACCAGGGGCTGGACGCCAAGAGCCTCAACAAGACGGCGACGGGCATCTCCCTCCTGACACAGGCCAGCGAGCAGCGCATCGACTACATCGTCCGCGTGTTCGCCGAGACGGGCGTCGGGGAGTTGATGCGGTTCCTCGTCGAGCTGAATCAGCGATACATCGACCAGCCTCAGGTCATCCGGCTCCAGAACCAGGCGCTCCAGGTGTCGCCGGATGATCTGTCCGGGGTCTTCGATATCGACGTGAACACGGAGGCGGGAGTGGGGCGGCGGAACAAGAACATCGAGAACCTCCAGTTCTACCTCGCCAACATCGCGCCCTTCGCCCTCCAGATCGGGGCGGCGACGCCGGGCGAATGGGCGAAGGCGGCACAGAAGCTCTTGATGGAGAGCGGCATTCGGGACCCGGAAAGCTACGTCCGGGACCCTGAGGCCGTGAAGCAGGAGTTCTTCCAGAAAATGATGATGAGCCTCGTCGCGGGAGGGGGTGTTGGGAGTGCAGGAGACGGAGCGGTCCCGCCTGGAGCTGGAGGCGGAGCGGGGGCGCCGATGGGCGGAGGCCCGGGAGGTGTGGCTTGAGTTTATCGCCCGGAGGCGCGAGGAGGTGATCGGGGTCTTGGAGAGGCCTGTGGGCGGGGATGCGAGCGTCCTCGATCTGCTGGCCGAGTTGCGGGTACTGAGAGCGTTCGAGGATATAGCGAGGACCTCCGCTGAGAGCGGGAAGATCGCAGAAAGGAAGTTGAACGATGGCTAGAAGGAAGCAGGGCGCGGAGTTGGAGAGCCGGATTATCGAGGTGTTTGCGGACTTCGAGAAGTACCTTCCGAGCCCGCAGGACGTGCACCTCTACCGGCGCAAGGTGAAAGAGTACGCCGAGCTGGTCCTTTCGGGGGCCGAGGCGGACGCGGGGCAGGAGGTTGGCGATGGAAACGACGACTAGCCCGATCGAGCCGCAGCAGACGGCAACGGCAGCGGTGGCAGTGGAGGCCCCCGCCTCCGCCCCGGAGGCGACGTCTCCGGAGATGGGGCAGCCGGCCCAGCAGGCGGCAGCCCCCGCCCAGGGTGTCGAGGCGCCGGGGAAATTGGACGATGACGGGGTTGCCCTGGACGATGATGGGGAGCTGCTATTTGGGGACAAGTTCTTCGATACGTACCGGGAGGACTTTGGGGCCCCGCAGGGCGGGCAGGAGCCGGAGCAGAAGGAGGATGGCCCCGCCAATGCAGCACCTTCGCCTGCGTTCTACACAGTGGACGAGCTGAAGGCGTTCGAGTCCGTCGATCAGATCGATCCGGCGCGGTTCCCGGAGGCGATGCAGCCGTACCTCCCTGTTATTCGGGACTACGTGCTCGGGCTTCAGCGGCAGGTGGGGCTTTTGCGGTCGATGGAGGCGTCCCGCAGCGCGCCGCGGCCTCAGACGCAGGCCCCACAGGCTCCTCGGCCTATGGAGCACAAGGAGATCGCGGCTCTGGCCAGAAAGGTTGCGGCGGAGCGCCTGGGGGTGAAGCCGGAGGACCTGGACACCTACGACCCGGAGCACGTCGCGGCCCTTGGCATGGCGGTGCAGGATATTGCGGCACGGAACAAGGCGGAGGTCGCCGCCTGGCAGGGGCAGGCGCAAGCGCAGCAGGACCTGCAGCGGTTTGCGGTGGATCTGGCCTCGCAGCCGGATTTCCAGCAGTTCGATGCCTGGGTGACGGGGCGGCTGGCGAGTGCGGGGATGTCGGCGGATAAGCTGCTCGTCTACGTGCAGCAGACGGGGGACCTGGCGGGTGTTCAGCGGGCTGTGACGGAGATGTATCGGGAGTGGAAGTCCCAGGGGGCGCAGGCTCCCCAGGGAGCACAGCCGCAGTCGCCCCAGCAGCAGAAGCCGCAGGGGGCTGTGCTCCCGAAGGTCCCGGCACTGGAGAGCGCGAACGGAGCCGCACAGGTCAGGAAGACGGTGGACCTGCGCGGGTTTGGGGATATGGACGACGACTCCCAGGCAAGGGCGCTTATCGAGATGGGACTCGTCTAGGAAAGGAGCAGAAAGATGGCAAGCAACACTTACACGGCGGTGGGGAACCGGAAGGACGTCAGCGAGATCGTCACGAACATCGCCCCGTACGATACCCCGCTGTACTCGCGAATCGGGAAGACGAAGGCGACGGCCACGAACCACGAGTGGCTGGAGGACGCCCTCGGCGCTCCGGCGGACAATGCAAAGGTGGAGGGGTTCACCTTCGAGACGGTGGACGCAACGCCCCGCACCATGCTGGGGAACTACACCCAGATCATGGAGCGCGGCGTTCACGTCACGGGGACCCAGGAGGCCGTCCAGCACCACGGGGTCCAGTCCGAGATGGCCTATCAGATGTCCAAGAAGCTGAAGGAGATCGCCCTGGACTGCGAGCGGGCGCTGGTGACGCAGGACGCCAAGGTGGCGGGGAGCACCGTGCTTGCCCGCAAGTTCGGCGGGTTGCCGTACTGGATCGTGACGAACAAGCTGGAGAACGGCGGCACGGCCCGCGCGCTGACCTTCGACCTGATCAACGAGGCGCTGGAGAAGACCTGGGGCGAGGGCGGCAGGCCGTCCATCCTGCTCGTATCACCGCGGAACAAGCGCGTGATCAGCACGTTCACGGCCGGGAACACGAAACATATGGACGGAAACAAGACGAAGAAGCTGACCCAGATGATCACGGTTCTGGAGACGGACTTCGGACTGCTGCAGACGCTGGTCGACCGGTTCCTTGGGAACGGGGCGATTTACGGTCTGTCGCCGGAGTATATGCGGAAGGCGTTCCTGCGCCCGTTCGTGACCACGGATCTCCCCAAGACGGCGGACATGCACCGCAAGAACGTCTTCGGCGAGTGGACGCTTGAGATGCGGGCGGAGAAATCGCACTTCGTCATCAAGGACCTGAACGGGGCCGTCCCCACGCCGTAGCCATGGAACGCCAGGAGCTCGAGCTCTGCGGGGACGATGTTCGGCTGACGACGACCTACAGCACGGACGACTACGAGCGGGCGAACGCCGAGGTGCTGCGGCAGGCGGGCAAGGGATTCATCAGGGACGGGCGGGGGAACATCTCCGCCCGTCTTGCCTTGAACATTCCGATGCTGGACGCGGCAATGCTGGAGGCGAAGTTCGACCCCGACTGGATGGCTTATACGCACTGCCAGGACCGGCAGGCGCTGCGCAGGCTCTTGAAGCGCTTCCCGTACTGGCGGGTGGCGGAAGGGAGGATTTGAATGATCTCCGTCGGAGAATTGATCCGGTCCGTCCGGTACCTCCTTCGCGACATGCAGGGGGTTGCCGTGTCGGACTTCGAGATCGTGGAGGCGATCAACCGGGGAGTGGCGCTGCTTTACTCGCGCATGGCGGAGAACTCCGTGCAGGCGGCGGCGAAGAAGGTCGAGCTGACCGTCAAAGCCGGGGGGCAGGTTGCGCTCCCGGCGGACTTCCACAACGTCCGCTGGGTGTTCGCGAAGGGTGGGGGCGAGTGCGTCCCTACGCCGCGCCCATCGGTGGGGCCCGGCGAGTACCGGATAGCGGGAGATCGCTTCGAGGCACCCAAGGGCACGTACATCTTCGAGTACTACGGCATCCCCCCGCGTGTGGCTGGGTACGAGGACGAGCTGGCGGTCCCGGCCGCCGTGAGGCGGCACCTGGAGGATATCGTCGCGGCGCTCGTCGGGGGGGACGTGGACCGTGCGGAGCAGGCGGCGCTTCTGTGCTGCAGGGAGCTCGCCGGAGCGGAGTTGGCGCGGCTGACGGATCCGGGGCCGGTTAAGATCTGGGGTGGACGAGCATGACGCGAAGTGACCTGATCGCTTTGGTACGGCGTCTGATAGCGGACGAGCAGGCGGCGGGGTTCACCGCCGGGGGCAGTCTGGAGCAACCCGAGGGGACGCAGGAGCTTCTGAACTACCTCGATCGCGCCGTGGCGGAATACAGCGGGCGCGAGGCGTCCCGTGGCAACCCACGCTTCCTGAGCAGCTTCGTCCCCGTCAAGGGGGATAAGGTCCCCGACGACTTTCTGTTTTTCGCTGGAGCCGTCCCCATCTCGGTGGATGGCGGGATTGTCGACTTCTATGGGCCCGCGTCCACTCTGCCGGCGCGATACTTCGCGCGGCTGCCGTATATATCGGCATTCAAGGAGCGGGACGAGCTGCCGCACCGGCAGGACGACCTGATGACTGTTGCGGCTCTGGCAGCTATCTACGCCCTTAACAAGCAGGAGTACAACGTCTCTCAGGACCTGGCGCTGCTGGGGATGGGGCCGGCGGGGGGAGGTGCTCCGGTTGCCGTTTCGGGCGAACAAAATACTGAACGGGGAGCAAGTTAGCTACACCGGGTTCAGCGGCGGTCTGAATTTGGCGGCCTCCCCCGAGGCCCTGCAGCCCGACGAGCTGGCGGTCGCCGACAATGTTGAGCGAGACCCCGATGCCGGCGGGCTCAGAGTACGCGCGGGGCTGCGGCGCGTTGCGCAGTTCCCGAACGCCCTCATAAGTTTTGTCCATAATCCCGACACGAACGAGATATTTGGGAAAGACCATGGCGACAGGCAGATATTCGGGTTCACCCCGAGCGGGGCACACGCCGGTGTGTTCCAATACTCCGAGAAGAACGCGTTTACCGCCACAGGGCACCCCCCTCTTCCGCCTCTCAGCGTTGTGTCGTGGGGTGGAGCATCGCAGGGGTATTGGGATGCCCCCGTCAGCATGTTGGGGGTCGAGGCAACGGTCTGCCGATGCGACAGCGGCGCCGGCGCTCCGACGATGACGGAGCTGAATCAGTCGCCATCCGGACGATGCGTCTGCACGTGGGGTGGAAGGCTGGGTGTTGCGACGCACGATTCCAAGCTGCATTTCAGTGCGGTCGGGGACCCGCTGAAATGGACGAACACGCCGAACGACTTGAGTTCTGCGCAGTTTATCAACGTGGGGTATAAGGATGGCGGAAACATCCAGGCCGTTATCCCGTTGGGGCAGGACCTGATCGTATTCAAGGGGTCCCCGTGGTACGACGAGGGGGGCTCCATCTGGCGCGTCAGCGGGTTTATCCCGAACACGACGGTGTACCGCATCGCGGTGGGGGCCACGGCGCCGAACAGCCAGTCGGTTTGCGCCGCGGGGAACGACGTCTTCTTCCTGTCCAAGGCCGGGTTGTGCACGCTGTCGAGCGTTATGGAGTATGGCAGCGTGAAGCTGTCCTGGCTGGATGCGAAGGTCTCGACGTCCATGATGCGGAGCATCCTGGGCGATGCTTCCGATTACAGGGACATTGGCATGTGGCATATCCGCAGCCGCGGGCAGCTGTGGGTCCCCTCCGCAGACGGGAAGACGGTCTGGGTGTTCCACTACAAGGACAAGATGTGGACGCGCTTTATTTTCCCGTGGCGAGTAAAGTACGCATGCAATTTGATTTACACGGGAAGCGACAAAACATCTCAAACGTTTGTTGTCCTGGCGGACGGCAGCGTCTGTATTATGGATCCATCGCAGAGCTTCGATCTGAGCGCGGCAAACCCGATAGAGGCCCGTCTTCGGTTCCCGTCGATCGTCCGGTCCCGGCAGGTCCTTGTCAAGGGGATAGGGGCGTTGTATGACAATGGGACGGCTGCAGACCGCATGCAGGTCCGGCTGAGCGCCGCGGGGGGCGGGGCGGTGACGGTGAGCCTGCCGCCGACGGCGCGGAGCGTCTACGCGTCGGAGGACACGCGCGAAGCGTTCGGCAATGGATCCCCCGCCTGGGGTGGCTTCGCAAGCGGCTCGGCGCGGTATCGGTGTCTCGTCAGGGGGTGGGGCATTACCCCGGAGGTCGTCATGAAGGGCAACGGGAAGTCGCTGCAGCGGCTGTCCCTGGAGTTTGCGGAGGTGTAACGATGCCATTTGAAGTTTCGAATCCCGTGAAGTTCTACGCCGGCGGGGATACGACCTCGCAGGCGATAGGGAAGCATATTGCCGAGATCGCGAGGATTTACGACATACTGAACGACGGGCTGGACAGCGCAAAATCCGTGGTCGTTGTGCTGTCGCCGAACACGGTGTTGAAGGATGAGCAGCTGGGGATTACCCCGGCCCCTCTGGAGATAAAACGGGGGAACGGCGTTCAGAGGTGGTCGGAGCTGCCCGACGGGATCCGGCTTGCGCAGGCGATAGATAACCTTACGTCGGACGATTGGGTGGCCCCGCTCTCCGCACGGCAGGGTAAGCTGCTGAAGGAGCTGATCGATACCATCCCGAAGACGGAGGTTGTGGACGATCTGACGACCGGGGGGAGCGGTAAGGCCCTGAGCGCGGAACAGGGGAAAGCCCTGAAAGCGTTGATCGACGCGTTGACGACGCCCGTCCCCGGTCCCCCTGGTCCGAAGGGCATCGAGTGGCGCGGGAACTGGGATGGGGCTGTGGCGTACCGGAAGGACGACGCGGTGTCCTACCGCGGGGGCTCCTACATTGCCCTGAAGCCGTCGACCGGAGAGCCCCCAACCAACGCGGAGTTCTGGGGCGTCCTGAGCGCGAAGGGGGCCGACGGCGCGGGGTCGGGAGACATGACGAAAGCGGTCTATGACCCCGACGGCGACGGGAAGGTGGATGCCGCCGTCATGGCGGACACGGCCGCCGTCGCCAATTCGGCCAAAGCGGTCGCGTGGAACGATGTGACGGGGAAGCCCGAAAAGTTCACCTGCGATATCGTCGATGCCCTCGACAGCGACCGGGCGGACGCGGCGCTGAGTGCGAAGCAGGGGAAGGCATTGAAGGCGTTGATCGATGCGAGTAGTGGTGGTGGCTCCGGGAAAATAACTGCTGAGCAGTTGTATGTTGCGTTATTAACGAGCAAATGGACAGTCGGGCCTGTGGTATCTGACGCTCCGTTTTACAGCCTGTGTTGGTCGTCTAAACTTGGAATGTTCTGCGCGGTAGGAGACAGGGGACGCATATTTACGTCTCTTGATGGGGTTACGTGGAAGTCTGCTGATAACCAAGATTTTACTTTGTGGGTCGCCGGATGCTGGTCTCCCGATCTTGAAAAATTCTGTGTTGTATCATCCAACGGCAATAAATCAGTGACATCTTCTGACTGTGTTACGTGGACAATCCGCAATATGCCTTCCGGGGTATGGGCTAGCGTTATTTGGTCCTCGAAACGACAGTTGTTCTGTGCTGTCGGGACCAACTGCGTTGCGACATCCCCCGATGGTGAGACGTGGACGAAACACACAATACCTAACGGTAAATGGTATGCTGTATGCTGGTCGTCTAAACTTGAAAAATTCTGTGCTGTCTCGACCCTTGAAACCTTCCTTGGTGGAATGGAAACCACCATCCACTGATGTAATGGCCGTTTTCTCACTGCCTTGAAACCTTCCTTGGTGGAATGGAAACCTTAAATGCGCCCATGCCAGCAGGTTGTCGCATCTCATCCTTGAAACCTTCCTTGGTGGAATGGAAACATGTGCGCAGGTTCGACAAGAGCCGTACCACTTGTGTCCCTTGAAACCTTCCTTGGTGGAATGGAAACCCATCGGTAGCAGCGGCGCAAGAGCGATTGCCCATACCTTGAAACCTTCCTTGGTGGAATGGAAACGGAATAAATATCCTGGAACCGAAGCGCCGGGCGGCCCTTGAAACCTTCCTTGGTGGAATGGAAACTCCATGCGGCGCTCGTAAATAGCGGTCTGCTCGGCACCTTGAAACCTTCCTTGGTGGAATGGAAACTCCAGCCCTTGAGGAAATTCCCCTGCTTGGGATCTCCCTTGAAACCTTCCTTGGTGGAATGGAAACGGACTTCGCCGGACGCGACGTC
>ERZ773099.742-NODE-742-length-25895-cov-8.599033_pt1 | contig 25895 bp, 25 predicted proteins | sample MGYA00511120_ERZ773099 | MGnify/ENA primary metagenome ERZ773099 (study PRJEB29015, sample SAMEA2738012) | human oral metagenome | biome: human oral; feature: human-associated habitat; material: dental | place: China | collected 2104 ... | reverse complement strand
ATTTAGGCTTGCTACCTAAATTTATTTTTCCAACCCCATTAGAAATTGCTAATGCTTTTGTAAGAGATAGAGCACTATTTTTATTTCATTTTAAAATAACTATGCTTGAGGCTCTTATAGGGCTTGCCTTAGGAATTTTCTTTGCCTGTCTTTTAGCAGTGATTATGGATGGCTTTGAAATGATCAATAAGATAGTATATCCTTTATTGATCTTCACACAGACTATACCAACGATAGCTCTTGCTCCAATACTTGTGCTTTGGCTTGGTTACGATATGACACCAAAAATTGTTTTAATAGTCATAAATACCACCTTTCCTATTATCATAAGTATACTTGATGGTTTTAGGCACTGTGATAAAGATGCTATACAGTTATTAAAACTTATGAATGCAAGCAGATGGCAAATTCTTTACCATTTAAAAATTCCAACTGCTCTAACATACTTCTATGCTGGATTAAGAGTAAGTGTTTCATATGCTTTTATTTCAGCTGTTGTATCTGAATGGCTTGGAGGTTTTGAAGGACTAGGAGTTTTTATGATAAGGGCTAAAAAAGCTTTTGATTATGATACTATGTTTGCAATAATAATTTTAGTATCAGCTATCAGTTTGATCAGTATGGAACTTGTTAAAAGAAGTGAAAAGAAATTTATAAAATGGAAATATTTAGAGGAGGAAGAAAATGAAAAAAATTAAGTATTTATTATTTGGAATTTTTACAATGTTAATGTTAGTTGCCTGTGGAGAAAAGAAAGAAGAAGCTAAGGCAGAAGCTCCTATCGAATTAAAAAAAGTTGATTTCTTATTAGATTGGGTACCTAATACTAATCACACTGGACTTTTTGTTGCTAAGGAAAAAGGATATTTTGCTGAAGAAGGAATAGACTTAGATATAAAGCAACCTGCAAATGAAAGTACATCAGATTTAATTATCAATAATAAGGCACCTATGGGAGTATATTTCCAAGATTATATGGCTTCTAAATTAGCAAAAGGAGCTCCTATAACTGCTATAGCTGCTATCATAGAAAATAATACTTCAGGAATAATAACTAATAAAAAATTAAATATTAATAGTCCAAAAGAATTAGCTGGACATAAGTATGGAACTTGGGACATCCCAATAGAACTTAATATGTTACAATTTATAATGGAAAAAGATGGTGGAGATTATTCAAAAGTTGAATTAGTTCCTAACACTGATGATAATTCAATAACTCCTCTTTCAAATGGAGTTTTTGATGCAGCACCTGTTTATTATGCTTGGGATAAAATTATGGGAGATAGTTTAAATATAGAAACTAATTTCTTTTACTATAAAGACTATGCTCCTGAATTAAACTTTTATTCACCTGTTATAATCGCTAATAACGATTATTTAAAAGAAAATAAGGAAGAGGCTATAAAGATATTAAGAGCTATTAAAAAAGGTTATCAATATGCTATAGAACATCCAGAAGAAGCTGCTGAAATTTTAATAAAATATGCACCTGAACTTGAAAATAAAAAAGCCATGATAATAGAATCTCAAAAATATCTAGCTACTCAATATGCTAGTGATAAAGATAAATGGGGATATATAGATCCAGTTCGTTGGAATGCTTTCTATAATTGGTTAAATGAAAAAGGATTAACTAAAAATCCTATTCCAGAAAATACAGGTTTCTCAAATGATTATTTAGAATAAAGGACAAAAATGAAGAAAACATTAGAAATTAAAAATTTATCTTATTCTTTTGGAGATAATCATATTCTAAAAGATATAAATATTTATGTTAAGGAAAATGAAATGGTTGCCATTGTAGGTAGTAGTGGAGTTGGTAAATCTACTCTTTTCAATCTAATAGCAGGGGTTTTAAAAAAGCAAAGTGGTGAGATTACTATTGATGGCAATAATGATTATATAGGTAAAGTTGCATATATGTTACAAAAAGATTTACTTTTTGAGCATAAAACGATAATTAACAATGTAATTTTGCCCTTAATCATAGCAAAAGTTGATAAGAAAATTGCTCTTGAAGAAGGAAAAAAAATTTTAAAACAATTTAATCTAGAGAAATATGCAGATAAGTATCCTAAGCAATTAAGTGGAGGAATGAGACAGAGAGTTGCTCTTATTAGAACTTATATGTTTAAGAAAAATATTTTTCTTTTAGATGAAGCTTTTTCTGCTCTTGATGCTATAACTAAAAAAGAATTGCATAAATGGTATCTTAATCTAAAGAAAGAATTTAATTTAACAACTTTACTTATAACTCATGATATTGAAGAAGCTATATTTTTAAGTGATAGAATTTATATCTTAGCTAATAAACCAGGAGAAATTATAAAAGAGATAAAAATTGAAATTAATCCTAATGAAGATATAGATGTTCAAAGATTATTTTATAAAAAAGAAATCTTAAATATTATGAATATTGAGTAAAAAAAGGTTGACATATTCGTAAAATAACTTTAGAATAAATATATAACATTTTTATATCAGAAAGGAGATTAATATGAATTTAGTTGTTTTAAATGGAAGACTTGTGAGAGACCCTGAACTAAAGTTTGGACAAAGTGGTAAGGCATATTCAAGATTTTCAATAGCAGTTGATAGACCTTTTCAATCTTCAGCTGATAAAAATTCTCAAACAGCTGATTTTATAAACTGTGTGGCTTTTGGAAAGACAGCTGAGTTTATAGGAGAATATTTTAGAAAAGGAAGAAAAATTTTACTTAGAGGAAGTTTACAAATGAATCAATATGAGTCAGAAGGTAAAAAACTAACTACTTATGTTGTTATTGCAGAAAATGTAGAATTTGGAGAAGCAAAAGCAAATGCAGGAGCAAATGATTTCAAAGCTTCTAGCAATACAGTTGTAGAAACTTCTAATTTTGAAGAATTTCATTCAGAAGATGATATTCCAGAAACAGTTCCTGTATCTGATGATGAATTTCCATTCTAATTTGGAGGCAATGTAATATGGAAGATAAAAAGTATGTAAATATAACTAAAGTATATACAAAAAGAGGAGATAAAGGTCAAACTGATCTACTTGGTGGAAGTATAGCGAGAAAAGATAGTTTAAAAGTAGAAGCTTATGGCTGTATAGATGAAACTTCTTCTTTCATAGGTCTTGCTAGATATTATACAAAAAATAAAGTTATAAAAGAAAGATTAAAAGAAATTCAAAATAAACTATTGGTTCTAGGTGGCTTATTGGCCAGTGATGAAAAAGGTAAAGAAATGATGAAAGATCAAATTAAAGAAGATGATATAAAGTTATTAGAAGAATATATTGATGAATATAATCAAAAATTACCTCCATTAACACATTTTATTTTACCTGGTGATGATGAGGTTGCTGCTCATTTCCATGTAGCTAGAACTGTAGTGAGAAGAGCTGAAAGAAGAATAGTTTCTCTTGCAGCACAAGAAGATTTAAATCCATTAATTCAAAAGTATGTAAATAGATTATCAGATTTAATGTTTGTACTTGCTAGATACTCAGAAGAAATAGAAAATAAAAAGTAAAAAAGTACAAATTTGTATATTTAAGATATAAAAAGGGGCTAATTTAAAATTTAACCCCTTTTTCTATTTCATTATTTTAAATTTTTTAATAATTCTAATAAATATTTATAATATTTTTCAACAGAAGCTATTTCCATCTTTTCTTTTGGAGTATGTACATCATAAATATTAGGTCCTATTGAAATCATATCTAGGTTAGGATAGTGAGTAGAAATAGCTCCACATTCTAGTCCTGCATGTATAACTGTTACTTGCATATCTTCATTGAATAAATCTTTGTAAGTTTTAACAGCAGTATCTCTTAAGTGAGATACTGGTCTAAATCTCCATTCAGGATATCCTTCACCAACTTCATAATTTACTTTATGTTCTTTTATAATATTCACTATTTTTTCTTCTAAGCTATCTAAAACACTAGGTTCAGAACTTCTTAAAGAAGTAATAATAGTTATTTTATCATCTATAAGTTTAACTATTGCTAGATTATCAGAACTTTCAACTATATCAGGATATTCTTTTAACCAAGTATTTACTCCTGTAGGTAAAGTATTGATTAGAGATAAAAGTCTTTCAAATACATCATTAGAAAAAGCTTTATTAGAACTATTTTCAAGTTTAGTTATTTCAAAAGTTATATTTTCATCTTGAGCTTTATATTTATTTTTAAAGTTTTCAAAAACTTCTTTCACTTTAAGAGTAAAACTTTCTGAAGCCTCCTTATCAATAGCTATATCAAGATAGCATTCTCTAGGAATAGCATTATCTTTAGTTCCACCTTTAATATCACATAATCTTATATCAAATTCTTTCTTTAATTGTGTTATTAATTCATTGATAACTTTATTTGCATTTAATCTATTCTTATGAATTTCTGCTCCTGAATGTCCTCCAAATAGATTCTTAACTTCTAATCTAAAGAATTCTGGATTAGCGATATTAAGTTCTTCTTTCTTATCATTAAATATTGCTTTTACAACTTTTCCACCAGCACTACCAACAGTTACCCAAGCTTCTTCTTCAGAATCTATATTGATTAACATTTTTCCTGTTAGAATATTATCTTCTAGTCCAAGAGCTCCTCCCATTGTTGTTTCTTCTTCTACAGTAACAAGTAATTCAATTTGAGGATGTTCTATAGTATTATCTTCAAGAACAGCTAGTCCCATAGCAACAGCTATTCCATTATCAGCTCCAAGAGTAGTTTTATTAGCTCTTAAATAATTTCCATCCACTATTAAATCAATTCCATCTGTTTTAAAATTATGGTTAGAATCTAAATCTTTTTCACAAACCATATCCATATGACCTTGAAGTATTACTCCAGGAGAGTTTTCATAATTTTTACTTGCTGCTTTTTTAATTACTATATTATTCATTTTATCTTGATATACTTCTAAACCAAGTTTTTTAGCTGTATCTACTAGAAAGTCACTAACAGCTTTTTCATTTCCTGATTCTCTTGGAATTTTTGATAATTCTTCAAAATAGTAAAATACTCTTTCTGGTTTTAAATTAACTAATTTATTTGACATAATCTTCTCCTTTACATCATTCCTGGCATCATTCCACCAGCACCCATTGAAGCTTTTTCTTCTTCTTTTTTATGTGCTATAACAACTTCTGTAGTTAAAAGTAATGAAGCAACAGAAGTAGAATTTTGTATTGCAGCTCTCGTAACTTTTGCAGGATCTATAATTCCAGATTCTATCATATTAACATATTTTTCATTTTTAGCATCAAATCCAAAACCTTTAGGTGACATTCTTACTTTTTCTAACACTACTCCACCATTTAATCCACAGTTTTCTGCTATTTGTTTAATGGGTGCTTCTAGAGCTCTTTTTACAATTTCAATACCCATGGCAATTTCACCAGTTTCATTAAATTCTTTCATTGAATCAATAATATCAAGTAAAATTGTTCCTCCACCTGCAACTATTCCTTCTTCTACAGCAGCTCTTGTTGCATTTAGAGCATCTTCTATTCTTAGTTTTTTATCTTTCATTTCAACTTCTGTAGCAGCTCCAACTTTTATAACAGCAACTCCTCCAGATAGCTTTGCTAATCTTTCTTGTAATTTTTCTTTATCATAGTCAGAAGTAGTTTCTTCTATTTGAGTCTTTATTAGATTAACTCTAGCAGATATATCTTTTTGTTCTCCAGCTCCATCAACAATCACAGTTAAGTCTTTTGTAACCTTAACAGTTTTAGCTCTTCCTAATTGTTCTATAGAAGCTTCTTCTAATTTCATTCCTTTTTCTTCAGATATAACTTCTCCACCTGTAAGTATAGCTATATCTTCAAGTATTGCCTTTCTTCTATCTCCAAAAGCAGGAGCCTTAACAGCAACAACATTTAAAGTTCCTCTTAATTTATTTATAACAAGAGTAGTTAGAGCTTCTCCTTCTATATCATCAGCAACTATTAAAACTGGTTTAGACATTTGAACTGTTTGTTCTAACAATGGTAAAAGTTCTTTCATAGAGCTGATCTTTTTATCAGTTAGTAATATTAAAGGATTATCAAGTTCTGCTGTCATTCTTTCTGAATCTGTTACCATATATGGAGAAACATATCCTTTATCAAATTGCATTCCCTCAACAGTTTCTAAAGTTGTTTCCAAAGATTTTGCTTCTTCAACAGTTATTACTCCTGTTTCACCAACTTTTGCCATAGCTTCAGCAATTAGTTTACCTATTTCTTCATCTCCAGCTGAAATTGAAGCAACTTGAGATATTTCTTCATTAGATTCGATTTTTTTAGCCTTATCTTTTAAAACTTCAATAGCTTCTTTAGCAGCAAGTTCTATTCCTTTCTTTAAGAAAATAGGATTTGCTCCAGCACTTAACATTTTTAAACCTTCTTTTACAATAGCTTGTGCTAGGATTGTTGCTGTTGTTGTTCCATCTCCTGCAACATCATTTGATTTAATAGCAACTTCTTTAACTAATGCTGCACCCATATTTTCAAATGGATCTTCCAATTCAATTTCTTTTGCTATTGTAACTCCATCATTAGTAATTAAAGGTGCTCCATAAGATTTTTCAAGAACTACATTTCTACCTCTGGGTCCTAATGTAATTTTTACTGCATCTGCAAGTGTATTAACTCCAATTTCTAATTTTTTTCTAGCTTCATCATTAAAATTTATAATTTTTGCCATTTATTTTACCTCCTGAATTATCCAATAATAGCCAAAATATCTTCTGCATTAACTATTAAATATTTTACATCTTCATCTTCTATTTCATTTCCAGAAAACTTATTGAAAATGACCTTATCTCCAACTTTAATTCCTTCTAATTTTTCACCTTTCCCCAAAGCAATAACTTCTGCTTGATTTTGTGTATCTGTATTAGAAGATTTTGAACTAAGTAATATTCCACTCTTAGTTTTTTCTTCTTTTTTAATTGGTTTTAATAAAACTCTTTCTCCAATAGGTTTGATATTCATAAAAATTTACCTCCTGTTTTTTTGTTAGCACTTAATTAAATAGAGTGCTAAATTTTTATAAGACAATAATAATATATTATTTTTCATTTGTCAATAACAAAATTAAACTTTGTAAAATTAAATAAAAATGTTAAAATAAAAATAAGAATATTTATAAGAGAGAAGGTGAGTTTATGAAAAAATTAGCTATAGGTATTGATGATTTTAAAAAAATTATAAAAGAAGATTGCTATTACATAGATAAGACAAAATTTATAGAAGATATTTTAGAAGATGGTTCAGGAGTAAAATTAATAAATCGTCCTAGAAGATTTGGAAAAACTCTTAATATGACAACTTTAAAATATTTTTTTGATATTGAGAATGCTGAAGAAAACAGAAAGTTATTTAATAATTTATATATAGAAAAATCAAAATATATAGAAAAACAAGGAAAACATCCTGTTATTTTTCTTTCACTGAAAGAAATTAAAGGTAAAACTTGGGAAGAAATGTTAGAAGAAATTAAAAATTACATAAAAGGTTTATACAATGATTTTGAATACATTAGAGAAATTTTAAATGAAAGTGAATTAAAAACTTTTGATGCCATTTGGTTAAAAAAGGAAGGAGCCGATTATTCAAATTCAATTAAAGATTTAACAAAATTTTTATATAAATATTACCAAAAAGAGGTCATCTTACTTATTGATGAACATGATACACCATTAGTAGATGCTTACTTAGAAAAATATTATTCAGAGGTTATAACATTTTTTAAAATCTTCTTAGGAGGAGCATTAAAGACTAATCCATATTTAAAGATGGGTGTGCTAACAGGGATAATTAGAGTTATTAAAGCAGGAATATTCTCTGATTTAAATAATTTATCTGTGTATAGTATTTTAGATGAAAAATATGATGAAGACTTTGGATTAACAGAAAAAGAAGTTGAACAAGCATTAAAAGATTACAATATTTTTGAAGAATTAAATGATGTTAAATTCTGGTATGATGGCTATAAAATAGGAAATAAAGAAGTGTATAATCCTTGGAGCATAATTAATTTTTTAGATGTTAAAAAATTAGTAGCTTTTTGGGTTAAAACTTCTGGAAATAAACTTATAAAAGAAATTTTAAAAACTTCAACAACTGATGTTAATGAGTCATTAACAAAACTATTTAATGGAGAAGATGTTGAGGAAACTATAACAGGTAATTCAGATTTATCAAGTTTACTTAATTATGAGGATGTATGGGAATTACTATTATTTAGTGGATATTTAACTATAAAAGAAAAAATAGATAGAAGAAACTATATATTAAAAATACCTAATCAAGAAATAAGAGAATTTTTTAAAGATGAATTTATTGACTTGTATTTTAGAGAAAGTAAATTAAAAAAAATTTTAAATGCTTTAAAAGAAAATAATATAGAAGAATTTGAAAGAATTTTTCAAAATATGCTTTTAAGTTCAATCAGTACTTGGGATACAACTAAAGAAGCCTTTTATCACGGACTATCTTTTGGAATGTTAAGCTATTTAGATGGAGAATACTATGTAACATCTAACTTTGAAAGTGGCTACGGAAGATATGATATTATAGCAGAACCAAGAAATAAGAATAAAAGAGGTTTTATTATTGAATGTAAAATAGTGAAAGATGAAAAAGATTTAGAAAAAATGTCTAAGGAAGCTATTGAACAAATTAAAAATAAAAAGTATGACACTAAATTAAAGGAAAGAGGGATTAAAGAAATAACTTTATTAGGTTTAGCTTTTTGTGGGAAGAGAATGAAAGTAAGTTATGAATAAAGGAATAGAAATTGCTATATTTAAAATTTTTATAGCAATTTTTTCTATTTTCAAAATAAATTTCCAAAATATATTATTTTGAATAAATAAAAAAATTTTAATATATTCTATAATAATACTTAAAATTTATACTTGTATCAATTAATAAAATATGGTAGAATTATTTAAATATTTTGATTTAATAAATATTTTTTAAAAGTTAATTAAAAGTTAATTTATGGGAGAAATGAATAAATGAAAAAATTTAGAAAAACAAATGAAGTTGATGACTTAGATTTAGATAACTTAGAATCTGAAGAAGAAATAATAGAAGAAAAAAAAGATGATAAAAAAAAGATACCTAAAATAATTTTAAATATAATCTTAATTATAGCAATAATAAAATTAGGTTCTAATGTATTTCAAAGATATTATTTTAATGAATTTTATTATAAAGCACCAAACTTATTAGGACTTAGTATAGATGAAGCTAAGAAAACTATATCTCATTCTGCTTTAAATATTAGAGAGATGGGAGAAGTTTATTCTGATTTACCTTATGGAACAGTAGCTTTACAAGAACCATCAGAAGGAACTATTGTAAAAAGAGCAAGGAATATAAAAATATGGGTAAGTAAAGAATCTCCATCAGTATTCCTAGATGATTTAGTTGGAATGAACTATATAGAAGCAAGTTCTTTGCTTAATAAAAATGGTATGAAGGTTGGAGAAGTTAAAAGAATAAAATCAGATTTGCCTATCAATCAAGTTATTGCAACTTCACCAAAAAGTGGGGAACCTATATCAAGAGGACAGGAGTTTAATTTCTTAATAAGCAATGGATTAGAATAAGGGGGCATAAAAATTCAAGGTATAGTAATTAACAAAATTCAAGGCTTTTATTATGTTGAAAGCAATAATAAAGTTTTTGAATGCAAATTAAGAGGAATTTTAAAAAAAACTAATAATAAATATAATTGTGTTGTAGGAGATAGAGTTGAAATCTCTGAGGATAATACAATAGTTGAAATATTTAAAAGAGATAATATGCTTATAAGACCTATTGTTGCAAATGTTGATTATTTAGCAATACAGTTTGCAGCAAAGCATCCGAATATAGATTTTGAAAGAATAAATCTTTTATTATTAACAGCATTTTATTACAAGGTAAAACCTATTGTAATAGTAAATAAAATAGATTATTTAACAGAAGAAGAATTAAGTGAATTAAAAGAAAAATTATCTTTTTTAGAAAAGATATCTGTACCGATGTTTTTGATTTCTTGTCATCAAAATATTGGCTTAGAAGAAGTTGAAAATTTTTTAAAGGATAAAATAACAGTAATTGGTGGACCTAGTGGAGTAGGGAAATCAAGTTTTATTAATTTTCTACAAAGTGAAAGAATTTTAAAAACTGGTAAAATCAGTGAAAGATTACAAAGAGGAAAACATACAACAAGAGATTCTAATATGATTAAAATGAAAGCAGGTGGCTATATAATAGACACTCCTGGCTTTTCTTCAATAGAAGTTCCAAATATAGAAAATAGAGAAGAATTAATTTCATTATTTCCAGAATTTTCAAATATAGAAAGTTGTAAATTTTTGAATTGTTCTCATACACATGAGCCAGGTTGTAATGTAAAAAGAGAAGTAGAAGAAAATAAAATATCAAAAGATAGATATGATTTTTATAAAAAAACTTTGGAAATTTTGTTAGAAAGGTGGAATCGGTATGACTAATGGGATTAAGATAGCCCCATCCATATTATCAAGTGATTTTTCAAAACTTGGTGAGGAGGTTGTAGCTATTGATAAAGCAGGAGCAGACTATGTTCATATAGATGTTATGGATGGGCAGTTTGTACCTAATTTAACTTTTGGACCTCCTGTAATTAAATGTATAAGAAAATGTACAGAGCTTGTATTTGATGTACATTTGATGATAGATAAACCAGAGAGATATATTGAAGATTTTGTAAAAGCAGGAGCAGATATTGTTGTTGTTCATGCAGAATCAACAATACATTTACATAGAGTGATACAGCAAATAAAATCTTTTGGAGTGAAAGCAGGAGTGTCACTAAATCCATCAACACCAGAAGAAGTATTAAAATATATTATAAATGATATTGATATGGTGTTAGTTATGAGTGTAAATCCTGGTTTTGGCGGGCAAAAATTTATACCAGCAGTGGTTGAAAAAATTAAAGCAATAAAGAAAATGAGAGCAGATATAGATATAGAAGTAGATGGTGGAATTACAGATGAAACTATAAAAGTTTGTGCAGATGCAGGAGCTAATATATTTGTAGCAGGTTCTTATGTATTTTCAGGAAATTATAAAGAAAGAATAGATTTATTAAAATTAAAAGCTAAATAGAGGAGGAGAATGATGACAGTAAATATACAAAGAGTTAATGATGTTTTAGAGGAGTATTACAAATTATTTTATAAAACAGAAGATATGGCTTTAAAAAGAGGAATTAAGGCTCTAACACATACAGAATTACATATAATAGAATCAATAGGAGAAAATACTCAACTTACTATGAATGAACTTGCAGATAGAATAGGTATAACAATGGGAACAGCAACAGTTGCTATTTCAAAATTATCTGATAAAGGATATATAGATAGAGCAAGATCTACAACTGATAGAAGAAAAGTATTTGTTTCACTTACAAAAAAAGGTGTAGATGCTTTAACTTATCATAATAACTATCATAAAATGATTATGGCTTCTATCACTGAAAGCATAGCTGATAAAGATTTAGAACAATTTGTTAAAACTTTTGAAGTAATTTTAGAATCTTTAAGAAATAAAACAGACTATTTTAAACCTATGACTATAACAGATTTTAAAGAAGGAACAAAAGTTTCTGTTGTTGAAATAAAAGGAACACCTATTGTTCAAAATTATTTTTTAAATCATAATATAGAGAACTTTTCACTTTTAAAGATTTTAAAGTCTAATGATAAATCACAATTTAAAATAGAAAAAGAAGATGGAGAAATTTTAACACTTGATATTTTAGATGCAAAAAATTTAATAGGAGTAAAGGCTGATTAATATGTTATATATAGATGGTATATCTCTTTCAAAAATAAAGGAAGAGTTAAAAAAGATTTTAGAAGGCAAAAGAATAAATAGAATATTTAAAAATAATGAGTATACAATTTCAATACATTTTGGGAAAATTGAACTCTTGCTTTCTTGTATAACAGCCTTATCAATTTGCTATATCACTAAAAGTAAAGAACAACCAATTTTAGATATAGCTTCATCAATAATTTCTAATTTAAGAAAAAATTTGATGAATGCTGTGTTAACAGATATAGAACAGCTAGGGTTTGATAGAATCCTAGCTTTTCATTTTTCAAGAATAAATGAATTAGGTGAGATAAAAAAATACAAAATTTATTTTGAATGTATAGGAAAGTTATCTAATGTTATCTTTACAGATGAAGAAAATAAAATACTGGATACATTAAAGAAATTTCATATTTCAGAAAATTTTGATAGAACATTATTTATAGGTGAAACTTATACAAGACCTAAGTTTGATAAAAAAATATTACCTGTTGATATAACTGAAAATGACTTTAATAGATTTTTAGAAAATAAAATTCCTTTAGCAAATGAAATTGAAGGTGTAGGAAAATTTTTAAATGATATTAAATCTTTTAAAGATTTTAAAAATATTTTAAATAGTGATGTAAAGGCAAAGATTTATTTTAAAGATAAAAAAATAAAATTAGCAACAGTTTTAGATCTAGATTTTAAAGATTATGATGAAGTGAAAGAATTTTCTTCCTATGATGAAATGATTAATTTTTATATAGATTATGAGCATACTACAACAAGTTTTATGTTATTAAAAAATAGATTAGAAAGTTTACTTGAAAAGAAATTAAAAAAACTAAATAAAACCTTATCTTTAATAAAAAAGGATATAGAAGATTCTAAAACTATGGATAGCATAAAAGAAAAGGGAGATATTTTAGCTTCTGTTTTATATAATGTAAAAAAAGGTATGAATAGTATAAAGGCATATGATTTTTATAATAATAAGGAAGTTGAAATTGAGCTTGACCCTTTAATAAGTCCAAATGAAAACTTAGATAGAATCTATGGAAGATACAACAAGGTAAAAAGAGGACTTACTAATGCTATAAGACGTGAAAAAGAAATAAAAGAGGAAATCACTTATGTTGAAAGTACTTTACTTTTTATTGAAAATAGTACAGATGTAATTTCTTTAAGAGAGATTGAAGAAGAATTAGTAAAATTACATTATATTAAAAGTTTGCATAATAAAAAGAAAACTAAACTAAAAAAAGAAGTTAAATATGGACTAATTGAAGGAGAAAATTATTTAATCCTATATGGCAGAAACAATTTAGAAAATGATAATTTAACTTTTAAAGTTTCTGCAAAAGATGATTATTGGTTTCATGTAAAAGATATTCCAAGTTCTCATATTATTCTTAAAACTTCAAAATTAACAGATGAATTAATAGTTAAATCTGCTCAGGTATCAGCATATTTTTCTAAGGCTAACTTAAGAGAAAAAGTAACAGTTGACTATACTTTAAGAAAAAATGTATCTAAACCTAATGGAGCAAAACCAGGTTTCGTTATCTATGTAAGCCAAAAATCTGTTGTTGTAGAAAAAGTGGAATTGGAGAAAATATAAAAAATTTTTGTTAGGAGGTATTCTATATGAAAATTGATAATAATTTGAAAAATATATTTGATTCATTATATGATGGTATTTTAATAATAGATAAAAATGGTATTGTTTTATATACAAATCCATCATATACTAGAATAACCAAAATCAATAAAGAAGATATAGAAAACAAAAGATTATTAGATGTTAGAAAAGATAGTCACCTTACAAAAGTTATGAAAACTGGTATTAAAGAAATAGGACAATATAGAACAATTAATAATATAAAGTATATTGTAAATATGGTTCCTATTATTGAAGAAGGAAAAATTGTTGGTGGAATTTCAGTTTTAAATGATATGCAGGACATACAAAAAAATCTTGATAAAACCTTAGCTATTTTAGATAATTTAAAAGAAAAAGTAAAGATATTAAATAAGAGTAAATATAATTTTGATTCTATTATAGCAGTTGATAAAAATAGTATAGAAATAAAAAATTATTCAAAAAAAATTTCTTTAAATGATTCTAATATATTAATAACTGGAGAAAGTGGAACAGGAAAAAAAATATATGCTCACGCAATACATAATAGAAGTAATAGGGCATCTTTTCCTTTTATATCAATAAATTGCACGACTTTTTCAAAAGAAAACTTAGAAAAAGAATTATTTGGTTCAGAACAAGATGTTTTTTATGATGAAAAAAGGAGAAAAATTGGATTATTGCAATTAGTTGATGGAGGAACTCTATTTTTAGATGAAATATCTGAACTTGATTATTCTCTTCAAACAAAATTATTACATGTTCTACAAGAAAAAACTTTGACTCAAATAGGGGGGTTAAAAGAAATTCCCATAGATTTTAGGTTGATATGTACAACAAATAAAGATTTATTAGAATTAGTTAATCAAGGTAAATTTAGAAAGGATTTATATTATAGAATATCTGTAATTCCTTTAAAATTATTACCATTAAAAAACAGAAGGGGTGATATTCCTGCTTTAGCAGATAAATTTTTAAAAGATTTATCAAAAAAATATAGAAAAGAAGTATCATTTTCTGAAGATGTGATAAAATTATTATCAAATTATGAGTGGTCTGGAAATATAAGAGAATTAAGAAATATTGTTGAGTTTTTATTTAATACATCAGATAGTACCATTATTACCATTGAAGACTTACCAGATTATTTATATATCAGTAAAGAAAATGAACATTATAAAAATTTAAATGATTATTTAAAAGAATGTGAAAAAAAATATATAAAAAAGATTTTAAATAATTTTGATAATAGTTTAGAGGGTAAAAAACAGGCAGCTAAATTATTAGAGATTTCACTTGCTACTTTATATAATAAACTTTCTTAAATTATGGCTAGAATTCTAAAAAATTAGAAATATAATTTAAATTTCTAAATTTTTAGAATTTTTTATTTTACTCAATTTTCAAATAACTTCATAATAAAAATCCAAAATTTTTGAAAATATTTCCAAAATTTTAGAATAATTTTTATTATTTTAATAAACTATTATAAAATATCTAATAAGAAGAAGTAAACATTATTTTAAGTAGGGAGGTATCTATGTTAGCTTTATTAGGTTTTTTAACAGTAATTGTTTTATTAGTAGTTATTATGTGTAAAAAAATGAATCCAGTAGTAGCCCTTATTCTAGTACCAATAGTTTTTGGAATTATAGGAGGATTTGGATTTGAATTACCTAAATTTATTTTAGAAGGAATAAAATCAATAGCTCCAACAGGAACAATGTTTATATTTGCAATTTTATTTTTTGGTATATTGACAGATGCTGGAACTTTTCAACCAATAATTAATAAGATATTAGAAAAAGTGGGAAAAGATCCAGTTAAAATTACAATAGGAACAGCAATTTTAGCAATGCTTGTCCATTTGGATGGTTCAGGAGCAGTTACATTTTTAATAACAATTCCAGCGATGTTACCTTTATACAATGCATTAGGAATGAGAAAAACAACTTTGGCAACTGTTACAGCTTTAGGTGCTGGAGTTATGAATATATTACCTTGGGGAGGACCAACATTAAGGGCAGCAACATCTTTAAAAATGCCAGTAACTGATTTATTTAATCCTTTATTAATACCTTTTTTTAGTGGTTTAATTTTTGTATTAATAGTAGCATTTTATTTAGGTAAACAAGAAAAGAAAATATTAATTAACCATGAAAATATTGAAATACAAAAAGAAGAAACAAATAAAGAAAAAATTTCTAAGACATTATTTTTAATAAATATACTAATAATAATTGTAACAATAGGATTTTTAATAAGTGGAAAAGTAAATCCAACAGTTGTATTTATGATAGCATTTTCAATAGCATTAATGATAAATTATCCTGATACAAAAAAACAAAAAGAAATTATAGACAATCATGCAAAAGAAGCATTAATGATGGCTAGTATCTTATTTGCAGCTGGGGCTTTTATTGGAATAATGCAAAAATCAGAAATGATTACTGCAATGTCAAATTTTTTAGTAGAATCTATTTCAGAATCATTAGGAAAATATTTGCCTACTTTAACAGGTGTTCTAAGTATGCCTGCTAGTTTATTATTTGACCCTGATTCATTCTATTTTGGAATATTACCAATTTTATCTAATACAGCAGCACAGTTTAATATACCAACTTATGCAGTAGGAAGAGCAGCAATATTAGGACAAATGACAACAGGTTTCCCAGTATCTCCTTTAACAGGATCTACATTCTTGTTGATTGGATTAACTGGTGTAGAACTTGGTGAACACCAAAAAAAGACTATTCCTTATGCATTTTTAGCAACAATAATCATGTTAGGTGTAGCAATAATAACAGGAGCTTTGTATAGATAATTATTATAAAGAGGAGGTTAACATGAAAAAGATAAGAATAGCATCTGGTGCAGGATATGCAGGAGATCGCATTGAACCAGCAATAGATGTTATGAAAAATGGAGATATTGATTATATAGCATTTGAATGCTTAGCAGAAAGAACAATTGCTATAGCACAATCAGAAAAGTTAAAAAATCCTGATAAAGGATACAATAATTTATTAGAAGAAAGATTTAATGAAATTTTACCAATATGTAGTGAGAAAAAAATAAAAGTAATAACTAATATGGGAGCAGCAAATCCACTTGCAGCAGTAAAAAAAATAAAAGAAATTGCTAATTTAAAAAATATTAAAAATTTAAAATTAGCTGCTGTTATTGGAGATGATATTTCAGCTAATTTAAATAAATATAGAGAAAATAATATTTTAGAATTAAATAAAAAATTATCTGAAATATCCGATACTCTTGTGTCTGCTAATGCTTATCTTGGTGTTGAAGGAATTGTGGAAGCATTAGAAAATAATGCTGATATTATCATAACTGGAAGATGTGCAGATCCAGCATTATTCTTAGCACCTTTAATATATGAATTTAATTGGGATAAAGATGATGCTGATTTAATAGCTAAGGGAATAATGATAGGACATTTACTTGAATGTGGTGCACAAGTTTCAGGAGGATATTATTCAGTTCCTACTAAAGATGATGTGAAAGATTTATGGAATGTAGGTTTTCCTATTGCAGAAGTTTCTGAAAATGGTGATGTATTAATTACCAAGACAGAAACAACATCAGGAAAAGTAACAACAGATACCTGTAAAGAGCAATTAATTTATGAAATTCATAATCCTAAAGAATACATTACCCCAGATGGAATAGCAGACTTTACAACAATTTCTTTAAAAAAAATTGATAAAAATAAAGTATTTCTTACAGGAGCAACTGGAAAGAAGAAACCAGATACTTTAAAAGTTAGTATAGGTTACAAAGATTGCTTTATTGGAGAAGCTGGAATTAGTTATGGAGGTTCCCTAGCATTAGAAAAAGCAAAAGAAGCAAAAGAAATTTTAGAAAAAAGATTAGAATTTAGAAAAATACCCTATGATGAAATAAGATTTGATTATATTGGTTTAAATTCTCTTTATGAAGATAAAATTTCAAACTTAATAAAAAAAGAAAATTCTTTTTCAGAAGTAAGATTAAGAGTTGCTATAAGGACTAAAACAAGAGAAGCCGCCAAAAAAGTTGTAGATGAAGTAGAAACTTTATATACAAATGGACCTTCAGGTGGAGGTGGAGTAAGTAAGGCAATAGAAGAAGTTGTTTCTATATGTTCAATCTTTATTCCTAGAGAAGATATACAAATTAAAGTTATCTATGAGGAGGTTTAAAAAAATGAAATTATTAGATATTGCACATTCAAGAACTGGTGATAAAGGAAATATATCAAATATATCTTTAATAGTGTATGATGAAAAAAATTATTCTTTAATAAAAGAAAAAGTTACTGCTGAAAAAGTAAAAGAATATTTTTCTGATATAGTAAAAGGAAAAGTTGTAAGATATGAATTAGATAATCTATGGGCATTAAATTTTGTGATGTATGATGCTTTAGGAGGAGGAGTAACTCGTTCACTTGCAATAGATAAACATGGTAAATCATTATCATCAGCACTTTTAGAAATGGAAATATAAAAATTAAAAATATAAAGATAAAAGGTTACTCCTAGTTTGGAAGTAACCTTTATCATTTATTTTTTTGCTTTCCCAGCTATTAAAATGTTTTCTACATCAAAAGCATGGCAAGGTGTAACAGCATAAATCATACTACAATGAGGACATTCATATTCAAAAGTAGTCATAGTTATTTCTTTTCCACATTCTTTACAAGTAAATGTCATTGGAAAAGGCATATCTTGTTTACTAAATCCCATCATTCTTAATTTTGCTAAAACTTGCATACCATCATCAAATTTTCCAGAGCAACCATCATGCATACTTATTCCTCCTAACTTTTTAAATCAAATTATTTTATCATATTTTTATATCTTTTAATATTAACTTTAAATTTTTTTAATTTCAGTAACATTTGTTACCGAATTTTTTTTAAATATAACTTATTATACTACTAAGAAATATTAAACTATGTTTTTAATTAAGGAGGAATAAAAAAAATGAATAAAATGTTTTGTTATCAATGTCAAGAAACTGCTAAGGGAACTGGCTGCACAACATTAGGAGTTTGTGGAAAAACATCTGAAACATCAGGATTACAAGATTTATTATTATACACAGAAAAAGGAGTTGCAGCATATAGTATAATTTTTAGAAAAGAAGGTAAAGCAAAGGAATTAATAAAAAATAAAGTAAATAGATATCTTATTAACTCACTTTTTATAACAATTACAAATGCTAACTTTGATGATGATGCTATATTAGATGAAATAAAAGTAGGATTAAAGTTAAGAGAAGAATTAAAAGCTTTAGCAACTGATGAAGAAAAGAAAGAAGCTGAAAAATATGGAGTTGATTTAGTAAATTGGTATTATGAATCAGATGAAGATTTGATTAAATTTTCTGAAAATCAATCAGTAGTTGGAGTTATAAGAACAGAAAATGAGGATATTAGATCTTTAAGAGAATTAGTGATGTATGGATTAAAAGGAATGGCAGCTTATGCAGAACATGCTTTTAATTTAGGAAAAACAAGTGAAGAAATATTTGCTTTTATTGAAAAAGCTCTTTTGGGTACTATGAATAATAATTTAACAGCAGATGAATTAGTGGCTTTAGTAATGGAAACAGGAAAATATGGAGTAAAAGTAATGGCATTACTAGATGAGGCTAATACATCAGCATTAGGAACACCTGAAATTACAAAAGTAAAAATTGGAGCTGGAAAAAGACCAGGAATCTTAATTAGTGGACATGACTTATGGGATTTAAAACAATTATTAGAACAAAGTAAAGATTCAGGGGTAGATATCTACACTCACTCAGAAATGTTACCAGGACATGGATATCCTGGATTAAAGAAATATTCTCATTTCTATGGAAACTATGGAAATGCTTGGTGGGATCAAAGAAAAGATTTTACAAACTTTAATGGACCTATTGTTTTTACAACTAACTGTATAGTTCCACCATTAAAGAATGCTTCATATAAAGATAGAGTATTTACAACAAATGCTGCTGGATATCCAGGATGGAAAAGAATAAAAATTAATGCAGATGGAACAAAAGATTTCTCAGAAGTTATAGAACTTGCAAAAACTTGTCAACCACCAGTAGAAGTAGAAAGTGGAGAAATAACTGTTGGTTTTGCACATAACCAAGTTTTAAGTTTAGCTGATAAAATAGTAGAAAATATAAAATCAGGAGCAATTAAAAGATTTATTGTAATGAGTGGTTGTGATGGAAGAATGACACAAAGACATTACTATACAGAATTTGCTGAAAACTTACCAAAAGATACAATAATTTTAACTTCTGGGTGTGCTAAATATAAGTATAATAAATTAAACTTAGGAGATATTAATGGTATTCCAAGAGTGTTAGATGCTGGACAATGTAATGACTCTTATTCTTGGGCAGTAGTGGCACTTAAATTAAAAGAAGTATTTGGTTTAAATGATATAAATGAGTTGCCATTAGTATTTAACATAGCTTGGTATGAACAAAAAGCAGTAATAGTTTTACTTGCATTATTATACCTAGGAGTTAAAAATATTCATCTTGGACCAACATTACCAAGTTTCTTATCTCCAAATGTAGCAAAGGTTTTAGTAGAAAACTTTGGTATAGCTGGAATTACAACTGTTGAAGAAGATTTAAAGAAATTTGGATTATATAATGATTCTGCATTAGCTATTGCAAATCAAGAAACTTTAAATGAAGCTAGAATTTAATATTAGATTCTAATTAAAGTTTATAAATCATAAAATGAGGATAGTTCAATTATTTGTTCTATCCTCATTTCAATTAAAAAATTTTTAATATTCAAAAAATATTTTTATAGTTTTTTCATCAGATTTTTTTCCAAAATATGAACCTATTATAAAAAATATTATAGCAACTACAAGCCCTGGAACTATATTGTGTAAAGCATAAATTTTAGTTTTTAATATTTCAAGAGTTAAATATGTTATAATTCCAGAAAATATTGAAATGATTGCACCTGTTGCATTTGCTCTTTTCCAATAAAGTCCTAAAATTAATGGACAGAAAAATATAATTTCTTGTCCTCCAAAGGCAAATAAATTTACCCAAGCAATTAAACTTATCGGTTTTATAGAAAGAATAAATACTAAAACTCCTATTAAAAATGAAGTCCATATTGAGATTTTCTTTATTTTATTTTCGCTAGCATTCTTATCTAAATAAGTAACATATAAATCTTTTATTAAAGTTGAAGATGATACTATCAGTAGTGAATCAACTGATGACATTACAGCTGCAAGAGGACCACCTATAAAAACACCTGCAAGTATTGGGTATAAATTTTTAAGTGCTAATATTGGAATAATTTTATCTACTTCTTGTAAATTAGGAATAACAGCTCTTCCCATAACTCCAACTAAGTGCATACCTAAAACTAAAATTCCAACAAGAGATGTACCAATTATCATAGCATTATGCATAGCTTTTGTATTTTTAAATGCCATACATCTTATAGTAGTTGCAGGTAGTCCTAAAACTCCTATTCCAACTAAAATCCAAAAAGACATTATAAATGGTTTAGCAATATTTCCACCTGAATTTGGTCTTAAAAGATTAGGGTCAATATCTTTAATTTTCATCATAATATTTTCCATTCCATTACCATTTTTTAATATCACAACAAAAAGTACAATAGTTGCAGCAAACATAACCACTGCTTGAATAGCATCTGTTAAAGTAACAGCTCTAAATCCTCCAAAAGTAGTATAGATTATAACAACAGATGAGAAAATTATAAGTCCTGTTACATAAGAAAGTCCTGTAACTGCTTCAAATAATCTAGCTCCTCCTATAAATTGTGCAACAATTGCACTTATAAAGAATACTATTAACATTATAGAAGATAGAACATTTAAAAAACTATTGTTATATCTAGCTTTTAATACATCAAAAATTGTTATAGCATTTAATTTTCTTGAAATAATAGAAAGTTTTTTTCCAAGAACACCTAAGGTAAAAAATGCAGTTGGTACTTGTATACAAGCAAGCAGTACCCAACCAAGCCCAAGATTATATGCAATCCCCGGTCCTCCTATGAATGAGCTAGCTCCAACATAGGTTGCAACTATTGTCATTGCAAGTACAAATCCTCCCATAGATCTGCTACCAAGATAATATTCATTTGTAAAACTTTTAGAGCTATTTTTGATGCTGGTAACTCTATAAGCAATAAATAACATAGCTACTAAATAAATTAATATTGGCATTATAATTAAAATTTTATTCATTTAACTAACTCCTTATTTTTTATCAGATTCATTATATTTATCAAAGTCAATATCTTTAAAGAAAAATTTTACACAAATATATACTAAAATATTTATAAGAACTAATCCAACAACACAAGAATAGAAAAACCATTCAGGTAAACCTAGTATATATTTGTATTCTTCAATATTATCAGAAGAATATTCATAAGCAAAATAATACCACCAAATAAAATAAATTAAATAAAGCACTATTGTAATTAAAACCTCTTTATTAATTTGTTTGGAAATACTATTTCTTTTACTATCTTTATCCATTTCAACCTCCTACAAAGCTATTTTTTATGTCTTGTTTAGATTAACAATTTTTATAAAAAAAATCAAATTCTTTTACTTTTGTCCTTTTATGTCCTATTATTTAAAAAATATGTTATAATTAAAAAGGTGATGAATATGTATGTAGCAATTACAGGTAAAGGAAAATCTAGGGTAGTTCAATTTTGTGAGCAACATAGAATAGCAAAAACTAATAAAAAAAAGACAGTAGTAGTAAAGACAATAGGAAATTATGAAGTGCTTTTAAGAGAAAATTCAAATATTATTTTAGAACTAAAAAAAGAAGCCAAAAGGTTGACAGATGAAAAAAAGAAAAATAAATCTAAAAACATACTTTTTCGTTTTGGACATAGTCTAGTATATTCATTGTGGGAAGAAATAGGTTTAAAAGAAGTGCTAGGAGAAGCACTTTCAAAAACTTTGTTTTCTCTTGTTATATATAGATTGGGAAGCTCTTACTCCACTTTTTTGGAGAATAGAAAAACACCATTTCTTAATTTAGAATCTGTTTCTCATTCAGATTTTTACAAAACTTTACTGGAACTTGAAAAAAAAGAAAAAGACTTAATAGAATGTTTTAATAAATTTTTTGATAAAAAAGTTAAAAGAGAAAAAAAATTAGCATACTATTATACAAGTACTTATAAGTATAACTCATATTGGAAAGTTTTATATGGGTCACCAACTTTTGATGTTCAAGAAGAAAGTGAAACATTAGATTTTGAAATGGCATTATTTTTTGATTCCTATGGTATTCCTCTTTCTTATAAGTTATTCATTAAAGAAAAATTTTCAGAAAAAAAACTAGAAGAGATAAAGGAAATATTTAAAATTTCTAAATTTGTACGGGTTTCTACACAAGAAAATAGAATTCAAAAGAAAAGTTTTATAAGTTCTGTTTTATTTGAAAATTTAAACTTAGAAATTCAAAAAGAAATTTTAAAAGAAACAAAGTGGAAAATTATAGAAAAGGATATGAAGACAGATGAGGTACTTGAAAAAAATAAAATTATAAATATTGACAATAACTTAAAACTTTATATTTATTGGTCAAAGAAGAGAGCCTTTAAAGATTATATAGAAAAAAATGGAAGAAGTGGCTATATTTATCTGATGACTGATGAAGAACTTATAGAGCCTCATGATATATCTAATATTTTTCAACATATATGGAATATAGAGGATAAATTTAAAATAACTGATGTAGAGTTTTCTGAGAAACATCTTCATGGACATTTTACACTTTGCTATGTTTGTCTTTGTATTATTAGATATTTTCAGTATTTATTAGGTTCAAATGGAAAGGTTTTTGTTCCTATGATTTATGCAAATAAGGCTATTTCAAATCCTATGATTTTTATGGAAAAGAAAGGAAATGAGTTATTTTTAAATCCTATTCATCTTACTAATTCATATTTAAAACTTTCAAAAATTTTAGGTTTAGGAGAATTTTCACAGGAAATGTCTATTGAAAAGTTTGAAAAAAATACTGGTTTAAAAATAAATAATATTTTACTTTAAATCTTCTACATTTTTAGATTTATTATTAATAGGAAAATAATAACATATAGGATTTCCTAATAAATCAGTTTTTATTTTACATAATTTTCTCAATGGAAATTTAGATGTTTCATCTTTAATAATAATTTCTTGAAATGGTGGAATAAAAAATTCACCTATTTTCCATACTATTCTTGCAAATAAAATACCATTTATATAAACATAATGTTGAAATGGATTTTCAACATTGTCTCTTGTAGGATAAGAATTTTGGAAATTCCTTGCACCATCATAATCTCTAAGAGCTTGTGAGCCAATAAAATTTTCTGTATAACCATCATTATTTTGTTTAATTTCATTTTCATATTTTTTATAAAATAATTGAGGATTATCTTTATATAGATTATAATCCTCTTCATTTATTTTGTAATATCTGTAATATCTAGCAACCCAACTAATGAAAACAAACATCATATATATCTCTAATTCTTCACAATATCCAATTTTAAAATAATTATCTTTATCAATAATTTCATTCTTTAATGTAATTTTATCAATAAATTTTATTTCATAATTTGATTTATTTCTAAACATATTTTTCACCTACTACATTTTCATTATTTATATAGAATAATTATAACATAGTTATAAAAATATTTATTAATTTTTAAAGGTATAGCTGTATTTGAACTGTACAAAAAGTCTTGAACATAAGATTGGAGGAGAAGTTCATTTGTAATAGCTTTTTTATTACCAATCTAAATCATAAGAAGCCCCTATTGAAATACCATTTGATCTATTAGATTTAGTAGAATTTGTGGTAGTAGATACTTTTGTATTAAGTCTTAATCTTTCTGTTGGAGCATAACCAATTCCCACAGCAACAGCTTGATTCTTAGCTGAATGTCCAACACCAGCTCCCACTCTAAATTTCTTAGTAGGAATTTTACTTAAATCAACGGCTCCCATAGCAGAGCCTAAGGCTGTTATTCTATTTGTTCTATCAGTAATTTCTTCAAATTTATCTTCTCGGCTATTTTCTTCTTTTTTATTAGTTTTTAAATCTTTATTTGTACTTATTATATTTGTAGTTTTTAATTCATCAGAAGTATAATCTTTTCTTGGAGCTTCCAAAATACTCTCTTCTGATAAAGAATTTTCAGAAATAATATTTTCTTTATCAATAATATCAGAAGAAACAGATTTTTTTTCATCAGAATGTATTGATTCAATAGGCTCAACTTCTTTGATAGTATCATTGGAAGAGAAAATATTAATATTATTTAATAAAAAAACAAATAGAATAATATCAAATAATTTATTTTTCATAAAATTCACCTTTAACTAAATTTCTATATTTTAATATATTATACACTTTTCTAATATAAAATAATATGCTAAAATTTAAAAATATTTAAGATTGGAGAAAAAATATGAAAAAAATTTATATAGCTCCTATTGCAGGGGTTACAGATTATACATTTAGAGGAATACTTGAAGATTTTAAACCTGATTTAATATTCACAGAGATGGTAAGTGTTAATGCACTTTCAGTTTTAAATGATAAGACTATTTCAAAAATTTTAAAATTAAGAGAGGGAAATGCAGTTCAAATTTTTGGAGAAGATATAAAAAAAATAAAAGAAAGTGCAAAGTATATAGAAAATTTAGGAGTAAAACATATTAACTTAAATTGTGGTTGTCCTATGAAAAAAATTGTAAATTGTGGGTATGGAGCAGCTTTAGTTAGAGAACCAGAAAAAATAAAAAGAATATTATCAGAAATAAAATCAGTTTTAAATGATGACACAAAACTTTCTGTAAAAATTAGAATAGGATATAAAGGGCCAGAAAATTATATTCAAATTGGGAAAATAGCAGAAGAAATTGGTTGTGATCATATAACTGTCCACGGAAGGACAAGAGAACAATTATATTCAGGAAAAGCAGATTGGAAATATATTAAAGAGGTTAAAGATAATATTTCTATACCAGTTATAGGTAATGGAGATATTTTTACTGGGGAAGATGCTTTGGAAAAAATATCTTATTCAAATGTTGATGGTGTTATGTTAGCAAGAGGAATTTTTGGAAATCCTTGGCTTATTAGAGATATTAGAGAAATTTTAAAATATGGAGAAATAAAAACTCCTACAACAAAAGAAGATAAAATTAATATGGCAATAGAGCATTTAAAGAGAATAAGAGTTGATAATGATAATCAATTTATCTTTGATGTAAGGAAACATATTTCTTGGTATTTAAAAGGAATTGAAAATTGTACAGAAGCTAAAAGAAAAATAAATACTCTAAGTGACTATGACGAAATTATAAAATTACTTGAAGATTTGCATTAA
>ERZ773099.741-NODE-741-length-25916-cov-11.931673_pt1 | contig 25916 bp, 25 predicted proteins | sample MGYA00511120_ERZ773099 | MGnify/ENA primary metagenome ERZ773099 (study PRJEB29015, sample SAMEA2738012) | human oral metagenome | biome: human oral; feature: human-associated habitat; material: dental | place: China | collected 2104 ... | reverse complement strand
CTTTTGGTCTAATGACCCCAAGACTTTGCAAGGGGTAAGTGAGGTTTGCTCACAATAAACTATTATACTAGAAAACAAATTTTTTCGCAAGTAAAAAATAAGAAACTTCAAAAAAAGTGGGATCCCTCATCCTAGCCAAATGGCAAATCCAAGTTAGCTAGTGTTGTACCGTATCAATGAAATCTGTGAATTGCTCATCCAGAGACTTGACAATCTTATATTTTCGCAATCCACTCCTATTCTTTGAAACAGCTCCAACATATAGTAGATTTTTAAATATAAAGCAAAAAGAACCCTAAAATTGGGTTCTTGGAAACAGCAGTTATTTGTACTACTTTAGCCACCTAGATAAGCTTTTCTGACTTCATCTGATGCAGCTAGTTCCTTACCTGTTCCAGATAGGACAATCTTACCAGTTTCCAATACATAACCGCGGTCAGAAATAGCAAGAGCTTTATTAGCATTTTGCTCAATCAAGAGAACAGTTGTTCCTTGCTTCTGGATATCTTGGATGATATCAAAGATTTCTTGGATAAAGATTGGAGCTAGTCCCATTGACGGTTCATCTAAAAGGAGAAGTTTTGGTGTTGACATAAGTGCCCGTCCCATAGCAAGCATTTGCTGTTCCCCTCCCGAAAGAGTAGCTGCATCTTGATTTTTACGTTCTTCCAAACGTGGGAAACGGGAGAAAACCTTCTTCAGATTGAGCAAGTTTTTATCCTTATCTGTACTCAAGAATGCTCCCATCTCAAGATTTTCCAAAACAGTCATCCCTGAAAAGACATGGCGACCTTCTGGAACTTGGGACAAGCCTTCTGCTACAATCCTGCGAGCGGGAAACTTTTGGATTTCTTGGCCATTGTAAATGATTTTGCCAGAAGATACTTTCTCCAAACCTGAAATAGCACGAAGAATGGATGTTTTTCCGGCACCATTGGCACCAATCAGAGTTACCACTTCGCCCTCATTTACCTCGAAGGAAATATCCTTAACAGCCTCGATAGCTCCATAGGAGATGGATAAATTTTCAACTTTTAATAAGGACATTATGCTTCACCTCCTAAGTAAGCTTCAATAACGCGTTTATTATTCTTGATTTCTTCTGGAGTTCCATGGGCAATCAAGCGACCATACTCCAATACATAGATTCTCTCTGTCACATCCATGACCAAGTTCATATCATGCTCGATGAGGATGATAGTAATCCCAAAATCATTTTTAATCTGACGGATCAAATCTGTTAATTCAGCTGTTTCTTGAGGGTTCATCCCAGCAGCTGGTTCGTCCAAGAAAAGGATTTTAGGCTCTGTCGCCAAGGCTCGCACAATTTCCAAATGACGTTGTTGTCCATAAGCTAAGTTTTTAGCCAAAGTATCTGCCTCACCTTCCAAATGGAAGATTGACAAAAGCTCCATGGCTTTTTGCTTCAATTGCTCCTCACTCTTGTAATAGGCAGGAAGACGGAGCAAGGAAGCCAAAAAGTGAGATGGTTGATGGTTGGCCATACCGATTAGGACATTTTCCAAAACGGTCATATCCTTAAAGAGACGGATATTTTGGAAGGTCCGTGAAAGTCCTAGGGAAGCAATCTTATAAGGAGCCTTATTGTTTAACACATGCCCATCTAGAGTTACAATTCCTTCTGAAGGAACATAAACGCCTGTCAAAAGGTTAAAGAGTGTCGTTTTCCCAGCACCATTTGGTCCAATCAAACCAACCAATTCACCCTCGTCCAGTTCCATGGTCACATCACTAACTGCTGTCAAACCGCCAAAGTGTTTTGTTAAATTTTTAACTTCAAGCAATGCCATTAGTTTGTCTCCCCCTTTTTCTTGTTAAAGAATTTTGAAAGGTACAATTCTTTGGTTCCAAGCAAGCCTTCTGAACGGAAAAGCATCACCAATACAAGAGCCAAAGCGTAAATGATCATCCGTAATTCAGCAAAGTTTTGGAGGTACATATTCAAAATTCCAAGGACTACTGCTGCAATGATGGTTCCTGTAATGGAACCAAGTCCACCTAATACTGCGATAATAAGGTAGTCGATAGAGTTCATCAAACGGAAGTTGTTTGGAACAACAACACCGATGTAGCTTGCATAGATTGAACCAGCTACAGCAGAGATCATCGCACCAATCACGAAAATCATGACCTTCATCTTCGTCACGTTAACTCCCATAGCCTCTGCTGCAATTTCATCTTCACGAATAGTAATCGCCTGACGACCTGTTGACGAGATAAGGAAGTTAAGGACAAGAATGGTAATGAGAACAACAATCACAAAGACAGCTTCCCAACTGACATAAGGAAGAATGTTGGTCATGCCAGCAGGTCCGTTGGTTAATTCACCACCGTTCTCAATCAGTTTGCGGATGATTTCCGCCATCCCTAGAGTGGCAATTGCAAGATAGTCACCTTTCAAACGAAGGGTTGGTAAACCAAAGATAATAGCAACAATGGCTGCTAGCATCACACCTACTAAAATGGACAAGTAAAAACGATCATAAGTTGGTGTTTTGGTTGTCATGATTGCAGTGGCGTAAGCACCAATCGCCATAAAACCAGCTTGACCAAGAGTGAACTGTCCTGTAAAACCAAGAACAAGGTTGGTTCCCAATCCCATCAAAATGGCGATTCCAATACCAATCAAAATTCGAACATAATACATGTTCATTAAACCTGTTACTTCAGCTAGCTTTAAAAGGGCAAAGAGAGCCACGATTAGCGCAAGCCAAATCACATTTACTTTTAAATTTTTCTTCATTGCTTACACCTTCTCTTTTACATTTTTGCCAAGGATACCAGCCGGACGGATCAAGAGAATCAAAATCAAGACAATATAGACAATGGCATCACGGAAGTTTGAGAAACCTAGGGCAACTGTAATCGTTTCGACTCCACCAATCAAGAATCCTCCCAAGGTCGCACCTGGAATAATTCCGATTCCACCTAAAACGGCTGCGACAAAGGCTTTGATACCTGGTACCATCCCCATCAATGGTTCGATAGATGGTTGAGAAAGTGGGATCAAGACTCCCGCAGCACCTGCAAGAGCTGAACCCAAAGCAAAGGTAAAGCTAATGGTTGAGTTCACATTGATCCCCATCAATTGAGCGGCATCGCTATCCACAGAAACGGCACGCATAGCTTTCCCCATTTTTGTTTGCTTAACGATATATTGAAGGACAAACATAAGAACAATCGCTACGATAAAGATGATAAACTCCGCATTAGTGATGAAATCAAATGTCATTGAACCAATTTGTAGTGGTTTAACCACAAGAGCTTCTTCTGGATAAGAACGTGGTTGTGCTCCAAAGAGGAAGACCATCCCATATTCTAAGAAGAAAGATACACCAATCGCTGTGATCAAGGCCGAAATTCTTGAAGCATTTCGAATCGGACGATAGGCTAAAAATTCAATCAACATTCCGACTGCTGCCGTCACAATCATGGTAATAACGATAATTACCAAGAGGGCAATGTAGAAGCGCCATTCTGCTGATGGAATAAAGGTTAAGTAGGGAGCAATATTGAAATGATTAAAGAGGAAATACCCCATGAAAGCTCCCAGCATGAAGATATCCCCATGCGCAAAGTTAATTAATTTAATAATCCCGTAAACCATGGTATATCCTAAAGCAAGGAGAGCAAAGATGCTCCCCGATACCAAGGCGTTTACAAGCTGATGTAAAATCTGATTTGACATATACTACCAAACTTTCTATAATTTCTAGTCATTCTCTTATATCAATGAAGAGGATGAATAATAGAATCTCCCTCGAATCTAGTCTTTGACCTCAACTGGTGTAGCTGATTCCTCTGCACCATTTTCAAGACGAACCATAAGGGCTGACTTGATTGGATTGTGTTGCCCATCAATGGACATTACACCGGTGACCCCTTCAAAGTTTTTCAAATTCCCAAGATTTTTGGCAACCTCTGTAGAATCTGAAGCTCCCTTAGAAGCCTCTGCCACCATATAAACAGAGTCGTAGGCAAGGGCTGCAAACATATTAGGAACGTCATTGTATTCTTTCTTATAGTTCTCGATAAAGGCTGCAGCTTTATCATTTAGGTTCACTTTTGATGAGTAGCCTGATACAAAGTAAACATCTGTCGCATTTTTCTTATCAGACAATTTCACGAATGTTTCATCACTAAATCCATCTGGTCCAAGAATCGGTTTATTGATGCCCATCTCACGCGCTTGCTTTGTAATGATACCTGTCTCCGTATAGTAACCAGGCATGACAATGGCATCGTAGTCCAAATCTTTGAAACGGGTCAAGGCTGCTTTGTAGTCTTTATCTCCCGCGATAAAGGTAGATTCGGCAACGATTTTCCCTTTGTATTTGCGTTTGAATTCTGCCGCAATTCCTTGGGCATAGTCTGAAGAGTTATCGTAATAGAGGACAACTTTCTTAGCGTTCATATTTTCAGCAGCAAATTGGGCCAATACTTGACCTTGGAAACTATCTTTAAAAGTAGTTCTAAACACATAATCCTTAGTAGAACCATCTTTATTAATCGTCAAATCATCTTGGGTGCCAGAAGGTGTCAAAAGAGGAACCCCTGTTTTTTGAGATTCCAGACTAGAAGCGGCAGTTGCACCTGAAGTCGCTGGTCCGATGATGGTCGTCACTTGACTTTGAACCGCAAGGTTAGTGGCTGTAGTGGAAGCTTCAGCAATTTCAGATTTATTATCCTTAGCGATCAGTTCAATCATCTTGCCATCAATACCACCATTGGCATTGATTTCCTTAACGGCAAGCTTAATTCCATTGTACTCAGCAGTACCATAGGCTGCTACTGCACCTGAGAGCTCCATGTTGACACCAATTTTGATGGTCTCTTCTCCAATTTTATTTCCTTTGGCATTAGCAGTAACATCAGGCGACTGCCCACATGCTACCAAGCTCATCAGGAATAGCAAAGAAAAGACCCCTAGAGCAAGTTTTTTTATCATAATCGTCTCCTTATTTCGAATAATGTAACAACTACAAATATACAGAATTATCTGAAAATTGTCAACATAAAAAAACGCATTCTATCAAATGATTGCGTTTTCTTCGTTTCGATAGAGATTCCCAACAAATGGCGTCTCCAATTCTTGGATATGGCAAGGTCTTACCTTCTTGATATATTTTTCTTTCCCTAATCGTTCCACTAGCTCTTCCACTTCCTCTGTCGGAACATAGAGTTGTAAGTAACGATGCTTTTTAGAATGGTAACAAACATCGCCATACTCTTGGAGTTTTTTTGCATCACGATTATAGTAAAGATAGATAATCAGACCAGATCGATTCACTTTTTCAAACATGATAAATCCTCTTTCTAAGAAATCTTCTCTTATTATATCAAAAAAAGCAAACCCAGTCGAGTTTGCTTTATAGTTTTATTAGCTCAAAGAATTATTTGCCATGATTTCGTCGATGAAACCGTATTCAAGTGTTTCTTGAGCAGTCATCCAATTATCGCGTTCTGCATCTACATGGACTTTTTCAACTGTTTGACCAGAATTTTTAGCCAAGATTTTTTCTAGGTTATTACGGGTCTTGAGTAAGTGTTCGGCAGCAATCGCCATATCTGTTTGTTGGGTACCACCACCTGTTCCACCCATCGGTTGGTGAATCATGTATTCTGCATTTGGAAGCATGAAGCGTTTGCCTTTGGCTCCGCTTGATGCGATGACTGTACCCATAGAAGCTGCCATCCCCATCACAATCGTTTGAACATCTGCCTTGATAAAGTTCATGGTATCCACGATTGCTAATCCAGCCGAGACAGAACCACCAGGTGTGTTAATATATAGGTAAATGTCTTTTGTACTGTCTTGGGCATCCAAGAAAAGCAACTGGGCGATAACAGAGTTTGCCATATTGTCCTCTACTGGACCTGTTAGCATGATGATGCGGTCTTTTAAAAGGCGGGAGTAGATGTCGTATGAACGCTCTCCACGACTTGTTTGTTCAATAACTACAGGAATCATTCATTTCTCCTTTTGATCTTCAATGTTGTTCGTCTAACAACTCATGATAAAACTATTATATCTTTTTAGTCAACAAAGGTCAAACTTTTGATTTGTTAGATTTTCTGGAAAACGAGACCGAAGGGTTATTTCGTTCCAAACAAGCGATCTCCTGCATCCCCGAGACCTGGAACGATGTAGCCGTGTTCGTTTAAATGCTCATCCAAAGCTGCTGTAAAGATTTCAACATCTGGATGTGCTGCTTGAAGAGCTTTGACACCTTCTGGAGCAGATACAAGACAGACAAACTTGATATTTGATGCACCACGTTTTTTAAGAGAATCTACAGCCAAGATTGCTGAACCACCTGTTGCTAACATTGGGTCCACTACAAAGATTTGACGTTGGTCAATATCTTCAGGCAATTTCACCAAATATTCAACCGGTTGGAGTGTTTCTTCATCACGGTACATACCAATGTGCCCAACTTTTGCTGCTGGAACCAAGCTCAAAAGACCGTCAACCATACCGATACCTGCACGCAAGATTGGAACAATCGCCAATTTCTTACCTGCCAATTGTTTTTGAACTGTTTTTGTAATTGGGGTTTCGATTTCCACATCTTCAAGTGGAAGGTCGCGAAGTACTTCATAGCCCATCAACATAGCAATCTCATCTACCAACTCACGAAAAGCTTTCGTAGAAGTGTCTGTACGACGCAAGATTGACAATTTATGTTGAATCAGTGGATGATTAATAACTTCAAGTTTTCCCATTTTTTGAATTCCTTCTTTCAATTTATTCTTCTCATTATATCAAAAAATGGTTTAAAAAGCTTTCTAAACCATCCATTTTTTTCTAAATTCTAAATTAAATTTGCTTCTTGGATCGCTAACTGGACTGTCTCAAGTGGTAAGTAAGTCAACTCAGTTCCTTTTTCTTGATAGAGATACTGGGCGTAGTCATCCATGCGGTATTGATTGATGTAAACCACACGCTTGCAGCCTACTTGCAGAAGCTGTTTGGTACAGTTGAGACAGGGAAAGTGGGTCACATAGGCTGTAAAACCTTTAGGAACCCCTCGCTCAGCTCCCTGTAAGATGGCATTGACCTCGGCATGCAGTGTCCGTACACAGTGACCGTCAATCACCAAGCAATCATGGTCGATACAGTGTTCTGTTCCCGAAACAGAGCCATTATAACCGGTCGAAACCACCTTGTTATCCTTGACTAAGACTGCACCAACTTTGGCACGTTTACAAGTAGAACGATTGGCAATTAGTAAGGCCTGGGCTGCAAAGTACTCATCCCAAGCGAGTCTTTTTTCTGTCATAACTCTTCTCCTCTATTTTTTGAAAAATGGTAAGCGCAAATCTGCTATCTTCTCAGCAGGCACCTTCATTCCATCCTTGATCCATTTGAGTAAGACTGACACGATAGCTGAACTCCAAAATGAGTGAAGGTAGCTACTGACACCTTTTGATTTTCCGTGATACTTTTCCAAAAAATCCTGCATGGCTTGCACAAAAATCTTTTCCAAGTGGTAATCCAAGGCCAAGTGAATCACTCTTGCTTCTTTCTTAGCCTCACGGAAAAGATGGACCCAGACTAGATAGAGATCTGTCTTGACATCGTAGTGACTGAGCTGCTCCATGATATTGTGTACGCTGCGTTTAAAGACGCTCTCTAAAATCGCTTCCTTGGATTCGTAGTTGCGATAAAAGGCTGCACGTGACACTCCTGCACGCTTGACCAATTCGGAAATGCTAATCTTAGCCAAGTCTTTTTTCTCCAAGAGTTGCAAGAGAGCAGTTTCGATTGCTTCTCTGGTCAACAAATTGGATTCTTGATTTGATTTTCTGAGATTTTCAAGAGATTTTTCAGACATTTTGCGTTCAGACATGACAAATTCTTTCTACTTGTGACAACAGAGGGGTGAGACTTTCGTTTCCTGAGCTTTCATGATATAATTGTAAGAAAAGACAGAACCTTTGTCAATGCATAAGTGACAAAGATGGAGAATTTCTATGACTTGGAAGATTATTGCTGACTCTGGTTGTGATTACCGTCAACTGACAACTCCTGCTATTGATACCGAATTTATAAGCGTTCCCTTAACGATCCAGATAGCGAACAAGATTTTTATTGACAATGCTCAACTGGACATCGACCAGATGATGAATAACATGTATGCTACCCCAGAAGCTTCAAAATCTGCCTGTCCTAGTCCAGATGATTATTTGCGTGCTTTTGAAGGGGCTAAACATATCTTTGTCGTGACCATCACAGGAGCCCTTTCTGGTAGCCACAACAGTGCGCAACTCGCTAAAAATATTTATCTAGAAGAGCATCCTGACACTAAGATTCACGTCATTGACAGTTTGTCTGCTGGTGGGGAGCTTGACCTCTTTGTTGAAAAACTCAACGAATTGATTGATCAAGGCTTATCCTATGAAGAAATCGTTGAAGCCATCACCGCTTATCAAGCCAAAACCAAGTTGCTCTTCGTTCTTGCCAAGGTGGATAACTTGGTCAAAAACGGACGCTTGAGCAAACTTATCGGTACAGTTGTAGGCCTGCTCAATATCCGTATGGTCGGTGAAGCAAGCGAAACTGGAACCCTTGAACTGCTTCAAAAGGCTCGTGGTGCTAAAAAATCACTTCAGGCAGCCTATGAAGAAATTATCAAAGCAGGGTATGCGGGTGGACGCATCACGATGGCCCATCGCAGTAATGAAAAATTCTGTCAACAGCTTTCGGAACGTTTGCGAGAAACATTCCCTCAGGCACAAATCACCATCCTTCCAACTTCTGGACTTTGCAGCTTCTATGCGGAAGAAGGCGGTCTCTTAATTGGATATGAAATCAACTAAAATCTTTAGCAACAAGAGATGAGACTCATCTCTTGTTTTTTTGTGGTACAATATGCTTATGAAACATTTTGATACTATTGTCATCGGTGGAGGGCCTGCAGGTATGATGGCTACGATTTCCAGTAGCTTTTATGGTCAGCAAACTCTTCTCATCGAAAAAAATCGGAAACTGGGGAAAAAATTAGCTGGAACAGGTGGTGGTCGTTGCAATGTAACCAACAATGGAACTTTAGATGACCTATTAGCTGGCATCCCTGGAAATGGGCGCTTTCTTTACAGTGTCTTCTCCCAGTTTGATAACCATGATATCATTAACTTTTTTACGGATAATGGGGTCAAACTTAAGGTCGAGGACCACGGACGCGTCTTTCCATCTAGCGACAAATCGAGGACCATTATCGAAGCCTTGGAAAAGAAAATCACCGAACTCGGCGGACAAGTGGCTATCCAAACGGAGATTGTTTCTGTTAAAAAGATAGATGAGCAATTTATCCTCAAATCAGCAGATCAAAGCTTCACTTGTGATAAACTCATTGTCACAACTGGTGGAAAATCCTATCCTTCTACTGGTTCAACTGGTTTTGGTCACGAGATCGCCCGCCATTTCAAACATACCATTACCGAGCTTGAGGCTGCTGAAAGTCCTTTATTGACGGATTTCCCTCACAAGGCCTTACAGGGAATTTCCCTAGATGATGTGACCCTAAGCTATGGTAAGCATGTCATCACCCATGATCTGCTCTTTACCCACTTTGGTTTATCTGGCCCTGCTGCCTTGCGTATGTCCAGCTTCGTCAAGGGTGGCGAAGTCCTCTCGCTCGATGTCTTACCTCAGATTTCAGAGGCTGACTTAGTAACATTTCTAGAAGAAAATCGGGAAAAATCCTTGAAAAATGCTTTAAAAACCTTGTTGCCAGAACGCATGGCAGAATTTTTTGTTCAAGAATATCCTGACAAAGTCAAACAGCTAACTGAGAAAGAACGGGAGCAACTTATCCAGTCTATCAAGATCCTCAAAATCCCTGTGACTGGCAAAATGTCCTTGGCTAAGTCCTTTGTCACCAAAGGAGGTGTCAGTCTCAAGGAAATCAATCCTAAAACTCTAGAAAGTAAGCTGGTCCCTGGACTCCACTTTGCTGGCGAGGTACTGGATATCAATGCCCACACGGGTGGCTTTAATATCACTTCTGCCCTCTGTACTGGCTGGGTGGCAGGAAGTCTGCATTATGATTAAAGATCAAAGGTTGTGAAAAATGAACAGAAGAGAATCAGTCGAATTTGTCAACATGTGCATGATTAAAAATGGGGACAAGGTTCTGGTCCAAGATCGAGTTAATCCCGACTGGCCCGGCATTACTTTCCCTGGCGGGCATGTAGAGCGCGGGGAATCTTTTACCGATGCAGTTATCAGAGAAGTCAAGGAAGAAACTGGACTAACCATTTCCAAACCCCAGCTCTGTGGAATCAAAGACTGGTACGATGATGAGGATTATCGTTACGTCGTTCTATTTTACAAGACCGAACACTTTACTGGTGAGCTCCAGTCTTCTGCTGAAGGAAATGTTTGGTGGGAAGATTTTGAAAATCTATCTCAACTAAAACTAGCAACTAAGGATATGTCCGATATGCTTCGTGTATTTGTAGAGGAAGATCTCAGTGAATTCTTTTACTACAAAGACGGCGAAGACTGGCTTTATGATTTGAAGTAACAGAAAATCGGCAGAGAGTTCTCTGCCGATTATTTTATTTTCTCTGTTTTTCAACATAGTGAGCAATCACATCTGCTGTGTATTGGGCTGTACCAGGCCCAAATTTGTCAATGTTTTCCTTAAACTCTGGATTATAGACATAGCCTTGACCGATATGTCCAAACACTTCTAAGGAACAGTCAAATCCATAAGTTCGGATAGCTTGTAAGAGCTTGCCAGCTTCTTCTTGGTTTTCGGCTGCTGTTACTGGCAGACTAGCTTGAAGATTTTGTGCCAAAGTTTGAAAGACTTGGTTAAAAGTAGCCGTAGACTCATCTTCGCGACCTTCTTGACGCTCGAGGGCTTGATCCATGACTTCTTGACCATATTTCTCTACCGCTTCTTGGTGGTATTTTTGATTGTCTTGATAGCTGAATCCAGTGAATTTTTCCTGAAGGGTCATATTTATTTCTCCTTTTTGATCTTGAATGGTTTTTTGCAAGGTGGAAATCAAGGTATCCAATCGTTCTCTTTCTCGAGTCAGATAGTCCAATTGTCTAGTCAAATGAGGTAACAAGTCTGACTTTTCTTCTTTTAGTAGCTCTGCTATTTTCTCCAAAGAAAAACCAAGATACTTATAGTAGAGAATAACTTGTAGGCGCTCCAAATCTTCCTGACTATAGGATCGATAGCCGTTTTCCGACTTTAAAGGGACTAAAAGTCCGATTTTATCGTAGTGGTGCAGGGTCTTGACAGAGACTCCTGAAAGCTGCGCAGCTTCTTTGATATGATACATGATTTCCTCCTTACATGGATAGTATAAACCCTTTCCTTAGGGGAGAGTCAAGAGTTTTTTAAAAAAATTTTAAACCAAGACAGGATAACCAGCCTAAGCACTAATCTGCCTTTAAAGCTATCAGACTTACTATATGACAACTAGCATCACTCATAGTAAAAAGACTTGAGAATCAACCTCAAGTCCTTTCTTTTTTACGGATGACTAACAATCAATTCCAAACCTTGCCCTTTCAAGATCCAAGCTGCAACATCACTTGGCAAGATGAAATGGCTACCTTTTTGGATCGGATAGTTTTTCCCGTCAACAGTGAGTTGACCTTCCCCATCCAAGACGCTCAACAAGCTATAGTCAGCTGTCTTTTCAAAATCAACTTTTCCAGTAATTTCCCACTTGTAGACTGCGAAGAAATCATTAGATACTAGAAGAGTTGAACGTAGGTCATCAGCCTTGACAGTTACAGGACGGCTATTTGCTGGTTCACCAATATTCAAGACATCGATGGATTTTTCAAGGTGAAGTTCACGCAAGTTTCCTTGGTCGTCCTTACGGTCAAAGTCATAGACGCGGTAAGTCGTATCACTAGACTGCTGGGTTTCTAGAATCAAGATACCCGCCCCAATAGCGTGCATAGTGCCACTCGGTACATAGAAGAAATCTCCAGCCTTGACAGGGACTTTTGTCAGTAAGGCATCCCAGTTCTTGTCCTCGATTTGCTGGCGGAGTTCCTCTTTAGATTTGGCGTTGTGACCGTAGATAATCTCTGCGCCTTCATCTGATGCAATAACATACCAGCACTCGGTTTTCCCAAGTTCGCCTTCATATTCTAGTCCATAGGCATCGTCTGGGTGAACTTGGACACTGAGCCAGTCGTTGGCATCAAGGATTTTCGTCAATAGTGGAAACACAGGTTCTGGACGGTTGCCAAACAACTCACGGTGTTCCGCATACAAAGTTGCTAGGTCTGTTCCCTCGTAGCGACCATTAGCGACCTTTGAAATACCATTTGGGTGGGCTGAAATGGCCCAGTATTCTCCGATTTTTTCACTTGGGATGTCGTAGCCAAACTCATCACGTAGTTTGGTTCCACCCCAGATTTTTTCTTGCATCACAGATTGTAAAAATAATGGTTCTGACATTTTTGGGTCTCCTGTCTCGTTTATTCTAGTTTCATTATAGCAAAAAAAGAGCTCTATTTGAACTCTTTTTCATATCTTATAAAGTAGTGAGAAAATTTTATAAAATAAGTAACGATATGCAATTTTATTTGACTGAAGCGCCGTTGCTGACAATGACATCCTTGTACCAGTAGAAGGATTTCTTCTTGCTGCGTTTGAGACTTCCTTGCCCTACATTGTCTCGATCAACATAGATAAAGCCATAGCGCTTCGTCATTTCGCCTGTTCCTGCTGAAACCAAATCAATACAGCCCCAAGTTGTATAGCCAAGCAAGTCAACTCCATCTTGGTAAATGGCATCTCGCATAGCCTTAATATGAGCTTCTAGATAGGCAATTCGGTAATCATCTGCTACATAGTCATTTTCATCTAGCGTGTCAATAGCACCCAGACCATTTTCTACGATGAACATAGGCTTTTGATAACGGTCCCAGATAGCATTGAGAGTGATACGAAGCCCAAGTGGGTCAATCTGCCACCCCCATTCTGAGGATTCCAGATAAGGATTTTTGATAGAAGCAAAGACATTTCCAGCTGTTAATTCTTTAACTTCTGGATCACCTGAGGCTACTCGACTCGCATAGTAAGAAAAAGAAACAAAGTCAACGGTGTATTTCTTCAATAAGTCCAAATCCTCTGAAATCATTTCAATCTCGATACCCTCACGCTCCCACTGCTTCTTAGCATAATTTGGATACTTCCCACGCGCCTGGACGTCGATGAAAAAGTAGCTCTTACGGTCTTCTTCCATAGCTGCCCAGTAATCTCTCGGATGAGCAGTATTGGGATAATATTGCCCCGCCGCCAACATACATCCGACCTTGTTTTCTGGGTCAATTTCGTGGGCAATCTTAGTCGCAAGGGCTGAGGCTACCAGCTCATAGTGAGCCGCCTGGTATTTGACCTGTTCCTGATTTTCTCCTTCTTCAAAACAAATTCCTGCTCCTAAAAAGGGGGCATGGAGAATCATGTTGATTTCATTAAAGGTTAGCCAGTATCTGACCAAGCCCTTGTAACGAGTGAAGAGTGTACGACAGAGATTTTCATAAAAGTCCAACATGCGACGATTGCGCCAACCACCATACTCGGTAATCAGGTGCATAGGACAGTCGAAGTGTGTAATGGTCACTAGGGGTTCAATGCCATACTTGCGGCATTCCTTAAGCAAATTCTCATAAAAGACTAGACCAGCTTCATTTGGCTCTGCTTCATCCCCATTAGGAAAAATCCGAGTCCAAGCAATAGAAAGACGATAGGTCTTAAATCCCATCTCTGCAAAAAGCGCAATATCTTCCTTGTAATGATGGTACATGTCAATGGCTTCCTTGGCTGGGTAGAAGTAGCCCTCCTCAAAAGAGAACATCTTTTTCTGCCCTGTAATGATAGCTTCACGGTCTGGTCCGATAGGCACCAGATCCACGTTTGCAAGACCTCGACCATCTAGATTATAAGCACCTTCACATTGATTGGCCGCCGTTGCACCACCCCAGAGGAAACCATCTGGAAATTGAAGTCTTTCTGTCATCTTTCTACCTCGATTCTTTTGATAGTTCTATTATACTATCAAAATCATTGAAAGTCTGAGAAAATCCTATGTACAAATGATACTATGCTAGACTAAAAAGACCGGATTGCTCCGATCTTTTCAAGTTCCGCTCTAAGAAAATCATAGAATAAATAGGACATTGAACCGCAGACAGTACTCCAATATGGCATGGTGTCGATGACAAAGTTTAAACGAGAGGAATTATTTGATTACGTGCAACAACTGAATTGATGTCTTCGATATAGTTTACTGTAAATCCAACTGCACCTTGTGCTTCAGAAAAAGCGGTGAAAACCGCTTTTAATCTACTTTTGAAAAATTAAGTAGGAGGGAGCTAGTCAAGACAGAGACTGAACTGAAGGACATGGCCAAGCCTGCAAGTTCTGGATTGAGTACCAAACCAAGCCCTGAAAAGACTCCTGCTGCAACTGGAATTCCGATGAGATTGTAGATGAATGCCCAGAAAAGGTTGAGTAGGATGCGATGAAAGGTTTTCTTACTCATATCAAAGGCACGTACCACTCCCATCAGATCGTTTCGTGTGAGAATTAACCCTGCCGACTCGATAGCAATATCCGTTCCAGCTCCCATAGCAATCCCTACATCTGCCACACTGAGAGCAGGGGCATCGTTAATCCCATCACCAACAAAGGCAACCTTACCAGTCATTTGGAGTTTATGAATCTCATGTGCCTTTTCTTCAGGCAAAACACCCGCAATCACATCTTCTAGGCCAATTTGCTCTGCAATGGCACGCGCTACACCTTCGTTGTCCCCCGTCAACATCACTGTTCGAAGCCCTCGTTTTTTTAGCTGGCTAATTGCTACCTGGGCATTCTCCTTGGGAATATCTTGTAGGGCAATCAAGCCCTGAATCTCGCCATTGACAGCCAAGAAAACAACCGTCTTGGCTTGTTTTTCTAGTTTGGCAAACTGTTCTTGATAGGAATTTGAGATAATCATGTCATCCAACATTTTGGCATTTCCAACAGAAACTTGTTTCCCGTTGATTTTTCCAACCACTCCCTTACCATGTAGAGCTTGAAAGTTTTCAACAGGATAGAGATGATGACCAGCCTCTTTAGCACGCTTGACAATGGCTTGAGCTATAGGATGCTGAGATGGTTCTTCCAAAGATGCTGCCAAACCTAACACTTCTGTCTCGTCACCGATGATATCCGTCACGACAGGTTTGCCTTCGGTCAAGGTGCCCGTCTTGTCAAACACAATCGTTTGGACTTTTTGAATTTCCTGTAAAACTGTTCCGTTTTTGAGCAGAACACCCATCTTGGCACTCCGGCCTGTCCCCACCATAAGAGCCGTCGGTGTTGCAAGTCCCAATGCACAAGGACAAGCAATAATCAAGACAGCCACACCATAGAGAAGAGAGGTCACAAAGCTAGCTCCTAACAAGACAAACCATACCCAGAAGGTTATAATGGCTAAAATTGTCACAGCTGGCACAAAAATCCCTGAAATCTTATCCGTCAAATCCTGAATGGGAGCTCGACTAGACTGAGCTTTTTTGACAAAGCCCACAATCTGAGCCAACATGGTCTCTGAGCCTACTTTTTCTGCTCGGAAGACAATGGTGCCGCTGTTGTTGATGGTAGAGCCAATCACGGCATCCCCCACAGACTTATCCACAGGCAGACTCTCGCCTGTCACCATGGATTCATCAATGCTGGTCCCCCCTTCCATCACCAGACCGTCAACAGCGATCTTTTCTCCCGGTCGCACTCGGATCAGATCACCTACCTTGACTTGTTCTAAGGGAACTTGGACATAGACACCATCGCGCAATACCTCTGCTGATTTTGCTTGCAAGTCTAACAATTTTTCAACAGCCTGCGAAGCATTCTTCCGCATGCGTTCCTCAAAAACTGCTCCCAAAAGAACGAAAAAGAGGATAAAGCCAGCACTCTCAAAGTAAACTGGCAAACCGGCAAAGAGGGCAATTAAACTATATAGATAGGCGACTAGAGTTCCCAGTGCGACCAAGGTATCCATGTTGGCATTGTGCTTTTTAAAACTGACCCAAGCACTCTTGATATAAGGTCCTCCTGCCACCAGCATAATAGGCGTTGTCGCTAAAAAAGTCCCCCAATGCATGAGTCCATGGCTAATACTGCCAGTCAGCATTCCAATCATAATCAGAGTTAAAGGCAGAGTAAAGATACTGGTGATCCAAAATCGTTGCAAGAGTGTCAAAGGTTGTCGCACTCGCTTCACGACAGTGTAAGTCCCCTTTTGCATCTTCATGCCACAAGAAAAACCATGTTGGCCTAACTCCTCAGGTATAAAACGAATAACCTTTTCCTCGTCTACTCCAATTGGTTCCAAAATGCCTTCTTCCTCGAAAAGAATTTCCTTGTAACAGTTTGATGGTGTCACACGATGAAAGGTAATCTCTACTGGAATCCCTTTTTGAAGCTGAATATGGGCTGGATGATAACCCTTTTCAGCTGTGATGCGGATTTTTTGAACACCCTTTTCAATGCTCGCTTTCACAATTTCCGTCATAATTCCCTCCTACTCTACAATCATCTTGCCGTGCATCATGTTCATGCCACAAGAAAAGCCATACTCTCCAGCTTGTTCAGGTGTGATTTCCACCACATATTGAGCTCCCATAGGCAGGTCTGCATGGACTCCAAAATCTGGAAAAACAATCTGATCCAGACAGGGTGAAGGATCCTTACGGTCAAAGACAATCCGCGCTGGTATTGATTTCTTAAGAATAATCATCTCAGGCGTATAGCCTCCCATAACCTCCACCTTAATTTCCTGGTAGCCAGCCTTCTGCTGGGCCCTTTGCCCCGCTTTTTCAGGTTTTTTGAAAAACCAGTAAGCGATAAAGGCAATCAAACTTAGGCAAACCAAACTGGTCACAAATTTTATCATTTTATTCTCCTTTTATATTCTTATCACATACAATTACAGTTTACTTCTGTTACCGCGCTAGCCTTTTTCTTAGACATCACTTCTTCCAAGTCTTTCAAATCGGCTAGTGTGAAGTCACATTCTGTTATTAAATCAGTTAAGACCTGCTTGATTCGTCGGGAACAAACCTTCTCTCTAACATCTTTTACGATTAAGTGTGTTCCCTCCTCTTGACTCAGGCTGGCTGAATAAATAAAGGACTTGCCCTGCTTCTCTCGAATCAGGCACTCTTTCTCAACTAGACGAGCCAGAAGGGTCTGAATTGTAGACTTGGACCAGTCAAAACGATCTGCCAAAACTGCTATCAGATCTGTACTGGTCTGCTCCCCCCGCATCCAGATTATCTTCATGACTTGCCATTCCGCATCTGAAATCTGCATACTATCTCCTTTTAAAATCTACATTTGTCAATTATAGATACCAGTATACACTTATGATTTACATTTGTCAATTGAAAAAGAACCGATGCCATTCATCAGTTCCATCAAAATCTATAAAATGATTTTCTCTATTCCTGCCAATTTTCTTGGTCTTCTTTGAAGCGTTTTAGGAGTGCAAGCCCTTCTGGCGTGACATAGCCTTCTTCTTGGGCTAGGTGAATCAGCTCGCTGTAGTTTGATAGAGTAATTAATTTCACACCTGCAGCGGAGAAATTTTTATCTGCTTTTGCTAATTGATAGCTAAAGATGGCCACAACTCCAAGGACATCTGCTCCCTCGCGCTTAGCAGCTGCAACAGCTTCAAGTACAGAACCACCTGTCGAGATCAGGTCTTCAATGATCACCATCTTTTGTCCTTGCGCCACACGCCCTTCGATTTGATTTCCAGCACCATGGTCTTTTGGTTTGCTGCGAATGTAGGCGAAAGGCAAGTTCATCTTGTCAGCAATAATCGCTCCATGTGGAATCCCCGCCGTTGCAGTTCCTGCAATCACTTCCACCTCTGGAAAGCTTGCTTTGATAGCTTCGACAAAACCATTTTCAATCAAGGTTCTAGTTTCTGGGTAAGCCAGAGTCACACGATTGTCTGTATAGATAGGCGACTTAATCCCAGATGCCCATGTAAAAGGCTCCTCAGGTTTGAGGTAAACAGCTTGAATTTTCAATAAATGGCTAGCGATGTCTTTAGCAAGTGTCATGGTATTCTCCTTTGTTACTCTAATCTTTAAATATAAAATCGAATGCTCATTTTAGGCCCAGTCTCGTGTCCACTCATCCTTGATGGCATGATATGCAGCTACCGGATCCTCTGCCTGTGTGATAGGACGTCCGACTACGATGTAGTCACTACCGATCTGATAAGCTTCTCCAGGGGTTACAACCCGCTTCTGATCACCTGCATCTGCCCCTACAGGACGAATCCCTGGTGTCAGACAGATAAAGTCCTCAGATGTTGCCTGCTTAATCAACTGGGATTCTTGAGCCGAGCACACAACTCCGTCCAAACCAGCTTCTGCTGTTTTCCTAGCATAGTTGATAACAGACTCTTGTAGACTCGTTTGAATATTTTGACATTCTCGCATTTGCTCCTCAGAAGTTGAAGTCAACTGAGTCACAGCGATAAGGATCCCTTGATCACCCAAGCCTTCGCGTGCTGCTCTCATCATTTCCACACCACCTGCAGCCTGAACGTTGGTCATATCAACTCCAAGGCTGGACAAGATTTTCATGGTTGACTTGACCGTGTTTGGAATATCATGCAACTTCAGATCCAAAAAGACACTGTGCCCCAAGTCTTTCAAATAACGTACAACTTCAGGACCCACAGCATAGTAGATTTCCATACCCACCTTGACATACAGCTTTTCCTCTGCTGGAAAAAGGGCTAAAAATTCTTTGGCTTCCTCAAAACTCGGAAAATCCAGAGCAATGACCGGACGACTCTCACGCATACTTTTCTCCTTATCATTTTAAACAGTCCAAAACTCAAAAAAAGGAACCTGCCCACAGCCAGGTTCCACGAAAAATGGATAGTTTCTACCCTTTCACCGTCTAACCTTGGCTGCCTCTCTGGACTGCTTTAAAGGTTTTTTACTATTCTATTATTTATAGAGGGACTTGTCAAGCAAAAACTGAGATTATTGTTCTTGCGGTTTTTCATCACTTTCCTTCTCTTTTTGTTTTTCTGCTGCTTTAGCCTCTTCTTTGGCTTTTTTTTCAGCTTCTTCGAGAAGCTTGTCGGCTAGACTATAGCTATAGATCCCCGCTTCCATATCCACCACACTTGGTTCGGATAATTGTGGTTTAATCTTGCCGTAGTAAGGCAATTTCTTGCTTAATTCAGACAAGGGAACCAAGATTTCATCCGTATCTTTCATGGTAATTTTGAGCAAATCTGCCGTAACATTACTCGGCGCAAGTTCGATCTTTTCGATAGACTGCTTTATCTCTGAGCTGATTTCAGAAAGACCTGAAACCAAATCCTTGATCTGCTGCTCATCATTGAACATTACAGAAAGGTACGTTTCTGGAAGATTGACTAAACTCATAGGAGTTGAGTCGAGCACGCCACTGGATAGAATAGGATAGTGGTTCTCACCAGTCACATAAAAGGCTACGATTTCAAATTCCTTGACCTCAATAGTAAAGTTAGTCGGGAATTGATAATCAATCTTAGCGGATTCAATCCAGTGATTAGACTTGATCCGATCTGCATGCTTTTCCTTGTTTAGGAGCAAAGCAAAGGTATAATCTGTATCTGCAATCCCAGATGCTTCCTTGATTTCTTCCTCTTTGGTTTGGACATTCCCTTTGACCTCAATGTTCTTGATAGTTGCAAAAGGAGTCAATAGATAAGCTGAAAAGACAAACACTAACACGCTTGGTACCATGACTGTCACAGCACGCAAAATATGGACTCTGGCAATTTTAGGTTTGACAGGTTTTTCTTTTTTCTTAGCTTTGGCTTTGCTGTCTTCTGCTCGCTCCTCTACCGCTTCCTCGGACTTTTCAGAAGTTGGTTCCTCTGTTTTTTTATCCGACTCCTCAGCAGACATTTCCTCTTGTCCATCTGCTTTTTCAGAAGTTATCTCTTCTTTTTCCTCATCTGACTCCGTAGAGAATTCCTCAGTTTTCTCCTCTTTTTTCGAGTTTTCACCCATTCGGAGTTTTCTTTCCTTCTCTTTTTCTTCAGCTAGGGCAGCTTCTTCTTCAGCTTTCTTCTTCAGATATTCTAGGTTTCGTTTTTGCCATTCTGACAATTCCTTACCTTGATTTGCTTCTTGTTTCTTATCCTTTGACATTGGTTTTCCTTATGATAAGTCTTGTTTTAATAGTGCATAAAAGTCTGCTACAGATTTCAATTCGTGAGAAGCTTTCATAGTGCTTTGGTACTGGTCTTTGTGAGTCAGTAACATGGTTACTTTTTTCTCCAAACTTGACAAGTTCAAATCACTCTCTTGGAGCTCTTCTGCGTAACCTTTTTTCGCAAAATAGGCTGCATTTTCAATCTGATCACCCCGACTAGCTTCACGTCCAAGCGGAACAATGACATGCAGTTTTGCCATGGCCAAGAGCTCAAAAATCGTATTGGCACCGCCACGTGTCACCACTACGTCTGCCATCTCCATCAAAGGTTGATAGAGGTCCGTCACATAGTCCACTCGGAAAAGGTGTCGGCTCAGTTCGTTTAGATTGGAATCTCCTGTCAGATTGATGATATTGTAACGCTCTGTCAGTTCTTCCTTATGATCTGTTACCAGTTGGTTAAAGACACGGGCTCCTGCTGAACCACCAACAAACAGAAGGGTGGGCAGATTGGAATCAAATTGAGTTCGAATATCGACCATCTCATCCGGCTCAGCTAACTTTTGGTCTGAGACCTTGGTTACTGCCCCCACATGCTCTACCTTAGCAAGGCTAGCAGGTTGCTCAAAGGTTGAGTACATCTTAGTTGCAAACTTGTAAGCAATTTTATTGGCCAAGCCCATAGATAGGTCTGACTCATGAATAAAGACTGGTACTCTGGAAACTCGCGCTGAGATAACCGGCGGTACAGAGACAAATCCCCCTTTAGAAAAGAGAGCCTGCGGACGAATCCGTAGCATGATAAAAAGCGATTGGACGATTCCCCAGGCAACTTTAAACACATCCAGCATGTTTTGCCATGAAAAATAGCGACGCAATTTTCCAGTCGCAATAGAATGGAAGGTCACATCCAGACCTGACTTGAGGATTTCTTGGTGTTCGATTCCATGCTTGTCACCGATATAGTGAACTTCCCAGCCGTCTTCGATAAACTTGGGCATTAACAAAAGGTTAAGGGTGACGTGTCCAACTGTTCCCCCACCAGTAAAAACTATTTTTTTCATATTATCCCTTTAACTCCGCTACTGTGTCGATAAATAGGTCACCTCGTACTTCAAAGTTGGCATACATATCCCAGCTAGCATTGGCAGGACTGAGAAGAACCACATCCCCCTCTGTCGCAAGTTCGTATGCCTTGCGAGTTGCATCTGCAATATCAGTCGCATCAACATAAGCCACACCAGCCTTATCCGCTGCCCGTTTGACACGTTCTGCAGACTGACCAAGGATGACCATTTTCTTGAGTCCTGTAATATCTGGCACCAGCTCGTCAAATTCATTTCCACGATCCAAACCACCTGCAATCAAGATAACCTTGCTATTGTCAAATCCTGACAGAGCTTTCTGTGTTGCCAAGATATTGGTTGATTTACTGTCGTTATAGAATTTGACACCCTTAATCTCATCCACAAATTGGAGACGGTGTTTGACACCACCAAAGGCTGATAAGGTTTCCTTGATAGTTTGGTTGTCCACGCCACGGAGCTTGGCTACTGCAATCGTCGCGAGAGCATTTTCCACATTGTGGCTACCTGGAACACCGATTTCTTCAGCTGTCATGACCTCTTCACCACGGAAGTAGAGCAGACCGTTTTCTAGATAAGCTCCGTCAACTTTCTCCAGTGTTGAAAATGGAACAACCGTAGCTTGTGTTTTTTCAGCCAAGTCTTTTGCCAAGTCTTGATTAAAGTTCAAGACAAGAAAGTCAGCTGCTGTCATATTATTTTGGATATTCCACTTGGCTGCCACGTATTCCTCAAAAGAGCCATGGTAGTCAAGGTGGCTAGGCATGAGATTTGTAATGACCGCAATTTCCGGATGGAATTTCTGGATTCCCATTAGTTGGAAGGAAGACAGCTCCATGACAAGAGTATCCTTGTCTGTCGCAGTTTGAGCAACCTGACTGGCTGGATAGCCGATATTCCCTGATAAGAGACCATGTTGACCAGCAGCAGTCAAAACTTCCCCAATCATGGTCGTTGTGGTCGTTTTTCCATTTGAGCCTGTGATACCAACAATCGGTGCTTCTGAGATCAAGTAAGCCAACTCCACCTCAGTCAAGACTGGAATCCCCTTCGCCAAAGCCTTCTCAATCATCGGATTGCTATAAGGAATCCCTGGATTTTTCACCATAAGGGCAAACTCTTCATCCAAGAGCTCCAAAGGATGCCCACCAGTGACAACCTTGATCCCATCTTCCAGTAGGCTTTGCGCAGCAGGATTTTCCTCGAAAGGCTTGCCGTCATTAACAGTGACAATAGCACCTAGCTTGTCCAGCAAACGAGCCGCAGACTCACCAGACTTAGCCAAACCTAAAACAAGAACTTTCTTATTTTTAAATTGATCGATTACTTTCATGTCTCAAACTCCATTTCTACTCCTACTATTTTACCATTTTTATGGAAATAAAAAAGCCACAAAGTGTATTTGTGACTCTTTCTTCTAACTTAATGTTCTCTTATCATCGATGAGATAAATCGGTAACTCGAATTACTTGGTCCACTTGCTCCCAGATAAGGGGATTGTGGGTCGCAATAATAATAGTGCGATTCGGATTTTTTAGAGATTCTAGGATAGAAAGTAGCTCCTCAGAGTTTTTGGGGTCTAGTGAAACAGTTGGTTCATCTGCAAGAATCAAAACTAACCTGCACTCAAAAAAGTTCGACAAAAGATATCTAACCCATAGAGTGCAGTTCACCTCCTAGTACTTTATATCCTCACCTGTCTCTCATCTGACCGCTGGCCTGTGACAAACATGGTAAAGGTTGCCTTACAGACATTTTTACCCTCTTGATTGGTGATAGCAACATCCACCACACAGGTTGTGCGACCTTGATGGACACATTCTCCTTTAATGGTCAGCACATCGTCGAGTTTGCCTGCCTTGAGGTAGTTGATAGAGGACTGGAGCGTCACTCCATCAAGCCCCAGCGAGATGACTACCAAACCACTAATCTGGTCGCAAAGGGTAAAGAGATAGCCACCATGGGCATTGCCATAGTAGTTGAGCGACGAGTTCACTACTTTAGTCGTCACCACAACGTGACCATCTCTCATTTGTTCAATTTCGTAATTTTCAAAGGCAGATATAGCGTCAAAATGAAAATCTTTCATCGTTTCCTCCTGATATTTCAAACGACACTATGATACTACTTTTTATAGGACTGCGCAAGGAAAAAGCTCCTAGTCTGGCAAAATGCCGACCTGTTCTACAAAGCGCATAAAGGCTGCCTGTCCCTGCTCCGTTTGCTTGTAAACTCCTGCATCCTCAAGTACACGCGCAAAGATAGCGCCCACAGAGTCTTTGACGATTTCAAGGGCTTTTTCTTTATCCGCTAAGTCTGGATATTGAGCTTTGAGTTGATCTGCCCATTCCTGATGATAAGCGGCAACTGAGACAGCTTCTCCGACAAGATAGGCTCCTACTTGCTCCACTTCTTCTTTCAGACGTGGTGGCAGGATAGCCAAGCCCATGACCTCAATCAAGCCGATATTTTCCTTCTTGATATGTTGAACATCCTTGTGGGGATGATAGATGCCATCAGGATGCTCTGGCGATGTCTGATTGTCTCGCAAGACCAAATCCAACTCAAACTGACCATCGCGTTTACGGGCAATGGGGGTAATGGTATGGTGTGGTGTCCCGTCTGTCTCTGCCAAAATCTGTACTTCAGGGTCTGAATATTGCCGCCATTCCTGCAAAATCTTATCAGCCAAGTTGATCAAATCTTCTTTGGAATCCGAAGTCAAACGTAGCACTGACATAGGCCACTTGACAATCCCAGCCTTGACCTTCTCAAAACCAGCAAATCGGAAAGTCTTTTGCAAGGGAGCCAATTCCATGGGAAATACGTGACGGCCTCCTTGATAGTGATCATGAGTCAGAATAGAGCCTCCCACAATCGGCAGGTCGGCATTTGAGCCCGCAAAATAGCCTGGAAACTGGTCTACGATAGCTAGCAGGCGCTCAAAGCTGAGACGGCTGATAGCCATGGGACGGTGCTGGCCGTCTAAGAAAATACAGTGCTCATTAAAATAAGCATAGGGCGAATACTGGAAGCCCCACTCCTGACCTGCCATTTCAAAACGGATAATGCGGTGATTGCTGCGAGCTGGATGGTTAATTCGACCATGATAGCCTTCGTTCTCTAGACAAAGCTGACACTGGGGATAATTGCTAGCTTGCACCAACTTGGCTGCTGCAATCTCCTTTGGATCCTTTTCAGGCTTAGAGAGGTTGATGGTAATCTCAAGTTCTCCGTAGTCAGATGGTACACGATAAGCAATATTTTTAGCAATGGCCTTGAGCTTGATATAGTCGTTTTTCTGGCTGAGCTGGTAAAAATCCCCTATCGCCCGCTCAGGAGAGTGAGCATAGGTTGTCCAAAACTCACGATTAACCTGACTTGGACAAGGGGTCACCAAGTCCATCAGTTCAGCACCGAGGATTTCACGCGCAGTCTGACTATCCTCAATCCTCTCTAATCGAACCGCTTCCTCGACTAACTGGTCCTTAAGGTCAATCAACTCATCCAGATCAGTCTCAACTTCCAAAACACCTTCACCCACTCGCGCCAAAACACGATTGGTTAGGTAGATTCGATCCATTTCCTCAAATGAACTTCCAGCAATGACTTCCGTGATAAATGCATCTAGAATTCCCTGACTCATTGATTCTCCTTCTTACTTTCTAAATAGTCTCTGACAGCATCTAAATCCTGAAAAACTTGTTCTGTTTTATTTAAGAAAGACTGTGCTGGCATTTTCAAGTCTGGAATACAAATAACTGGTATCCCAGCTCTATACGCTGCTTCAATCCCTGCTTCACTATCCTCTAATACTAAGCAATTCTCTGGTAAAACATTCAAATCAATACAGGCCTTTAAAAATATATCAGGGTAAGGTTTGCTTCGCTTTACATCTTTTGCAAAAACTAGATGGTCAAATAAGGACAGTATACCATTACTATCCAAAATCATTCTAGCTCTAGATTCAACACTTGAAGTTGCTAGAGCGATTGGAATACCTTCTCTTTGCAGAAAAGCAAGCAAATTTTTAGCACCTTTTTTTAAATTTACACCTTTGGCTAATATTCGAGCTTCCAGTTCATAAACTTTTTCCAAGGTTTGGTCAAAGTTCCAAGGTAAATCATAGGTATCTAAAAATCGTTGAACATTCTCCTCTTCCCTATGTCCACTGTATTCTCTAGAATATGTTTCTTCTGTGAAAGGAATTCCAAAATCTTTAAGCAATTCTTGATAAACTTTTAGAGAAATGATCTCAGTATCAGCTAATAAGCCATCTAAATCAAATATTACAGCGTCCATTTACTTCTCTCCTAGTCTAAAACGCGAGTGCCACCTGCAACTTCAGCGATATAGAAGCTTGGAGCGTATCCAACGACTTCCTCGTAGTGCTCGCCAACAGCTTCCTTAAAGGCCTCAACACCATCTTTTCGCACCAAGGCAATGGCACATCCACCAAAACCTGCTCCTGTCATACGAGCACCGAGAACACCTTCTTGAGCCCAAGCTGTGTGGACAAGGGTATCCAATTCCAAGCCAGTTACTTCATAATCATGCTCCAGAGAAACGTGTGACGCATTCATCAAGCGAC
>ERZ773099.738-NODE-738-length-25997-cov-9.658006_pt1 | contig 25997 bp, 26 predicted proteins | sample MGYA00511120_ERZ773099 | MGnify/ENA primary metagenome ERZ773099 (study PRJEB29015, sample SAMEA2738012) | human oral metagenome | biome: human oral; feature: human-associated habitat; material: dental | place: China | collected 2104 ... | reverse complement strand
ACGAGGAGACCCTCCCCGACGCCGTCCGCGTCATGACGATGCACCGCGCCAAGGGGCTGGAGTACCGGGCGGTAGCGGTGCGCGACGCCTCCGCCCTGCAGCACACCAGGGACGACCGTCGCGACCGCAACCTCGTCTACGTCTCCGCCACCCGCGCCCGCGAACACCTCCTCGTGTGCTGAGCATCCCGCCCATACGAGTACGCCAGCACGTGCTGTGTTTGTTCGTCGCTATAGGCGCGGGCCGCAATCGCGGCCAATACGCGGGCTTGAGCTTCGGCGCTTGACATCCGAGGGGGTTCGGGTGCATCGGTCTCAACGATGGGGTTTCCTCTCTTGAGACTTTCCCATCAATTCCCGTGCTCGCATCGCCGGGGACGGATCTTGGAAGTCTGTTTCCGCCATCTCTTGACATGCGGCTTAGCTCGTTCAATGCCGATGTCGGCCAGCGCCGCGGAGCACAATGTCGAGCTCGGCCCGCGCCTGGAGGACCCGGTCCTGACCCACGCCGTTGAGGAGCACATGCGCGCCCTGGAGCCCCTCCTCTACGAACGGGTCCGACCCTGCGCAAAGGGTGTTGACGATTGACAACGGCTCGGCGGCAGTGCAGTCTGGTCACCGTACGGCGGAGCGGCCTGCGCCGTACGGCCCTTACGTAGGGCTCTTCGAGAGGGACTTGGACGATGAACCTGTTTGAGATGACCTTCCACGTGGAGCACGTCGACGACAGCCTGGTTGACATGCTCATCGACGACTACGAGGCGACGGTCGGCACCGATCACACCGGCCACGAGTTCGTCACCGTGCTGGCGGAGGGGAACAGCCTCGACCACGCCGCCCGCACCATGGTGACCAAGCTGCAGTGCCACGGCCTGCGGATCCGGCGCCTGGTGCCGGATCTTCTTACCCGCTCCGAGATCGCCGCCCGACTGGGTGTGACACGCCAGGCCGTCCAGAACTGGACCTCCTGCAGACGCCAGGACGACTTCCCGCTCGCGGTCAACCCCGTCGGCGGAGGTGCCTGGTCCTGGCACGACGTGTGGGCCTGGGCGCTCTCTCACGGGCAACTCGTTGACGATGGTCTGCGGTACCCCACTCAGGTCGAAACAGACAGTATTAATGCCTGGATTGAGCCGGGCATGACGGTCTCCTGGACCCGTCGGCCGGAGATGAAGACATCCTCCGCCATTACCGTTCCTGTGCTTAAGGAACAGGTGTGAGCAACTACAGACGACGTACCGTTATCGGTACGGTTGCGTGCGCCGCACTTGTCCTAGCCGGGTGCTCCCGGTCGCAGGACGAGAGCCATAAGGACGACCGCTTCGCCCCGTTCAGTGAGTACGTCCCCCAGAAACTGGAGGTCAAGACGGACCTGGAGTCGGTGACCAACCGTATGCCCGGCCTCCGCCCCTCCGCTGCCCACTGGGTAGGACAGTACCAGCAGGACCAGAGGGAGCCTCTTCCCTACCCGGATCGCCCGTACTGGTTCCACGCGGTCATTAGTATTGAGCATGACAGTGCTCGTGTCCTCGAGGAGGCCTCTGCCGGCCCCGCTGACATCCTCCCTGCCGTCTACCCCGACCTCCACCAGTACGTTCCCGAGGGCTGTGCTTTCAGTACCGTCCCCGCAAAGACGGCTGATAAGCTCCTTGACGTCGAGCACGCACAGCTGGACTCAAAGTCGAAGTGGTTCGCCGTCGAGGAGCTCGTAATATCGTCCGGCTGCGACCTCATTATTATGCGGGGAATGGTGTACCGCGCCTAGGCCTCCCGGCTGCCGTTCCCGGCCCGCCCCCGGCGCCCCCGGCCGACACAATCGGCTCCCACGTCACAGGCCCGCACGTCACAGGGGCTGCGGGACCGTAGGCTTGGACCATGGACCTACTCATTGTCGCCGTAGCGGGGCTGCTGGCGATCGCCGGGGCCACCCAGCTCAGCGACCGGGTCAAGGTGGCTCCGGCCCTGCTGCTCCTGGGCCTGGGGATCGTCGTGGGCTTCCTGCCCGTCGTGCCCGCCATCGAGATCGAGCCGGAGATCATCCTCGAGGGGGTCCTGCCGCCCCTGCTCTACGCCACCGCCGTGAGCATCTCCACCATTAACTTCCGCCGCGAGCTGGCCTCCGTGGCGGTCCTGGCGGTCCTGCTGGTAGCCGTCTCCGCCGCCGTCATCGGCGCCGTGCTCACCCTTGTGGTCCCCAGCCTCTCCCTGGCCTGGGCCGTGGCCATGGGAGCCGTCCTGAGCCCCACCGACGCCGTGGCCATCTCCATAGCCCGGCGCCTGGGCGTGTCCCAGCGCATTATCACCGTCCTGGAGGGCGAGGGCCTGCTCAACGACGCCACCGCCCTGGTGGTCCTGTCCTCCGCCGTCGCCGCCGCCACGGCCGGTACCGTGACCGTGGCCGGGGTGGTGGGCGACTTCGCCACCGCCGTCCTGGTGGCCCTGGTCGTGGGTTGGGCGGTCGGGGAGCTCACCCTGCACCTGCGGGCCCGTATCACCGACGCCTCGGTGGACACGGTCATCTCCTTCACCATCCCCTTCCTGGCCGCCCTCCCCGCCGAGCACCTGGGCGGCAGCGGGCTCGTGGCCGCCGTCGTCGCCGGGCTGGTCACCGGCCACCGCTCCCCGCGTCTCCTGCCTCCCGACCACCGTATCGCCGGGCAGGAGACCTGGCACACCGTCGAGCTCGTCCTGGAGGGGTTCATCTTCCTGGTCATGGGCCTCCAGCTCTTCGGCATAGTCGAGGAGGTGTCCGCCGCGGGCCCCAGCATGACCACCGCCGTCTGGCTCGCCGTCCTCGCCGGAGGCCTGACGGTGGCGGTCCGGGCCGCCGTCGTGGCCCCCATGCTGGCCTGGCTGCGACGTCGGGCCGAGCGGCACGCCACCCGGTGGGAGGAGATGAGCGAGCCCGTTCAGGCCTTTGAGAGACGCTGTCAGGCCATTGCCCACGGCGAGGTCCCCGAGGACATGCAGATCCCCTGGGACCCGCACCGACGCGGGGTCAGGCGCCGCCTCAAGCGGGCGCTCCGGCTGCACCACCTGCCGGTCAGTTCCGAGCGCACCCAGCGCCGCGCCTCGGAGGCCGTCAACCGGATCCGGCGCCGGGGCGCGGACGTGGAGTATTACCGCGACGAGCCGCTGGGCCTGCGGGAGGGCGCGGTCATTGTCTGGGCCGGGATGCGCGGCGCCGTCACCCTCGCGGCCGCTCAGACCCTGCCCGCCTCGGCCCCCAACCGCCCCTTCCTCCTCCTGGTCGCCGTCCTGGTGGCCGCGGGATCCCTGGTGATCCAGGGCCTGACCCTGCCGTGGATGGTCAAGGTCGTGCGCCCCTCCATGGAGGGTCCCGCCGACGAGGAGGAGCGCGGCGAGCTCGTCCGTCTCCTCGTCACCGCCGCCAAGGAGGTCGTCGCCGAGCGCGGCGAGGGCCCCACCGTCCTGCCGTCCCGCCAGCTGGTGCCAGCACCCGGGGAGGTCGTCGAGCACGACGCCGCGGACCGGGACGCCCGCATTGTGCACAAGGCGAACGGCGAGTACGTCGTCTCCACCGCCCTGGCCGCCGAGCGGTGGAAGGACCCGCAGGCCCGCCACCACGACCTGGTCTCCGCCCGCGCCACGGCCCTGGACGTGGTCCGGGCCCAGCGCGAGGCGCTCCTGGACGCCGGGGAGCTGGGCCTGTACTCGGCCGGGTCGGTGGAGTACGTCCTGAAGTACCTGGACTACGAGGAGATTATGCTGACCTCCCAGCCCGGGTGAGGCGCCCCGCGGCCGTACCCGACCGCAGCCGCGACCCGGCCCCGGCGGGGGCTGGGAGGCCTACTGCGAGCTGGCGGCCCGCCACCTCGCGGCCCGGCCCCGGCGGGTAGCTTCCCCCGAGCACACACCGCCATAGACAGGCGACGCCAGGCCCCGGGGGAGGGGCGGCTACCGCCCCACCTCCACCCGGCGCGACCACCACTGGCCCACCTCGGGCGGCGGACCAGCCGGGTCCCAGATACCGGGAACCGTACGACCACACTGCGGACAGGTTCCCTGCGGGGTGATCCGGTAGGTGGTGACGTGGTAGCCCGCCCGGTCCACCAGGAGGGCCCCGCAGCCGGCGCAGCGGGTGGTGGCGCCGTCGGCCAGGCGCACATTGCCCAGGTAGACGTGCGCCAGCCCGGCGTCGTGGGCGATGTCCCGGGCCCGCACCAGGGTGGAGGGCGGGGTGCGGGCCACGTCCAGCATGCGGTGGGCCGGGTGGAAGGCGGAGAAGTGCACCGGCACCTCGACCCCGAGCTCGGCGGCGACCCAGGCGCACTCGGCGGCTATCTCGGCGTCGGAGTCGTTGTACCCGGGGATGAGCAGGGTGGTGATCTCCAGCCAGGTCCCCAGGGCCCGCACCTCCACCAGGGTGTCCAGGACGTCGGCCAGGCGCGCCCCGGTGACACGCCGGTAGAAGTCGTCGGTGAACCCCTTGAGGTCGATATTGGCCGCGTCCACGGCCCCGAAGAGCTCCCGCCTGGGGGCGGGCTCGATCCACCCGGCGCTGACCGCGATCCCCAGGAGCCCGACGTCGTGGCAGGCCCGGGTGACGTCAATGGCGTACTCGGCGAACACCACCGGGTCGTTGTAGGTGAAGGCCACGCCCACGGCGCCCTCCCGCCCGGCGGCCCGGGCCAGCGCGGCGGGGGAGGCGCTGGCGGCGAGCGTGTCCACGTCCCGGGAGGTGGAGATCTCCCAGTTCTGGCAGTACCTGCACGCTAGGTTGCAGCCCGCGGTGCCAAAGGACAGGACCGTGGAGCCGGGCAGCACGTGCGCCAGCGGCTTCTTCTCGACCGGGTCCAGGACGAACCCGGAGGAGCGCCCGTAGGTGGTCAGGACGATGGCGTCCCCGTGGCGGGCCCGCACGAAGCAGAAGCCCCGCTGCCCGTCGCGCAGGGTGCACCGCCTCGGGCACACCTCGCAGCGCAGACGCCCGTCGGGCACCGGGTGCCACCAGCGCGCCCGGTACTCCTGGTCGACGCCGTCCCCGTCCACGGCCGGGCTGGCCCCCGGTGCCGGGGTGGCGCGCTCCTGGCCCAGGTCGTAGCGCGGGCTGGCCCCCGGGGCCGGGGTAGCGCGCCCCGGCACGGCGGGAGGGGTAGCGCGCCCCGGCACGGCGCCTACGTGCCCCAGGTCGGGCACGCCCTGGTCGTGCTGGTCCGTCTGCGAACGGCTGTACCGGTCCCCGCGCTGGTCCGCGGGGGCGGGCGGCGTCGCCCGGTTCACGGGGCACCGTCCACCGACGTGCCCGACTGACCTCCCGGCTCCGGCTGGCCCCCCGGCCCCGGTCGGCCTCCCGGCCCCGGCTGGCCCTCTGGTCCCGGCGTGCCGGCACCCGGGGCGGCCTCTTTCCAGGCGGTGACCGTGTAGGTCTCGACCACCACGTCCGGACCCCAGTAGCCGGGTGGGAGCCCGGCCTTACGGCGCAGGAGCTCCAGGAAACGGGCCGGGTCGGGCAGGTCGGACCACACCTGCGGCAGGAAGGTGGCGCGGTGGCCGCTGGCGCTCAGGACCACCCCGTCCACACCGGGACGCAGCCTCGCCAGCAGCTCCGCCTGGCTGCCCGCCTCCAGGGGCGCGGGGGCCGAGAGCACCGAGACCTCCAGGAGGACCGCCCCCAGCTCGACGGCGGTGAGGGTGGGAAAGCGAGGGTCCCTGGTGGCGGCCGCCACAGCGTTGTCCTCCACGTCCGCGCGCAGGGACCGGTAGGCCCTCAGTGAGCCGATGCAGCCGCGCAGGGCGCCGTCCAGGGTGAGGGTGACGAAGCTGGCGCCCTCCTCCTGGAGCCAGGCGGCGTCGGCCCCGGCGGGGGGCGGGGCGGTGTGGGGGACCCCCAGGCGGCGGGCAATGGCCTGCCGGGCCAGCGGGAGCAGGACCAGGCCGGCTTGGGCGGGCGGCGACGGGGCGGGTACTCGGGTCATGGTCGCTTACCTACCAGCGCCGTCGGTGTCCCGGGAGCGCAGGGCGACGGCGCAGTAGCCCACCACCCTCTCAGGGCTTCCAATGGTGTCCGCGGAGGTCGCCGTGCCCAGGAGCTCGGCCTCCAGGTGGCGTTCACGGGCGGCCAGGAGCAGGGCGTTGACGCTGGTGGCCCCGCACGCCTGCGCGTGGGTGACGTCGGGGTCCAGCGCCAGGATCCGGGCGACCGTGCCCGCGTCCACCTGGCGTGCCCTGGCCAGGGGAAGGTAGTGGGACAGGTCGGAGCTGACCACCACGAGGCTGCCCGGGTCGCCCAGGAAGAGGCGGACCGCCTGCGCCGCCTGGTCGGGGGAGACCCGCCCCACCGCCAGGGGTACCACGGGGACGCCCGGCAGGACCGTGGACAGGAAGGGCAGCTGCACCTCCAGGCAGTGCTCCTCGGCGTGGACGTCGGGACGGGTCACCACCAGCCCCTCCTCCTCCAGGGCCGCCAGCTGCGGGGGCACCTCCACCTCCACCGCGCCCAGCGGGGTGTCCATGGCCCGGCACCCGGGCAGGGCCATGGCGCGTACGCCCACCCGGTGGGTGGGGCCCAGCATGACCACCCGCTCAAGGCGCCCGCGCAGGGACCCGGCCAGCGCCCAGGCCCGGGCCGCCGTCGGCCCGGAGTAGACGTACCCGGCGTGGGGCACGATCAGGGCCGCCAGACCGGACGGGCCGGTACCGCCGCGCCCGTCCCCGGCGCCGGGGACGGCGAGGTCGGCGCGCGCCTGCTCCAGCATGGTCTCCACCTGCCCGCGCAGCCGGGCGGGCTCGGCCGGGTAGAAGTAGCCCGCCACCGCGGGCGGGCGCACTGGTGGTGCTGTCTGGCTCACGGGAACGCTCCTTGCTCGTGCGCCTGGACTGTGGCGGTCTTCCCAGGATAACGGGTCGTTGGCCCCAGCGGTGGGCGTTGACGGGATACACCCGTACACTCGGGTACGTGAGCGTGAGTCTTCCTGTACGTCCGGACCTGGTGGGGCAGAGTCCCTACGGTGCCCCTGAGCTGGACGTACCCGCACGCCTCAATGTCAACGAGAACCCCTACCCGCCCTCGCCCGCGGTCGTCAGGTCCGTCACCGACGCCGTGGCCCGGGCCGCCACGGGGCTCAACCGCTACCCGGACCGTGACTTCCCGGTCCTGCGCGCGGCCCTGGCCGACTACCTGGCCGCCGAGTCCGCGGTGCGCCTGCCCTGGGAGAACATCTGGGCCGCCAACGGCTCCAACGAGGTCATGCTCCACGTCCTCCAGGCCTTCGGCGGGCCGGGCCGCACCTGCCTGTCCTTCACCCCCACCTACTCCATGTACCCCGAGTACGCCCGGGACACCCTGACCACCTACGTCACCGGGCCGCGCCGGGAGGACCTCACCCTGGACACGGGCGTCGTCACCGCCGCCATCGCCCGCCATCGCCCGGCCGTGGTCCTCCTGGCCAGCCCCAACAACCCCACCGGCACCGCCCTGGGGCTAGAGGACCTCACCACCGTGCTGGACGCCGCCCACGGCAGCGGCCCGGTGGGCGCCGACGGCCCGACCGACGCCCTGGTCGTGGTGGACGAGGCCTACGCCGAGTTCCGCCGTCCCGGTACGCCCAGCGCCCTGGAGCTGCTGCGCGACGACGCCTACCCGCACCTGGCGGTGGCGCGCACCATGAGCAAGGCCTTTGGCATGGCCGGGCTGCGCCTGGGCTACCTGGCGGCCTGCCGGGCAGTGGTGGACGTCCTGCGCGTGGTCCGCCTGCCCTACCACCTCTCCGCGCTCACCCAGGCGGCGGCGTGCGCCGCCCTGGGGCACCGTGAGGAGCTCATGGCCCAGGTCGCCTCCCTGCGGGACGAGCGTGACGCCACCGTGACCTGGCTGCGCTCCCAGGGCCTGACCGCCTACGACTCCGACGCGAACTTCGTCCTGTTCGGCCACCTGCCCGACCGCCACGCCGTCTTCCGGGCCCTCCTGGGCCGCGGCGTCCTGGTGCGCGAGGTCGGTCCCGAGGGCTGCCTGCGGGTGTCCGTGGGGACCCCGGGGGAGATGGCCCTCTTCCGTGACGCCCTGGTCGGCGCGCTCGGCGACGTCGCCCCGTCCCACGACGGCGCGCCCCGGGGCGCAGGCCAAGCCACCGCAACCACCCAGGAGCAGCTATGAGCCGTACCGCCCGTATTGAGCGGGTCACCAGCGAGTCCAGTGTCGTCGTCGAGCTCGACCTGGACGGCACCGGCGCCACGGACGTGGACACCACGGTGCCCTTCTACGACCACATGCTCACCGCCCTGGGCCGCCACTCCCTGATCGACCTGAGGGTGCGGGCCAGCGGGGACACCCACATTGACGTCCACCACACCGTGGAGGACACGGCCATCTGCATCGGCGAGGCCCTGCGCGTCGCCCTGGGTGACAAGCGCGGCATCCGGCGGTTCGGGCAGGCGTGCGTGCCCCTGGACGAGGCCCTGGCCGAGGCCGTGGTGGACATCTCGGGACGGCCCTACCTGGTCCACACCGGGGAGTCCGAGGCCTTCGTCCACCACCTCATCGGCGGGCACTTCACCGGGTCCATGGTCCGCCACGTCCTGGAGGCCATCGCCTACCACGCCGGGATCTGCCTGCACGTGCGCGTCATCTCCGGACGTGACCCCCATCATATTGCTGAAGCCGAGTTCAAGTCCCTGGCCCGCGCCCTGCGGGCCGCCGTGGAGGACGACCCCCGCGTGGACACCATCCCCTCAACCAAGGGAGCCCTGTCATGAGCCAGCCCACCAGTCCCTCCGGAGAGGAACGTGACCTTGACGCCGAGTTCGCCGCCCTCATGGGAGACCTTGACCTCCCGGCGGATCTGCGCCAGGACCTGGCCGGGACCTCGGCCCCGGGCAACCGGCTCGAGCTGGCCGCAGAGGGGCCGCAGCCTCGGGAGACGCCGCTGACCGGCCGGGTGGACCCCGACAGCGTGCCCCACAACACCTACAAGCCCCCCCAGGAGGACGAGCTCACCGAGGAGCAGCGCGCCCAGGTGGCTGCCCTGTCAGCCGCCCTGGACGCCGGCGTCCCCGAGGCCAAGGCCGTCAAGGTGGCCGTGGTCCTGACCCCGCTGACCAACGCGGAGGCGCTGGCCGCCCTGGTGTCCATGAGCGACCTGGACTGCGTGGTGGTCCCGGCCCGCTCGGGGGCGTTCGCGGTCAAGGAGTTCGTCTCCGCCCACGCCGAGTGGGACATTGAGGAGCTCCTGGGGGGCACGGACACCGAGCCCGCCGAGGCCGCGGAGCTGGCCGCGACCCTCTCCCGCCTGTCCCGGGCCGGGGCGGTGCTCCTGACCGCCGACCTGGCCTCTGACGTGGGCGTCGAGTCCGGCCTGTCGGGCACCATCACCGCGCGCGGCTACGTGGGCGGCCAGGCGGGCCAGGAGGCCAGTGCCGGGCTCATCCTCTCCGGGGTGGACCAGGTGGTCGAGGACGTCCTGCTGGGCGTGACCAGGGCCGAGGACGTCCCCGGCGCCATGAGGTCCTCCGAGGTCAGGGTCCCCCGGACCATGCGCTGGCTCAGCCGGGGCCTGCGCCGCCCGTCCCAGGACTAGCCGCCCTGAAGGACTGACGCCCGGGCCCGGCGGCGCGTGCGCCCGGCGCTGCGTGGCGGGACCCGGCCCGCCCCCACGAGGCGCCCGGTCCCGGGCGGCGGCCTAGTCCCCCGCCTCCACCAGGCAGGAGAAGCCGCGCTGGCCGGCCGCCCACTGGGCCTCGCTGGGGCCCAGCACGTAGGTCTGGGCGTCCTCGTTGATGTCGGGGATGAGGGCACGGGCGAAGTCGATCCTGCACATCCGTGCGACCTGGGGATCCTGGGCCATGTCGTCGTCCAGGGAGCTGGGTGTGGAGGGGTCCAGGGTCCCGACGGCGAAGACGGTCCAGGAGTGGTTCTTAGAGCAGCTGACGGCCTTGGCGGTGGAGCGGTCAGAGCTCGAGCTGAGCTTCTTCAGGCAGGTACCTACCGCGTAGGGCGGCTCCGGGTTGATCTGCGGCTGGGGCGTGGGTGACGGGGTGGGCTCGGCGGGGCCGGTCGTGCTCACGCTGGGTGGCAGGGTGCTGTCGGCCTCAGCAGGACTGGCGGTGTCCTGGGGGTTCTCGGTGGCCTCGTCACCGGGCGGGGTGGGCTCGGCAGGCTCCGAGGGGCTCGGGAGGCTCTCGGCCGTGCCCTGTACCGTCTCGGTGACGGAGGGTGTGCCGGAGGCCACCTGCGCGGTCTGCGCCCCCCACGCCCACCAGCCTCCCGCCACACCCAGGCACGCGCCCGCGACCAGCCCCGTCACCGTGCCCAGCGCCAGCGCCCGACGCCGCAGGGAGACCTCCCGCTCGGAGGCGGCGTAGGCGGACCCGTCCGGGGTCCCACGCCCCCGGTCCCCACCGTCCGGCGTCCCCGGGGGCGTGGGGCCCATTGTGTGCGTGGACGTCGGTGACCCCGGGGTGGGCGCTCCCTCAGGGGACCGGCTCAGGCGCAGGGTCGTGATCGGCCCGGTCACGGTCATACGGCCCTCGCCCAGGGCCTCGCGCAGGGTCGTCAGCACCGCGGTCAGCTCCTGGCCGTCGGCGAAGCGGTCGGACGGGTCGGGGGCCATGGCCCGGGCCAGGACGGGGACCATGGCGGCGGGCAGGAAGGGGCTGTCCAGGACCACGGGCTCGTTAATGCGCCCGACGATCTGGGTCAGGCTCTGGATCTGGCCGCCCACGCCCCGGCGGGGCCCGTGCCCGGTGACCAGGGCCATGAGGACCGCCCCCATGGACCACACGTCCCCGGCGGGGGTGGGGGCGGCCAGGGCGAAGGCCTCAGGGGGCGCGTAGTCGGGGGTGAGGCACTCCAGGGTGACGGTGGGCTCCTGGCCCTCGCGCTGGATGGCGGCGATGCCGAAGTCCGACAGCCGGGGTGAGCCGTAGGAGTCCAGCAGGATATTGCCCGGCTTGACGTCGCGGTGGAGCACCCCGGCGCTGTGGGCGGCGCCCAGGGCGGAGGCCGCCGCCTCAATGAGGGCTACGGCGTCGGAGGCGGGTATCGGGCCCTGGTCGATCATGTCGGCCAGGTTGCCTCCGTCACAGCGCTCCATGACCAGGTAGGGGCGTCCGTCCTCCAGGACCCCGGTGTCAATGAGGGAGACCACGTGGGGGTGGCCGGAGATCCGGCTGGACGCCTGCACCTCGCGCAGGAACCGGCGGCGGTTGCGTGGGTCGTCCAGGGCGCGGGAGTCGACCTTGACGGCGACGGGCCGCTCCAGGGAGACCTGCGTGCCCGAGTAGACGGTGGCGAAGCCGCCCCGCCCCAGGACGCCGTCGAGGCGGACACCGGGGATCGGGGGCAGTGCGGCAGTGGGTACCAGGGGTCTCACAGGATTATCCTCGCCTACCCCCAGCTCCTGGTCGCGGCGCCTCGCCGTGACCCCGTCGGGGCTGACGCGGCCCGCCGTCGTCGGTACCCTACGGTTATGAGGCAGCCCAGAGTCGTCGTCCTGAGCTATGGCAGCGGCAACGTACGCTCGGCCGTACGCGCCCTGGAACGGGTGGGCGCCAGCGTGGAGCTCACGGCCGAGCCCGCCGCCGTGGAGGGCGCCGACGGCCTCCTCGTGCCGGGAGTCGGCGCCTTCGGGGCGGTCATGGACCAGCTCGCCGCCGTCCACGCCCCCCGTCTCATTGAGCGGCGCCTGGCCGGTGGACGGCCGGTCCTGGGCATCTGCGTAGGCATGCAGGTCATGTTCGAGTCCAGCCAGGAGCACGGCACCGCACGCCGGGGCCTGGCGCAGTGGCCCGGGACCGTGCGTCGTCTCAACGCCCCGGTGGTGCCCCACATGGGCTGGTCGCCGGTGCGCCCGGCGCAGGGAACCGTCCTGTTCCAGGGCGTGGAGGGGGAGCGCTTCTACTTCGTCCACTCCTACGCCGCCACCACCGACCCCGCCGGGCTCATGGATGCCGGTCCCATGCGCCTGCCCCTGGCCACCTGGGCCACGCACGGGGAGGACTTCGTCGCCGCCGTCGAGAACGGGGCCCTGTGCGCCACCCAGTTCCACCCGGAGAAGTCCGGGGACGCGGGGGCGCAGCTCCTGCGCAACTGGCTGACTACCTTGTGATCCTGCCCACCGCCCTCGGAGCAGCCGACGGCGTCCCCTGACAAACCGTGAGAGAGGCCTCATGACCACCTGGATCGTCCCGCCCCCTGTTCCACGACACACCCCTCCTCTCGTCCTGCTACCCGCCGTGGACGTCGCCGACGGCAAGGCCGTCCGCCTGCTCCAGGGCGAGGCCGGTTCCGAGACCGACTACGGCAGCCCCGTGGAGGCGGCCCGAGACTGGGTAAAGGCCGGGGCGGAGTGGATCCACCTGGTGGACCTCGACGCCGCCTTCGGGCGCGGCTCCAACGCCGCCCTCCTGGCCCGCATCGTCGGGGAGGTCGGGATCAAGGTCGAGCTCTCCGGGGGTATCCGTGACGACGCCTCCCTGTCCCGGGCCCTGGCCGCCGGGGCGGCCCGGGTCAACCTGGGCACCGCAGCCCTGGAGGACCCGGTGTGGACCGGGCGCGTCATCGCCGAGCACGGGGAGAGGATCGCCGTAGGCCTGGACGTGCGCGGCACCACCCTGGCGGCCCGGGGCTGGACCAGGCAGGGCGGTGAGCTGTGGGACGTCCTGGACCGGCTCAACTCCGCCGGCTGCGTCCGGTACGTGGTCACCGACGTCACCAAGGACGGCACCCTGAGCGGACCCAATACCGAGCTCCTACAGCAGGTCGCCGCCCGGACCGACGCCGCCGTGGTGGCCTCCGGCGGTATCGCCCACCTGTCCGACATCGCGGCCCTGGCGGGCCTGGTCCCCCAGGGCATTGAGGGCGCCATCGTGGGCAAGGCCCTCTACAACGGCAACTTCACCCTGCCCGACGCCCTGGCCGTGGCCCGCAGGGAGCGGGTCGTCTAGGGGCCTGGCGGCGGACGACGTCGCAGGGGCCGACGACCGCCCGCGGGCTCGGCATCAGGGACGTGGTCGTCTACGGGCGGGCCGAAGGCCTTGGGTTCCCGCGGGCTCGGCGCCAGGGGCGTGGCGCGTGTCCTGTCAGCCCCGACTGGTCGTGGGCAGGGCCCGTACTCGGCGGGAGACGGGGCGCCCACCGTCCAGGACCTCATTGAGCGCGAGGCGGGGCCCGTGCTCGGCGGGGGACGTGTGGCAGGCGGTAGCGTGGCGCCGTGAGCGAGTCAGTACCACCCCCGGACGCCCCCGGCACCCCGGGGCAGGAGCCTGCTGGCGTCGGGCACGGCCCCCAGGACGCGGACCCGCAGGCACCACAGCCTGCGGCGTCCCCGCCCACCCCCGGGGACGTACCCCGGGCACTGCCCGGGCCGCGACCCGCGTCCCCGCCCACCCCGGGGATGGCTACGTCGACGTCGTCCAGGCCCTGGGCGGGCAGGCCCACCCCGGGGGACGCGGCCATGGCCCGTGCCTGGAGCACGGGCGCCCGGGCCGCCCGTCAGGCCGGCGGGCGCCTGGAGGTGCCCCTGGCCGAGGCCGACGTCCTGGCCCGCGCCCAGGCGGCCCGGGCCAAGATGCAGCGGCTGCTGTCGTCCCCCACGCCCTTCTCCGGGGACGACGGCGCCGCTGACCCGGCCGTGGCACGGGTCCTGGACGCGCTGGACGCCGGGAACCAGCCCCGCCACCTGCTCCTGGAGCGCCTGTGGTCGGCCCTGGCCGCCAGCCGGGTCATCGTGCCCGTGGAGGCCCACGCCCTGCCCGCCCGGACACGACCGGCAGGACCGACGCCCGGCGGGAAGGCGCCCACGCACCCGGTGCACACCGCCGACGCCTCCCGCGACGCCGCCACCCTGGCCGTCGAGCTGCCCGACGGGCACATTGCCCTGCCGGTCTTCACCAGCGCGGGCGCCATGCTCGCCTGGCGCGCCGACGTGCGCCCCGTGCCGGTGGAGCCGCGCCGCGCCGCGGTGGTGGCCTACGAGCACACCGACCAGCTGTGGGTCCTGGACCCCGGTACCCGGGACCTGCGCCTTCCCCGGCCCGCGGTGGTGGCCCTGGCGGGCGGGGAGGACTGGGTCCCCTCCTGGCGCAGCACCCTCATCCAGGACGAGCTCACCGCCCAGCTCAGCGGCCTGGAGGGGGTCACGGCGGTGGCCTTCGCCCCCGGGCAGGCGTCCGAGCTGCGGATCCTCCTGCGCGTGGACGCCTCCGCCGGGCGCGGCGCGGTGGCTGACACGCTGGCGGCCTGCCAGGAGGTCCTGGTCAACCCCGCCTGGGGTGAGCTCATTGACACCGTCGAGCTCGTCCCCCTGCCGGCCTGAGGCGTGCGGGCTCCTGCCCGTCATGCCCTGCCCCCCCTGCCCTGCCCCGCCCCTGCCCGTCATGCCCTGCCCCGTCCTACCCCCATGTCACCGGGGACGTACCTTAGCTGGCGGCGACGTACCCTAAAGGTACGTTGCCAATGACTAGGGTACGTCCTCGATGGCTAAGGTACGTCCCCGGTGGTTAAGGTACGTCGCCAATGACTAAGGCGCTTAAGTACGTCCCCGGGAGACGGCGGGGCGGCGTCCTGCGCTAACCTGACACAGGTTCTTCGTTACCCCGCCCCAGGAGCCCAGATGCGTTCCCGTCTCCCCGGCCTGCTGGCCGCTGTGCTCGCTGCCGCCATGCCCCTGTCCGCCTGCTCCTCGCCCGGTGACGGCGATCAGGGGGTGCCGACGTCGTCTGGCACCGGAGCGGACACGGTCAGTAGCGACTCCTCCCTGGACGCCCGCTACAGCCAGGGTGCCTACGGGGCCTGGAGCGTGGAGCTCCCGGGGGACCCGCACGACACAGAGGCCTACGGTATGCGTGAGAGCAGGATGCCGGGGAGTCCTGACACCAACCGCCACCAGAGCACCCAGATCTGGGTCAGTGACGCCGGGGACGTGGCCGTCATGAGCGTCGAGCCCTACTACTACGCCACGACCCTGACCGGTGTGAACCTGGCGGACGGGTCGGTCGCCTGGAGCCTCAGCCTCAGGGACCACCGCTTCCGTACGGCCGACGACGGGGTCCACGGCAAGGAGCTGCAGGACCACGAGCTGGAGGCTCCCAGATCCCCCGAGGTCCACTGCCTGCCCCAGACGGTGGCTGACCACGTGGTCTGCGACCGGGTCGGCCTCATTGACATGACCGACGGCAGCGTGACCCCCATTGCCGCCGGGGCGGACTTCAAGGGCGTCTACCAGGGGACAGTGGTCGGCAACATCTTTGACGGCTCCGGCTACGCCCCGGTGGGCGTCGCTGCCTGGGACGTCTCGGGCAGGGAGATCTGGCGGGTCAACGGCCTGGGGATCGGCCGCAGCGGGGTCGGGGAGGGCTGGCTGGTCGCCGAGGTCCTGGGCGGCCAGGGCGGCGGTAGGTGGTCCGTCCTCAGGACCGCCGACGGCTCGCAGTCAGGTGAGATAACCGTGAAGGGCACCGCCTACGTAGGCGCCTCAGACCGCGGACCGCTCAGTCTGACTGCCGGGCAGTCCCTTCGTGACGTCAGCGTGACCCTGTACGACCAGGCGGGGCACGAGGTCTCCTCCTACAGCGGCACCACGGCCGTCGCCCTGGGTGTCCAGGCGTCGTTCGTGGACTACATGCTGGAGGAGGCGCCTGCGCGTCCCCTCTCCTACGACGCCTTGACCACCATGCTGGGCTCCCAGAAGGAGGCGTCGTGGCTCAGCCACGCCGACACCCAGTGGTGGTGGCGGGAACGGACACGGCAGGACCAGCGCAGCGACTACGTCACAGGGGCTGTCCGGGCCCAGGCCCCCGACACCGTCTTCCCCGTCCAGAGCCTCCACGGGACGGCCGGGAGCACGGTGGTCGGCCAGGGGGAGGGCGGCCTCGGCGCCTATGACGTCTCCACCGCCGAGCCCGTGTGGACCCTGGGCACGCCCAGGACCAGCCACTACTCGCCCACGACCACCAGGGGCGGCTCCTTCCTCTTCTACGTGGACAAGTCCGGGGCCGGCAGCCCGGTCACCGTGACCCTCCTGGCTCCCGGCCTGCCCACGGGCCCGGGCACCACCGCGGGTGCTGACGGCGCTGGTGGCCGCTACACCTGGCAGCCGGCGACCAGCGGACCCGCCTCCACCCTGGTCTCCGTCCCCGGCGCCGCGCCTACGAGCGCGGCCGCGAGCGCCGCCCCCTCCGGCCCCGCCAGCTCCGCCCCACCGGACCGGCCGTCGACCCCGCCCTCCGCCCCGCCGTCGACCCCGCCGGACCGACCCTGGCCGACCCCGGAGCGGGTCACGACGGCCTCCTTGGTACTCTTTGGTGGACGTCGGGCACCCTGGGCACCAGCCGCTCAGCTGCTTCTCATCACTCCTCCGGTTGTGCTGGAATAGCCGGCATGACCCCCAGCACCCACCCACCGCACCTCCCTGCCCGGGTGCGGGAAGCGTCCCGTCCCCTGGTCAGCGTCCAGGACCTGAGCGTGGGCTACGGGCAGGTGGCGGTGTGCGGTCCGGCCACCTTCAGCCTCACCCAGGGGGAGGTCCTGGCCCTGGTCGGGGTCAACGGGGCGGGCAAGTCGACCCTCCTGCGTACCGTGCTGGGGCTGCTGCCGCCCCTGTCGGGGCAGGTACGCCTCATGGGGCGCGTCCCCGACCCGCGCCGGGCCAGCCAGCGTGCCGCCGTGGCCGCCGACCTGGGCCAGGAGTCCTTCTTCCCGGCCCTGACCGTGGCCGAGCACCTGGGACTGGTGTGCTACGGGCACGGCGTGCCCGACCCCGCCGGGACGGTCGCCGACCTGCTGGAGGACCTGGAGCTCGGCGCCCTGGCCGGGGCCCTGCCCGAGGAGCTCTCCAGCGGGCAGAGGCGGCGCCTGGCCCTGGCCTCGGTCCTGGCCCGGCCCCGCACCCTGCTGGTGCTGGACGAGCCCGAGCAGCGCCTGGACCGTCCCACGCGCCAGACCCTCGTGGACTACCTGGTGGAGGAGCGCGACTGCGGCGGGGCGGTGCTCATGGTCTCCCACGACCCCGAGGTGGTGCGTGGTGCCGCCACCCGGACGGTCCTGGTGGGCCAGGACACCCGGGAGGTGGACGTGGCCGAGGGCGTGCGCGCCATGGAGGAGGGCGCCCGGTGAGCGTCCCGGAGCCCGGCAGCAGGCGTACGTGGTCCCGGGTGCCCGACGGCGCGGCCGTGCGCGCCTGGACACGCCGGCGTACCCGGCGCCACCGCAGGGGACTGTGGGCCCTGGTCGGTGATGTCTACACCGCCTTGTTCGCCGTGGCCATGAGCGGGGCCCTGACGGCACCCCACCTGGGGCGCCTCGTACCCGGCCAGCAGGTGCGCCTGGCTGACGGCACGCTCACGGGGGCGGGCGCCGACCCGGCCTGGGTCGTGCTGGCGGTCCTCCTGGCCGCCCTGGCCCCGGCGCTCTGGCCCCTGCGGCGTCTGGGCCCCCTCTTCCTGAGGCCGGACCAGGCCGCCTGGTGGCTGCCCCTGCCGGCGGACCGCAGCGGGCTGCTGGCCCCCGTGCTGCGGGTCGAGGCGGCCGTGGCGCTCGCGTCGGGGGCCGCCTGCGGGGCGCTGCTGGGGGTGCTGGCCGGGGCAGGGGCCTGGGGGGCGACGGCGTGGTCGCTCCTGGTGGGGGTCGGGACCGCGGGCGTCGTGCTGCTCCTGGTCTGCGACCAGCTCTCCAGGCGGGAGCCAGTGGTCCTCACGGCGGTCCTGGTCCTGGCCGGTACGGCCGCCCTGGCCGCCGCCTTCCTGACGCCCTTCCCCCGCAGCGGGTCGGCCGGCTCAGGCCTGGCCGTGGCCGGGACGGTGGGGGCGGTCCTGGTCCTGGGCGCGTGGAGGAGGGCGCGTGCCGGCCTGGACGTGCTGCGCGACCGTGACCTGCTGGAGGTCGTGGCGCGTTCCTTCGGTGCGCACGTCTCCCTCCTGGCCCTGGACACCCGGGCCCTGGGACGCCTCCTGAGCCCCCCGCCGAGGCTCCCGGCGCCGGGACGCCGCGGCGGCCCGCCCCTGCTGCGCCGGGGACGTCGCCTGCCGCTGCGCCTGCGCCCCCTGGCGGTCGTGGCCCAGGTGGACGCCCTCGTGCTCTGGCGCCAGCCGCGCCGCGCCCTCCAGCTGCTCGTGGGCCTCCTCCTGGTCCTCCTGGCCGGGGTGGTCCAGGCCGGCTGGCTCCTCCCGGCGGCCGTGGTCCTGCTGGGGACCCTGACCGCCGTCCTGGCGGTGGCCGAGCCGGCCCGGCAGGCCTGGTTCGACGTCGGGGCCCAGGCCGGCCTGCCCGCCTCCCCTCAGGCGCTGAGGGCGGGGCACCTGCTCGTCCCCGCGGGCGTCATGACGCTGTGGGCCGGCGCCTGCGTCCTGCCCCTGACCGCCGGCCGGGACCTGGCCGGGTGGGGGAGTGGCCCGGCCCTGGCCCTCCTGGCCGGGGTGGGCTGGGGCGGGGCCGCGGTGGCCTGCGGGCTACGGCCCGTACCCGACTTCTCCGTCGGGCTGGTCGCCTCCCCGGTCGGCTCCCTGCCGCCGGCGGTGGGGCAGATGCTCCTGGGGGCCCTGGCGCCCTGCGTGGTGGTCAGCCTGCCGGTGGTGCTCCTGGTCCTGGGCGGGACGGTGACCCCCGGGCTGCTGGGGATCCAGGCGGTGCTCAGCGGCGCCGTCGTCCTGTGGAGCCTGTGGGTGCCTCGTGACGGGGGCGAGTAGCCTCCCGGCAGAAGACGCCGTAGTGGTGAGGGTCACGAAAAAGTGTGTCGGCGTCGGATTGAGGTAGGAGCGTGACCTTCTGGTACCCTGTCCCCTGATCGACCGGGATCCGTCCCGGCACGCAAGCGGAGAGATCCCACCTGGGTTCCCTGTAGACGGGAGCCGGGTTCGTGCGAGGGCTTTAAGGCCCTCCGTGGTCCGTCGGCCCCGTGCCGACTGCCGTGCTCGTCAGAGGCCTCCGCTGCATGTCATGGAGCGGGGGCCTTCTCCGTCCCAGCGGTCATGAGCCACTTAGTAGTGAGGAACAGCCATCAGCGAGCCCCGTATCAATGAACGGATCCGCGTCCCCGAGGTGCGTCTTGTCGGCCCCGGCGGCGAGCAGGTCGGCATCGTCCGCGTGGAGGATGCCCTGCGTCTGGCGGAGGAGGCTGACCTCGACCTGGTTGAGGTCGCCCCTGACGCCCGCCCCCCCGTGGCGCGTCTCATGGACTACGGCAAGTTCAAGTACGAGTCGGCCATGAAGGCACGTGACGCCCGGCGCAACCAGGCCAACACCCAGCTCAAGGAGATCCAGTTCCGGCCCAAGATCGACGAGCACGACTACGGCACCAAGATCGGCCACGTCAGGCGTTTCCTGACCGGCGGGGACAAGGTCAAGTGCATCGTGCGCTTCCGCGGCCGGGAGCAGTCCCGCCCCGAGCTGGGTATCCGCCTGCTTCAGCGGGTCGCCTCGGAGGTCGCCGAGCTGGCCACGATCGAGTCCCACCCCCGGCAGGACGGCCGCAATATGGTCATGGTCCTGGCCCCCACGCGCAAGAAGGCCGAGGTCAAGTCCGACCAGCGGCGTCGCCGTGAGGAGGCGCGGGCCAGCCGCCGGGCCGAGAAGCACGCCGCCAAGGCCTCCCGTGCCGCCGAGCAGGCGGGCGCCCAGGCCGCCTCCCGGCAGCGCTGAGGCGCCGTCCCGCACCACGGGACCACCACACCCACCCCCTGGCCAAAGTCAGCGGGGTCCGCAGCCCCGGGGCCACCCGGTGGCCGAGAAGAGGAAAAACACATGCCGAAGATGAAGACGCACTCCGGTGCCAAGAAGCGCTTCCGCGTCACCGGTAGCGGCAGGCTCATGCGTGAGCAGGCCAATAAGCGCCACCTGCTGGAGGTCAAGTCCTCGCGGCGTAAGCGCAGGCTCTCCCGGGACCAGCCGGTCGCCCCCGCTGACGTCCGCCAGGTCAAGAAGCTGCTCGGCCGCTGAGCCGGCCCCTAACCCAGTCCTAAGGAGTTCTCGTCATGGCACGTGTCAAGCGGTCTGTCAACGCCCGCAAGAAGCGCCGTTCCGTCCTGGAGCAGGCCTCGGGCTACCGCGGGCAGCGTTCGCGTCTCTACCGCAAGGCCAAGGAGCAGGTCACCCACTCCGGCGTCTACGCCTTCCGTGACCGCCGCGCCCGCAAGGGCGACTTCCGCCGCCTGTGGATCCAGCGCATTAACGCCGCCGCCCGGGCCGAGGGCCTGACCTACAACCGTTTCATCCAGGGCCTGGGCCTGGCCGGGGTGGAGGTGGACCGCCGCATGCTGGCCGAGCTGGCCGTCAACGAGCCCGCCGCCTTCTCCGCCCTGGTGGACACCGCGCGCAGGGCCCTGCCGCGGGACGTCAACGCCCCCCGGGCCTGATCCGCCCGCACGCCAGTTCCTGGTGCACGACGGCGCCGCCCACCCCGGGCGGCGCCGTCGTCCTTACGCGCCTGCCCGCCCCGGACCGCCCCGTGCCGCCGCACGCCAGGGCCGCCGCGGGCACGTGGCTACCCACCGCGGGCCCGCCTGCCCATCGGTCTTGCGCCGCCCGCCCTAGGCACGTGCCTGCCCGCCCCGGGAGCGTGGCGTGTGTGCGGGCGCATACCCGTCTCCTGTTGCGTGCCCTCGACCGATCCGTTAGCGTCTTACCCGTCACCACCTACCGGTGGTGCCCCGAGGATGCCGCCTAGCGGCACAGTTCCCTGCCTAAGGAGGTCTGGCGTGCGCATGTGGATGTGTTGCTGTAGCTGTCGCTGAGACAGCCCTACCAAGCAACCCCTTCTCCGTAAGAGAGTCCACAATATGAGCACCCAGCCCCCAGCTTCCGAGCAGTCCGCTACCCCCGACCCGGATGTCCCGGTCGTCCCGGACGTCCTCGTCAGCCTCGTCGACGTCACCAAGTACTACGGTGACTTCAAGGCCCTCGACGCCGTCTCCCTGGACGTCCACCGCGGTGAGGCCGTCGCCATTATCGGTGCCTCCGGGTCGGGCAAGTCCACCCTGTGTCGCACCATTAACCGCCTGGAGACCATCCAGGAGGGGACGATCACCATCGACGGTGAGCGTCTCCCCGAGGAGGGCAGGGACCTGACCCGCCTGCGCGCCGAGGTCGGCATGGTCTTCCAGTCCTTCAACCTCTTCCCCCACCGGAGCGTCCTGGACAATATCACCCTGGCCCCCACCCGTGTGCGCAAGGTGCCCAGGGCCGCTGCCGAGGCGCGCGCCCACGAGCTCCTGGAGCGGGTCGGCCTGGCCGACCAGGCGGGTAAGCGCCCCGCCCAGCTCTCCGGCGGCCAGGCACAGCGCGTGGCCATTGCCCGCGCCCTGGCCATGGATCCCAAGATCATGCTCTTCGACGAGCCCACCTCCGCCCTGGACCCCGAGCTCGTCGGGGAGGTCCTCGACGTCATCCAGGACCTGGCCACCACCGGCATGACCATGCTCATTGTCACCCACGAGATGGGGTTCGCCCGCAAGGTCGCCGACAGGGTCGTCTTCATGGACGGCGGCCAGATTATCGAGCAGGGCGCCCCCGAGGCCTTCTTCACCTCCCCGCGCACCGCGCGCGCCCGCGACTTCCTGTCCAAGGTCCTGCCCCGCTGAGCCCCACCGGGACCAGCAGGGGCCACCTTCCACCATCGACCGGCAGCGCGCCACCACCGGGCCGTCACCACGGCCCGGGGTGCCCGGGGCTGGCGGATCTCCCCACCCGAGTCCCGTACCGGGGCCGTACGAAACGAGGAACACATGACCACCACACCCCTGACCCTGACCCGTCGTGGTGCCCTGGGCGCTGCCGGTGCTGCCGGGCTCATGGCCCTCCTGGCTGCCTGTGCGGACACCGGTGCGGACGGTAAGGCCGTGTCCACCGCCTCGGGCTCCGGAGCGGACTACCTTACCGCCGTGACCTCCGGGCCCGTGGCCACCGCGGACGTCGTGGCCGCCTCCACCTGGGCCTCCGCGGTCAAGCAGGCCGGCACCCTCAGGATCGGCGGGACCCGCACCTCCCTGGTCTTCAGCCAGGAGGACCCTGCCACCAAGAAGGTCACCGGCTTCGACGCCGCCCTGTCCCAGGCCCTGGCCCGCTACGTCCTGGGCGGTGACGACCCCCAGGCCCTGGTCGAGATCACCCAGGCCACCTCCGACACCCGCGAGACCCTCATCCAGAACGGGACCGTGGACGCGGTCTTCGCCACCTACACCATCACCCCCGAGCGGGCCCAGAAGATCTCCTTCGCCGGCCCCTACTACGCCTCCGGCCAGGCCATCCTGGTCAAGTCGGACAACTCCACCATCACCGGCGTGGAGTCCCTGACCGCCGACGTCAAGGTCGCGGTCCAGTCCGGCTCCTCCTCCGGGCCGGCCCTGGCCAAGGCCGGGTCGACCACCAAGCCCATTGAGTTCGAGGACGACTCCAAGTGCGTGGCCGCCCTCCAGGCCAACCAGGTGGACGCCTACGTGGTGGACCAGGCCCTGCTCCTGTCCCACGTGGCCACCAACAGCGACCTCAAGATCGTGGGCGAGCCCTTCACCACCGACCCCTACGGCATCGGCCTGCCCAAGGACTCCGACGCCCAGAGCTTCGTCAACACCTTCCTGAGGACCATTGAGGACGACGGCACCTGGAAGCGCATCTGGGAGGCGACCATCGGCAAGATCACCGGCGGCACCGCCCCCACCCCGCCCGAGATCGGCTCCGTGCCGGGCTCGCAGGCCGCGACGCCGCAGGCCACCGACAGTCCCGAGGCCACCGCGAGTGCCACGAGCTGAGAGGACCGGGCGCCCCCGCCCACGTGGTGGGGGCGCCCGCGCGGTAGCCCGCCGCCGGGCCACGCCACCAGCCCCACCACACACCCAACACCACCGTCAGGAGGAGCGCAGTGACCACCATTGTGCACAACTGGTCGATGATCGCATCGGGCCTGCTCACCACCCTCGTCATCTCCGTGACCGCCTACGCCGGCGCGCTCGTCCTGGGCTCCCTGCTGGCGGTGTGCCGCGTCAGCCCCCTGCCGCCCCTGCGTCTTCTGGCCGCCACCTGGGTCACCGTGGCCACCAACGTGCCGGTCCTGTGCTCCATGATCCTCCTGGGGCTGGGGATCCCCCGCCTGGGCGTCCACATCACCCTGCTCTGGGCGGCGGTGGTGGCCGTGGTGTTCTCCGGCTCGGGCTACGTGTGCGAGGCGGTGCGCAGCGGCATCAACACCGTCTCCAAGGGCCAGGTCGAGGCGGCCCGGGCCCTGGGGATGCCGTTCGGGCTCATTGTCCGCGCCGTGGTGCTGCCCCAGGCCCTGGCGCAGGCGATCCAGCCGCTGGTCAATATCCTCATCGCCTGCCTCATCGGCTCCTCCCTGGCCGCCGCCATAGGGGTGCCGGAGCTGACCAACGTCACCCGGGCGCTGAACAACCAGAGCGGTGAGGCCGTCCTCATGTTCCTCCTGTCGGGACTGGTCTACCTGGCTATCGCCTACCTGGCCACCCGCGTGGGCAGCCTCCTGGAGCGTCGCCTGACCCGCTCGCAGGGGGCGGCCCGATGAGCACCGAGCTGCTGACCACCCGCCCGGTGCCCCGCCCCGCCCGCAGGGGGCGTAAGGCCACCGACGCCGACCTCCTCTTTGACGTCCCCGGCCCGGTGGGCAGGCGGCGCCTGGACGTGCTGTCCACGGTCGCCATCCTCGTCATCGCCGCCCTGGTGGCCCTCCTGCTGCTCAAGGCCAGGCAGGTCGGGGTCCTGGACTACCCCCGGTGGCGCTACTTCCTGGGCACCTCCACGGTCACCGTCCTGGGCAAGGCCCTGAGGGACACGCTCCTGGCGGCCCTCATCGCCGCGGTGCTGTCCTTCCCCCTGGGCGTGCTGCTGGGGGTGGCGCGCCTGTCCGCCAGCCGGGTGGTGCGCGCGGTGGTGGGCACCTGGATCGACGCCATGCGTGCCGTGCCCATGCTCCTGCTGGTCTACTTCTTCCTGCTGGCCTTCCGGCCGCTGACGGGGGTGACGCTCTCGGCGCTGTGGATGCTGGTCATCCCCATTGTCATGTGCTCCTCGGCCACGACGGCGGAGGTCTTCCGCTCCGGGGTGCTCTCCCTGCCCGCCGGGCAGAGGGAGGCCGCCCAGGCCCTGGGCCTGTCCGCGGGGCAGACCATGCGCCTGGTCCTGGCCCCCCAGGCACTGCGGCTCATGCTCCCCACGCTCATTACCCAGCTGGTCACGATCCTCAAGGACACCTCCCTGGGCTACGTGGTGGCCTACAATGATCTCACGTACGCCGGAAGGGTGATCGAGACCTTCGCGCAGTCCAGGTACAACCTGAACGTCTTCATCCAGACCTACATTGTCATCGCGCTCCTCTACCTGCTGGTGAACTGGGCCCTGGGGGCCCTGGCCCGCTGGCTGGAGGTCCGGACCCGCTGAGGGGCGGCTCCCGCAGGCCCCGCCGTCGCGGGCCCCGCGGGGCGGTGGCCGTAGTCTGGGGCCATGAGCAACGCCTCCTCCATCCTGTCCAACGTCGGCTCCGAGCGGGTGCGGCGTGTGGCCGGCCTGATCCGGCGCCAGGCACGCAACCGGTTCGGGCGCTTCCTGGTCGAGGGGCCCCAGGGCGTGCGCGAGGCCGTGCGCCACGCCCCCGGCGCCGTCCACGACGTCTACGCCACCCCCGAGGCCGCCCGGCGGCACGCGGGGATCTGGCAGGAGGCCGAGGCCGCCGGCCTGTACCGACACCTGGTGACCGACGAGGTCATGAGGGCCATGAGCCCCGACGCCCAGGGCGTCCTGGCGGTCGTGGCTGTCCCGGGGGACCAGGCGCTGGCGCCTGTTCTGCGGGGCGCCCGGCTCGTCGTGGTGCTCACGGCGGTCCAGGACCCCGGTAACGCGGGCACCATGATCCGCACGGCCGACGCCGCCGGGGCCGACGCCGTCCTCCTCCTGCGGGGCAGCGTCGAGGTGACGGCACCCAAGGTGGTGCGCGCCACCGCGGGCTCCCTGTTCCACCTGCCCGTGGTCACCGGCGTGGAGCTGGAGGAGGGGCTCACCGCCCTGCGGCAGGCGGGGCTGGGCCTGCTCGCGGCGGACGCCAGGGGGGACACGGACCTCTTCACGGCCGACGACGTGCTCACCGCGCCCACCGCCTGGCTGCTGGGCAACGAGGCCCGCGGCCTGGGCACCCGGGTCCTCCAGGAGGCCGACGCCGTGGTCCGCGTCCCCGTGTTCGGCCACGCGGAGTCCCTCAACGTGGCCAGCGCCGCGGCGGTCTGCCTCTACGCCTCCGCCCGCGCCCAGCGCTGAGGGGTCTCCCGCCGGTCCTGCCGGTGGCGGGGTGCTGCTCCTGGCCCTCGCCCGGGTACCGGGGCCCTCGTCTGTCCCCGGGTCGTCGCGGGGCCCAGGGGGCGCGAGTACGGTGCCCCGGCGGCACTGCCATATTAGGATGTCCTTAGTCGAGGCGTGCTGGTCCTGGGCCCGCACGGCCCCGGGAGACCTATGAGAGGAACCGCAGGTGCCACTGTCCACCACCCTCCTCGTCTGCGACGTGCTCGCCACGGGCATGGTCGCCGGCTTCCTCACCATGTACTGCCTCACGATCGGCGGCTACTTCACCTTCATGGTGCGCACCGGGCGGGCGGAGGAGCTCCAGCGCACCTACCCCGAGTTCCGGCGTCGCACCCACCTGAAGCCGGTCTACGGCTCGGCAATGCTCCTGCAGCTCCTCGTCGCCCTCGTGACGCTGGTCGCGGGCAGGGGAACCGGGGTCCTCCACCTTCTGCCAGCCGCCTGCTGCCTGCCGTTCCTCCTCCTCGTGCACGGGATCACGGGCTTCACCCGCCCCGAGGAGCGCCTGGTGAGCGGCCAGCGCCTCACCGACGCGGAGCTCGCCCGCTATGCGCGCCTCAACCTGCCCCTGCACGCGGTGTACGCCTGCCTCTACGCGGCCTCCACGCTCCTCCTGCTCATTCCGGCACTCACCTGACCGCCCCTGACCGTCTGCCGCCAGGGCCCGGGTCCCGGCGGCGGGCTGCTAGGCTCCCTTCCATGGGCCATGAGCGGGTGCTGCTGTCGGAGGGGTCGAGCCTGACGGCCCGCGA
>ERZ773099.737-NODE-737-length-26004-cov-11.315735_pt1 | contig 26004 bp, 41 predicted proteins | sample MGYA00511120_ERZ773099 | MGnify/ENA primary metagenome ERZ773099 (study PRJEB29015, sample SAMEA2738012) | human oral metagenome | biome: human oral; feature: human-associated habitat; material: dental | place: China | collected 2104 ... | reverse complement strand
TCCTATACCTTGTAATAAATAGCCATTCAGATGTAATTCCTTTTTCTTCTCTTTCTTTTAACCATAATTTAAGTAATTCCTTACACTTTTGAAAAAAGAAAGCATTTACTATATAACCTTCTTTTTCTTTAACATCTGTAAAGTATCCATTTTCCAAGTCTAATTGCTCTAATTTTAAGTTTTGAATTGCTGATATCCTACATGCACTATCTAAAAATAGTTCCCATAAAATTCTATCTTGTAAGTCGTATTTTTTAGATTCTACTTGCATATATAAGCGAACAGTCAATATTTGTTCTGTAGTAAGAAAATAAGAACTTCTAACCTTATCTTTTTCTGTAAACCTCAACCTATCTAGTTTTTCTGAAAATGGATGATATTTAATTTTGTTTCTTCTTACACACCAAGCATAGAAAGTGCTAATAGCTGTTGTTTTATTCATTAAAGTTCTTTTAGAATTACCTAAGGTCCTGCAATAATTCCTATAGTTTTCCATAATACTTGGCATTTCTAAAAGTGTATCTTTACTTAATAAAAGCTTGTTCTTATAAGATTTTTGAAACCATACCAGGAACAATTTAAAATTATTGCAGTAAGTCTTATATGTAGTTTCCCAAGTTTCCCAATTACTACTCTTACAACTGTTTAAATATTCTAAATAAATCTCCACATTTTCCTTTTTTAAATTTTCTAATACTTTTAATTGCATAATAAACCTCCTATTTTTGATAGGTTTATTATATATTCTAAAGTTCTTGGAAAATTTCATTAAAGTTAAAAATAATAAAATATTTACAATAGGTAATATTTGTATAGAAACCATAAACTGTACCCCTAATATAGCAGGGGTTAGAACTGTAAAAATTGAGAGTGACTTTAAAAATATATTTAGTATATTTCTAACTGGATATATCACTGAAGGACAAAATGCTGAACATCTTATGAGACAGGTAGTTCATGATTATTATTCTAAAATAGTAGCAACTAAACAAGTTAGATTATATGCTGCAGGAAACCAGTCTATAGAACTAACTATAATAGGAACTATTTAAAGATTTTAATTCCTTAAGAGTATAAAGAAATCAACTTTGCAAATACCATTTTGGACATTTCCACTAGTTGCATCTAGAGTAGAAAAGTCTAAATTATCTCCACTATGTATAACTGCTACAGAACAATTATCTTTTTTAGCAGTAGCCATAACTATAAAATTTTCTTATTTTATTATTTTAGAAAAGTTGTTAATTGCCCCATAAATGTGTTTCTAAGAGGGGCTTGACTATCAGTAGACTTGACTATTAAAACATTATTAAATAATTTAAATTGTCCACTACTTCCATTGTTTCCTGTTATAGCTGTTGCTGTATTATAACAATTTAATGGTAAATCACATTTGTACTCAACACCATATTCTAATGTTTCTACAAAATGTGTGTATGCAGCTGCAAGAATTAATTTACCATATTGAAACAAGGTAAATTTAACGCCAGCAGGTGTTGAGTATAAATTCTGAATTTTAAAAGTTGATAAATTTTCTAATCTATTAAGAAGTGAGTTATTATCCAATGGAATAAAATTAGCAACATTTGCAGAAATATCTTGGTTTTGTTTTAAACATTTATACATCTTTCTAGTATTTCTGTCATAGTAGATATAATTAGGATTTTTAATTATATCATCTTGTATATCTCCACCATAGCCATAAGCTCCTGCTAATCTTGCTAACATCATTCCCTCTAATGCTTTTCCTTCTTCTGTTCCAAGTTGTACTATCCCAGCCTTTTCTCTTGTTGCTCCTTCTTTTATTGTAGCTAAGCTATTATCCATTTCACCTATTTTTTTATCTATCAATTCTGAATTGTGATTAAATACTTCGATATCATAATAATCGCTTCCTTCTGGTTGTGCTAATCTTATATTTTCAGTATACTTTGCCATTTTATTTATCTCCTTTCATCATAGATGTTTTTATGTGTTTTAGTTTTTAACTCATCATTTTTTAAGTTACCTATTTCTGTGTGTTTATGATACTTTCCTACTACTGCACTATCTTCATATAATCTAGTGTCATAAATTTCTTTATGGCTTTTTGCTTTTAAAGAATTATGTAATAAGTAAGCTACTTGATTATGTGTGTTATATCTAAACTCAATACTAAAATTTAGATGTGCAGGTTTTATAACTTCTATTACTGCCTTAAAGTTTTCAATATTTTTAGGTATTCCAACAATAGAGGTAAATAGTATTTTAAAAGCATAGTTTGAATTATCTTCTACAACCTCAATTTCTCCATTTGTGAAAGTTTTGGCAACTCTTGCTATCATCTCTTTTGTAGTAGTCCCATAACTTCTTAACTTAGAAATTAAATTCTCTCTTCTTTCTTCAATATTACTTGTTTTATCTCCAACACTTAAACCAAATATTCTTTCCCAAATTGGTAAGGACCAGGTAGCGGTGTAAATAAAAAATTGATTTAATACATCTTTTGAGATTAAATCAACTGTTTCTAATTCTTTTTCTATTACTTTTTGTAATAAAGTTATTTCTAAAATACCTCTATAATACTTTGGCATATGCCTCATTAATCTTTCAGCTTCCAACTATATCACCTCTTTTTTTAAAGTGATTGTTGTTAATTTTGGAATCTCCTCAGCTGCTAACTGTACATTTAAAGTTGCATTATTTATTTTTAAATCATCATAGTCATTTACACCAGGAGTGTTTAATAAGATATTTCCTAATTGTGCATAACTTACGTAATCCTGTTTAAATCCTACTTTTCTAAAATATTCTTTTACTTTTGTTTCAAACTCTGTTTTTACTTCATCAAATTTTATATTTTTAGAAATTTTAACAGTACCTGAAATTGATATAGCTTTACCTATTGCACTCTTTACTGTAACAGTAGCCCCTATTGGTCTAACTTCTTCTAAATAATCTCTTACTCTTTTTAGTAAAGTTTCATCAGCTTCATGAATATCACTATTTACTACAACTACCTTTACAGTTCCATTTCCATTCCATAATGGAAAAACTTTAACTCCTCCTACTCCTTCAACTTCAAAAGCCCACTTTTTATAGTGATATATATTCCCACTTGTTACAGGCTCTCTAACTTTAAAATAATATCTTTCTCTTAATTCATCATCTGTTTCTCCATCATATCCATCTAATGTTTCAGAATTATTTATCACTTCATTTAATCCTGGAATAGTTACAGGAAAATTTGTAATAGTTCCTTTTGGAATATTATATATTTTTCCGTACTTTTCACTTTCAATAGGTACTTCAACACTTCCAGCAGCAGATATTATTTTTTCTTGTGTAGTTAAATAAATATAAGTATCACTTGCAACTTTGGTATTAACTTCTACAACTGTTCCTGGTACTCCTTTTATAATTACAGTACCTTTTGATTTAGTTGCTTTTCTTCTAAATACTCCTACCTCTTTACATATATTGTCTAAATACTCAGCTTCTGCTGTTTCAGCAAAAGAATTTAAAAATATATATTCTAAGGTTTTTCTTATCTCTTCTATTTCTATACTTACAGGTGCTAAGTTATCGTAAAATAAACTTCCTTCTGTCTTATCATATTCATCATTTACCTGGTTAAGCATATTTTTTAAAATTTCTTTCCATTCTTTTTTTATTATCATAAATACCCCTCCCATTCAAATGTTTTGAAGTCTTTTAACACTACTTCAAATTTGGTTTTCAAGGTATGCTTTTCTAACTTTATATCAATATTTATAATTTCTATTATTTGTTTATTTTTCTTCATTGTTTCAGTCAATTCTCTCTCAAACTCACTATATAAAACAGGTGTAGGAAATCTTTGACTAAGTAACATGGTCTTATATTTCATCCCATATTGGTTAGGTCCATTACTTTTATAAATATTCCATTTATATTTTTCAGTTAAAAGGACCTTTTCAATCCACATTCTAACAGCCCTTTCATCATCTGTTTTTATTAATTGTCCATTTGATTTTAATAATTTATTTTTCTGAAAGTCTATCAAAAATGTTTTCCCATTACTGTTTTTACTATTATTTGTGTCTTGTTTAGAGTAATCAACAAAATCTATTTTTGGTAATATTCCCATTCTAAACTCACCTCTGGTGCATAATTAAATACATCTACAATAAAAAATTTATCCTCTTCAAAATTTGGAATTACGAGAACAAACATACCAGGTTCTAAATGAAATACTGTTTGAAGTATAAATTTGCCTTTTTCTTTGTTTTCTTGTTCAGATTTTGTGTTTTTAGCAGACAATGATTTTAAACTTCCTTCATGTTCTAGTAAACTTGAAGCATCTCCTCCACCATTTGTTGTAAGATTAATTACTGAATTATCTGAACTTTTCCATATTTTAGAGGTGTTTCCTTGGCTCTCAAAATTTTTTATAGTACATTCAATTTCTAATCTATTTGTTATTGCGTTAGATAAATAAATCTTATCACTATCAATAACACCATAACCATTTAAGAGTTCAATAGAGATGTCAGGGAGAGGTTTTAAAATCTTACCTAATACAGCACCTATTGGACTTGGATTTTCTCTTTCCTTAAACTTTTCTGCTACTGCTACATCCCAAGACTTTTTATTTTCACTCACTCCTTAAACACCTCCAATCTTAAATTTGCTCTATGGATACCATTTTGTACACTGTGAGAACTTTCTTTTATTAAATACTCACCTTTTAAATTAAAAAGTGGTATGTCTATATCTATAACCCTACCACTCTTAACTTTATCATCACCTAAGACATCGATAGAAAAGTCTTCTGTGATTTTATTTAATTTTTTTAACTCATTTTTTGCAACAAGTTTAGCTTTTTTATGTTCTTTTTCATCTAATGTTACTACTTCTTGCAGCATACCATACTTTTTAATACTTTCACTGTCTTGCTCTTTTCCTACTGTTCTAACTGCTTTTTTATTTTGTGTTATAACTAGGATTGAATTTTTCATATCAACTATTGACCTACTAAGTGAAACCTCTCCAATATTTTTTGCTACATCTATAAAAGCATTTTTGTGCATTTCATATTGTCCAGTAACTTTTATCTTTTTGAATGGTCCTACTTTTAAAGTACCTTTATCATACTCAATAAAAAATTTTTTAGAATTGAATTGTGAACATTGTTCTATGATATCATAAATAACGCCTGAGATAGTCTTATCCTTATAAATTTTATCTATCTTAGTATCTAATCCACTTACTTCAACTTTTATTCCAATTTCACTGCATAAGGACTTAATACAGTCATTCCCTACCATTTTTTTAAATTGTTTTATCACAGTTGACTTATTCAAGTACCAAGCCATATCATAAGCAGTAAATGATGTAGTCTTTCCATTAGGTTTTTCTGATACAATTATGGCTTGTACCAATGTTTCCCCTTTCTCATTAATTATTTGAACAGGATCACCTAATGTAATGTCATAGAGAAAAGATAGATTTTTATCAAACTTATTTACTGCAAGTTCAAAACTTACCTCAACTCCTAATGTATCAATGCTATCTCTCCAGGTTAAATCTCTTATGTAATTAGTTACATCTATTTCTTTTACTATTGTCCTATACATTATTATCAACCTCACCAGGTAAAATATATTCTTTTATATCTAAGGTATATGGAACATCTCCAGCCTTATCCCTAAAAGAATAAGTAAAATTATATCTACATAGCATATTTAAGACTACTCTGTACTTATCAACTATAATAATTCTTAAAGGTACTCTTGCATCTCTATACTTTTCAAAAAAATCAATATAATATTTAGGTTCTTTAAAATTTAAAAAACTTACAAAACTATATAATTTACTAGGAAAAAAAGAAGAAAATGAAAAGTTTCTAAGTCCTTTACCACCAATTAAATTAAGAGTTTTTCCGTTAATTGTATTAAACTCTTCGTCCATTGTTTCACAGTTTACAGGTTCTATATTTTGGACTACTGGAATATTAACTATTTCTTGTTGTACTCCATTATCTTCAACTATAAAAATTATATTCATTTTCTTATCTCCTATTTTACATATTATTTAAAGCTGCTAAAATCTTATTTGCTGTATATTCTCCATATTTTTCCATATGTTCTTTTTCTCCAATGAAATTGCCATCAATATGGATATTTACAGTTATAGATTTGTTATTCTTTTTTTCTATAACCTTACCTTGTTCATGTGATAGAATTTGTGTACCAGCAGGTAGTATAGCTGTTTCATTTCTTCCACCTTCATTAATTCCTGTTACTCCACCTTTAAAGTAACTTGTACCTAACGCATGTCTTGGGTTTTTTCCAGTAATCTTTTTAGTATTTTCTGTTATATTTAGTTCTTTATCTTTTACTTCTGTCTTATTCCAAAATTTAAGTTTATCAATAGCTCCACTTATTTTGTCTTTTACTTTTTCAAAAGTTTCTTTTACTTTTTCTATGGTTTCAATAATTTTTTCAAAAGCACCTTTTACAGCATTGATAGCAGGTTGTAACCAATTTAATAATCCATCCCAAAGTTCTAACACTTTTTTCTTTACTAAATCCCAGTTTCTATACAGCATCCAACCTACACCAACTAATGCTGCAATACCTGTTATAATAAGTCCGATAGGATTAGCACTCATTGCAACATTTAAAGCCCATTGTGCTACTGTTAATCCATTAGTTGCTGCTGCTTGTGCAGCATCCCAAGCCATCTTAACTTTTGTTATTGCAACCATAGCTGTTGTATAAACCCATGCTCCAAACATCACTAATTTATATGCTGCTATTGCTCCAACAAGAGTATAAACAACAGGACTAATTCTATCCCAGTTAGTTATAATTTTTTGAGCAATATCTATTGCTTTTTTAGCTAAATTAGATAAAATATTCCAAGTTTTTATCATAGCTGGTTTAACTTTTTCAAATATTCTTCCGAATATATCTTTTAATTGCTCTATATAAGGTTCTGCTTTTGTAACTAATTCTTGAATTTTATCAGCAATTCCTAAAATAAAATTTTGAATAGCTGGTATCTTAGTTTCAAACCATTCAGCAAATTTTCCAAGATATGGCAGTAGTTTCTTCCCTACTTCTTCTTTCATATCTCCCCAAGCATTTTTAGCAGCTATAATTTTACCTTCATCTGTTTCACGAAGAGCCTTATTTGTTCCACCAATAGATTCATTTAATTTTTTACTGATAAACTCCATTCTTTGCTCTTGTTTCATAGTTTTGAATAGTTTTTCTTCAGCTGCTGTTAAAGACACTCCATATTTTAAAAGACCTTTTGTTTTACCATTCATAGCCTTACCAATAACATCAGCCATAGCAACTGCATCTTCTTGAGTTCCATTCAAACCTTTTTCTTTGGCTATCATATCATTTAAGTTAGGCATTAATTTTTTAATTTGGTCACTTCTTAAACCATAAACAGCTAATTGATTTGCTCCTGCTAATGCAACCTCATCACCTACAACACCAACATTTTGTAATGCACTAGCTTCATCTTTGATTGCCTGTATTTGTTCTTTACTTGCATTGCTTGTCCGTTTCATAGTAGTTTCAAGTAATTTTTCAATTCTTACCTGGTCTTTAGCTGCATCAATGGATTGTTTAGCAAATAAAACTGCACCAGCAGTCAATGCCCCAAATCCAACTGCTGCCCATTTAGCAACTGTCTTCATTCCATTTTTTATTTTTCTACCAAATGCTTTTACTTGGTTTCCAGCTTTTTCAAGCTGTCTATCCATATTCTTAACACTTTTAGTTGCTTTTTGTAATGGTGTTGTAAACTGGTCTTTTAAACTTAGTAATACACCAATAGTCTTTGCCATTTAAACCTCCTTTCTTAAAAGATAAAAAGGTACTTAGCTTTTTATACTAAGTACCTGATTTATTCATCCTTTCAATTTCAAGCTCCATTGTTGCTATCATAAATAGCTTTTCCTCATAAGATAAGTTCAATAGATATTTCATTGAAAAGCCTTTTAAAGTATAAAAAGAGAGGAATGCCATATCGGCATCCTCTAATATTAGTTTTTTATATCTTCAATTTCTTCCTCTAAGACTTTACTAGCTTTATCATCTTCTGCACCTAATCCATAAAGATTTAAAATGAAGTTTGATAGCTTGTTTACTTCTCCTAGATTTTCATCAAATACAGGTATTACAATTTCATATGGTTCAGCAACTTGATATGCTTCTTGCAATTCCTTTTTTTGTAAAATAGGACAGTGTTTATAGATTAATTTACAGTTAGCTTTGTAAGCTGCTTCTGTTGTTTTTTCTTCTGTACTATCCATAATTTTTATTACATCTTTTGCTTTATGTTTTACAACTTCTATTGTTCCACCTAAAACTTCTGAATTAAATAGCACCACTTTCATTTTATCGTTTTCTGATTGTTGTTTCTTTGCAATTAATATTTCTAATGTTATATTTTTAGCCATTTTTATATCCTCCTTATATCATATCTATATATCTAAAATGTGAAAAACTAAAAGGAACTTCTTCCTCTCTCAATGCTTTATTTTCAAATTTTAATGCCATTAATTCACTAATTGTTACACCTGTTAATTCAACTCTTTCTGCTCCATAAGCTGTTGGATCATCTAGTTTTGCAACTATTTTAAAATCAGGCATATTTCCATTTCTTATCCCATCAGCTAATAGCTTTCCAATAGTAGAGTCTATCTTATGTAATGTCATAGTTCCCTCACCAGTAAAGCCCATATATCTTTTTGACTTTCCTAGTTCTCCCATAATATCTACATCTTCATATTCTAATGTAACCTTAGCCTCAAAAGATTTTACAGAACCTAATTCTTCTCCATCTAGCCATACAGCACCAAATGAACCTCTTAAAATTTTATTTTTATCCATTTTATTAGCCATCTACCTGTCCTCCTTTTAGAACATATTAATTGTAAATTTAAAGTCTTCAACAGCATTCAATATTTTAATTTTAGCTTTCATAAATACTTTTTTCTTAAATGCAGTCTTTTTAACTTTTTCATCATCCCATTCTTCCACTTCTTTCTTACCTACTGCAAGCCAAGCTAATCTTTGTTCTTCAACATCAACTTCTGAATAGTTATCATATTCTTTATCTAATATGTCCTCTCTTTCAAGTTCTTTGAAATAAGCATTAATAGCTGTGAAAAATAGCACTTGATTATCATATTTATTCTTATATTTACCTATCCATTTTTTGAATGTTGAGTAAATATCATCTCTCATTAAGTCCATAGATTCTATTATGATAATATCTTTCATATCTTCAGTTTCATCTTGTGTAATTTCTTGGAGTGATGTACATGCTCTAGCAACTCTTATATCTCCTTCATCTTTATACAAACAGAAACCACCTTTATCAATAACATCATCTATATCATCAAATATTGATACTTCTTTTAAATTTCCACATAAAAAGCTAGTAGCTGATCTAGTCATTGGTAAACCTGCTAACATTCCTAAGATTGTTGGTACATATTGCCAACCTTCAACTTCTCCTCTGTTGTCAACAAATGTAACCTTGTCATTCATTAAGTTTACTATTCCTTTGTTATCTGGTTTAGTAGCCTTAAATACAACAGCTTTATAAGTTTTCCCTGCTTTTCTTACTGACTTTATCCAAGAAACAAGAGTTGCAGTATCTCCATCTTTCCCATCATAAGTTAATCCTAACCAGTTAATTCTTTCTTGTGCCACTTTCTTTAATGTATCTGTTAATGTTCCAGCTCCAACATTAAATACAACTACTTTATTTGGTGTATATTCAAAGCTATCTTTAATCAATGGTAATACTTCAGCAGAATAATCATCACTTTTTATATCAGTAATATCTTTGTATACCTTTCTATCCCATTGTTTAGTAGATTCTTTTACTATTAATCCAACTATACCTAATTGACTTCTTTTAACAGCTGTTACTGCTAATTGTTTAAAAATAATCTCTATTTTAGGTAATCCCATTTATTTACCTCCTATTTCTTATCAAAACGATACTCTAATTCTTCCATCATTTCGCCATCTATATCATTTTCTATCTCTTCCATACTCAAACTATCAAAACTTGCTATTAATACTCCATCTTCAGTTTCTTCAAACTCTATTTCATCAACAGGAATAGCAAAAGTTTCATTTACCCACAATGTACCTAAGAAAGCACTTTCAATTTCATCAGATATTTTTAATCTTTCTTCTCTTCCTTTACCAGGTAAAGTAGTAAAAAAATAAATTCTGATTGTAAAGTTTCTTTCCTTAAAAGTAGTCATAAAAGCACTTGTTTTAAGACTATCTAACTCAGTCCTAAAACTAGGTCTATTAAATTTTTCAGATAAATCTTTACTATCAATTTCTATTTTAGGAAATGTTTCTTTCAATTTTGTATTAACTGCTTTTAGTATCTGACTTAATTTAATCATTAGAAACCTCCATTTTTGATAACTTCATCTATAAAATTATCAGCTGCTTGTAAAAATTCATCTTGAAACTCCCTTTGAGAATCTTCTAAAATATGCTCTCCTTTTTTAAAACCATGTTCTTTACCAGTTTTATCTTTTATGATATGCCCATTCTCTATTAAATGTGCATGAGGCATTGAGTTATAAACTCTAACTGTGTCTTCTTCACCTTTATATTTATAAACTTTGCCTCTTTTAAAACCTTTCAAATAGTTACCAGTTTTAACTTTTACTTTAGATTTTGCTTTCTTTTTAGCCTTAGCTTTTAATTTATTCCCTTGTTTTTGTAAGAATTTTTTAGCTTCTTTTGGGTATTTTCTAGCAAGTCTTAATACTTCTTTTTCAAGATCTTCTAAATCATTTGTTGAAAAAACTCCCATTTTACTCCTCTTTTCTTACACAAAAAACTTCTATGAACTGATTATCTTTAAAATCTCTGTTGAAATAAATAACTTCATACTTCAATTCCTCATAAATAAAAAACCAGTCCTTTTTTATTCCAGGAACTGATTTTATTCTAAATATGAATTTGAATTGATGTTGATTTTCTTCTGTTCCAGCTTCTCCATTTTTTACACTAGAATTTAAAGGAACTATTTCACAGTATGCTTTTTTTAATAACTCTGGCTTTTTATCTTTTTCTCCAAGTTCATTAGTTGTGTCTATCATATGATAGACATCAATAAAGTGTCTTAATTTCTTAGTTATATCATTCAAAGTTATCACCTACTTGTAACTGAGTTAATAAACTTCTAGCTGTATAACTAAGGTCTTTACTTTCCTTTTGCTCTCTGTTATCATACCAATCTTGCACAAGTACACAAGCTAGAATTTTAGACCTTTTAATAAACTTTTCTTTTATTGCTTTTTTATCAAAATCATTTATTGCATCTCTAAGATAATCTATTGCTGCAATCATTAAAGATTGCAACAATGTATCATCTTCATTGTAATCAATTCTTAGATAATTTTTAGCTTCTTCCAAAGTTAAAATATCTGCCATATCAATCACCTATTAAGCAGTTTCTATTTCAAGATATTTCATTGCTTCTTTATCAACTTTTTTAGCATCAAATCTTTCTATTGCTCTAATATAAGTAGCGTTATTAGTAAATCCTGCCTCAGTTGATACTGCAAGTTCTAAACCTTCTCTATCAAAGAATGTTATAAACTCTTCCAAATCTCCAACAAATACTGGTGCTTTTGTTCCATTCATTTCTAATTGAACATCAGATAAGATAACTATTTCTCTTCCTTTAAATAGCTTTTTAGTTTCATCTTGTAAGCTATTACCTAAAAGAGGTCTACCTTGTTTATCTTTCACCTTATCCAAAACATCAAAATAAGTTTGGTTCACAAAAACTTTTGCATTTAATGATATTGATGGATCTAATTCTTTATTTAAAGCAGTTGTTATCGCATCATAATCAGTTGCTTGTACTGGTGTTAAAGTTTTTAATATTTCTATTATCTTTTTATTTTCTGTATTAATTGCTTTTTTTATAAATCTTCTTCCAATATAATCAGTTAAATTAGCTTGTTCATCAGCTAATAAAGTATTTGATATTGGAATAATATCTCCATAGTCAGCAACATTATATGTTACTTGTGCAAAATCAACATCTGATTTATTGATTTCATTCAATTCTTCAAATGCTATTAATTCCCCTGTGCTTCCTGTTTCAATAGGCATACTTCCCTTTAATGATGTAACAGGCAAAATATTACAATAGCCTTTCAATGATACTAAATTTCTTCTTAACTCTTTTATTTGTTTAAATTGTTCAGTTGGTACTAAATAACCACCTTTCCCATCTGTTGCTTCTACTTGCCCTGGTGTTCCAGCTGCATTTAAAAATTGTTTTTCTTCTTCTGTTATAGATTTCCCTAATAGAACTCTATTATAAATTCTATTAACATTCATTTCTTCTTTTGTTCCTAATGGTACTTTATCACCTTTATTCATAACTGTTAAAGCCTCCTCTGTTTCTGCTTCTTTTATTCTATTTTCTAATTCTTTTAATCCATTTAATTTAGCATGTGCCTCTTCAATCTTTCCACTGTCCTTTAATGATTTAATTTCATTTCTAAGTGTTTCTAATTCCTTTTTTAATTCTACTGATTTTTTCATAATTAAATACCTCCTGTTAATAATGCAATCTCAATTTCTTTGTTCAATCTATCAAGTCTTGCTTGTTCTTTTTTATTTTTTTCTTCAACACTTTTTTTATTTAATAAACTTTCTGGAATATGTTTAAATTTATTTCTTGTTTCTATACAATTTAAAAATTCTACTTTTTCAGAAGTTTTTATATTAAATACTCCTGGAGCATCTTCTCCAGTAAACCATTTTTCTTCTTTCATAAAATCATATATTTGCTCTCTTGTTACACCTTCAATAGCTTTTTCCATATAAGCATTAACAAGTCCTTCATCAAGTTTATTTAGAACTTCAATATACTTTTCTAATTCTCCTGCATTTCCTGAAACTGTTCCCCAAGCTCTATGTATCATTAAATACGCATTACTTGGTAAAATAATTTCATCACACCCAAAAGCAATTATAGATGCAGCACTTGCAGCTATTCCATCAATATAAGCTATTGTTTTACTTTTATGGTTTTTTATCATATTAGAAATTGCTATACCTGCATAAATATTCCCTCCAAAACTGTTTATATGAACATGAACCTCTTTATTTTCGGCTTCTTTTAAAGCATCTTTTATATCCAGTGGGTATATGTTAGTATCTTTTATTCCCCATATTTCTTCTAAAAAACCATCATTCTCTACATCGCTTTCTATATCTCCATTGATATAAATTTCAGTAATTTCTGCCTGATTTTTTATTTCTAACCATTTATTTTTACTCACTTTTTGCACCTCCTTTTTCATAAGCTATTCCTAATTTTTCTAATGGCACATAACTTCCATTCATTACAATTACATCACCTCCATCTATTGCAGGTAATCCTGCCTTTTTTCTCGCTTCATTTATTGTATAAACTCCACTTTGAAGATACTTGGTTATACATTCAGCTTGTGTTTTTAGATCCCCTTTTAAAATACTTGCTACATTAAATTCAAAATGTAGCCCTTTTAATCTTTCACTTTCTGTAAGAAGTTTCAAATTAAATTCCTCTTCATAAAGTGTCAAAATGTATAAAAGAGTATCAATATAAAAAGTCAAGTTTTGCATTTCTGAATTTGAATAACTTGACTTATCATAATCATTTAAATGATTTGGCTTTACTCCAAAAGCAGCTGCTATTTGTAAAGCACTATATTTTTTTAATTCAAAAAATTGACTATCAGTTAACTTTAAATCTAGTGGTACAATATCCATTCCAGGTGGCAATGGTAGTATTCCAGTTGGGTTATTTTCAGTATTAATAAATTCTTCTATTGCTTCAAGCATTTTCTTTTGTAAATCTTTGTTTAAATCTCCTGTGTATCTTAGAAGAGCCTTAGCTGTCAATCCTCTATCATATAAATTATTTAAGTATTTTTGACTAGCTTTTGTTCCATTTAATGTTGTAGCCAATGTTTCTCTTACTGACATACCTACAATACCATCTTTACTTAAACCACCTTTTAAATGTAGTATTTCATCTTTTTGAAATAGATATATTTTCCCATCTTTGTTATATTCATAATATAAATCTTCTTTACCACTGAATATTTTTGCATTGTCTATCCATATTCTAACTTTTTGAGGGTGTAAAGGATAAATACCTACTAAATGCCCTCTATTATCATAACTTAGATAAGCATAAGCATTGCCGTGATGGTTTCTCCATGTTTCCAATAAAGTCATCATTGGTGTAGGAGTCATAAACGGATTTGGTGAAAATTTCAACTTTTGTAATGCTTCATGATTTAATATTCTGTTATTATCATTATCCTTTAAATGTAAAGATAACTTTCCAACACTTTCAGATAATACTTTTAAGCAAGTAAAATAGGTTACTTCTGATAAATCCGAACTTACATTTATTCCAAAAAATTCACCAAAATTCATAGAATTAATTGCTGTTTTCTGCTTTTTTTCCTCTCCTTTATTAAAAAATTTTCTAAATATATTCACTCTCTCACCTCCTTTTATTGATTAAATCAAGCCATTCTTCAACAGCTTCATCATTATTTACTGTTTCTCTTTTATTTATTAGCATAATCTTCCAGGCATCTATTATTGCATCAACAGGATCTATTCTATTTTTTTGAGATTGTTTATCAATTTTTATCTCTCCAAAACTATTTGCAACAGTTGTAGCATTAGCAATAGACCATTTCAACAAACTATTTCTCTTATCATATAAAACTTGAACTGCCTTAACTGATAAAGCAAAATCTACTGTTGCATCATTTAAACTTTTAGCAGATTGTTTAACTTCTGTTAGATCACAATCTAAAAAATCTAAATCACTTAAAAAACTTCCAGCATTATGGGCATCATATCCACACTCTAAAATTTTAATATTATATCTTTCAATTATTTCTTTTAAATGAGTAACAATAAACTTATAATCAGTCTTTATTCCAAATGCTCCAGTAGTTAATGTTAAAAGTCCCTCTCTTACCCATATCCTATATGGAACATCATCAGTTTTTTCGTGCTCTGATAATCTTAGTTCTGGCATAAATGAATGACTATAAATATATATTTGATTATTTTCTAATGGAAATACTAAGGCTATACTTGTTAAATCTCCACCCTTAGATAAGTCAAAACCTAAATAAGCCTCTTTCCCTTTCATATCTTCAAGTGTCAAATCACTTTCACATTCTTTGAATTTACTCAAATCAATATATTGTCCATCTTTTGCAGTTACCCACATATTTAATTGCTTTGTTAAGAAGTTAGTTAATTCATCTCCGCCTTTCTCTTTTGCATCTATTGCTTTTTGACTATATAAAGCTATTTTCTTTTTATTTGGTGTTATCCCATCTTCCTCAAATAAAAAATAAGGATTAGATTTAAGCCAGTTTTTCCAGTCCCATATATCATCATCCTTATCCATTTCACATATAAAAATAAAGAGAGTCTCTTTTTCAACAACTCCCTCTAATATCTTTTCACAAAATTTATAGTGTTCATAACAGAATCCATTTAAGTTAAATCCTGCTGTTGTAATAGCCAATGTTAAAGCATTCTCAACATCAGCTTGACCATCTAGTAACAGTTTATACATCTGATTATTTGGGTGTGCATGTAACTCATCACATATAGCTAAAATGTTACCAAACCCATCCATTGATTTTGTATCTCTACCTATTGACCTTATAACCGTTCCAGTTGCTAGGCTCTTTATAGTTCTGTCATGTTCTTTTATTTTATAAAGTTCACTTAAATCATTGTCGGACTCTATAAAGTTTCTTATTTCATCCCATACAATATTGGCTTGGTCTTGCTTTGTTGCAGCACAGAATATCCTATCTTTATTTCCTAATAATGTACTAAACATTGTGGATTCTGCTCCTGATAAGAAACTTTTTCCATTTCTTCTGCCTACTTGCAAATAAGCCTCTCTAAATCTTCTTTCTTTTGTTCTTTTTTTCTTCCATCCGTGTAATGAACCTATTATAAATTCTTGAAAGCCTCTTGTTTTTAAATTGGTTCCATCTTTTAATATTAAAGTATTTGCAAAATTTATAGCAAATTCTGCCTCTTCAACATCAAATTTATACTCTAATTTCTTATTTTTTAAATCGTTGAGGTGTCTTTTACATGCTAAATACTCCTTTCTGCCTGCTATTTTTTTACCACTTACAACTAATTTTGCATAGGCTGTTGTCCTATCTTTTATCATATTAGCCTTGCTTTCTTGCTTTTAACAAAGTTATAAATTTATTTTCAGCAGGTTCTTCTCTAATTGGTACGACTAATTTTAATCTATCTGTAGTTGCAAGTCCTAATTTTGTTGAGCATTGCATTATTTGTTTTACATATTTTTCCTGGACATTTATTAGAGGATTTATAATTTCAATTTCTCCATTGGCAGTTTCTTTATAACAAACAGGACCTTCTTTTTGTAATTTCTTACTAACATTTACATAGCTATCATAAGAGTTACAGTAGATGGCTAATATTCCTAAATCTAAATTATCTAAAATATTTACTTTTCCTGCTTCAAAAACAATTCTGTCAAATTCTTCTTTTGCAGCTTTAGATAACCAGTCAGGAGCAATTAAATTATCTCTATCTATTTTCAATTTTTTCTCTTGTTCTCGCCTAGCTTTTATTTTTTCTTTTCCAATTTTTCCTGAACTTATATCAATAATTTTTCTACTTCTTCCTGCCATATTTTTTCACCTCCAAAACTGAAAATTTCATTTCTGGCATTTTCTCCAGAAAAAAGAGGGGAAGCGGTATCAAAGCCAAAGACCAAAAACTTTTTTTGACTCCCCCCTACTTGTAATAATTTTTTATAATATTAAATAAAACTTCTTTCATTTTATTTTTACTTTCTAAATTTTTATTATACTCTGAATGAATATAGCTATGTGTTTTATCACTTATCCATATTAGGTTATTAATATCTAAGGCTTTACTTCTATCATCTTCTAACTCATCTATATGATGTGAGAGAGTACCTTTAACTATGTTATTATTTATAACTAACTCATATAGGTCTAAGCCATTGGCTTTTAACTTACATAGTGCAGTCATACTCTTCCAGGCTTTGCTATGATAAAACTCTGCATTGTCTTTATTCCTGAACTCTCTATCATATACCTTATGCCTTTTCTTTGTGCAGCTGCATACTTTATTTATTCCTATTTTCTTTCCACACTTACCACATATCTTCATTAACATAATTAACCTCTTGAAATAAAAAAAGAGAACCTCAATAAAGTTCTCCTAAATATTTTTTATAAAGAAAAAGCCTAGACATCTCTTTGCCTAGACTTTTCATTATACATAGTATATCACATATAAAAGGGAATGAACAGGGAGAAAAACGGTAAAATTTTAAAAATCTTCTAAAATTTCTTTAGGAAATAAATATAAGGATAAACTATCAATTAACCTATTTCTATGAGTTCTAAATGTTTTTTCACTTATATTTAATTCTTCACAAACTTCTTCAATAGAATAATTTTCAAAATATTTTAGTTCTATTATTTTATAGTATTTATCTTTTTTTATAAATTTTAAAGCATTCTCTGTTTTTAAAATTCTATTTGTATATATAAATATTTCTTCATTTATTTTATCTCTTATATATTCCTTTTTTTCTATATCTGGTTTATAGTCTACATATCCAACTGGTTTAGTGGAATCAGGATTTATTTTTTTAACTATTTCTATATTATTTAATTGTTCTTTTAAAGAGACTACCATTTTTTGAAAGTTTTTATAGTTTTTTAAAATAACTTCAACTTTCCTGTATGGAGATTTTAAATTATTTATATTTTTTAAATCTTTAATTTTTGTTTCTACCCTTTCATCTATGATTTTATATATTTCTTCTTTTTTCACCAATTCCACCTCTTCATTTTTTGTACTTTCCATTTTTATAAGCATTCAATTTTTCTAAATGTTTATTAAAATCTAAGTCTGTAACTTTACATAACAATAATAAATTTACAGTAGCAGTTACTAAGTCCAATGCTTCAGCAACAAAATTATCCCTGTTTTTAACATATCTAAAATCATCATTTTTTATCTCTACTTCATTTAATAGTTCCTGGTACTCTTCTTTTACTTTCCCAAGTTGAGCTATTGTTGTTGCATATGATATAGATTTATAATTTTTTAGTTTATTCAAGTTAATTTTTTCTTTATCCTTACCATTTTCCCAGATGTGAGTTTCTAAAATTGTACTAACACCATAAAAACTTTTTAAACCATTTATAAAATCCTGAATAACTTCCTCTTGTTGCTCATCATTTAAAACATTAACAGCTTTATAATACATGTTTCTAGTTTCTTCTATACCATTTAACAGATATTTTATTTCTATGTTATATTTAATCATATTTCTTCTCCTGTTAAATTTTGGATAAAATTTTTCAATATTTCAAAATTTTCTACTTGTATCCCAAACTTATCAACTTCTCTTGTAAAATGAAAAAAATCATCACCATAATAATTTACATTTACAAAATCATCTCCAACCATATAACTTACAACTTTTTCCAAATCTATTATAATTATTCTTTTATCTGTTGTTTTTATTTTTAAGTATTTCATTATCTCACTTCCTTAAATCTCTAATTATTAAAAAATTCTATATATTCTTTAATACTAACAAGTACCCAACCATTTTTAAATTTTCCAAATCTTTTAAAAAAATCATCTAATTCAAAATAATATGGCCAACCTCTGTTATCAGTAAGATTAACTGTATTACTATAAAAACCCTCAACCATTAAACTATCCCAGCTTTTATGTTTTACTTTATTACCTTTTTTTATTTCTTCTACTGCTTGTTTAAAAGTCATTTGTCTGTTCCTCTTTCATAAATATCAACCAATGTGTCTTAGCCCTCTTATTACCAAACAAAGGCTTAACATCAGTCAATTTTAATATTTCATTAAGTTTAATCTGCTCCTCATTCCATTTGAAAACTAATATTCCATTAACTTCAAGAACCCTAAAACATTCATTGAAACCTTGCTTTATATCTTCTTTCCAGTTGCTCCCTAGATGGCCATACTTTTTAGCCAGCCAACTTTTCTCTCCAACTTTTATTAGATGTGGAGGGTCAAAAACTACTAGCTTGAATGTTTCATCTGGAAAAGGTATATTTCTAAAGTCAGCAACTATATCAGGTTTTATTTCTAATTTTCTTCCATCACATAGAGTATCTTCAAGCTCTCTATTATCCATATACACTGTGTCATCTCTCTCTTTCTGAAACCAAAACATCTTTGACCCACAGCATACATCAAGAATTCTTTTCATTATTATTCTCCTAATAATTCTGGGTTTTTATAAATATTCCCTAATACTTCTATATCTTCTTTATAGTAATTCATTCCTAATACTGCTAATGGTCTAGGTTTAATATATTCAATAACAAAAGCTCCCCATTCATCATAATATTTAACTACTCCTATTCCGTGATTAGCTCTAAGTTTTACTATATCTCCCTCATAAATTTCTTTTTCATTTTTATCATAAAGTCCTGTATATTGCATAAGTTCAATATCTTTAAAATCTGAATGTTCATAACAATCAACATCTTCATTTGAAAAAAATATTTCTTTATGGAGAATATCAATACCTAGCACTTCCCCTATTATCTTTTCTTCTTTATGCCAAGCTCTAAATTTAATCTCTCTCATTTCCCCTCCAAGCTATTATTAAGTGTTCTCCTGTTTTAAATACATCTGTAATTACTCTTCTAAAACTTTCTCCAGTTATAGAATTTGTTATTTCTATGATATATTTATGTGAATAATTCAAAAAGTGCCCTGCTCTTAATGCTTCTCCTAATATTTGAAATCTTTCATCAGAATAACTATCTATATATCTGTATGTATAAGGTTTAAAGCCACATTTTTCTTTTTCAAAATATTCAGGAATACTTTTAAAGCTAACTATCTTGTTCATCTTCTTCCTCCCAATCAGCTATATCTCCTAAGTAAAATCCGATTTTATAATTACCGCAATTGGTACAATATATAGCTTTTCTAATATTACTAACTTTTTCATCACATTCATTCGCTGTAATAATTCCATTTTCATTAATTTCATAAGGTGATATTTTATTTCTAACTATTCTTTCTTCTTCAAAATCAGTACAACCACATTCTTTACACTTCCACATTTTCATCACTCCAAATTATTCTCAATCCTGGTTGAGAGTCTTTAATTTCTAAAGTTATTCCTTTCTCTGCTGTAATTAAATAAATAGCTTCTTCTTCTCCCATAACTCTTTTTATTTCTTTGATAATTCCACCCTCATAAAAAGTGTTTGCTGCTCCATAAGCATTCTTGCCAATAGCATATACTTCACTATGATATGGCATTTCTACATCTATTTCTATTATCTTTTTCATTACTTCCTCCTAATTAAATTTAAAAATATGATTCATGTACATTTTTGAATATCCATCAATTGATTTTATTTTTATCTCATCACTTCCAGATTAATAATGTTATTGAAATAGCTTCTAAAACTATAACAAAACTTAGAAAAATATTAAAATCACTTATAATTTTATTTTTATTTTCTTGAAATTTATAAGTAGTTTGCCACTTATCAACCATATTTTTATAAAATTCTTTATAAGTCTTTTCTTTTTTTCTTTCTTTTCCTGCTTCTTCTGCTTGTGTTATATAAAATGCTCTTTCAGATTCAAGCCTTTTATTCCCAGTATTTAAAATTTCAATTTCTTCTTTTAAACTATCTATCTCTTTGATATAAGCCTTGTTGTCCTGCTTATTATGTCTTAGATTTTTAACTAGATTTAATAAATAATCTTCACATTCTTTTATGCTGTTCAATTTACTAGCATTATAAATAACTCCAGCTTCTTTATTAACTTTAGTTATAAAAGTTCTTAAATAATCTCTTGTTTCTATTTTTTTTATTACCATTTATTCCTCCTTTAATCTATAAAACATCAATTTTAACTCCAGCTCCAATCTTATCAACTTTATAACCTTTAAAAATTGGAATTATATTAGTAGAATCATCATCTTCTATATAGCCATATTCTTGCATTAGGTCAAAAATTATTTGTGCAGCATTGATATAGTCAAATCTTCTTCTTGAATCTCTGATAAAAAATAACTCAATTTTATAAGGTTTCTCCTTATTTTCTAACATTTTAAAAAAGTTTCTTTTATTTAAAATCCAATCTGTTTTTGAAGTTTTTATATATTTTTCTGTAACTTCTGAATTTATCAATCTTGTTGTTTTCTTTCCAGTTTTTTTATTAGTAATTGTTATTATTCTTTTACTATTTTTAGAACTTGGAGTATTTCCAGCTATAAATATCATTCTTTATTCCTCCCAAAATGATTTACTCTTTGGCTTTCTTTTAGTTTGCCAGGTAAATTTGAACTCTTTTAACATCTCATTAAGCCTATCAGAAATCTTATTAATTCCTTTAAACTTTAAAAATTCAATCATTTCTTCAGCACTTAGATTTGTAGTTATTATCATTGGTTTTTCTGCATTATATCTAACATCAATAAGGCTATTTATTTTTTCTTTTCCCCATTCATCAGATATTTTCTCACTTCCTAAATCATCAATAAAAAGCATATCAGCCTCTTTTGCTGCTTCTAACAATTGACTCTCAATTTGAAAATTATCCTTGATGGTTCTTAAATATCCAGCTAAGTTAAAACTTAACACTGTATAACCATGCTCAGTTAAATAATTACATATGCAGTTTGCTAAAAATGTTTTCCCAGTGCCACAACCTCCTCTAAACAATAATCCATCATTTGTTTCAAGTACCTTATCAAAACCTTTAACATAGTTTTTAATTTTTCTATACAATTCATTTTCTGCCTTATTATTTCCTAAAATTGCATTTTTAAAGTTATCTCTTCCATAATTTCTGCTAGTTATTGATAATTCTTTGAATTTTTCAATTTTAGCTTTTATTCTTGCTTCTTTTTGACAAGAACATTCATTAAATCTAGTTCTACCTTCTGAAAATTCTAATAAAGTTGGTTCTCCACATTTTTCACACTTAGCTAGAATCTTTGGTTCTTTATTTTCTCCTGGTATATTCTCTATAAATTCTTTAATATCTGTATTTTTAGCTATTTCTTCTATTTTTTGAATACTCAATTTATCCTCCTCTCAGGACTTCATCCATAGTTTTTGAGTAGTCTTTTTCTTTTTCCTGGTTTTCTTCTTTCTGATTGATGGAATAATTATCTCTAAGACAAGCTATAACCCATCCATCAGATTTATTGTTTTTATCTGCATATAAGAATACTTTTTTTATTCTATTTAAGTCAGAACAATATTTAAGAACATTATCTATTTTTATATTTCTTGTTTTTATCAAGAATTTAATTTCTTGTCTTATAACTCCAGCAACAACATTTTCTTTGTTGTTATTAATATTATTCTTATTAATATTATTCTTATTATTTATTATTATTAGAGTTCCCTTTTGGTTACTGGTACGAGTTCCCTTTTGGTTACTGGTACGAGTTCCCTTTTGGTTACTGGTCATATAATATTTTGTAGCAACTCCAAATACCTTCTTACTCTTAATTAATCCTAGAGTTTCAAGTTCTTGTATAGCTTTAGATATTCCATCTCTTTTAGTAGTATTTAAATCTTCCATTAAAGAATTGTAAGCATACAGAAAATAAATTTCTCCTTCTGTATCTGTAAAGCTTTTTATATTCTCTTTTAAACAAGAAATTTTATATCTATCCATCATTAAGATATATATATCAAAAGCTGTTAAACTAATTCCCCCTTCCCTTCTTAGCCTAAAAAGGCTTTTAGGGACTTGGTAAAATGGTTCTTTTTCTTTCAAGTCCCTTACCTCCTTTTATTATTTAAAATTTAAAGCTAATAAGACAAGTATGGCACTTTCTAGGAATAAAGCTATTATTAGAGCTATATTAAATTTGATTAATTTTTGTTTTTTTTCAATTTCCTTATCATTTTCATTTAACCAAAATTTAACTCTATTTTTATAATAATTTTCCCAGTATTTTACATCATTTAATTCCCATTTTAATTGACCTATTTCATTTAAAAGTTTCTTCATATTTTCTTCTGTTACTTCTATTTTTTCAAATTTTATTTCTATGTTATTTTCCATCTACATAAGCTCCTTATTTTGTTAAAAATATACCTGTATGGTCTTTTAATTGTTATCTGGGAATAAACTTTCTGCAACTTTATCTATATCTTTGTTATCGCCAGATTCTGTAATAAATTCACCTGTTTCAGCATTAATAATATCTCCATTATTTTCAAGTATTTCAATTTCTTGTACTTCTGTACTCTTATCATCTACAACTTTAAATGATTTTTCATCTTTTGCAGCCATTTCAAGAAATTCAACTGATACTGGTAACCATTTTAATAGCTTTTTAACTACTGTTTTTTGTGCCATTTCTTCAAAATTCTTATTCCATACATCATTTTTATATGAACCTTTTCTGTACTTTTCTTCATGATGTATAACTTCATCTTTTGTCATATATTCAAATGCCTTAGCTCCATCTTTTAATATTGCTACTGCATAAAAGCCTTTTATTTCTCCTCTTTCATCAAAATTTGGCTTATGTGTTAATGTTCTTGATAATCCATATTCAATGTTAAAGTCATCATTTTCATATACTGTATAACTGTATATATCAGATAATTGGCCACTTCTTCTTAGTAATTCAATTAATCCTTTATATCCTATTTGAAACTGACACTCAACAGTACCAGCTTTCTTATTTTCAAATGGTATTAAATAACATTGCCCTAATGTTCCTGGTTCTAACCCAAGTTGAGCAGATACCATCAATGCACCTAATAAGCTTTCTTGGCTACATTTAGCAAGTTTTGGGTTTTGTCTAATTGTAGTTATAGCTATTCTCACAAATCTTTCTGAATTTATGTGTTTTGGTAATGCAGTTGCAAATTGTTTTGCTCCTGCTTGTATTACATCAAATATTGTTTTAGATTTATTTTCTTTTTTTATCATTGTTCCAGTATTTCCTGATGTTAAACTATTTCTTGCTGTTGGCATATTATCCACTCTCCTTATTCTTCATCTCTATTTTGAATTTTTGGTTTTCTGCCTCTTTTCTTAGGCTTTTTTTCTTCTTCCATTTCATCTGTTTTATCAACTTCATCTGGATTATCTTCTTCTTTTTTGTCAGTTTTATCTTCTAAAAGATTTTGATTACCATTACCTGGTTCTGTTACTTCTACAATCTCAGCTTCTTCAATATCATTTTTTTCATCTTCATCAAATAAAGATAAATTATTATTAGTTTTTATTGATGCCATTCTTTCAAATGCTTTTTCTATACAACTTATTGCTTCTATTTCTATTTCTTCAATAGTCATATTTTCAAGTTCTAAACCTTTATTTAATAACTTTTCATCAAAAACTTCTGCCCAAATAGCTTCTTCTAAATAATATTCAACACCATTTATTTTTGTTTTTGGTACTTCTTCTTTACAAACAATATTATTAAAAATTATTGTTGTTTCACTTAATTTTTTAAATTCTAATGATAATTTTGTATTTGAAGTTTCAAAAACTAATTTTGTTTTATCTTCTTTGATTTGTTTTTCAATTAATGACCAACCTAAAACATTATATTTACTTCTTATAATTTCATCTGTATACCATTTTAAAATATTATCACTTATCATATTCAATTCCTCCCTTATCTAACCATTAAAAATTTTGATGTTTTTTGATGTTTACTTTCTAATTCTTTATATTGCTCTATTAGTTCTAAATTTTCTTTTGCCATAGCCTCAAAATCTGGTGTTTTTCTAATTTGTATATTAAATTTAAACTTTCCAGCAACTCCTTTTTGAGTACCATTATTTATAAGTTCCAAAATTATCTCTTCTTTTAATAGATCCTGTTCTTTCTTTAAAGAATTAATTTCTTTACCTAATTCTTTAATTTTTGCAGCTTTTTCTTCTAAGTCTGCAAACTCCATAACCTCATTATTTTCTATTTCTAATGCTTTTTGTTTTAAATAATTCATGTAAGCATCTGAACCATCTGGCATTGGTGGAATCTTTTTTAATAAATTTTCTTGGTAAAATTCAGTAGCTTTATTTCTGATTAAATTTATATCTTCCTCATTTCTCTCTATCTTAAATTCCTTGTATTGTTGTCCTCCAATTAATACAGCTATATATGCAAATTTATAGCCTGTAAGCATTAAATAATGCTGCACTTGGGCATAATAATATTGAGGTATTACATCATCTTCCCATTCTTTTTTGTTCCAAATAGAAGTTGTTTTAATTTCTAACACTCCATAATCTCCTGTTTCTTTATCTTTTAAAACACTATCTAAATTAGCTATAAAAAAATTATCTACAATAGAATACGGTGCTTCATAGACAATCAATTCTTTATGCCTATTTGCAAACTCTTTTAAAATAGTTCCCTCTAACATATGCCCCCAATGTGTTAATTCATTACCTTTGAAATTGCTGCCTTCTGTTTTATCTACATAAACATCAACTATTGATTTATAAGGATTAACTCCTAAGATAGCTCCTATATCAGAACCACCTATTCTTTTTTCTCTTAACTTATGCCAGTCATCTTCATTATCATAGCCGTATACTTCCCCACGGCTTGATAGAGAGGCTTTAAACTCCTCCTTAGACATTTCTATAACCTCTTGTTTAGAAACGGCTATAAAGTACTCTAAATCATTTTTATTTAATTGACTATAACCAACTAACCCTAATTTCTTTGCTTCTGCTTTTAATTCTTTTATATTCATTATTGTTCTTCCTCCATTTTTTATAAAACTATCATTGGCATAACTATATAAGTTATGTTGCAATTACTAAATTTAATAGCACTATTAGATGTACTTAAACTTATATTAAAAAATTCATTTTTTA
>ERZ773099.736-NODE-736-length-26086-cov-6.728823_pt1 | contig 26086 bp, 53 predicted proteins | sample MGYA00511120_ERZ773099 | MGnify/ENA primary metagenome ERZ773099 (study PRJEB29015, sample SAMEA2738012) | human oral metagenome | biome: human oral; feature: human-associated habitat; material: dental | place: China | collected 2104 ... | reverse complement strand
ATATTGACTTGCTATCGTGCGGATAGTACGGGAATATGGGAGTGGAAAGGAGGGAGCACCATGAAAATACGACGGGTTCAACCAAGCCCTATATTGCAGAAAAAGCTGCGTGTGGCTGCCTACGCCCGTGTCTCTGTGGATACGCTTCACTACTCCCTTGCAGCGCAGGTCAGTTACTACAGCAGTCTCATCCAGAATAATCCTGCGTGGGAATACGCAGGAGTGTACGCAGACGAAGGAATCACAGGGACAAGCACTACACACCGAGATGAGTTCAAGCGACTGATCGCGGACTGCAACGCCGGGAAGATTGATTTGGTGCTCGTTAAAAGCATCAGCCGATTTGCCCGTGATACCGTGGATTGCCTTCATACCGTTCGACGGTTGAAAGAGAAGGGGATCGCCGTCCGCTTCGAGCGCGAGAACATTGATTCCACATCCGAGGACGGAGAGCTGCTCTTGACGCTGCTCGCATCCTTTGCTCAAGAAGAGAGCAGAAGCATTGGTGAAAACATCCGATGGGGCGTGCGGAGGCGGTTCGCACAGGGGATTCCGAACGGGCATAAACCGCCTTATGGCTACACGTGGGACGGCGAGATGTTCCGCATTGTTCCTTCCGAGGGCGAGATCGTCAAGGAAATTTACCGCAGATACCTTGCCGGAGAATCTGCATACGCCATCGCCAAGACTCTCGCGGGACGCGGAATCACAGGACGGCAGGGGAGACCAATAGAGCAGACCACGGTAAAGGACATCCTCTCCAACATCTCCTACACGGGCACAATGGCGCTGCAGAAGAACTACATCAGTGAGGGACATATCCGCAAGCGGAATAAAGGCGAACTGCCCATGTATCTGGTGGAGGGAATATTCGAGCCGCTCATAAGCCGAGATGACTTTGATAAGGCGCAGGAGATACGAAAACTGAGGGCCGAACGGGCTGTGAATCGGAATCCTGTGCTGATGCCATTCTCCGGAATGGTGAAATGCGGATGCTGCGGCAGCGGCTTCAGCAGAAGAACCGCTGGGAAGTACAGGCGATGGGGCTGCAACACAAGAGAGCGGAAAGGTAGGGAATCCTGTGACAGCCGTCCAATCAAGGAAGAGGAGCTTGTGGCTGCGGTCAGAACCGTCATGGAGAAGGAAGATTTCGATGCCACAAAACTTCGGCGCAAGGTGTCCAAGATCGTCATTTACGGTGATCGAATCGACTTCCATCTTGTCAACGGACGCATAAAAAAGACTGCCCGCATCTACAACGGGCAGCGCGGCGGCAATCCATTCACGAATAAAGTGTACTGTGCCTCCTGCGGCAGCAAGTGTGAGCGCGATATATGGACGAAGGGAGCAAAAGTGTGGTCTTGCAGTCAGCCGCGCATAAAGTGCCGACTGAAACGGCTGCCCGAATCCGAACTCAAGGAAGCAACAGAATCCTTGTTCGGTGACTGCTACGAGGGCAAGATCGTACAGAACGTAAAGCGGATTGTCATATCCGACGATGAGGTCATATTTCAACTCAAAGAAGGAGGCGCATACCGATGGCAAAGACAGTGAGGGTGATTCCTGCAACTCCCAGAGTGTTTCGGTCAGAAGTTGCGGCAGAACCAAGACGGCGCAGGACGGCAGGGTACGCCAGAGTTTCGACCGACCATGAAGAACAGGCTTCCAGTTATGAAATGCAGATGGCGCATTACAAGAACTACATCGAGAGCCGCGCCGACTGGGATTTCGTCGGCATGTATTCGGATGAGCACATTCAGTTAGTACAACGATAAAACCTATAAAAAAATAACCTTGAAGGGGATATACGCACCCTTGCCACGTGTCTCAGGTGTGTCCTCATATGTGATAGAGGCGATGATGGATTTCCAAAAACGCTGCTTATTTTCGCGTGACAGTGCATTGTAGGTTGCACGGAAATCATGATCATCTACAATGGCACGGAGTGTTGATGGAATCGTGGGCGAACAATCAATCAGTATGGACAAGTCGGATATTTCACGCCCGAGTTCCTTGTAGGTCGCTGCGTATTTTTCTCTGTCGATCAATCCATCGAGGAAAATATCCTCAAGGCGGGACTGTTTTGCTATGAGTGCGGCAAGACGTTCCTCCGGGCGTTCCTTGCCTTGTCTCTCATGCAGTTCCTCAACTGTTACGATGTGCTCACGGATCAGACGTTGGAGATTGTCGAGCAAGTACCCCTCAAGCTTATTTTCAAAAATTGAACGGGCGAATCCGCAAAGCGGCGGCTTGCCGATGGTATGCTCCTTACATGCATACTGGAACGAAGTAAACTCTCCATGACGATTACGTGCACCGCGCTTGGCACTGAGACGCTTTCCGCATCTGGGACAACGAACCAGTCCGGAAAAAAGATAGATACTGCCACTTGGCGTTGGCTTTGGATTACGAGAGAGAATATCCTGCACGCGGGAAAACACATCATGCGGAATCACGGCTGGGATGTAGTCCGGGATTCCGTACAGTTCACCGATATAGGTGCGGTTTTGCAGTGTGCCACGTACAATGATTGTAGAGAGAAGAACCCCGAATTTTGATTGAATCGCGGCGATGGCGGAACGCATCGAGCCACCGTTATAAACATAGTCAAAAAGAAAGCGCACAATCGGCAGGTGTTCATCCGGGACAGCGTGCTTGTTCTCAATCTTGAACCCGAGGGGAAGGCTGCCATTGGTGACTTCCCTGCGTTCCCGCTTTCCTTCAAAAACATACTTGATGCGTTCGCCTGTCTGATCGCTTTCGTGCTGGGCGAGGGAGAGTTTGAGATTGAGCATCAAAAGCCCATTTGGTGTCGTTGTGTTAAAATCCTCTGTCGTGCATACCCAATCGACACCTCGTGCATCCAGTCGCTCCTTCACCTTGTAAAAATCCGCGACGTTGCGAAACCACCGATCAAGGCATTTGATGACGATGATGTCAATGCGCCCTTCATCCACATCGGCGAGCATCCGCTGCAGTTCCTTGCGGCGCGAGATTGCCTTGCGGGCACTCACACCCTCGTCAGCGTATACACCGACCACAACATAGCCATGTTCCTGTGCGTAGTTCATGAGGTTCTTGCGCTGTTCGCCGAGGGAAAGACCATGCCGCGCCTGTTCCTCGGAGGAGACGCGGATATAGAGAGCCGCACGTTTCGGCATAAAAATACACCTCCAAAATTGCGTATGGAAAATACGCCATGAAGGTGCTATAATGAATTTGCGTATTCGGAGCATCTTCACGGTGTTTCGGCAGGGCGGCGATATTGTCAGTATCGACCGTCCAATCAAGAGCCGTTCGTGCTACCAACACGGGCGGCTTTTATTTTGTTTGAGAGAAACGGATTCGGCGAATTGCATTTCCAACCTCGTCGAAATCGACCAGTTTAACCGTGTTGGATGTGCGGCGGTTCGGTCATGGCTTACAAACACCACAAGGTTCATAACCGTCCGCAATAACCTCATCGCGTGAACTGTAGTGAACAAAGTGCGGTGCATCGGGGTGTTTGATCGTGCGGCAATCCGCATAGTGGAACTTGCCCGACTTTGTGTTTGCGAGGTAGTCCGATGCAAGCGTGGGCGTGGCGATGGACAGAGCCATAGCAGCGACAGTTGCGAGGGCGATTTTTTTCAGCATATACAATCCTCCTAAAAATCCCGTATGGGAAGGAATCCGGCAAGAGGTTATCCGGTTATTTCCAGTCAATATCCTCCATGCGTACAGCATGACCATTCTCAAAGTCGGTGCGAGCACTTTCCAAGTCGAGGCGTTCCATTGGTGTGACTTTTGTAAAATCCGGGTCCCATGCGAGCACGAGTTTCTTCATAAACGCGAGTGCAAAGTCCTGATCGACTTTCGGCAGGAAATTATAGAGACGCAGCATCTCTTGTTCGTTGGCGGTCATGTCATAGCCTCCTTATGACGTATCCTCCTTTATCAAGCATATACGGGTCGCGGCGTGCTCGGCGATGTGGACGCACGGCGGCGTTCCTCCTCGGCGCGAATCTCAGCACGGATCTCCTCGGAGATACGGCGAAACTCTTCTGCTTGTGCATCATATTCGCGCTTAAGTTCGGGATCTTTGAGTGCTTCAGCTTTGTATTCTTCCCAAGTAGTCATTTTGGATTCCTCCTTATGTAATCTTTTCGGTATTGTTTTGCTCGCTCAATTTCAATGGGTGGTGTTTTCTGGGTTTTCTTAACGAAACCATTCGTCAATACCGCAGTATTTCCCACCACGAAGAAATAGAGAATCCGCGAGATGTCGTTTCCTGCATTGATGCGTAGCTCCATGATTCCATCATCTAGTTTTTTGGCGTATGGAGGGCGAAGCATATGTCCATGTTCTTTGAGAAGGTCGATTGTATGCATCGCTTTCGCGTGCATTGCCATGTCAAGTCCTTGTAAGAACTCGGTGACCGGCTCTGTGCCATCTTCTTTTTTGTAGAGTTTAATATGCAACGGCAGACCTCCTTTCGTCGCGTACGGTATTCCCACCGCCTAGGAGCGGTCTTTTTTTATGCCATTTTTGCGGCGGCGGTAGAGGAGGCAATACAGTTACACACGCACATGATTATTTTCCAGCCACAACGAGAGTTCATCAGCGGACATACTGCCGTCGGCAATCGAAATAATGATTTCCTCCATTGTGAAAGCATCATAGCGTAAATAAATATCATGAACTCCAAGATAGACGAGCATGCTGTGAAGCGCTGTGCGCTTGTTACCGTCTCGGAATGGGTGATCCTTTGCGAGACCGTAACAAAGTCGGGCAGCCTTATCAAAGACACTCGGATATAAGTCAACTCCGCCGAATGTCTGAAATGGTGTATTGACGGCGGATTCCAAAAGCCCTTGGTCGTGAATCCCTTTTTCCATCATAAAAGCCTGTTCCAAGGTTTCATGAAAATCAATGATGTCACTGAGAAGAAATTGGACGGTGGAGTTTATGTCACTCATTTGTTCTCCAAGTCCTTATAGAGTTGGTAATTCTCCTTCATAATACGCGCTGAAACAGCCTGTATCTTTTGTGCCAAGGCGGGGTTATTCCTGCTCGTCTGTACGTTTGACGGAGGATTCGTGGAATGTGGCTTTTTGTGCCTTTGTGGATTTGTATTCATGGGTTCTCCCATCTATTATTACCGCCTAGGAGCGGTCTTTTTTTATGCCCTTTTTGCGGCGGCGGTAGAGGAGGAGGCTGATGCAGCCTCTTTTTCTGCGATAAGGGCGGCGCGGTAGGCGGCAACGTCGGCTTCGATCTCATCGTCCCCCTCGTCCATTATGGTGTGCTGCTTTTTGGCGGTGGAATCCGCAGTTTTGACAGCAGGCGCGGGCGTGTGCTCGCTTGTGGCGGCGGGACGTGCGGCACGGACGGCATCGGCGAGCTTTTCGACATGTGCGATCATCGCAGCGCGTTCGGGCGGATTGAGATTCAAAAAGTAACGGATGATCTCGCGCTCCTCCGCATCGAGAGCGTAGCCCCGCGTATAGGCATCCACCTGCGCCTCAATATCACTTTTGTGCATTGGCCCCGCGCCTGTGCGCAGCCACTCCTCGGAGATGTTGAACTTCGCACAGAGGAGTTGGATGAATGTGTCGGACGGGGTAACAATACCTCGTTCATAAGGTGCTATGGCGGCGCGAGTCGTTCCGAGCATTTCAGCAAATGCCGTCTGCGACATCTTCGGCATCAGGCTCTTGCGGACGGCTTTGATGCGTTCGTGAAGCCCGTTTGATTCCATTTTTCGACCTCCTTTCATTTCTTGAATAGAGGATAACATAAAAAAATGCGTTTGTAAACTCAAAAATAAAATAAAAAGGCTTTACAGATTCAAAATGTGATGCTATAATGAGTTTACAAATTCAGAAAGAAAAGAAAAATGAACTGGAAACCGCCTCACGGGGCAAGGAGGAACATCATGTTAAAGGAAGAGTTCATCGCACGCACGGGCTACACGCCGACGAATGAGGAGTATGCAGCCATTGAAAAGGACTATTACGACTTCGATGGGTACAAGGATGATTTTTGCAAGGCGTTTGATGTAAAGCGCTTCAAGGCGGCGCAGGAGGCGCGGAAAAACGAAGCGATGCGCAAGGAGAACGCAGATATGAAGGAGGAACTTGCGGCGATGCGTGAAGCCAATGAGAAGATGGCGGCGGAGATTGCAGAGCTGAAGAAACAACTGGAAGAAGAACAGGCATGGAAGCCGTACGATAAGGGCGGCACACGGATGGAGCAGGAGGCGTATGAATCACTTGCACGTTCCGGTCGCGAGATGACGGATGAGGAGGCGCGGGCATGGATTCACGACGAACTCGGATATGATACGGCACTGATTGAGATCCTGCATGAAGCATCGTCGATGGAGGTGAGCTGTCACAATCGACTGCGCAAGGGGGAGACGTTCACGCGCCACCCTGTCCATAGTTCGTCGGACTGGAATTATGTACGGTTTGATGTGAAAAGCAAGTGCGGGACGTGGAGCTGGGAGATTGTCAACGGAACACCGCACGAATATATGGATTAAGCCGAAACGCCCTATGGGGCGTCCGCAGGGAATGACCGCCCTGCGCTGATGATGGCAGGTCATGGAAGGAAGGTGAGAATGTGTCAAACGTAACACGCGAAGCGTCGGATGCGGGATTTTCCATTACGGAAGAGGGCGTTCGACAGTCCGCTTTCTTCATGGAGGCACTCTTTTCAAAGATGGCGGACTGGATCTTGAAAAAGAAAAAGTTCCGAGCCGTCATTGAGTACGACCCAGAAAGAAGGGCGAACGTGAAATTTGAGGAAGTCGCTAAATGATTTCTACATGGCAGGAATCAGGGATTCGGAAGTTTTTGCGAACTTCCTCGACGGTATCCTCATTGTTGCTCATGAATCGAAAAGATGATTCACTGCGAGACTGGAACTCATCGTAGAAGATGAACGAAAGACGATGAATTCGCTCAATCAAGGCGGTCTTTTCGGGCTCGTTAAGCGATGACGTGTCAACAAGAAATGCTTTCGACATAATAATCACCTCCATTCATGCTCATTATAGCACGGCGAGGAGGTAGAGAAAACGCCCGCGATGGCGGGCAAGGAGGGGAGAAAATGATTCAGAATGAAATGCTCGGCATCCCGAGCGAGCCGTATGCGGTCTCGACGGTGCATCTGATTGATGCGCTGCGCAGCGCGGGAACGACGGGCGAGAAGATCGTGCGAGCGGGGACGTTCTCATTCATGCGCGGCGTGGATGTCGGACGCGCGGCACGGATGGCGGATGATACCGCCGCCGATGGCAGCAAAGCAAATCAGCCCGCATAAGGAGGTGAGGAGATGATAGCGATGATGAAACGCTGGGCGATGGCTCATGTAAGAGGAAAGGAGAATAAGAGCAAGCCTGTCATGAAAATTATCATCAACGCCGGCTACGACACGAGAGTCGCGCGGGCATTTATTGATGAAATGAATAAAGAGTATGGGGAAAGCCATACGCTTTACGTTGAAGTGACCTGCTAACCCTACGCAAAGAAGCGGAGACAGGAGATCATAGACCCTTGAACGACGGCGCTTTCCTCTCTGCCAATGAAGGAATATGCGCAATCCGATCGCCATGCAAAATCAGGGATTGATTCAGGAGTAATTACGTCAGAAAGTTCGCCTTGGTAAAGCACATGAATTTCTTCCAACTCATGAATCGTTATGATTTTGTCGGAGGTCAAGTTGATTTCAATGTTTTCCATGACATCACCTTCTTTCTGTGCTCATTATAGCACGGTGAGGAGGCAAAGAAAAACAGCCCGCATAGCAGAGAGGGAGGTGAGGAGATGGAGGATTGGAAAAAGGAAGTTCGGGAGCTGCAAGAGCGCAGAGGCGCCTTGGCAAAAAAAGTGGAAGCAACGCTTATAGAAAGTGGATGCACCTATGGAGAAGCACGGCGGGTTCTGGACGATCTGTCATATCGTTACAGGAAAAAAAGCAGCAATCTCGTTGAAGCGCTTAACATCAGCGAGATTGCCAAAGATCCTTTGTAATTAAAGCGGACAATCGGATTCAATTACAAAGGCTTTCCAAGGAGTCACGACGGGCATCGTAGACATCTTCAACTTCTCTCAAAACTTCCACATAAGCCTTGAGAATTGCGTAGGTGTCCATTTTGCTCAAGTCTTGGCGGCTTTCGAGAATGTGAATTGCCAAGATGCCGAGGCTGTTGTGAAGAATAACCTCCGGCTTGAAGATCGCGTGCGTGTTATCTTCTTGGGCTTGCCTGTACGCCCAATAGAAATTTTGGGCGAAATCATCCATCTGTTCTTTGGACATCATCAAGATCGCCTCCTTTCCACGTTCATTATAGCACGGTGAGGAGGCAGAGAAAAAGCCCGATGGCGGGCAAGGAGGTGAGGGGATGGACAGGAAGGAGATTATCGCAGAGTTTGCGTCTCTGCTGTTTTACGCTATGGAGAACGCGAAAGCAGAATCCATTGATCTTGCGACGCTGAACGGCTTTCGGGAGAACTTAGACTTTCTTCTTTCTATCGGGGAGGTGAAGGACGAGACTGCGGAGCTGCACGAACTGTTGTGCGAGGCACGGGAAGAACTGGAACGCGAGCAGGAATGGCGACCATCCGACAACTCCGGAACGAAGATGAATCAAAGGAGTTATGAGTATCTCGCCAAGAGCGGGCGCAAGATGACGGATGACGAAGCGAAAACCTTGATTTACAAGGAATTCGGCTTTGACACCTCAATGATTGAGATTGTTCGGGAAGTGTCAACAATGGAAGTCAACCGACATCATCGGCTTCGGACAGCAGGAACATTCAAGCGCAGTCCATATTATGAAGCGTCCGACTGGAACTACATCCGATTTGACGTAAAAGCACCGAACGGCACATGGCAATGGGAAGTAATAAACGGGGACATTACACAGTACGAGGACTAGAGCCGAAACGCCCTGCGGGGCGTCTGCCGGGGATCGCCGCCCGGTACTGACGAGGCAGGCAAATGGGAGGTGAATGAAATGAATGAGAATACAGCAATCATGCAGGCACTCAAAAACGAGCAGGCACGCATGGAAGTCATGCGGATCATCGACAAGATCCGCGCGGCGGGCGGGACAGATGCAATACTGCGACTGGCAGGGTACATCCTGACTGCGCCAACAGAGCCGCGCATCGAGAAGAAGAGCGCCTAGGGGCGGCATACAGTTTATACGAAAGGGAGGTGAGGAGATGGAAAAACTTTATACCGTGGTTCAGATGGATTTGGACACGTTCGACGAGAAGCTCAAAAAGGTTGTCGAACTCCGCGAACAGCTTTTACGAGCATTGAGAGAGTTGAACAATGCAGTAGAAGATGCTCCGTTTTTGACACTGAAAGAAGAAAATCCCGTCTCCAAAAATTAGGGCGGGACTGACAGTGCATAGAGGGGCGGTTAGTCCTTAGTAGCAGACTTGGGACTTTCTGATTCCTCTATTGCATCCACGAACTTATCGAGAGCACGGGCAATACTCTCGACAAGCTCATTATGTTCGCGAACAGTCAAGGATGAATTGTTATCGCGGCGCACTTTTCCTTGAAATTGAAAATCCTGTACTGCAAGGCGAAGTTTTTGAATATCCATAGCAATCACCTCCTTTACGCTCATTATAGCACGGCGAGGAGGTAGAGAAAAAGCCCGCGATGGCGGGCGAGGGAGGTGAGGAGATGGAGGAATACGGATTGAAGGATTTTATAAAGGAGTGTTATGACTACTTCCGCACGCATACAATCACGGAGATTGTGGCGGCTGTGTGGCGATGGGGTCGCTGGTTCTATTCGGAGGATCCATATAATTGTGCAGCACTGGTAATATCTCTGATTGCTCTAGGTGTATCCAGTGCAGGGATTGTAATAGCGATATTATCGCCACAATGAGGGCAATAATGGAGATGATAATCGGCGCATACTTTGTTATACGCCATTCCACAAGTTTTCTGTGTTCTTTCTTTTTCTTTCTGCTCCAATCCTCCATGACTTTCATACCATGAGGAGATAGTTCAAGCATATCTGAATTGCTTGAGGAAGTTTGGATATAGTATGAATCTGATTTTGGGAAGAGCGTTCCGCCAAATGGAATCATAGAATCGTCGTACTCATAATCCATAAGGAGATGGATGCGATGTTTCACAGCGGATTGTTTTGGGAATGAATCAGTGAGTGCAGTTTCCGTCATTGGTGCAAGGGCGAGTTTTTCAAGGATTTCATAGTCGAGGTCGGTTAATTCGTTCACAGGGATCATGTGAATCACCTCCTTTACGCTCATTATAGCACGGCGAGGAGGTAGAGAAAAAGCCCGCATAGGGCAAGGGAGGTGAGGAGATGAAGGAGTCGTCTCTGGCAAGTGGAGAGCGCAGAGTTCGCCTCATTACGAGAGTTTCATCCAAAGAACTGGAGGAGGTTATGGAGGTGAACCCTCTATATTATGTTGATAGGGTGTCAAATCCACACGATGCCGAGTTCCGAAAGATGTGCCGCAAGGCGCGACTTCAAGGAATCGAAAGAAGTAAGGTCATGCAGTGATTCCGGCAGGTAGTCAAGTTCGAGATCCCCGGCGTCAAGTTCGGTTTGAATATACTGCATGGCGTAATATGCTGCGATGATTTCTGTTCTTGTGAGAGGAGAGACCGCATTATCTTCATCCGGGAAGGGGGAATTTTTCAATTTTGAAACAGCGGACGCAACCGCAGAGCGTACGCCATGATCTGGGACAGGAATATCAAACTCGTAGATTTCAGTGTCGTAGAAATCTAAGGCATCAAGAATCATTTGCCAGTCGCATTGGCTCATAAAAATGTAGGCAGTAATTTTAGGCGTGCGTTTCCGTTTTCCCATGAGAGATCATCCTTTCTGGAAGTAAAGAGCGAGATACGTCAATCATAGCATGGAGAAGATGGCGGCACAGAGGGGAGGTTAGAGTATGGAATTCAAAACGGACACAGAAGATATGGTGATGGCGATCAATGGGAAATTGTTCACGCTGCTCATGGATCTCTTGCACGATCTGAGCGGACACTTTAAGGGCAATAACTACACCATCACCATAGAAGTGATGGAGGGGTTCGTGAGAGTCAGTAGGACTCCCAAGGAGTAAGCGTGCATTCGCTGGAGTGGATTGTGAGCTGAGCAAAGTCATATTCATCATCCCAAGTCAATCTGAATATAGACGGCTCACCCTCCCAATTCGCCCAACCAATACCGATGCACTTGTTGATAGAATCGAGCAGTTCTTTTCGGTGTTCTACCGACATGGACGACGTATCCATTCTGAAATATTGATAGGACATGAAATCACCTCCTTTCCGCGCTCATTATAGCAAGGAAGGGCGGGAGCAACAAACTTATACGCCACAGATGGCGGCAAAGAAAAACAGCCCGCATAGGGGCGGGCTATGGATTGAGACGGAGGAAGGTGAAAATCACGTCTAGCAGGATAAAGAAAATGATTGAGCGACTTGATGATTGGACGCTTGAAAATCAGGGAATCATGCTCATACTCAACATCTTATTCATATCTATCGCTATTGTGTGTACGGCAATCAACGTAGGAGGGATGCTACGCTAGCAATAGCAGCAATGCTTCCACTGATGGCGGCGATCAGTGCGAGTTTCCTGTCTTTCATCCGCTCAACACACTCATCGCGAATGTTTAATCCGCTAACGGACAGTTGGAATCGGTCAGAATCCTTGAACTCGTAGCCTTCTATGTATTCTTTTGGACACTCGTCCCAATAGAGCATGACTTTACGATTTGGATTCATAGCTATGGTGTATGGCGTTTGAAAAGCATCGCCAATCAGGTCATAGAAAAACGAACTTTCATGGTCTGGGAACGCCATGCGAATCTGGGCAAAAGTGATACTGCCGTCCTTATCGGCAGCCATTACGAGCCGTTCGCAGGTTTTGTGAGAATATCCCATTCAAAGCACTTCCTTTCCACGTTCAGTATAGCACGGCAGGAAGGAGGCAACAACGGCGAGCAGAAGGACAAGACGGCGTGAGCCGCGCCGCAGACAGGAGGTGAGGGGATGAAAGTAACAGGTTATCGAGTTGGTAGCAGAATGAAAGTCGAGATTATCGGAAGCGCAGCGGAGTTTTCGGATTTCATTCAAGCACTGACCTATGACACTAAAACGGAGGAGGTTGACACAGCAAAAGAAACAGCGAAAAAAATCCGCGAAATCTATGACAGATATTTCAGAGATTGCGACGAGGGGAAAGGATAGAACGAATGCGTTTCCCCATCTCTAACACCGCAGACAGGCTGAATTTGGCGGCGCTCTCGTTCGCACGGAGGCTTGAAGTCGGATGCAGCGCACGGATGGCAGATGATACCGCCGCCGATGGCGGCAAAGAAAAACAGCCCGCATAGGGCAGAGGAGGTGAGGGGATGGATATGGAGCATTATATTTTTCTCGTCCTGATGTTCTTGGTAGCTACGCTTATCAATGCAACCGTTGCAGGGTGGATTGCCTTGCAGATGGGGAGATTCATATGGATGAACCTATTGGAAGATCCGCGATTTACAAGCAAATCCCACGAAAAGCAAATGCCATAGGGGTTAGATATGCGTCATAGAACGAAGCAAGCGCGTTCGCGGGGATTGAATCCGCAGAGTAAGCCGAAACGCCCCGCGTGGGCGTCCGCAGGAGACCATCCTGCGCTGATGATGGCAGGTCACGAAAAAGCCCGCATAGCACAAAGTAAGATGGACAAGGAATCAAAAGAAAGGAGTGCAGAAAAGATGACAAAAGAGCGGCTCAAAGAAATCATTGAAATGCTTTGCGATGCTGACCGCAGGGGGCGGCTGACAAAAACTGAACTGGAATTTTGCAGCAAGATAACGCTTGAGTTGGCAATGGACGCACGTTATGGCTATGTATGAACCTAAATCAGATAGAGCGGACGAGAGGAGAATAAAATATGCCATACGAGAACCTAATCAACATAAATCCAGAAACAATCATTCAGCGGCTCTATCAGCTCAAGGCAGAGCAGGACGGAAAAAACATCACCGTGATTGCTCACGCCGAGCGGCGCGAGCCGCCAAGCTCTCATGCGGAAGACATGACGGAGCGGCGGCAGTCGGTTGCCGGATGAATGAAATAGGAGGTAAATCAATGAGTTTCAGCAAGGCAAACACGGAGAAGGTATTGGATGATCTGCTTCTCAAGATGGCGGAGTTGTCCGAGCGCGATGATCTCACCGTCGAGCAGTATTGCCGCATCGCAGAGGTAATCGTGAAGATTGCGGAGCTTCGCGGAGATGAGGAGCGCCGCCGCTCGTTTGATGCCGCCACGAATCGCCTCATGCGCGATCTCAGAATCAAGCACTGAGAAAGGAGTACACAATGAAAGGTTTTAGCTATGAAGTAACGGAGCGTCTTGCGATCATCAGTCAGAGCGCGGACGGCAAGTATACGCTCGAACTCAATCGCATCAGCTACAGTGGCCGCCCGGCAAAACTCGACCTGCGCCGCTGGTCGCACGAGCCGGGGGAAGAGCCGCGTATGCACAAGGGTGTCACGCTCACCGACGAGGAAGCCGCCGAGCTTGGCAACGTGATCGCACTGAATCATATCGTCTGAGGAGGTGCGATCATGGGAGTCTACAAGCGGATCGCGAACCACACGCCGCTTCTCTATCCGTGGGGGTGGGCGTTCATCCTCGGCGCGGCACTTGGCGTCGGATACGCCATCGGTGTGGCGATTGAGCTGCGCCGATGCACGGGAGCATGAAGCGCGATGAAGGTCACGGTCAAAGCAGCGCTCCTACGAGAACGCGAGCAGATGCGCAAACGTCGGTATACAGAGGAGTTTCGTACGATCTACGATGACAACCTATGCCCCATCTGCCATCACAGGCATATGACGGGCGTTGTCTGCCGCCGTTATCGCGGAAGCGTCTGCGAGAAACACTGCATCGAATGCGAATATCATAAGTCGGATTTCTGGCGGTGCACTTACAGAGAAACGGAGCAAATTGACATGAGGGAATGGCGGCTGATCTACAGTCACAGCGACAAGGAGAACCTATGGCGGGGAATCTACCGTCGCGAACTCATCCGACATGACGAGACGATCAGTGCGCGAGGCTTGAAATCGGACGATCCTGCGTGGGTGGAAGCTGTCACCCGCGCAACGGAGACTGTTCTGCAGCGCGACGCGCCGAAATACATCATCGCGGACACGCAGGATGAAAACGGGGACTACGTGCTGCTCGATGCCGATACAGGCGAAGTCATGCCGTTCGTAGTCAAGCACCTTGCGGGCGCGGATGCGTGGGCGTGCGTCCAGTACGTCGATGTAGGGGCATAAGAAAACCCCTTCCTTTCTGGAAAAAGGAAGGGGAAGCTCCAACGAGTGGAAACTAAACCATATATAAATATTATAGCATTTCCGCTCAAAAAACACAAGAGATAAACAAGAAAAAAGCCGCGTCATTTCGCGGTTTCGGGCTTGTTTACGGGATTATCTTTTCTGCGAAAAGAGAGAAGGTGATTTATGAGCGGAGTGCGAAAACGAATCCGGCATTGTGGCAGATATGGAATTCAGTCAGATTTCCGTCAAGTGGCGTATTACTCCTACACACCAACGCGAGCACCGACTGGGCGGCGGCGAAAAAGTCAAACCTCAACCCCGAAACAGCGGGCGCTCAACAACAAGAGATCCGCGCGATACCTTGAAGCTATCACTCACGCGAATTTTGGCAAGGGGGATCTGCTGCTCGGACTCAGCTATGCAGAGGAGTACGCCCCGGAGGATGAAGCTGAGGCAAAAAAGGAGTTCGGGAATTTCATCCGCCGCCTAAACTACAGGCGAAAGAAAAAGAATCTGCCGCCCGCGCGGTGGATCGCCGTCACTGAGATCAGCAAGAAAGGACGCATCCACCATCACGTCATCATGGATGCGGGGCTTGACCGCGACGAGGTGGAGGAGATATGGGGGAGGGGCTATGCAAACACAAAGCGACTAAAGCCTGACCCGAGAGAAGGACTCCTGCCTGTCATTGGCTACATAGCCAAAACATTCAAGGAGGATGGTCGCCCAAAAGGGCGCAGAAAATGGGACTGCTCAAAAAATCTGATCCGTCCGTGGGACTCTGTCAATGACAACCCGCGCATGATGAGCAGGAAGAAAATCCGGCAGATGAAAGACTTGCCAGAGGACTCGGAGAGCATGAGGCGGATCATCGAGGCGGACAATCCGAACTATGAACTCATCAGTGTTGAGAAGGAATACCGCGAGGACACAGGGCAATGGTACTTCTTTTGCCGGATGAAGTTATCAAGCAGACAAGTGGATGATGTGGATAATACCCGCCGTGCGCGGGAAAATGAACAGGAGAATGGAAAATGCCAAAAGACAATACGTCATGGGAGCGTGAGAACGAAATCGCCGCCCGTAGATACCGCGCCGCAATGAGTAACGGACACGGGCGACTGCATGAGCAGATGATCCTTGCCGCGTGCCGCGCCTATCACGATCAGGGGCGCACGAACATCATTAAAGTACCTGAGCCGTTCTGTGTGCTCAAAAAGAACCGCGCACAGGGGATCGTGACGGTACGATTCACCGCGCACGCACAGCCGGACTTCATCGGATGCCTCCCCGGCGGTAAGATGATCGCATTTGAGGCAAAGCATACGGATACTGACAGACTACAATTCAAGGTGATCACACCGACACAGGCTAAGGCACTTCAGGACTTTCACAAGATGGGCGCGTTCTCGGCAGTATGCGCAGGAATCGGCAATCAATATTTTATGATCCCGTGGATCGTATTCGCCGGAATGAAAACGATATTCGGCAAACAGTACATTCGCGCCGAGGATGTTCAGAAATACCGCGTGAAATTTGACGGCGTGATCTGGTTTTTGGACTATATAGCGAATCCCTATGAAGATGGCCCATTCTAACTACGGAAAGGAGAGAATACATGAGAGTGCTCAATATCTGCAACCTCAAGGGCGGCGTTGGCAAGACCATCACGAGCGTCAACCTCGCCTATGTGATTGCACACGTTCATAAAATGCGCGTCCTTGTCATCGACAATGACAAGCAGGGCAATATCTACGAGAATCCGGAGTTGGTGAGCAATGAAGCAGATACTTGACGTTTGCTGCGGCTCTCGGATGTTCTGGTTCGACAAGGAGCATCCGGCGACCGTGTTCATGGACAATCGTAGCTTTGCCAAAACGTTGTGCGATGGCCGACGATTCGAGGTCAAGCCCGATTTGATCGCTGATTTCCGAGAGATACCATTTCCAGACGAGAGCTTCCGTCTCGTCGTATTCGACCCGCCGCATTTGTGCAGAGCGGGAAAGAGTTCATGGCTCGGTATCAAGTACGGTGTGCTTGAAAGTACATGGCAAGACGACCTGCATCGAGGTTTCGAGGAGTGCATGCGCGTCTTGAAAGACCACGGTGTGTTGATCTTCAAATGGTCGGAAGATCAGATCAGCACAGCAGATGTTCTGAAACTACTTCCGGCGCAGCCGCTGTTTGGGAATCGTAGAGGAAAGACAATCTGGTTGGTATTTATGAAATTTCCAGAGGCGACAAAACCTCCCTACGAGATGAGAACACTGCCCATCGACGCAATCATCCCGAATCCTGCGAATCACTACAGTATGTCGGGGATTGATGAGCTTGCGGATGCGATCCTGCTCGCGGGGCGCGTCCTGCAGAACATCGTCGTCAAAGCCGCCGACGAGCGCGGGCGTTACATGATTATCAGCGGACATCGTCGCCATCTTGCCTGTCAGAAACTCGTCGCGGATGGGCACGCGGAGTTTGCAAACATCGCCGCCCTCGTCGAAAACGAAGCGGACGAAAATATGCGCGAACTCATGCTGATCTACACGAACAGCACTGCGCGGCAGCTCACGGATGCGGAGAAAATGCGACAGGCGCATCGGGCGACCGACATCCTAAAGCAAATCAAAGCTAAGGGGAAGATGGATGCACCGATTCGCGAGACCGTCGCGCGGATGCTGAACACTACATCAGGGCAGCTCGCACGCTATGCGGCGATTGCAAACAACCTCACGAATCCAGATCCCAAAGAGGCATTCGAGCAGGAGAAAATCGGCGTGAGTGTCGCCTATGACTCCTCTCGCCTCTCTGATGAGGGGCAGTCCGAGATCGCGGACAAACTGCAAACGGCGGGCGCGGTCGCAATCCGAGACGTGGAGGAAGTCAAGGAGCGGGAAACGTCGAAACAGGGGCAAGCCGTTGCCTCCGCCGTAGAAGCACCGCCGACGGCGCAGATGTCACCAATAGAGACACAGGCGGGAAAACATCCGCGCTCGGATGCGGTAGCGCAGGAAAAGCACGCAGATTTCCCATATGCCACGAAAAGCCCGGAGGCGTACGCAATCATGGCGGTATACGGCGAACTGGAAGCACTCAGGGAGAGCTATCAGGGAGCGGCGCAGCGTGCCATCGCCGTTGCAGACAACACGCGCGGCGCGGCGAATTTCAACGCCGTCGCTGAATATGTGGAGACGCTCATGGAGATTGTCGCGGAGGAGATGGCAGACATTGAAGCAGAGGAGGGGGCAACATGACGGAACGTAAAAAACGCATCACGAAGATCAAGGCAAAGAAAGGCGAGTATTTCTTTGGGTGGGAGATCTATCAGGAATCGACGAAGAGCTGGGATGCGTACACAATGACCTGCAAAGATCCGCCGCGTGTGGAACTGAAAGAGCGGATGCTTGCGATGGTCGCGCACGTTATCGACATCTGCGAATTTGACGAGCGGGACGCGAAGAGGATCAAGGTCAGCGGGATCACCGAATCGCATACCGATGATAACAGATACATCACTATCACGGCGCAAAAAGAACTCGAACACAGCAAAGCCCCGCTCATCATCAACACACCCGCACGCCCGGAGATGCTGCAAAATGAAGCGGAAAGTGAGAATTACTGTATCAGCGATGCCCTTGCGGACGACTTGAAGGCGCTTGAGAGCGAGGCATGGCGATACATCGATGGCGAACGCGCACAGCAGACGCTTGATTTTGACGGCGGTGATGGCGGCGGGGACGATGGCGGAGATGATGCCGATGAGCCGGAGCGGATTGGAGCGTGACGGATGTGGTAAAAGGGAACTATCGCCCAAAGAGAAACTGCAACATCTACGCTGCCTATCGCGGGGATGATTACATCGGCGAGGGGACATTGGACGATATAGCTGCGCTTGCAAGCGTGAGCAGAAAAACCGCGCAATGGTGCGCCCGCCCCGCCGCACTCCGAAAAATAGAAGAGCGTAATAAAGCATGGAGCGAGGGGGGGCGGCGACTGAAAACACGCGGATCGCTTGTGCTCGTATTGGTGGAGGAAGTGGATGAGAGTCGGACTGGTTGACGTAGACGGGCATAACTTTCCGAATCTCGTCTTAATGAAACTGTCTGCATGGCACAAACGTCAAGGAGATTGCGTCCACTTGCTACGCCCCGATGATGTTCTTCTCGGCGGCGACCTGTTTGCAGAATATGACAAACTCTATGCGGCGTGCGTATTTTCCGAGAGCAGGGAAATCGCACGGCGACTGATCGCCATCGGCGCAGAAGTCGGAGGAACAGGATCGGGAGAGGAGCGCGTACTGCCGCCGGAGGTCGAAAACATCCGCCCAGACTATTCACTCTATGGAATCCGAAACGTAGCATACGGATTCCTGACGCGCGGATGCCCGCGTGCGTGCCCGTTCTGCATTGTAGCAGACAAGGAGGGGCGGATAAGCCGCAAAGTGGCAGACTTGAGATCATTTTGGGACGGAGAGCGGCACATCAAACTGCTTGACCCGAACCTCCTCGCCGCATCGAAGCACATGGAGCTGCTCGGACAGCTTGCTGCGAGCAGGGCATGGGTGGACTTTACGCAGGGCATCGATGCGCGACTACTCACAGAGAAGAACATCAAAGCGATCAACGAGATCAAAGTCAAGATGATTCATTTCGCTTGGGACAATCCGCAGGACGAATCCATCCCACGACAGTTACAGTTTTTCGCAGAGCGAACGTCAATCTGGGATTATCGCCGCCGCCGCGTATATCTGCTGACAAACTATTGGAGCACGCACGCAGAGGATCTGAGCCGCGTCTACTGGCTGCGTGAGCATGGATACGATCCATACGTCATGATCTACGACAAGCCGAATGCGCCGAAAGAGACACGCCGATTGCAGCGATGGGTAAACAACAAGATCATATTCCGATCTTGTGAACGATTTGAGGACTATAAAGAATGAGGTGACGGAGACGATGACCATCGGCAGTCTCTTTGACGGCATCGGTGGATGGCTTTTGGCGGCGCGTCATGCGGGCATTACGCCTGTATGGGCATCGGAGATCGAACCGTTCCCGCAGAGCGTGACCGCGCGACATTTTCCGAGCGTGAAGCAACTCGGGGACATCACGAAGATTAACCCCGCCGAGATCGAGCCTGTGGACATCGTATGCGCGGGCAGTCCGTGTCAAGACCTATCCATCGCAGGAAAAAGAAAGGGGCTGGACGGTGAACGCAGTGGATTATTCCGCACAGCAGTTGACATTGTTCGGAGAATGCGAGCGTCCACGGGGGGAGATACCCGCGATATTTCGTGTGGGAGAACGTCCTCGGGGCATTCAGCAGCAACAAGGGAGCTGACTTTAGAGCCGTGCTTGAAGAAATCGGACAGACCGAAATTCCAATACCTCCAAACGGGAAATGGGCAAACGCGGGAATGGTTGAATGCGAAGAATGTCAAATCGCATGGCGCGTTCTCGACGCTCAATATTGGGGAGTGCCCCAACGCCGACGTCGCATCTTCCTTGTCGCGGATTTTGCAGCCGATGACCGACGTGCCGGAGAAATACTATTTGAGCGCGAAGGCATGTCTGGGAATCCTGCGGAGAGCAAAGGAGAGAGGAAAGGAACTGCCGGAGGAACTGCGAATTGCGCTCGAACGTCAGGCGAATATATCCCCAAGACAGCAAGGGCCCTGACCGCACGGATGGACGGAAGCCCCTGTGCGGATCGTAGTCCGCAGATCGTCGCAACAAACGCGCTCACACCGTGGGACGTACAGAGCAGACGCATCTACGATGAGAACGGTAAGATGGCGGCTCTTTACAGTGGAGAAGGGCGCGGGTCAAACAACGGCGCAGTCTTTGTCCGGGCGGCGGGATTCAACGGAAAAGCAGGACCATCCAGCGGTGGAATCGGTTATACGAAAGAATGCACGCCGACACTCATTGCCGACCATCCGATGCACGTCGCAATCTATGATATGACGCACGCGGATGAGGTCATGCGTCCCGTCAAAGATGGCATCGTCCCGACGCTCAACGCGCGTATGGGAACGGGCGGGAATCAAGTCCCCGTCGTGCATGCCTACTGCATCGCAGGAAATACCATTGACCGCAAGATAGAGAATGGCGGTAACGGGAAGGGCGTACTTGCAGAAACCGCCTATACGCTCAATACGATTGACCGTCATGCGGTCGCTCAAATATATGGGGCGAAGTCATACAGTGAATACGAAGCGGGAAAAGTCGCAACTCTGCGTGCATCGGGGGGTGCTTACGGTGGTGGAAGCGAAAACCTCGCACTATCGTATTCCATCGTGCGTCGTCTCACACCAACGGAATGTGAACGCTTGCAAGGGCTAGAGGATGGATACACCGAGGGCGGGAGCGATACGGCGCGTTATAAGGCACTCGGCAACGGCATGGCGCAGCCGTGCGCAGACTATGTGATTCGGCGGATTATGGAATGTGCAAGAGCAGAGAGGAAAGAAAACAATGATGGATAAATACGAGGAGTTTCTGCGCCGGAAAGAAATCACCGTACCGAGCGCGGGCATTGACGTTGAGAATATCACCATCAGCGATGAACTATTTGACTTTCAGCGTGATATCGTACTGTGGGCGCTGAAAAAAGGGAAGGCGGCGATATTCGCGGGCACGGGACTCGGAAAAACACTCATGCAACTCGAATGGGCGCGTCACATCGGCGGCACAGTTCTCATCCTTGCGCCACTCGCCGTGAGCAAGCAGACCATATCCGAGGGGGGGAAGTTCGGGGTCACCGTCCATCATTGCCGCTCGCAGGAAGATGTCATAGATGGAGGGGTCAATATCACGAACTATGAGCGCATGGATCGCTTCGATTTCTCGAAATTCCATGGTATGGTACTGGATGAATCGTCCATCCTCAAGGCACAGGCGGGAAAAATACGCACACAGCTAACCGAGTGCTGTCAACAGATCGCGTACCGCCTCGCATGCACGGCAACACCCGCGCCGAACGACCTCATGGAACTGTGCAATCACAGCGAGTTCTTGGGCGTTATGTCCTCGAACGAGATGCTTGCCACGTTCTTTGTTCACGATGGCGGAGATACGAGCAAATGGCGACTGAAACGTCATGCAGTACAGGGCTTTTGGAATTGGGTGGCAAGCTGGAGCGTTATGCTCACGAATCCTGCCGATCTCGGATATGATGGCGAACGATATAACCTCCCACCGCTGCACATATCACAGCATACCGTTCACACAGAGAGGCAACCCGAAGCCCTTTTTTCGATTGAGGCACTGACCTTGCAAGAACGTCAACAAGCGCGGCGCGATAGCGTACAGGATCGGGCGCGGGAATGCGCCGCGCTTGTGAATGCGGACATGGATCAATGGCTTGTATGGTGTAACCTCAACAGCGAAGCAGATGCGCTGAAAGCACTCATCCCAGACGCAGTTGAGATCAGCGGGAGCGATCAACCGGACGTAAAAGAGCGGGCGGCGGTGGATTTTGCCGCTGGGAAGATTCGCGTCCTCATCAGTAAGCCGCTTATTTTCGGCATGGGACTCAATTTTCAGCGTTGCCATAAAATGGCGTTCGTTGGACTATCGGACAGTTTCGAACAGTATTATCAATCCGTGCGCCGATGTTGGAGATTCGGGCAGGAGCATCCCGTCGATGTGCGAATCATCACAGCGGACACAGAAGGCGCGGTCGTCGAGAACATCCAACGCAAGGAAAAACAGTTCGAGGAGATGCTGAGCGGAATGATCGCCGTGACGCAGAACATCACGAAGGACAATATCCGATCGACCGCACGGCAGACCATAAAATATAACCCACGGGAGATCATGATACTACCAACATGGCTGATTCCATCAGCGGCATAAGGAGGATAACGTGGAAAACGTCAGAGTACTAGGGCAAGATGCAGGGGAGATGTGGCACATCTATCACGGGGATTGCGTGGAGGTCGCACGAGGATTGCCGGAAAACAGCGTGGACTTCATCGTTTTCTCACCGCCGTTTGAAAGCCTGTATACCTACAGCAACAGTGACAGAGACATGGGAAACTGCCGCAGCAGCTTGGAATTTGCACGCCATTTCCGTTTTTTAGCAAAGGAACTCTATCGCATCCTTACGCCGGGGCGATGTATGAGCGTTCACTGTATGGATTTGCCACTCAGCAAGCAACGGGACGGCGTGATCGGACTCCGCGACTTTTCTGGGGCGCTTGTGCGCATCTTCGAGCGGGCGGGATTCGTCATGCACACGCCGCGCGTTACCATCCGCAAAGACCCTGTGACCGCCATGCAGCGGACGAAGGCGATCGGGCTTTTGTGGAAGCAGGTCAAAAAGGACTCTTGCCTCTCACGCATGGGGATTCCTGACTACCTCTTGACATTCAGAAAGCCGGGAAACAACCCGAAGCCCGTACATCACACCGACGAAGAATTCCCTGTGAAGCAGTGGCAGCAGTGGGCGGAGTGCGTATGGCACGACATCAACCCATCGAATACGCTCCAAAAGAATAGCGCAAGAGATGAAGCAGACGAACGCCACATTGCACCGCTCCAACTGCAAGTAATTGAACGCGCCGTCACGATGTGGACGAATCCGGGGGATGTTGTATTCACACCGTTCATGGGCATCGGATCGGAGGCGTATCAAGCAGTCAAGATGGGGCGCCGTGCCATCGGGATTGAACTGAAGGATTCCTACTACGCGCAGAGCGTGAAAAACCTGCAACGAGCAGAGGCACAGCAGTTTTCAGAACAGGCATTATTTGCATAAGGAGGAGCACACATGAGGCGTTATTATGTATCGCACCCGTTCACGGGAGACGAGGAAGCGAACCTTGCGGATGCGGAGCGCATCCGCGCCGAACTGAAAGCTCTCCATCCAAATATCTGCTTTATGAATCCGCTCGGAATGTTCGGCGATGAAAACGCGGACTATTGCACGGCGCTCGCTGATGCTCTGGAACTCCTCTCATGTTGTGAGGCGATTATCCTTTGCCCCAGATGGGAGCAGTCAACAGGATGCAGAGCAGAAAAAGCGTTTGCCATCCATACGGGCATCAAAATCCACCATCTCGATGAATTTCTGAACAGAGCACAAACACATCAAAGGAGAAGCGAAATGAATGCAGGTTTGACGAACGATGAGTTTTGCCGATTGGTCAACAGCGGGCGCAAAAGCCGCATGGTGAGCGTCATTGTGACAGTGTATGACCATCCGCAGGATTTCCCGCATGGATACGTTGCCCGAGCGCACATCATCGCGCATGGTGGGAAAGCGGCATATGCGTCGCAGGCGATCTACATTAGGCGAGAGACACTTGATGAAGTGCGTGCGGCAATCCCTCTGGATATGGTCAAAATGATGCGCCATCCGCAAGATGATCCCGTCATCCTTGAGACATATGTGTGAGGAGGGTGAACATGACAGAGAATCAAGAGATGTCTGAATCGGACAAGTTCATAGACTTTGTCGAGGGTATGCTTAAAGCGGCAGAAAACGCGAGAGATATTGCAAAACAGCTAATGAGCATAACTTATGCTAAATTCAAGGAAAGACATGGCGGGGATTTGGAACAATGGATCAAGTATATTCGGCGTATGGAACACTATAAGAAACATCACCGCCGGAAGCATCGCCGTCCGACGCATGGGCGGCGAAGAACGCGGAGGAGGCTAAAGCATGGGGTTGAGTAAAAAGGATTTGCAGGAGATCCGAAGCGTTTTCAGCGATGAGATTCAAAAACTGAAGCCGCTCGCGCGTTATCGTGCAAAGGACCTCTCCAAACTCACGAAAAAGCGACTGTACGCCTATCCGCTGCTTAAAATTAACATTGAGCGTTATAAGGCGGACATAGAGGATATCAAAAAAGAGGACATGGGAAAGTCAAAGAGTATTGTCATGTTCTCGCCGTCATCCAAAGGCGGGGAGCGTCCGACATTGGAGGAGCTGCGCGAGGCAAAGATCATGATCGTGGAGCGTAAAATCGCCCGCGACGAAAACGAGATCAGAGAAATCGATGCGGCACTATCGGCAATCCGAGATGACGAATACTTTCCGATCATCGAAATGAGCTTCTTCCAGAAGATGAGCGAGGATGAAATCTGCAATGCTCTCAAATGCGCGAATGCAACGGTATGGCGGAACAAGGGGCGGCTGATCGACATCATGAATACAGCCCTCTACGGGGCGGACTGCAATGAAAATTTAGGGTGAAAAAAAAGATGAAGTTTACAGGGTGAAGTTTTAGTGCTATACTATGCGCATGGGAAAAGTATGCCCAAAAGACATCGCTATAATGGCGGTGTCTTTTTCTATGCGCAAAAAGGAGGCTCTGCGATGGAGAATATCAAGGTGCATTGCTCCTATACGGAGCTTGTTGATCCCGAAATGCTCGTGCCGAATCCGAGGAATCCAAATCAGCACCCGAAGCGGCAGATTGAGCTACTGGCGAAAATCATCCAGACGCAAGGATGGCGAGCACCAGTCACAGTGTCGAATCGGTCGGGATTCATCGTGCGTGGTCACGGTCGCCTTGCCGCTGCCATGCTTCTTGGGTGCAAAGTACCCGTTGAGCGGCAGGATTATGCAAGCGAGGCAGAGGAATGGGCGGATCTGGTTGCGGACAACCGCATCGCAGAACTTGCCTCAATCGACACAGAAGAGATGGCGAGGCTGTTATCCGATCTGAGTGGGCTTGATATTGACATAGAGTTGACAGGCTACGCCGGGAAAGCACTGGACAATCTACTTGCGGACATTCGCGCACAGGAAGTCAGAGAAGATGATTTCGACCCGGAGAGCACAGCCGCGTCAATCAAAGAGCCTGTTTCAAAGTATGGCGATGTTTGGATTCTTGGGCGGCATCGCCTTATGTGCGGAGACAGCACGATGGCAGTTGATATGGAGAAACTCATGGACGGGCAGAAGGCCGCGCTGATCTTCACCGATCCGCCCTACAACGTAGATTATGAGGGACATACAAAGGAAAAGCTCAAGATCAAAAACGATAAGATGGACACGGATACATTCCGCGCATTTCTTATCGACACATTCCGCAATTTTTACAATGTGGCTTCGCCCGGCGCGGCAATTTACGTCTGCCATGCGGATAGCGCGGGGAATGAATTCCGTGAGGCGATGACGGCAGCGGATTGGACTCTGAAACAGTGTTTGATCTGGGTGAAGAATCAGTTCGTCATTGGGCGGCAGGATTATCAGTGGCAGCATGAGCCGATCCTGTACGGATGGCGTACCGATGGGCGGCACAGCTTTTTCGGAGGACGAAAGCAGGGGACGGTGTTAGAGGACTTGCCTATCGTCATACAAGAACAAGAAGATCATGCGTTGATATGCGTTGCCGTCGGACTAGAACAGGTCGTAATTCGTGCGCGGGACGTGGAGGTTGTATCTCGCGCAGATGATTCCATCATGACGGCGTGGCGATTCGAGAAGCCGATTCGCAACGGCGAGCACCCGACAATGAAGCCAATCGCGCTCTGTGCGCGAGCCATTCAGAACAGCAGCCGCCCGGGCGATATCGTACTTGACGGATTCGGAGGGAGTGGATCAACGCTCATCGCCGCCGAGCAGACGGGGCGCAGGTGTTTTTCAATGGAGTGCGATCCCGTCTACGCCGATGTCATTGTTCGGCGGTGGGAGGAGTTCACGGGACAAAGGGCAGAGCGGATCAAGGACGGGGGAGTCGATGCAGAAGAAGGGAAAGAAAAGGATCGTAATTCCTGAGAATCAAGAGGA
>ERZ773099.734-NODE-734-length-26089-cov-16.084812_pt1 | contig 26089 bp, 20 predicted proteins | sample MGYA00511120_ERZ773099 | MGnify/ENA primary metagenome ERZ773099 (study PRJEB29015, sample SAMEA2738012) | human oral metagenome | biome: human oral; feature: human-associated habitat; material: dental | place: China | collected 2104 ... | reverse complement strand
CACCGCCTGGGACTCGAACCCAGAACCCACTGATTAAGAGTCAGTTGCTCTACCAATTGAGCTAGCGATGCGAACGCATTGAGCTTACCGCCGTCGACGCCTCCGTGCAAGTCGGAGCCGTCGGCCCCGGATGTGCCTTCACGCACAGGGAATGACGAGCACGACGGAGACCCCGGATCGCCGTCCTCGGCGGGCTTCGCGATCGTTGCGGACCAGCACGGCGTCCCTCGCCTCGCCGACGCCGGCAACGCGTGACCCCACGGATATGGCACCCTTGTTGAGTGACTTCCTCCGTGCCCGCTGAGGCTTCCGCCGCACCCTCGCCTCTGAACGCCGCCCTCGACCGCATCGAGGACGCACACGGCCTGATTCCACCGGATGAAGCGATCTATGAGGAATTCGTCTCCTGGGCCGAATCGACCGGTCGACCTCTCTACCCTCATCAGGAAGAAGCCCTCCTCGCCGCCGTCGAAGGCGAGCATCTCATAGTCTCCACTCCCACGGGCTCGGGCAAGTCGATGGTGGCCCTGGCGGCGATCTTCACCGCACTGGCGGAAGGCCGCACCGCCTATTACACGGCCCCGCTCAAAGCGCTCGTCTCGGAGAAGTTCTTCGAACTCATCGCGACCTTCGGAGCGCACAATGTCGGAATGATCACCGGCGACACATCGATCAACGCATCGGCACCCATCGTCTGCGCGACGGCGGAAATCGTCGCGAACATGGCGTTGCGCCAGGGCGAGGACGCCGACATCGGCGTCCTCGTCGCCGACGAGTTCCACTTCTACGGCGATCCCCAGCGCGGCTGGGCGTGGCAGGTACCGCTTCTCGAACTCACCTCGACCCAGCATGTACTCCTCTCCGCAACCCTCGGCGACACGGCATTCCTCGCCGAGGACATGAAGCGCCGCACCGGCCGCAGCGTGACCACCGTCGACGACGCCGAACGCCCCGTCCCCTTGAACTTCTCCTACTCACGCGAGCCTCTGGGCGAAGTCGTCAACGAACTCGTCCACACACACCGGGCACCCGTCTACGTCGTCCACTTCTCCCAACGCGAAGCGGTGGCCCAGGCCCAGGCGCTCCTGCCGATCAATCTCCTCGCGAAAGAGCAGAGGAATAAGATCGCGGCGGCGATCGGCGACTTCCGATTCGGCCCCGGATTCGGCAGGACCCTCTCCAAACTCCTGCGCGCCGGAATCGGCGTGCACCACGCAGGGCTCCTCCCCCGCTATCGACGGCTCGTCGAACGACTCACCCAGATGGGGCTCCTACAGGTCGTCTGCGGAACGGACACACTGGGCGTCGGCATCAACGTGCCGATCCGCACGGTACTCCTCACCTCCCTGTCGAAATTCGACGGCGCGCGCTCGCGGCATCTGTCCGCCCGGGAATTCCACCAGATCGCGGGGCGCGCGGGACGCGCCGGTTTCGACACCCGAGGCGACGTCATCGTTCAGGCGCCCGAGTACGAGATCGAAAACGCGAAGGCCCTCGAGAAGGCCGCGAATGACCCGAAGAAACTGAAGAAGATCGTCAAGAAGAAGGCGCCCGAGGGCGTCGTGCTGTGGTCGGACAAGACCTTCGCGCATCTTCAGAGAGCCCAGCCGGAGACGTTGGTCTCGCACATGCGGGTGAGCCATGCGATGCTTCTCAACGTCCTTCAGAGGCCGGGCGACGCCGTCGCAGCCGCCATCCGCCTCCTGACCGACAACCACGAGCCCGCCACGCCGTCCAATCCGCTCCTTCGCAAGGCGGTGGAGATATACGAGACCCTTCGGTCCGCGGGCATCCTCGTCCACCACGACCGTCGGTGGCAGGACGCTCACCCGGGAGAGTCCGCCATTGCATTCGCCCGCGAAGTCCCCGGCGATTTCGCGCTCAACTCGCCGCTCGCGCCCTTCGCGCTGGCGGGTCTCGATCTGTTGGACCGCGAATCGCAGGACTATGCGCTGGACGTCGTCAGCGTCGTCGAATCCGTCCAGGAGAATCCCATGCAGGTCCTCTATGCACAGGAGCGGGAGGCCCGCGGCGAGGCCATCGGGAAGATGAAGGCTGCGGGGATCGGGTATGAGGAGCGAATGGCCGAGGCCGACCGGATCACGTGGCCTCAGCCTCTCGGCGAACTGTTGCACGGAGCGCTGGACGTCTACCGGCAGACGAATCCCTGGGTCGACGGCTACGAGCTCACTGCGAAGTCCGTCGTACGGGAGATGATCGAGCATGCGGAGACTTTCTCCGAGTTCGTCTCGCGTCTCGACCTCGCTCGCAGTGAGGGGGTCCTGTTGCGCTATCTCACCGACGTCTACAAGGCGCTCCGGCAGACAGTTCCCCTCGAGGCGCGCACAGACGAAGTCGACGACATCACAGTCTGGCTCGGCTCGCTCATCCGTTCCGTCGATTCCTCGCTGATCGACGAATGGGAGGCCCTCGCGGAGGGGAGAGCCACGGCCCAGCAAGCCGAAGGCCCCGCTACGGGTGCGGAGTCCGGATTCGACGAAGTCGCCTATGGCGTCGCAGAAGGCGGCACGGCGGCTTTGACCCGCAATCGACATGCCTTCAGGGTTGCGGTCCGCAACGCGGCCTTCCGACGAGTCGAAGCCGTCCAGTTCGAGGACGGCGAGGCCCTCGACCGTCTGGACGGCGACCCATCGTGGTCTCCGGGAACAGCACCGGACGGCACCGTTTACCCGCAGGGGCCGACCTGGGACGGCGAGGCCTGGCTAGAAGCGACCGACCCGTTTTACGACGAATACGAGGCGATCGGCATCGGCTCCCAGGCGCGTGGAGCGGATTTCTTCCGTATCCGGGAACGGGCCGAAGCGGCGGATCTCATCGAAGTGGGCGTTCCCGGCGACGTGGCGGAAGCGCTCATGGACGGAAGAGAACCCGGCCGCCTATGGGTCGTCACACAGGTCTTCGATGACGGCGTAGGCGACGGCGACTGGGGTTTCCACGCTTTCGTGGACCTCGACGAATGCGACGAGGCGGGCGCGGTGCGTCTGCGGGTCGTTCGCGTCGGGAAACTCTGGAGTTGACCTGACGCGGCTACACTGCAATTGTCACTGCCGGCATACGAGGTCGAGATGAGCAACGAACCAGACAACCCAAAGGGAATGGCACAGCGCGGACGAATCGAGACGAACGGCGTCAACTGGTCGGGGCAGGAAACCAGCTTCGACGGCGTGCTCCGCCCGGATGTGACCGAGATCGCCACGCGCTTCACTCGAATTCGCGAGAGCGTGGCGGCCGCTTCGATCGCCTCGGGGCGTGCCGAGGACGCCGTCGCCATTCTCTTGGCCGCGAAGTTCCAAGAACCGGAACGCGTGGCAGCGGCGCTGCGAGCCGGTGCGTCCAGGATCGGCCACAACTACATCCAACAGCTCACACAGAGTGAGTCCGAATTGAGATCCTCGGGGGCGCCGTCCCACCGAGTGCACGTGATCGGCCACGTCCAGGCCAACAAGGCCGGCAAGGCGCTGCGCGCGGCCGATTGCGTGGAGACGGTCGACTCCTTCGAGCTGGCTTCTCGTCTCAACCGCATTCAGGAGAGGCGCATCTCGTCGGGCGAATGCGACCGGTGGGGGGATCCGGTCGGTCGTTTCGATGTCATGATCCAGGTCAACTCCGCCGGATCGGAATCCCAGTATGGAGCCCCGCCGGAGGCGGTCGTGGACTTGGCGGGGGAGATCGCAGAGCTGCCCAATCTGCGTCTGACGGGGCTCATGCTCATCGGCGCGAATACGGATGACGTCACGGCTGTCGCAGCTTCGCATGCGCGCGTGCGCGAGCTGCGCGACGCCATTAGGGCGGCCGGGGTGAGTTCTTGCGCAGAATTGTCGATGGGCATGACGAACGACATGGAGATAGCCGTCAAGGAGGGCTCCACCCAGGTGCGAGTGGGCACGGCGGTGTTCGGCCCTCGCCCATTCCTTCGGACATCTACGCGATAAACCTCCGGGTCCGACGGCGCTGCACGGCCTCCTGTGAAGGATGTCTAGCGCGCCGACCATAGCCTCGCCGTTCTGCCGGGTCCGGCCCCCAAGGCGCCGGCGTCTGCGCACGTCATTGCCATCGCCGCCTCGCACCAAGAACGCTGACCGCTCCGGCTCCAAGAAGCTCGGATAACTCCAACCAGCGCTGAGTCCCGAGACTCCCCTGAGGCCCTCAGGGGTTCTCAGTTCCTCGGCATTCCCCTTCGCGCACGATGCTCCGCTCCCGCAGCGAGTTCGCCATCGCCGCGGCCAAGTGCGTCAACGTCGGCGTATGCGCGAACTCCCACGATTCTCCTCTGGGCACTCCTCACTCCGCGAGCTCCGGTGTCAAGCCGGAACAGCTGCGACCGCCATGAGCTCGTCTCGACCGTCATCCCAGCTCAAGACGGCGCAGTGAGCCTCCCGGCAAGACCGGCCGCAACCTTCCGAACGCGGCGATGCCACCGGCAAAGGCGGGGAACCGATCGAAGCCCGGCTGCCCGAATCCACAGGTTCCTCTGCGTATCCGAGGCCGCCTCATGCCAAGCGGTACAGCCAACCGTGCGTGTCTTCAACCGTTCCGAGCTGAATACCCGTCAAGTGGTCGTATATCGCTTTGGTCGTTTCGTGTCCCGGAAGATCGACGTGGAAATCCCGACTCGAAAGCGACCCGATGGATGTGACGACGGCGGCAGTCCCGCATGCGAACATCTCGGTCACCGCACCACTGTCGATTCCCGCTAGAACGTCCGCAATGGGCAGAGTCTCCTCCCTGACGTCGCGTCCTTCGTCCCGCAAGAGCTGAAGGATGGAGGAACGGGTGCATCCCGCGAGGATGTTGCCCGTCAACCGAGGCGTGCGGATCGATCCATCCGACATGACCACGAAGACGTTCATGCCGCCGAGTTCGTCGATATCGGTCCCCATCGTCGCGTCGAGGAACATGACTTCGTCATACCCCGCGTCGTGAGCGACCGTCTTCGGCAGCAACGAGGATGCATAGTTGCCGCCGGTCTTGGCGTCGCCCATGCCTCCCGTTCCGGCACGGTGGAACTCCCGTTCGACCCACACGTCGATGGGCTGGAATCCATTCGCGAAATAGGCTCCGGATGGGGAGGCGACGACCATGTATTCGTAGCGATGCGAGGCCCGCACACCCAGAAAGGCTTCGGATGCGAATATGAAGGGACGGAGGTAGAGGGACGACCCCGGCGCATCGGGCACCCATGCGGCGTCCTGACGGACGAGATTGACGATCGATCCGATGAAGGCTTCATGCTCGAATTCGGGAATGGCCAGGCGGCGGCTCGAATGGTTGAGTCGCGCTGCGTTGTAGGTGGGCCGGAACGTCCAGATGGAGCCGTCGGCGTGCCGATAGGCCTTCAGACCTTCGAAGACCTCTTGCCCGTAATGGAGAACCGCGCCAGCCGGGCTCATGGCAATAGCTTCGTACGGTTCGATCCTGAAATCATGCCATCCCCGCTCGGCGGTCCATGTCGCATGGGCCATGTGGTCGGAGAACCGTTTGCCGAAGCCGAGATCGACGAGAGCCGCGCTGCGCTCTGCCTGGCTCGTCGAATGCGGATTGGGAACGATTTCCCAGGAGCCGAGCAATTCGTCGGCGAGTGGAACCTTTCCCATGGAAGCGAGTTCTAGATTCGTATACGTCATTGTGTCACTTCTTTTCTTTCTTGACGATAGACCGATTGTAGCCGGAGGACGTGCCGAGGCATCGCCCGCCCAAGGGTTGAAGACCGCCTGCTTCCCGGTCGGGTAGTCAGCCTCGGAGACGGGCTGCGATGTCGTCGCCTATCTGCGGAGTTGAACGCACAAGAGGGTTTCCTGAAGCCGCTGCCTCCGCCCGCACCGCCATATCGGCCTCGACTGCTGTCTCGATGGCACGTGCGGGGCCGGGATGCCCCAAATGGTCGAGAAGCAAAGCCGCGGAGGATATCGCCGCGGTGGGATCGGCCTTATGCCGCCCGGCGATGTCCGGAGCCGACCCGTGGACAGGCTCGAACATCGACGGGTAGGAGCCTTCGGGATTGATGTTGCCCGAGGCCGCCAGGCCGATGCCGCCCGTCACTGCGCCGGCTTCGTCGGTGAGAATGTCACCGAAAAGGTTGTCGGTTACAAGCACGTCGAATCGTCCGGGATCGGTGAGCAGGAATATCGTGGCGGCGTCCACGTGGAGATAGTCGACCGCAACATCGGGGTATTCGGCGCCCACTTCTTGGACGATCCTTCGCCACAAGCCTCCCGCATTGACAAGGACGTTGTGTTTGTGAACGTACGTCAGCTTTTTGCGAGAACGTGACACAGCTTTCGAAAAAGCGTAGCGGACCACTCGTTCCACTCCGTAAGCGGTGTTGACGGAAACCTCTGTGGCGACTTCGTGAGGGGTTCCCTGCCGCATGACCCCGCCGTTGCCGCAGTACAACCCTTCGGTCCCCTCTCTCACGACGAGGAAGTCGATCGCGCCGGGGGCTGCGAGCGGAGTCGGAACACCCGGATAGTGCCTGCTGGGTCTGAGATTGACATAGTGGTCCAAGGCGAAGCGGAGTTTGAGGAGCAGACCTCTTTCCAACAGTCCGGAGGGAACTGACGGATCGCCTACCGCTCCGAGGAGGATTGCGTCATGTCGCTTGATCTCTTCGAGCTCGGCGTCAGGGAGGATCTCGCCCGTCCTGTGGTAGCGTTCAGCGCCAAGTTCGTAGCGGGTAAACTGAATATGTAATCTTTCATTTCCGATTGTGTCGCATAATGCTACAGCAGACTCTAAGACTTTACAAGCCTCGCGGACGACTTCAGGACCGATGCCGTCACCCGGAATCACCGCGATGTCGATGGTGCGAGTCATGGATTCCATGATAGCGAGTACCGGAAACCCGTGACTGTCGTCTCGGCATTTGGTCATTTTCGTCGAACGCAAAAGAAAACGAAAAGATTATTCAATACATACTAAGCGTTTTGTCGTGTTATACTATTAAATATTTAAATACAGTATCGCGAATCGACTTTAACCATTTAAATGTAATGTACAATATAAAATAAATCCTTTCAATAAAATTGAACTGCGTTAGTCAATATAGTATTCCACATATTTCATTTCATGAGTGATATTCATTCCCAGGGACTCATCGTTCTTATCGTCCAAAAGACTCTTGACCGCGAAAAATCCCCCGACAATAAGCCCTATGACGATGAGAAGGATGAGGATCACGCCTATCGGCCTTGTAAAGAAGCCCTTTTTCTTAGGCCTCTGATCCGACTGCCCCGATCCCGCATCCGCGAAGGGTTGCCCGCCGAGCACCGGCGGAAGAGCGGCCGACGCCGGCATAGCCTGGTATTGGGGCATGGCCTGGTACTGCGGCATCGCCGCCGAGGGGGCCGACGGTGCAGTGCCGTCAATCGCTGGTCCGAGAGTACCGGTTTCTCCAACAGGCCTTGGATTCGCGCCGATCGGACCGGGAACGTCGCCGACCGGATACCCTCCCGGACTACCGGCATTCCACGACTGACCATGCCCGGCGTCTGACAGCCCGTCGGGCGGCTGTTCATTGAAATAGGCCGAGTAGGACGAGAAGACTTCGGCTGCTCTCGAGGCGGAGAAGACCGTCTCGTCGGACGATGCGGCATTTCCGGACTCGGCAGCCTGCAAATGCCGCTCATCCTCATCGTCAAGCCAGAAATTCCATCCCTCCGGAGCCGGCCCCCAGGCGGGGTCCGGTCGCCACGACGGGTCGGGAACCCATCCTTCGGGCGGAGCCGGCCAATTGGGCGGCGGATTGAAGCGCCTGACCATGTGCAACTCTCCTTACAGTATAGTGCATGTTGCGACAGCACTGGCATTCTATCTCTGCACAACCGCCTTGCCACAAATACAACACCGCTCCGCAGTAGATCCACCGGCGAGGAGTGAGAAGAAGAGATCGGCTCAGGACTGCCCGAGGAAGATGGCCAGCCATCCTAAGGCCAGAGTTGAGGCGATTGCCGTGGCCAGCATAAGGATTCCGCCCGGCCTCATGAGGAACTCGCGTCTTCGCGCCGGCCAAAGGGTACGCGGATGCGTGGAGACCTGCGCTATGCGCTGACCACTCGCGTGAGAGCGACGTCGAGAAGTATGCCGTATATCATATTCAGACTGCCGTGATGCAGGATAACCGGCCGACACGGTGTCGATAGGCCTGGCTGGAGCGGGGCATGCGTTGGCAGCGCGATACGTCGATGCCCCTGAATACCAGGAGGCGGCAATCCTGGCATCGTCCCGAGAACCGGCGGACGGCGAAAGCCGAGACTCCCGAGGCTCCGGTTTGGAAGCCCTCTCATGGACGGCATCGGCTCGCCGCGAATCCCCACCTCCTTCGGAGGAAGAGGGACTGTACGTCATTCCTCGCCAATAAGCGGTTTCATCCGACCAAATCCCTGCAGAGCTGTCCCGATGACGGGACACATCGGAACGTTGGGGCATGTCTCGATTCTCCTTCGCGTTCGCTATATGTACTGTGATCCGATTTGCTGGTCCAATTCTGACACCGGCTCGACGGAAAATTAACCATCGGATGACGGGTAATGGTCCACAGGGGAACCGGTGCCCGTCCTACGTCGACAATCCAAGGTCGGGAGTGTGAATGCGATGGTCCTGTGTCCGTCTCAGGCCCGGAGATCAAGCCTCGGATCGGCCGACCATCGTTCACGGCTGTCTGTCTCGTCCCCGGAGGTCAGTCTCGCCGGAGCGCCCTCTCAGCGGAGTTACGATAACGGCGCCGGCGAGCGGCGATCGACCAGGATTCCTTCGGAGGCGACACCGCTCCGGGAAGCCTTTCCACTCCTGCGGAGGGAACAGATGGAGCCTGCATGACCAAAAGCCCTTCGACATCGACAGGAATGCGTTCATGGCCGAGAGACAGGATTGCGAATCTCTGTTCGGACTTGACCGGGTAAACGAGCAACGCCCTTCCCTGCCCGATGTTGGCCTGGATCAATTCCCAGACCTGCTCTCGCACCCGCGTGGAAAGGTGCCCGACGTACACCCCTGCGGACACCTCGAGCATCCATCGTGTGAGGGCCCCGCGCAGTCCTGCGGGTGCCGCCGACAGGACGATGACTACCATGGGGGATCCCCTCCCTCGGAGGCCTCCATGGCGAAGGCGTGATTGGTCCCTCCAGCGACGATCTTGCGTTGATAGTCCCACAGAGAGACGACGTTGACGCTCAGGTCCTCCGACTCATCGACTTCCAGGAGTCTTTGGATGTCGCGCACGCAGCGTTCGATGACTTTGAATTCGAACACCCTGTCGCGGACGCGCCGTCGCGTCGTCCCGGTTATGTCCTCCATGCCCTCACTGATCACGTCGAAGGCCACGGGTATGGTCACATCGGCTTTGTACAGATCGGCCATGTCGTAGACGAAAGACCTCTCATGGCCGGTGTGGACGAAACCCAGCCCCGGCGAGCACCCCAGTGAGACGATGACGGCGTGAACGACGCCATACAGCGCGGCGTGCGCGGCGGACAGAGCCTGGTTGACGGGATCTGACGAGTCGAAGTCGTCCGGCTGGTATTCGCGCCTCTGCCATGGCACTCCGGTACGGCGGGAATTCTCACGGTATACGGCTCGGACTCTCGCGCCCTCTCTGCCACGCAGTTGCTGCATGGTGAGTCCGGTCACGTCCTCGCCCGCGAAACGCATGAGGTACATTTGGCGTGCCACACCCAAACGCTTCTGGGGCGAAGAGACACGAGCGGCTTGTTCGACCAGCAGCCGGGTCGACGTGGCCAGAGAGCGTCCATGGGCGTAGTAGCGCACCCCGCGTTCGCCCACCCACACAGCGGTGGTGCCGCACTCTCCGAGCAGCATCATAGCCTGGTGGCTTATGGACGTCCCCGGCCCTAAGAAGACAGCGAGCAGGGACGCCGCGGGAACGCGCATCATCCCCTGTTCGTTGCGCGCCGTCAACGCACCGTCCTCGCGATGGACGACGCAGTGCTCGAGGTACAGGAAGGACATACGGTCCGCGGCTCTGGGAAGCGCAGTCACAGGGACGGGAAGCAGGCGCGCCATCGAAGTTACGCACCTTCAGGATCGCTTGGGCCGGGCCAGGGTCATGAGACCACAGCCATACGCTTTCGAGGGCCCCAGTCCGCCGACGAGCATTCTCTTGAACGGCTCGGCGTCGTCGATACGGAGCACGCCTTCGTATACGACTCGGCTGATGGTCACTCTGTCCCGACGCTGCCCATCGCGACGGTTGCGATAGAAGACGGGTCTGTCCCTTCGGACGATCAGCACAGAGGAAGCGTCCAGCGGGGAAGAGCCATCGGAGTCTTCTGCCGTCCCGTCACGCTCGGCATCGGCGCCCGCAATCGAGAACCCGTATTTGCCGGTCCTCTCAAGAAGCCACTTCCTTTGGTGCTCGACAGTGACGTGTCCGTATCTTTTACCGCGAGTACCGGGCTTACCAGGAACCGAGTGAATGGGATTGGCCGACAAACGGAATGCCCAGTGCTGGCCGTTCGACAGCTTGTCGAGGAACCCCTCATAGTCCAATGTGCGGGCCGTGTCGCTGAGGCCTGCCTCGGATTCCAGCTGTGTCAGTTCCGGGGGGCTTGGGGAGAGGATGTACAGGGACACGCCAAAGCTCCCCGAATCCACGCGCCACAGCACGCGCCCAGGGGGAAAGCCGTCAGTGGCATCTGACTGCCCCGATTCGCCGCCGGGCTGGCACGCTTTCATCACGACAGCGTGCATAACCTGGGGCGAGCTCAGGAGTTTTCGAGCAAATCTTCTGTGCAGGTCGAGTTCGATTTTCGTCAAGTGCATCGGTCACCTCGTCAATCTTCCAGTTCGGCCATCGGATCGTGGTGATCGACCCCGCGCATACCGCCCAGGCAAATCCTATGACGTTCGATGTCGCGGAAGGAGTACTCGCGATGTCGAGGGTCGAAGGAAAGGGGCACGTCCCGGCTTCCGCGCACGTCATCGGAATGCTCTCCGTCCCGCACGGCTTCCTTGTCGATGAGGATCTCCGCATGGAAATCCCAGCCGTTACGACGTTGAAACCGCTCCGAAGCCAGCCAAGGCTCCTCTTTCAGGGCCTCAAGCAACGGTGCCTCACGCAATCCCAGAGACACCGGAAGCGCAGGCGGACACGATCGCCGTCCGAGATAAAGCGGAAACGCCGGATAGCGCACCGCTCGATCGAGCGTCTCGAGCATCGATCTCTCCCCTGCGATTCCGGCCAAGAAGACGGCGTCGGACAGGTAGTACCGGTCAGACAGCGGCATCGACTTCTTCCCGTCCAGCGTATGAGCAGTGTGGAAATCGCGGATGACCGTACCCGGCTGGTCTTTGCGCACTCCGAAACGCAGAGTCAGCAAGTCCTCGACGGGGTCGGTTCGGCGTCGGCCGACAGCCGCCGCCAGCATTCCGAGGATGCCGCTCTTGGTCGGCGCCAATTCGGTAGCGCGAATGGAGAATTTCGATTTGACGCCCCAGGCCTGCAGGGGACCTGCCAGGCGCAGAAGCAGGACGGTCATCACTCGGACTCCGCGCCGGGCAAGCGGCGGGCGACGACCTCGCGCACTCTGCCGTCCAAATCGGCGAAGGAGATGCGTTCGCCTAGCGATTCGACGGCTTCGGGGCTCTCCATGCTCACAGCGAATCCGTGCAGAGGCTTGAATCCATATGTCTCTTCGAGCTTTCTCTCGTGGTCGGCCAGCTGTCTAACCGACCGCGTGACATAGCCTTCAGTGAGATCTTGGGCAATGGGCTTCTCGAAAGCGCCGACGAACGAGACCGGTTGATCCTCACGGATGTGAATGACGACGGTGTCTGGCAGCGTGCGGTTGGCGAATGTATTCTGCTTGCCTGTCGGCATAGATCTAATGAAACTTTTAATAAAAGCAGTCAAAGCACGCAACGTCGCCTCATTATTTCCTAAATTCTCCAAAAGCATACCTATATTTATCGTTGCGTATCGATAAATCGTCGCCGATGAGAATTCAACGGTGCCCATCATTCCCGCCCCTGCGTCTTCCTTCTCCTCGGATCGGGCTTTCTCGTCATCCACGGCGGTGTAGAAATCGAATTCGTTTTCGGCGGCGTGGGTGGAGATGGCGTGGGCGACCTGGCATGCGGCATCGACGTTGAGATCGGCGTCGTCGGCGACCATCCTGCCGAAGAGGGCGACGTCGATGGAATTGCCGGACTTGAAAATCGCCTTGACGGCTTTCTTGTCGAGCGCCTTGCCCGAACGGTCACTGGCTATGGCCAATTCCGCGAGCATGGCGATCTGCCTGTGCGAGAGGAAGATCAGATAACCGGATTCCTGAGACTTAAGGGACTCTTCCCCATTCTTCGCCCGTGAATCGACGAGCTTGATCTTGGCGGCTTGGAAGACTTGCTCCGCCAAGCTCTGAGCCTGGTCGGAGAGGTCTTCTGCCTGCCTGGCGATCTCTTTCGCGAGGACCTCGACCACCCGCTTGGTGCGTGTGCCCAGCTCGGAGGCATCCAAATAATCGGTGAAGTCATGACGGGTCGCACGCTTCCATGATTGGCTGGATATGCGTAAACGCTGTACACCTCCGTAGATGGCCGACTTAGGGGAGCCGGAATCATCTCTGTTGACACAGCTGGGCGGAAGATCTTGAACAATGTGAATGTCAACATATGTATTCATTATTTTATTCCTTTGTATTTCTCAAACTGTTGTGTAGTGAGTTTTCCGAGCAGATGTCTTCTGCTGTGGAATCGGTCTCGCTGGACTCGCCATCTGTCGAAGAAAAATCGTAGTACTGGCGTGACCAATGCCGTCGCACCGCCTTCGCCCCTCCAGGACGCTGGAAGCAAACGATGTCGTCGACCAGCATGCCATAGTCCAAGGGTATTTCCTTAGCGCGCAACAGCGAAACGAACGATCGAAGATGACGACGCAATTCCCTCGGAGTCGAGGACATTACCAGAGCATCGAAACGGGCACGAGCCGATGGGTTTTCATCGTCACCGTATCCTACAACGCTGTGAGCCGCATGCCCGAGTCCTTCCGCCGGTCGATGCATAGGCTTGGTTCGAGATTGCTGATGGGCCGCATAGAGAGTCATGGAGACGTGGACTGCGAATTCCTCACGTGTGGGCTCGTCCGGCGCATTGTCGGAAACGTCCACCTGAGTGAGACGCCAGATCTCCACACGCTCGCCGGGCCCTGCGGTGAGGCCGCGGCGCAGGTTGGCCAAGTCCGCCCGCGCCCGAGCCTGTTTCCGAGAATCCTCGGACAGATATCCTTTCTGCAAACATGAAATCTTACAATCGATCTTCTGTCCGATCGAGCTTAGCTTACGTCGTTTTCTTTTACGTAAAGACTTTTCATCTTTTATTATTTCATTAACTGCGGTCACTATTGATCTTTCTCTTTCGTTTGTTGTGAAATGATAGATATAGGAAAAGCTCTGCTTAGGGCGGTGTCGAAACATTTCATCGCGAGGCCGACATCGATGCGGCTCCTCCCTTCACCGCGTCCGGCATAAGCTGCCGGCGGAGCCGAATCCACCAGATTCTCCTTCTGCCTGCGCGCCTCACTTCGAAGCCGGTTCCGCCAGTCGTCTCGAGCCGCCTCGGGCTCAATGCCGTCCAAGGAGGCCAACCACCGAGGGAACCCCTCGTCGATGGCCAAATAGAAGGCGACTCCGGCTTTCTCCCTGGCAGCGGATACGTGATCGGGATCGCCCCCTCGGGCGCGAGCAAGGTTACCGCCCAGTTGCCGCACCACTTTGGCGACTTCCTCCGTCTTCTCCATCGCATCACGGACAAGCCTCACAAGCCGATCGTTCTCCGGCGCCAACAAACCAGCTGGAAGGTTGAGGACATCGTCGAAGTGCTCGCTGACCACTGCCTCTTGAGCCCCGTACTCGATGCCGACGGCATGAACCGGAATGACACCTTGGTGGGAGACGATCTCTTGTGCGAGAAGCTTTTCGTAAAAAGAAATGACTCCTGGAATTCTATATCGGGTGAATTCTCCTTTGCCCTTGATCTTTAACTTCGGAATGAGTTGAGGGATGAGACTGGATAACCCTCTCCACATGGCACGATCTTTGTCATGTTTACGCGGCATGAAAACGATCTCTTTGAATTTTTTAGTTTGAGGCTCCGAGTAACGCCATGCACTCATGGGTTCAACGAGATAGCGATTCTGCGGCGTCGCTTTGTCGCCATTGCCGAGGAACAGCCCCGTAACGCCCTTTTCGTCTCCGTGAAGCAAGGCGCGGCGAGTCTGCCACGTGTAGCATGAGACGGGCCCGGTCGGTTCGAGGTCCATGGAACCCGCCGGGCCATCGGGCTTCTTCTCCCATGGCGGTAGGTCGGCTTCGTGTTCGACTTCGGCAAGGTCGGCAAGGCTCTCGGTGACCACCGTATTGAGCAGGATCGTCTCAGCCAGATTCCTTCCTTCGACGGCCACGATGCCGATCTGGCCGGTCCACCCCGGACCGATGGGGTATCCTTTTCCGCCTTTGACCCTGGGGTCGCCGACCGCGCCCGATCGAATTCCCGAGGGGTCGAAGGCGTGCACATGAACGAGCCAGCGGGCGGCTTCCGCCCACCCCATGCGGTCGAGCCCGGGGCCGATCCGCGTCGTGAAGAAAGGTTCTCCGTTGGGGACGTCCGCGATCAGTGACTCTAGGTCCGAGATCTTTCCCGATTTGGCGTGGATTCCGGCAACTTGAAAGAAGGGTGCCTCAGGATGGCGCAGATCGAAACGATCGCGATATCGTTCGAGGTAGCCGCCGGCATCGGCTCCGAGCTTCTCCGGATTCGCCCAGTAGGCCCTCCAGTCGTCCAGGTCTTCAGGACCACCGGTGGCTCGATGTGCGATGGCTAGCAGAAGCCGTAGGAGCGCCATATCCTGACTCGCGATTTCGCCGTGAATTCCCGAGATTCGGACGGCGTCTCGAAATGCGGTCAGGAGAGAGACTTCACCGGGTTCCCCATCGAGCCAGGTCACGCGAATCCAGGGCTCGTCAAGCAGATTGAAGCTCTGTGTCATTTTCATTTACTTCCATAAGGCCGGTTGTAGAAGTGTACTCAACGGTTACGCCGGCCAGTTGAGCGCGTCCGTCGGTGAGTGGAAGGAAGAGTCGGCCGCGCAGATCAGGGCAGGCCTGCCAGGCGGGAACGAAACAACTCTCTTCGAGTTCGTCGAGAACTCTATCAATCATACTTGAGTTCGTGAATCGGGGAGGAAGCCTGACCTCAGACATCGCCATCGCACGCACAACATTCCGATCGGGTACCCGATCGACGGGTATAACCGAAGAAGAAGCTCCTGGTGCAGTGGAAAGAGTGCGCAATTCCTCCTGCCCTCCTTCATCACGTCGCCCAAGGAGGATGACTTCCAAGGAATCCTCGCCGTCGCGGACTTGGGCCTTGCCTTCTTCGGAGTCATCGGCGATCGTTTCAAGCCAGCCGACAAGCGATGCGGTCTTCCCTCGCATGGCAGGCTCATTCAGTAGAAAACTCCTCGATGCCTTCGTGCTGTCGATCTGCTTCTTATGCGCCTTGCCCCGTGCTCGTTCGAGGGCTTCGGCCCACGGTGCGGGGGCTTCAGATCCCGCACCGTACACTGCTTCGACAAGGTCGTGGACGTCGTCGGGGACCGTGACCAAGGCGTCGTCCGCAAGCACTCTGTTCAAGGCCGCAGCGGTGAGGAGCATGTCGTGTTCTCCATAGATCGTCTCGGACCCGGGCTCCACTCGGGGATCGGGGTTCGAAGCGCTCGGCAGCCAGTCGACATAGCACATAGGGGCGCTTAAGGCTTTCGGCCGGGTTCGTCGATGACGGTGCAGGCGTCCCATCCGCTGGAGGATCAAGTCGATGGGAGCGAGGTCGGTGACGAGCAGGTCGAAGTCGACGTCGAGGGACTGCTCGACCACTTGAGTGGCCACGACGATCGCCCGATGAGGACGCTCCGGCCGCCGTCGCGGCGATCCGAAACGGCGAAGAAGATCGGCGTCCCTGGCGAGACGATCGGAAATGGTGAAACGGGCATGGTTGAGACTCACGTCCTCGCCGAAGGTCTCCCGCAACTGCTCGTAGGTTTCTTGTGCCCGGCGCACAGTGTTCCGCACAACGAGGGCGCAACCGCCGTTGACCAGAGCATTGCCCAAAAGCGCCGTGAGACTGTCGTCTTTGGCCAGACGCTCAATGCGTACACGGCTGCTGCGACCGGTCGCCTCAACGGGCGTCACGTCCATACCATCCCGGCCGACAGCGGCCAGGGAGGGGAAGGGCATGCTGGCAACATTCGGTGACGGCTTCTTCGGCACCTTCTCTCCGGTCATGAGCCGCAAGCCGCGACGGTAGGCGTCGGCAAAGCTCGCGCAACGCGCTTCCGAGAGCGTTGCGGAAAGTAAAATCACCGGCACCCCGTAGGATGCCAACCAGGTGAGAGCGCGTTCCAGATAGTTGTTCATGTAGGTGGAATAAGAGTGCACTTCGTCAACGATTACTATCTTTCTGCTGAGACCGAGATGCCGCAAGGCAAGATGAGGAGCGCGCATGGATGAGAAAAGAACGTGGTCGACGGTAGTCACAACGAAATCGGATAGCATGGACTTCTTGCGGCCTGTGAACCATGTCATGATCGCAAGATCTCTCTGCGCTCTATCATCATTTTTTACGGACTCATGATGTTGTTTAGCGGTTTGTAAATTATCTTCATCCCGCCCGATGTCATATGGACGCGACGACCTGTGTTTCTCCGGGTCTTCTTGAGCTTCTCCCAAACTGCCGAGGAGCCGGTCTCGTATCTCGTACCCCCTCTTTCGCAAGCTACCCGCTTCTTTGTTCAGACGAGCCCGGCCATGCTGGAGCTGGATTGCGAAAGTCGAGGCAGCCCCATCCGCACGATAGGAAGATTCGATTTTGCCCAACCAATCCAATTCACGAGAGAACATAGCGTCCGTGGTCGCCTGAGTCGGCAGCGCGAACAGAACTCCAGACCGTCCGGTACGCGCCGCCATGATCTCGGCGGCCATAAGCGCGGCCTCGGTTTTGCCCGATCCAGTGGTTTCTTGGACGATGAGCATCCCAGGCAAACTCATGTCCCTGGCTCTCTTGACGGCAGTGCGCTGAGCAGCCGTCGCCGAAGTGCCGTCAGGCAGGTCGAATCGAGCGTTCAACAGGAAGTCGGCGCTTTCTCCGCCATCGCGGGGATGCCATGGGGAAGGCAACTCCACGCGGGACCAGCCCGTTTCGACGCGCCTTTCATGCACGTCGCAATCGAAAAGAGACATGCCGTCATCGTCAATGGATAGAAGAGGAAAATATGTTTCAGAGGACGCCAGCCAATCAGCTAGAATAACTAGACCTGATAATTCAACTAAAAAAGGTTGAGACCACGACTTGGACTCTGATTTATGCGCCCAAAATTGCAAATTGTCCTTAGCGCCGGTACGTTCTGCCACGAGATCGAGAAGTTCAGCGCGAACAGTTTGCCACGCATAGTCTCCTAGTAGAGGTTCACGGCCCCGAGCATCATTTAGATGGCCTTCCAGCGCCGGGATTCCATGGTGAGCGCCGACTATCGACGCCAAAGCCCGCGCCGTCGAGATACCCCAGCCCAGTTCCTTAAGCCATCGTTCAAGAACCAACTGGCCGGCAAGCGCGTGAGGGACTCTGCGGCGTTCCTCAGGATCAATGGGAGTATGATCAAGGCCGCCTTCGCGCATGCGATCGTCCAAATAGGGGACCTGGGAGCTGAAAGCGGGAGTGGCTTTGCCTATGTCATGAGCGCCCGCGATCCAAGACGCGAGCAAGGCGAACTCATCTTCTGGATTTAATCCAGATTCGGATTCGGCGAACTCGGCTTGAATCAGATTCGAAATCGTCGGCGTAAGCCAATTCCTCGCCAAAAGCCGAGCGACGCCTGCCGTGTCCAAAAGATGAAGCCAGAGCGGCGACCAACATCGCCGCTCCGGGTCGTACCCCGATTTGGCCCATGCTCGGCGTGAACCAGTGGACAGCATCTCCGTACCCCTTTCAGGACAATGTTAGCAAAACCATACTACGATCCGCCTCCTCCTGAGGGGTGGGTGACGGGTAAAGGAAAACTGGTATAATCACGGCGGCGATCCTTGGTATTGCAGGGATTTCCAAGTGTGCTCCCCGCGTATGCGGGGATGATCCGTTCCGTGGTGGCGTCGTCGTCGCCGGCTTTGAGTGCTCCCCGCGTATGCGGGGATGATCCGCGACGCAGACGCCTCTTTCGAGAAGTCCTTGCGTGCTCCCCGCGTATGCGGGGATGATCCTGTGCGCCGATGGCTGTCCCTTGACAACCTCGCAGTGCTCCCCGCGTATGCGGGGATGATCCGCCGCCGGCAGCCTCCTCATGGCGGCCTTCCGGGGTGCTCCCCGCGTATGCGGGGATGATCCGGGCCCGGTAGACGGAGTCCAGGACCCGGGGGTGTGCTCCCCGCGTATGCGGGGATGATCCCGCACCGGGCTCCCGTCAAGGTGGGCGCCGCTGGTGCTCCCCGCGTATGCGGGGATGATCCGCCCTACGCCATTCGGCGAGCGGCAGTCCGGAGGTGCTCCCCGCGTATGCGGGGATGATCCCTGTACGTCTGCCGTGAACACGGAAGAGGCGCAGTGCTCCCCGCGTATGCGGGGATGATCCCGGCGCGTGGTCGTCGCCGTTCGGCGGAGAATGGTGCTCCCCGCGTATGCGGGGATGATCCTTCTGCCTTCCAGCGAATATCGCCGCACAAGTGGTGCTCCCCGCGTATGCGGGGATGATCCGGACGCCGAGTCCGGCTACAACGACTCGAAGACGTGCTCCCCGCGTATGCGGGGATGATCCGTACGACTTGATCGTCTTGAACGACTTCGCCGTCGTGCTCCCCGCGTATGCGGGGATGATCCTGCGCAACTTCAAGAACGGATTCCTCACACGTTGTGCTCCCCGCGTATGCGGGGATGATCCCGCCCGTCAGGCCATCGGCCTCCGTCGTGAACAGTGCTCCCCGCGTATGCGGGGATGATCCCTCCGCACCCCCGTCGTCGAAGAGCGTCGTCTTGTGCTCCCCGCGTATGCGGGGATGATCCCGTGCCGTCGTCCATCGTGTCCCGGGCCTGGAAGTGCTCCCCGCGTATGCGGGGATGATCCCGAAGTTGGACTCCCGCATCTCACGCGGCACCAGTGCTCCCCGCGTATGCGGGGATGATCCCATAGCAACGTCGAAGCGTATCTCCAGGTAGAGGTGCTCCCCGCGTATGCGGGGATGATCCGAGCTCATGCACTCCCTAGGCGAACTCGTCGTCGTGCTCCCCGCGTATGCGGGGATGATCCGGCCGTCGCCATCAAAGCAATCGGCACAGTGGAGTGCTCCCCGCGTATGCGGGGATGATCCGCCTACCGGAAGCAGCTCAACCAGACCCTATACGTGCTCCCCGCGTATGCGGGGATGATCCGCTTCATGGTTGGTATTTCCTCGGGATTTCCCCGTGCTCCCCGCGTATGCGGGGATGATCCATCGATCTACGCGCAGCAGAGGATACCACGAAAGTGCTCCCCGCGTATGCGGGGATGATCCGAAAGAGCGCATGGTCGCCGACGAAGCCAACAGGTGCTCCCCGCGTATGCGGGGATGATCCATGCGTCATGAGGTCGAGCCGGTAGGCGGCCATGTGCTCCCCGCGTATGCGGGGATGATCCCTCCACCGCCACGGCGACGCGGACCTCGCCTGCGTGCTCCCCGCGTATGCGGGGATGATCCGCATCCGAAGGAATTCAGTCATTTGAAGTCTGAGTGCTCCCCGCGTATGCGGGGATGATCCCGTTAAGTACGTCATCATCGCCGACTGCGGCAAGTGCTCCCCGCGTATGCGGGGATGATCCCGGCCTGGTCGTCTTCTCTCTCGACCCGCATTTGTGCTCCCCGCGTATGCGGGGATGATCCGGCCATCGTTTGCCCGTCCAGCGAGTTGGCCTCGTGCTCCCCGCGTATGCGGGGATGATCCCGCAGCCTCGATCACTAACCCATACTTCATCAAGTGCTCCCCGCGTATGCGGGGATGATCCGATCGCCGACGCCGAAGGCCGCGCAAAAGCGGAGTGCTCCCCGCGTATGCGGGGATGATCCGCAGACCCCGGACCAGTCGATAATGTCGACCACGTGCTCCCCGCGTATGCGGGGATGATCCCACCGCCAAAAGCATCTCGGCGCAACAGCTCGCGTGCTCCCCGCGTATGCGGGGATGATCCCGCGGCCAAGGCGGGGTAGATGCTATTGACGTAGTGCTCCCCGCGTATGCGGGGATGATCCGCTGCCGTCGGCGATGGCGCGGTTCATCTGCACGTGCTCCCCGCGTATGCGGGGATGATCCCACGCGAAATCCGCTCATTCTCGCCGTCGAGCCGTGCTCCCCGCGTATGCGGGGATGATCCGACCCCGTCACAGCCATCACCGCCATCAAGGCAGTGCTCCCCGCGTATGCGGGGATGATCCGGGATGGTCCGGCAACTTGAACATTAGCGCCACGTGCTCCCCGCGTATGCGGGGATGATCCCGGCGCCAACATCGGCTACAAGGCACGCATCCCGTGCTCCCCGCGTATGCGGGGATGATCCGCGAGTCGCCGGTTTGCGTCGGATAGGAAACCAGTGCTCCCCGCGTATGCGGGGATGATCCGAGGGCGAGCGCATCCGCAGGCGGATGGAGGCGGTGCTCCCCGCGTATGCGGGGATGATCCGCTCACAGGTAGGATAGCTTGACACGAATAGACGTGCTCCCCGCGTATGCGGGGATGATCCGTGATGTGGGACACATTCCCCGGGGCGAGACATGGTGCTCCCCGCGTATGCGGGGATGATCCGGATCGAAAATGAGCTACACGAAGAACGCCAGGGTGCTCCCCGCGTATGCGGGGATGATCCCGGAAACCGCGCCCGTTCGAAGACCGCGAGGGGGTGCTCCCCGCGTATGCGGGGATGATCCGCTTCCAGTACGTAAAATGCGTCATAAGGTCGAGTGCTCCCCGCGTATGCGGGGATGATCCTTGATGGGTGGCGGCGAATCGCGCGATCGCGAAGTGCTCCCCGCGTATGCGGGGATGATCCCCTGCCCTATCGCCCTTTTCCTGGTCTGCCCCCGTGCTCCCCGCGTATGCGGGGATGATCCGGTGAGCGCATCCGCAAGCAAATGGAGGCGAAAGTGCTCCCCGCGTATGCGGGGATGATCCGTGCGAGGGAGCTCACATGTAGGATAGCTTGACAGTGCTCCCCGCGTATGCGGGGATGATCCCGACAAGCCGACCTGGCGCGGCGACTACAACGGGTGCTCCCCGCGTATGCGGGGATGATCCGGATAGCACTGCGCCGCTTCCTCGACAAGGGCGGTGCTCCCCGCGTATGCGGGGATGATCCGCTTTGAGTAATTTCTTTGCCAGTCGGCGTAGTGTGCTCCCCGCGTATGCGGGGATGATCCCCTTCAGTCCGAGGTCGTCGTAGGCGCTCTTGAGTGCTCCCCGCGTATGCGGGGATGATCCCGGAGCGTCATGGACTGACCGGCGTAGTTGGTGGTGCTCCCCGCGTATGCGGGGATGATCCCAGTCCGCCGACTCCACCGGAAAATTCGCTCGCGTGCTCCCCGCGTATGCGGGGATGATCCCGCGCTGAAGACTCCGCCGGGGGACAGCATCCTGTGCTCCCCGCGTATGCGGGGATGATCCGAACCGGATGGACGTCTACCCGGTCTCCGTGGAGTGCTCCCCGCGTATGCGGGGATGATCCCCGCGGCGTCAAGCAATACGCCTCCAAAAAAGCGTGCTCCCCGCGTATGCGGGGATGATCCCTTCGTTTTCGCAACTTGGCTGGCAAAGGCGGCGTGCTCCCCGCGTATGCGGGGATGATCCCGACTGGCGCCGCAGGGATCCCGAGAAATACGGGTGCTCCCCGCGTATGCGGGGATGATCCGACATTCTTCGGCCTCCCCCCGTTTCGACCCGTGGTGCTCCCCGCGTATGCGGGGATGATCCTGCCCATGGCGCGACACATGAGCGTCGGCCATTTGTGCTCCCCGCGTATGCGGGGATGATCCCGTCGTCGTCTTGCGGGTGGAGGTTGGAGAGCTGTGCTCCCCGCGTATGCGGGGATGATCCGTCTTCAGCTCTTTCACCGACATGCCGCGGATGGTGCTCCCCGCGTATGCGGGGATGATCCCTGACGTCGACCGGCACTCGGTGCGTGCCGAAAGTGCTCCCCGCGTATGCGGGGATGATCCCTCTGACGGCATCTCGTTTTTGATGCGATTGAGGTGCTCCCCGCGTATGCGGGGATGATCCCTCTATTTCGACAAGCCACAGACCAGAAATTGTGTGCTCCCCGCGTATGCGGGGATGATCCGGCGTGCTTTTCGCCTTTGTGGCGCCGGAGGTAGGTGCTCCCCGCGTATGCGGGGATGATCCTTGCTTTATCCAGACCTTCAAGGGGGTGTGACAGTGCTCCCCGCGTATGCGGGGATGATCCCTACCTCCAATACGGCAACGAGCCGATCCCCGTGTGCTCCCCGCGTATGCGGGGATGATCCCTATCCATGGCCAATACCGGCCTCGGCGTCGTGGTGCTCCCCGCGTATGCGGGGATGATCCCTGAACGACACGCTGTTGGAGTGTCGTACCGAGGGTGCTCCCCGCGTATGCGGGGATGATCCGTCAGGGACGAATCGCCCATCCACGACGCCGTCGTGCTCCCCGCGTATGCGGGGATGATCCTCCCTCCCACGCGAATTTCACGACCGCTATGGCGTGCTCCCCGCGTATGCGGGGATGATCCTCTGCGCAGCCGGGGACCGGTGCGTCTACTACGGTGCTCCCCGCGTATGCGGGGATGATCCCGTGAAATTCCCACGGGGGTTGTGCCGCTCGGCGTGCTCCCCGCGTATGCGGGGATGATCCGGCACGTACAGCACGTTCTACGTCAACGGGAACGTGCTCCCCGCGTATGCGGGGATGATCCGAGTCGACGACATAACGCCTCCTCCTCAGCCAGCGTGCTCCCCGCGTATGCGGGGATGATCCTTTCGCCCTATCGAACGTATCGCGCCGGGACCAGTGCTCCCCGCGTATGCGGGGATGATCCGATCAACAGAAAATACGGCCTCGACGTCTCCGTGTGCTCCCCGCGTATGCGGGGATGATCCTACGGCAACGGCATCGAGGAATACCAGACGGGCGTGCTCCCCGCGTATGCGGGGATGATCCGGACCCCGTCACGGCCATCACCGCCATCAAGGCGTGCTCCCCGCGTATGCGGGGATGATCCCGCGAATTTCGACCGACTGCTCTACTACGATACGTGCTCCCCGCGTATGCGGGGATGATCCCTTCGTCGAGCTGTTTGGCGGTGGCGCCGATATGTGCTCCCCGCGTATGCGGGGATGATCCCGCATGGCGTGGGATGCTAAGGCGAAGGCCGTCGTGCTCCCCGCGTATGCGGGGATGATCCGCGCGCCCTCCGGATTGCGAACCAGATCGGCGGGTGCTCCCCGCGTATGCGGGGATGATCCTAGGCTTCGGTCACCGCCTTGGCGGCCTCGGCGGTGCTCCCCGCGTATGCGGGGATGATCCCGTGCCCTGCCCGGCGATGAGGCCCTGGCTGCGGTAGTCCCGAATACGGGGCAGTGGGTGCTCCCCGCGTATGCGGGGATGATCCCCCGGCCGCTGTCGCAGTTCCTGCTCCTGTCCAGTGCTCCCCGCGTATGCGGGGATGATCCGGCGTGACCGGCAGCGGCTGCGGCAGCTGGTCAGTGCTCCCCGCGTATGCGGGGATGATCCGTTTTCCGGTCGGTCGGGTCGAATCGACCGAAGGTGCTCCCCGCGTATGCGGGGATGATCCCTTTACGGACGGTGAGCTTTTGACGGCGAAAAAGTGCTCCCCGCGTATGCGGGGATGATCCTTCGCGACGCGGACGCTCATGGTGGAGCAGGGAGTGCTCCCCGCGTATGCGGGGATGATCCCCGCACATCGTCGGGCATGAGGGACGATAGGGCGTGCTCCCCGCGTATGCGGGGATGATCCGGTATATCAAATGAAACTCGCAATGCCGTTCATGTGCTCCCCGCGTATGCGGGGATGATCCCCTGGCGGCGCGCAGGGCCATCTGGAATGACGCGTGCTCCCCGCGTATGCGGGGATGATCCTTTGAATATTTCGGCCACATGGTCTACACTGTAGTGCTCCCCGCGTATGCGGGGATGATCCTAGATGCTACAGTCCAGGTAACTACCGTCGAGGAGTGCTCCCCGCGTATGCGGGGATGATCCCATTTCGACGTGGTCGACGCCGCGGCGCCCGGAGTGCTCCCCGCGTATGCGGGGATGATCCGCGGCGGCGCTGGCGGGCCGCCCTTTCGTTCAGGTGCTCCCCGCGTATGCGGGGATGATCCGGTCGTCACCATCCCGAACCAAGTGCACCCCCAGTGCTCCCCGCGTATGCGGGGATGATCCGGCGAAGACCGAGCTCAACGCGGCGGCGAAGGCGTGCTCCCCGCGTATGCGGGGATGATCCGAGCGCCTTGGAGACCGTGCCCGATGCGGCCTTGTGCTCCCCGCGTATGCGGGGATGATCCCAAGCTCTGTCGTCCATCCTCGCCGACGACGTCGTGCTCCCCGCGTATGCGGGGATGATCCTCGAGCAGCCCCTCCGCTTCCAGCTCATCGATCAGTGCTCCCCGCGTATGCGGGGATGATCCAAACTGACGGCCACCGTCGAACAGTTGCGTGGAGTGCTCCCCGCGTATGCGGGGATGATCCGGATCCGTCGGCAATGGCCCGATTCATCTGCACGTGCTCCCCGCGTATGCGGGGATGATCCCGCCAGTCACGGCCGGCTCGGCCTCGATCGCCTGTGCTCCCCGCGTATGCGGGGATGATCCTCGGATGTCGCCGGTGCTGTTGAGGTGGATCTGGTGCTCCCCGCGTATGCGAGGATGATCCTGAGGGGATTTCGGGTGTTAGCCAAGTTGATGTGTGCTCCCCGCGTATGCGGGGATGATCCCGCCGAGAACACCCCGCCCGGGTTGAGCGCCCGGGTGCTCCCCGCGTATGCGGGGATGATCCCGTCCAGGGCAGGAGCGCCATCGGCATCTGGCAGGTGCTCCCCGCGTATGCGGGGATGATCCTCGCCCCGGCCCCCTTTTCATCCGTGAGGGGGGTGCTCCCCGCGTATGCGGGGATGATCCGGCCTCGTGGACGGGATGGCGTCCCGGTACGGCGTGCTCCCCGCGTATGCGGGGATGATCCGAGGTTTCGGTCGGAGATGTCGAAGATCGGCGCGTGCTCCCCGCGTATGCGGGGATGATCCCTCGCCATGTCCGGGCTCGCCACGGCCGTCGGCGTGCTCCCCGCGTATGCGGGGATGATCCGGACCGCTCACCAAGCCGGATGCCGGCGCACTGGTGCTCCCCGCGTATGCGGGGATGATCCGGGCCTGTTTGGCGACGAGCCGCATCGCCGGGTGTGCTCCCCGCGTATGCGGGGATGATCCCCGCCGCCCGCGGATTTCAGGTCCGTGAGCGGCGTGCTCCCCGCGTATGCGGGGATGATCCCCGCTCTTTATGGGGATCGCCTCGTCTGGCGACGTGCTCCCCGCGTATGCGGGGATGATCCATGGGGCTGCCGGGGTAGGCGTGCTCGCGGCCCGTGCTCCCCGCGTATGCGGGGATGATCCCGCTGGAAGGACGCCGCCAACAAGACCATGACCGTGCTCCCCGCGTATGCGGGGATGATCCCGCGATGGAGACGTGCAGAGGCCGCCCGGCCGGGTGCTCCCCGCGTATGCGGGGATGATCCGGTCAGATCCGGCCGCGGCGGGCGGCTACGTGCGTGCTCCCCGCGTATGCGGGGATGATCCGGCAGCGCCCCGCTAATCCGCCGCCGCGAGAAAGTGCTCCCCGCGTATGCGGGGATGATCCGGTATGAATAGATTCGGATAGGGATCTAGTTCCGTGCTCCCCGCGTATGCGGGGATGATCCGGCCTGCCGGGTGAAGTTGTAGGCGCTGACCCCCGTGCTCCCCGCGTATGCGGGGATGATCCGGCAGCGCCCCGCTAATCCGCCGCCG
>ERZ773099.733-NODE-733-length-26092-cov-5.185889_pt1 | contig 26092 bp, 19 predicted proteins | sample MGYA00511120_ERZ773099 | MGnify/ENA primary metagenome ERZ773099 (study PRJEB29015, sample SAMEA2738012) | human oral metagenome | biome: human oral; feature: human-associated habitat; material: dental | place: China | collected 2104 ... | reverse complement strand
CTGCAATCCTTAAAAAACGCGGGGCGGGCGTAAGCGCACGGCAAACCTCGACGACGATCAACGGGGATAAAAGTTGCCGGATGGGGACCCATCCGGCAGCTTTCGCTTCTTTTCGCCCACCAGCGACCTGCCACACAGCGTCATTGTCTTTGAACCTCGCAGGCAATGGCTTATCGTCTAAAAACTTAGGTCAACACTGTTTTTTCAAACAGTCCCTGACTGGTGCTATTCTTTATAACCGTAGATTGGGAACGCCCCCTCATCGGTGCGCCCTGCACACGGCCTCCATGGCCTTGAAGGTCATGTAGCAGTCCAGCTTGGCCGCCACCTCAAAGGGCGCGTGCATGGAGAGCAGCGGGACGCCCGCGTCCAGCGTGTCGATGTTGCGGTTGGCCATGAAGAGTGCCACGGTGCCGCCGCCTCCCGCGTCCACCTTGCCCATCTCCGACATCTGCCAGGTCACGCCGGCGTCGTCGAACCACCGCCGAACGGCGGCCACCGTTTCGGCCGAGGCGTCGGAGGCGCCGCTCTTGCCCCGCGCCCCCGTGTACTTGTTCAGGGCGATGCCGCGGTTGAAGCGGGCGGCGTTGCGCTTGTCGAACACGTCCGGGAAGTTGGGGTCGAAGGCCGCCGTCACGTCCGCAGAGAGGCAGAAGGAGCGTTCCAAACACGCCCGCAGCGGAACGTTCTGCGCCTGGCAGAGGTCCTCCATAAAGGTGTCGAAGGCGGCGGTGCGCATTCCGCTGACGCCAACGGAGCCGATCTCCTCCTTGTCCGCCAGCACGCAGACGGCGGTCCTCTCCGGAGCCTCGTCCAGGTCCAGGACGGCGCGCAGGGCGGCGAAGGCGCAGACCCGGTCGTCGTGGCCATAAGCCCCGATCATGCTGGCGTCCACCCCCACGTCCACGGCGTCAAAGGCGGGGACGGCCTCCAGCTCCGCCGAGATGAAGTCCTCCTCCGTGAAGCCGTACTTCTCGTAGAGCAGCTTCATCACGTTCAGCTTGACGCGGTCCTTCGCCGCCCCTGCGCCTTCCTCCTCCTCGCCTCCGTTTTCGGAGAGCGGCTCGCTGCCGATCAGGAGGTTCAGTTGCTCGCCCTTGATGCCCTCGGACAGGGGCTTCTTGTTCTGCTCGGCGCCAAGGTGCGGCAAGAGGTCGCTGATGACGAGGCGGGGTTCTCCGCGCTCCCCTCCCAGGGTCACGGAGAGCGTGCGCCCATCCTTCATGGCCACGACGCCGTGCAGCTCGAGGGGGATCGTCACCCACTGGTACTTCCGGATGCCGCCGTAATAGTGGGTCTTGAGGTAGGCCAGCTCGCTGTCCTCGTAGAGCGGGTTGGGCTTCAGGTCCAGCCGCGGGCTGTCGATGTGGGCCGCGGTCATCTGAACCCCCTCCTCAAGTCCAAGGCGGCCGACGACCGCCAGGATCAGCATCTTGCCGCGGTTGTTGAAGAACACCCGGTCCCCGGCCTCAAGCGCCATGCCCCGGACGTAGGGGCGAAAACCCGCCGCCTCGGCCAGCCGCACGCTCTCCTGCACGCACTCGCGCTCCGTCTTCCCCGCGTCGAGAAAGGCCTTGTACGCCGTGCAGTAGGCGTTCATCCGTTCCCGCTCCTCTGCGCTCAGGCGCTCGTAGCCATTCTTTGGTTCGACGCAGACCTTCTTCTTCCATTCTTTGGCGTTCATGAAAAAACCTCCTTGAAAATCGGGGCTTCAAAAAAGATCCGGCGGAAGGCCGACGACGCCTCCCGCCGGCGACTACCGGCAAAACAGGTGGCACTGCACGAAGCGGCCCGGCTCCACCTCCCGCTCCGGCGGCAGCTCGGCGCTGCAGACGGGCATGGCGCAGTCGCAGCGCGTGTGGAAACAGCAGCCGGACGGCAGGTCCATCGCGCTGGGGATCTCCCCGCGAATGCCCGCGAAACGGTTCATGTTGTGTCCGGAGAGCGTGGGGATCGACGAGAACAGCGCCTTCGTGTAGGGGTGCATGGGGTTGGAGAAGATCTGGTCCCTGCTCCCCTTCTCCACGATGCGCCCCAGGTACATCACCCCCACCTCGTCCGAGATGTGCTTCACCACGGACAGGTTGTGAGCGATGAAGAGGTAGGAGAGGCGAAACTCCTCCTTCAGCTCCATGAGCAGGTTGAGGATCTGCGCCTGGATCGACACGTCGAGGGCCGACACGGGCTCGTCCGCAACGATGAACTCCGGGTTCACCGCCAGCGCCCGCGCGATGCCGATCCTCTGGCGCTGACCGCCGGAGAACTGATGCGGGTAGCGCGAGGCCTGCTCCGGCCGGATGCCGACGCGCTCCAGCAGGGCAAGCACCCGCTCCCGCGCCTCGCGGCGCCCCGCGACGACGCCGTGGAACAGCATGGGCTCCGACAGGATGTCGAAGACGCTCTGGCGGGGGTCGAGTGACGCATAGGGGTCCTGAAAGATCATCTGGAGCTTCCGACGCAGCGGCAGCATCCGACGCTCCGGCACGTGGGTGATGTCCTGCCCGCGGTAGGTCACCGTGCCCCCCTTGGGCTCCAGCAGGCGGATGATGCTCCGCGCCGCCGTGGACTTCCCGCAGCCGGACTCCCCCACCAGGCTGAACACCCGCCCCTCCGGCACGTCAAAGCTGATGCCGTTCACGGCGTACACGATGCGCTTGCGCCGCACCACACGGCCACGCTCAAAGCGAATCTGGCTCAGGAGCGAACGGTCCAAATCAAAGCGCTGTTCCAGGCCCCGGACGGAAAGGATGGGGGTCATGATCTCACCTCGCGATGGATTGGAAAGTGACAGGCGACGCAGTGGCCGGGCTCGAGCTCCCGCAGCTCTGGCACGGAGGTTCGGCACAGGTCCTGCGCCCGCTCGCAGCGCGGGCTGAAGCGGCAGCCCTGGGGCAGGTCGAACATGTTGGGAACGATGCCGGGGATGGTCTTGAAGCGCCCCTGTTCTCGGTTCAGGTCCGGGATGGAGTTGATGAGGCCCAGGGTGTAGGGGTGGAGGCTCCCGTCGATCACGGCACGGGCCGACCCGCTCTCCACGATCCTGCCGCAGTACATCACGTTGATACGGTCCGCGATCTCCGACACCACGGCCAGGTCGTGGGTGATGAGCATGAGGGAGCATCCCTCGGCATGAATCAGGTCCGTCATGAGGCGCAGGATCTGGGCCTGCACCGTCACGTCCAGCGCCGTCGTGGGCTCGTCCGCGATGATGAGGCGCGGGCGCGCCGCAAGGGCGATGGCGATGACGACCCGCTGACGCATACCGCCCGAAAACTGATGGGGGTAGCTCCCCAGCCGCCCCTCCGGGTTCGAGATGCCGACAGAGCGAAGGAGCTCCACGCTGGCCCTGCGCCGGTCGGCCCGGCCCATGGAGGTGTGCAGCCGCAGGACCTCGTCGATCTGCTGGCCGATGGTGTACACGGGGTTGAGCGACGTCATGGCGTCCTGAAACACCATGGAGATGTCCTTGCCGCGCACGCGGTTCATCTCCCGCTCGGAGAGCTTCATCAGGTCGCGCCCCGCAAAGAGGATCTCTCCCGACTCGATCCTCCCCGGCTCGTCGATCAGGCGAATCACCGAAAAGCCCGTCACCGACTTGCCGCCTCCCGACTCCCCCACCACGGCCAGGACCTCCCCGGCGCGGATGTCGAAGGACACGTCGTCCACGGCCTTGACGACGCCTCTAAAGGTATGGAACCACGTTCGCAGGCCCTTCACCTGCAGAAGCAAACGGTCATCCATGGCGCGCACCTCACTTCAGCTGGGGGTTCATCTCGTCGCGCAGGAAATCGCCGAGAAGGTTGATGCCGAACACGATGATCATGATGTAGAGCCCCGGCAGGATGGACACCCACCACAGGCCGCTGTAGAGCACGGTGAAGCCGTTGTTGCAGAGCATCCCCAGGGAGGGGCGCGAGATCGGCACCCCCAGGCCCAGGAAGCTCAGCGTCGCCTCCGTCAGGATGAAGCCCCCCACCTGCATCGTGGAGAGGACGACGATGGAGGCGAAGACGTTGGGCAGCACGTGCCGGAACAGGATGCGCCAGTTCGGCAGGCCGATGACGTGGGCCGCCTCGATGTACTCGTTGCGCTTGACCGAGAGCGTCTCCCCCCGCACGGTGCGGGCGTAGCGCACCCAGCCCACCAGCATGAGGGACAGGAGGATGTTCGCCACGCTCCGCCCCAGGATCGACATGAGAAAGAGCGCGATGAGCATGGAGGGGAACGACAGCTGAACGTCCGCGATGCGCATGATGAGGGCGTCCACCTTTCCTCCAAAGTAGCCGGAGACCAGCCCCAGCACGATGCCGATGGCGCTGGCCATCAGGGTGCCCAGGAGGCCGATGACCAGGGACACCTGACTGCCGTAGACGATGGCGCTCACCATGTCGCGCCCCTGCTGGTCCGTCCCCAGCAGGAACTTCGGGTCCCCGCCCTCCATCCAGAACGGCGGCTTGTAGGCGTCGGCCAGTTGGAGCTCCGCCATGTTGTAGGGGTCCTGAACCGTAAAGTAGGGGCCGATCAGGGCCACCAGCAGCACGAAGAACACGATCAGTGCGCCGGCGACGGCCGTCGGCGAACGGCGAAAGTTGTGAAAGAACTCCGACTGAAAAAAGGCGCGGAGCCGGCCTTTCCTTGTCTCTGACATGCCCGTCCTCCTATCGCAGGTCGATGCGCGGGTCGATGACCACATAGAGCAGGTCCACGACGAAGTTGATGGCCACGAACATCACGGCGACGAAGAGGATGTACGCCGCGATGATGGGGCGGTCCGCGCTGGACACCGCGTCGATCAAGAGCTTTCCGATGCCCGGCCAGGCGTAGATGGTCTCCGTGATCGTCGTGAAGGCGATCAGGTTGCCCAACTGCAGGCCGAACACGGTGACCACGGGGATCAGCGTGTTCTTCAGGGCGTGTCCGAAGAGCACCTTTCCGGTGGAAACCCCCTTGGCCCTCGCGAACTTGACGTAGTCCCGGCGCATGTTCTCCTGCATCCCGGCCCGCGTCAGGCGGATGATCGTCGCCACGTTGCCGAGGGCCAGCGTGATGGACGGCAGGACGACGTGGGCCCAGCCATCCGCGGTGGCAAGGCTCGTGGGCACGCCCAGAATCGTCCCCACCGTGCCGCGTCCGGACACGGGCAGCACGCCGAGGTAAAGCCCGAAGAAGTAGATCATCACCATGCCGATCCAGAAGGAGGGCATGGATATCCCCGCGATGGAAGCGGCCATGACACACCGGCTGAACCGGCTCTTGGGGTAGGCCCCCGCCCACACGCCAAGGGGAACGCCCATGACGATGGAGAGGATCATGGCCACCGCCACGATGTCGAGCGTGGCCGGAAGCCGTTCGGCGATCAGCGTGAGCGCCGGCAGGCGGTACATGTAGGACTGGCCGAAACGGCCGTGAAGCGCGTTGTTGAGGAATATCCCGTACTGCACGTAGAGGGGCTTGTCCAACCCCAGTTGGGCCGACACCGCAGCGATTTCCTCCGGCGTGGCGTTCTCGCGCACCATGAGGTACACCGGGTTGCCCAGCACGCTCGTCAGGACGAAGACGATGAGCGACACGGCGAACATCACCAGGACCAGCTGCACCAGCCTCCTGGCAAAAAACTGAAGCACAACGTCACCTCCAAAAATTTATGCGGGGAGCGCCGGAAAGTGCCTGAGGCGTCATAAACGGGCACGGTCCAGGGAGAGGACCGTGCCCATTGCCCATACCGGCGTTTTCACGAAAGGGGCCCATGGCCCCAGGGAAGAAGGCCTGAATCCGTCAGTCCTTAAAGGACACGTCCCAGGCGTAGACGAACTTGTTGTACCTGGGCGCGTAGTTGATGCGGCTGCCGACGGCGTAGAGGTCCATCTGGAAGTGCAGGGGGATGTAGGCCGTATCGTCCGCGGCCAGCTTCCACGCCTGCTTCACCAGGTCGGAGCGCTTTTCCGCGTCCGCCGTCTGCATGGCCTCCTCGATGAGCTTATCGACCTCCGGGTTCTGGTAGTAGCCGCGGTTCACCCCGCCCCAGCCCTGCTTCACGTACTCGCCGGGCTTCATGGAGTAGATGCAGTCCAGCGCGATCAGGGCGCCCTCGCCGCCCGAGTCCGCCCAGCCGGTCTGGCAGAGGTGCGTGTTGTCGCCGCTCTTGTTGGTGGCGCCGATGTAGGAGAAGAAGACGTTGCGGGACATCAGGTTCAGGTTGACCTTGATCCCCACCTTCTCGAGGTAGCCGGCTATGGCTCCGGCGATCGCCGCGTCGTTGATGTAGCGGTCGTTCGACGCATCGAGCGTCACCGTGAAGCGCATGCCGTCGGCCTGGCGGGGGTATCCCGCCTCGTCCAGCAGCTTCTCCGCCAGGGCGGGGTCGTAGGCCAGCCGCTTGACGTCCGCGTTGTAGCCGTTGTAGCCCTCGGGGCAGTAGGTGGCGGCGGGCACGGCGTAGCCGTTCATGACCTTGGCGATGATCTCGTCCTCGTTGATGGCGCGGTACATGGCCTCGCGCACCCGCTTGTCCACCATGGGGTTCTTCCCCGTCGGGGAGACGAGGGGGAACTTGGAGTCCCTGCTGGGCGACTCGACGCAGGACGGGTTCAGGTAGATGATGCGAAGGCTCGGCGCCTTCAGGATGGTGATGTCCTTCTGCTTCTCCAGCATGGACACGTCGCGCACCGGCACGTCCACGATCATGTCCACGGCGTTGGTCATCATGTTGGCCGTCCGCGTCCCCGCGTTCGTGATGGGCTTGTAGGTCACGTTCTCCGCCTGCGGCTTCTCGCCCCAGTAGCCCTCGTTGCGCTTAAAGACGATGCGGTCGCCCCGCACGTACTCCGCCAGCTCGTACTTGCCCGTCCCCATGGGGTTGTTGGCGTTGTAGTCCTCGTCGTGGGCCTCGCAGGTCTCCTTGTCCAGGATGTACACGTCCTTCAGGTGGCAGAGCAGGAGCGCGTTCGGCGCCTTGCAGGTCACCTTGACGGTGTGGTCGTCCACCTTCTCGTACTTCTCGACCGTGGCGAACGCATAGACGAAGGCGGACTTGCCCGCCAACTGCCCCATGTCGAAGGAGTAGATGACGTCGTCCGCGTTGAAGTCGTTTCCGTTCGTGAACTTGACGCCCTTCCTGAGGTGGAAGGTCCAGACGGAGGCGTCCTCGTTCACGTCCCAACTCTCGGCCAGCAGGGGCATGAACTTCAGGTCCCGGTCCAGGTCGATGAGCGGCTCAAAGACGTGCTGCATGATGGCGTTGTTGATCGTCTCGTTCAGCGTAAAGGGGTAAAAGGAGTGGGCGTCCGCCGTCAGCCCGATGGTGACGTCGCGCGGGCCCGCCGCCCAGGCGCCGGAGGCCGAGAACACCAGCCCTGCCAACAACAAACACAGGATACTTCGCTTCATAAATCGCTTCCTCCTCATGGGGTAGATTGCAGGAACGTCCTGCTGCTGTGATAGAGTATACCTCAAAAGCTCCATCTGCGGGGGAAAATCAAGGACGCCGGACCGGGCCGTCCTCCCCCCACCGGGCTCAGGACGCCATGGGCGCCGTCAAATAGGCGGTCAGAAGCCGAAGGGCGGCGTCGATGGAGTCCGCGTGGGTGCGCTCATAGCTGTGGGTCGCCTCCGCCGCCGGACCGAAGCACAGGGCGCGGACGTCCTTCCCCGCCTTCAGGCAGGCCGAGGCGTCGGAGCCGTAGTTCTGGTAGGCGTCGATGCGGTACGGGATGTCGTTCGCCTCCGCCAGGGCCTTCAACTGACGCACCATGCGGCGGTCGTAGGGCAGGGCGCCGTCGCGGGAGAGGATCGTGACCGCGTGCTCGCTGGACGCCGTCCCCGCCGCCACGACGCCGATGTCAAGCGCTGCCACCTCCTCCGCGCGCGGCGGGATGGCGGGCGTGCCGTGGCCGATCTCCTCGTAGTTGCTGAGGTAGACGTGCGTCGTGTGAGGCAGCTCCACGCCCCGACGACGAAGGTCCCGGACGGCCGTCAGCAGGATGGCCACGCTGAGCTTGTCGTCCAGGAAGCGGGACTTGATGAACCCCGTCTCCGTCACCACGCTCCGCGGCTCAAAGGAAACGATGTCCCCCGCGTGGATACCCAGGGCCTCCGTGGACGCCTTCGAGCTCGTCATCACGTCCAGGCGGACCTCGACGTTCTCCTCCGTGCGAGGCTCGTCGCGCTTGTTGATGGGCGTCGCGTGCCGCGCCGCCCGATCCGGCAGGAGCGTCCCGTCGTAGGCCGCCCCATCCAGGGTGTGTACGGTGCAGTTCTCGCCCTCAAAGCTGCGCCAGTCGTAGCCCCCGATGGGGTAGAGGCGCAGGCGGCCGTTGTCCTTGATCTCGTGCACCACCGCGCCCAGCGTGTCCAGGTGGGCCGCCACCACGCGCTGGCGCTCGTCGTCCCGCCCGCTCAGGACCGCCAGCACGGCGTCCTTCGCCGTCCGGGTCGTGGTAAGCCCCGCGTCCCTCAGCTCGCGTTCCGCCACGTCCATGACCGCAGCGCAGTCCCCGGACACGGAGGGGATGCTCAGCAGCTTCAAGGTCAGGTCCACCACGTCCTCAACCAGCACATTCTTCTCGTAGCGCAAGGTTCAAACCTCCATCCGCTCGTCCGTCACTCGACCCTGGCAAGCCTCACGGCCGTGCCGCTGCAGGCGGCCATCAACATGCCGCCGTTGGGCCCCAGCACCTCGTAATCGACCCGGACCGCGAGGACCGCATCAGCCCCCAGCGCACGGGCCCGCTGCTGCATCTCCTCGAGACTCCTCTCCCGCGCATCCTGCAACTCCTCCTCGTAGCCCGCGGAGCGGCCCCCGATGACGTTCCGGATGGCCGCTCCGAAGTCCTTGATGAAGTTGACGCCCAGGATCACCTCGCCCGACACGATGCCGAGGTAGCCAACGACCCGCCACCCCTCCAGGTCGTTCGTCGTGGTCACGATCATGCCGATCCCTCCTAAAAAAATTTGACACGACGGCATTGTAGCACGCGAAGCGCCGAAAGGACACGTAAAACAAAGAAAGGGCCGCCGACGTGTCGGCGGCCCTGCGAAAGGTTCGGTGTATCGCGCTTTCCTTCTTGCGCCCTCCGGGCGCAGGGATGCCTATCAGCGCTCCTTCTTCGGCCTGGCGACCAGGCTCTTCGTCCGCACCAGCCCCACCTGTCTCGATATCTCGTAAGGCTCGGAGAAGTCCACCAGCCTCTTGCGCTCCTCCGTGACGGCAATGCCCGAACAGATCATGTCAACCCGGCCCTCCTCCAGCGCTGAAAAGAGCGCGTCGAGAGGGCAGGCGACGACGCTGAGCTCCATGCCCAGCTTCCTGGCGACGGCGGCGCAGACCTCGACGTCGATGCCCGTGAAGCCGCCCTCCTTCGTCATGTCGTAGGGCGAAAAATCCGGCCCCATCCCCACCGTCAGCTTTCCGCCGGCGGCGGCCCCGTTGAGGTCGATGTCCTCCGGCCTCGTGGAGTCCGGGTCCTCCCGGTACTTCTGCACGATGGCCTCAAGCGTCCCTTCGGCCTTGAGCTCCGCCAGGGCCCTGTTCACCTTCTCCAGCAGGGCCTGGTTCCCCTTCCGGAAGCCGATGGCGTACCGTTCGGCGGACAGGAGCCCCGGCAGGATCGACAGGTCCCCCGACGAGGCCTTGACGAAGTGCATGGCGGTCGCCTCGTCCATGACGGCCGCCTGGACCTTGCCCAGCTTCAGCGCCTCGGCGACCTCCTCCCCCCTGTCGCAGACCGTCAGCCGATCCTTCGCCCGGTCGCCAAGGAGCGCTCTCGCGAGCCCCTCCGCACTCGTCCCGCGCTGAACGCCAAGCTTCGCCAGCCTCAGGTCCGCCGGCGTCGCGAACGTCAGCTCCTTCTCGACCGGACAGGCTCCGACCGCCGACGCCGGGACCGCACGGGCAAGAGCCGCCAGCGCAGCACCCCCCAGAAAAACCGCAAACAAAAACCTTCTTATTGAAAAGACCTCCATTCATAATGATGTATCCATATTATAACAACAAAGCATCGACGGGCGACGCGCACTCCTGATCCAAAGTATCTCATGACAAAGTTGAGATAAAATAAAGACAGTAGCCTGTGACCCGAAGTTGAACCCAACGTATACCGGCAGGACAGAAAAAACGCTCACAGGACGCGCCGTCACACCTTGTACGACGACCGATGGGGACGAAATCAGGCATTGCCCCACGCTCAGGCGACTTTAACAACAGGGGGGAGTTTTCTATGGTTAAACTTTACGATGAGGGCGTTTACCTCGTCCACGGGGCGGAGGTCGTCCGGGAGTCGGAGGCGGCTAAGGTCCGCCAGTTGACCGGAAAGGACGTGGACAGGGCGACGGCCTTGCGGGGGACCATCGCCTGGGGCATACTCGAGGCTCACAACACGTCGGCTTCTATGGAACGTCTGAAGATCCAGTTCGACGCCATGACCTCCCACGACATCACCTTCGTGGGCATCATCCAGACGGCACGGGCCTCAGGGATGGAGCGCTTCCCGCTGCCCTACGTCCTGACGAACTGCCACAACTCGCTCTGCGCCGTGGGGGGCACCATCAACGACGACGACCACCTCTTCGGCCTCAGCGCCGCAAAGAAATACGGAGGCATCTACGTCCCGCCCCACATCGCCGTCATCCATCAGTACATGCGGGAGAACTTCGCCGGCTGCGGCAAGATGATCCTGGGCTCCGACTCCCACACCCGCTATGGAGCGCTGGGGACCCTGGCCGTCGGCGAAGGGGGCGGCGAGTTGGTAAAACAGCTTTTGGACGATACTTACGACATCGCTCGGCCCGGCGTCGTGGCCATCTACCTCAAGGGAAAACCCGCGCCCTTCGTCGGCCCCCACGACGTGGCGCTCGCCATCATCCGCGCCGTTTACAAGGACGGATACGTGAAGAACAAGGTCATGGAGTTCGTGGGGCCTGGCGTCTCCTCGATGACGACGGACTATCGCAACGGCGTGGACGTCATGACGACGGAGACCACGTGCCTGTCCTCCATATGGCGGACGGACGGGGACACGAAAACGTTCCTGAAAAAGCACCACAGGGAGGAGGACTACAAGGAGCTGAATCCGGCGGACATCGCCTACTACGACGGCTGCGTGGAGGTGGACCTGGCGGCGGTGAAGCCCATGATCGCGCTGCCCTTCCACCCGTCCAACGGCTATACGATCGATGAGCTTTACGAGAACCTGGAGGACGTCCTCCGGGAAACCGAGGTTGCAGCGGAAAAGGTCGCCGAGGGCCGGGCGCGCTTCACGCTGCTGGATAAAATAACGCCGGACGGCAAGCTCCAGGTGCAGCAGGGCATCATCGGCGGCTGCGCGGGGGGAAATTACACGAACGTCGTAGAGGCCGCCCGCTGCCTCAAGGGAAGGTCCTGCGGTGACGACGAGTTCTGCCTCTCGCTCTACCCGTCGTCCCAGCCGGTGTTTACGGACCTGGACAGGAAGGGATTCCTCGCGGACCTGATGGACGCCGGTGCGGTGATCCGCACGGCCTTCTGCGGCCCATGCTTCGGCGCGGGGGACACGCCGGCCAACAACGCGCTGTCCATACGGCACACGACGCGCAACTTCCCGAACCGCGAGGGCTCCAAGCCCGGTCAGGGGCAGATGGCGGCGGTGGCCCTGATGGACGCCCGCTCCATCGCCGCCACGGCGGCCAACGGAGGGAAGTTGACGAGCGCCGAAAATTTCGAGTGTCAATGGGGCGACGTGCCGGAGTACGACTACGACGACAGGGCGTACCGGGCCAGGGTCTATCAGGGCTGGGGGAGGGCGGCGCCGGAGACGGAGCTCCGTTCGGGGCCAAACATCAAGCCCTGGCCGGAGATGGGGCCTCTCGCGGAGAACATCCTGCTGCGGGTGGCGTCGAAGATCCTGGACGAGGTGACGACGACGGACGAGCTCATCCCATCGGGGGAAACCTCCTCCTTCAGGAGCAATCCCTCAGGGCTTGCGGAGTTCACGCTGTCGCGGCGGGACCCGGAGTACGTGGGCCGGGCCAAGGCGGTCCAGGCGCTCGAGGAGGAGCGCCGCGCCGGCCGCAGACCCGAAGGCGCCAGGTTGGAGGAGGTCTTTGCCCTCATCAAAAGGATACCCGGCCAGGAGAGCGTCGATCCAATGAAGGTCGAGCTCGGTTCCGTCGTGTACGCCAACCGCCCCGGGGACGGTTCCGCCCGCGAACAGGCGGCCTCGTGTCAGCGGGTGCTGGGCGGCCTGGCCAACATCGTGCAGGAGTACGCCACGAAGCGCTATCGCAGCAACTGCATGAATTGGGGCATGATCCCCTTTCACCTCAAGGGCAGGCCGGACGCGTTCGACGTGGACGACTACATCTACGTGCCGGACATCCGCAGGGCCCTGGACGGCGACCTGAAGGACATTCCAGCGTATGTCCTGAAGGACGGCCGCGCATCGGAGATTTGCCTTTACGTCCAGGACATGACGGCCGAGGAGCGGGAGATCATCAAGGCCGGATGCCTCATCAACTTCAACAGGAATCGGCGGAAGCAGGGAAAGTGAACCATGGGGCCCACGGCGGTTTTTCGGCCTCCCGCAGGGGGAGGCCGAAAAACCGCCGCCCGTCTTTCCCTTAAAGCGAGGCCAGGTAATCCAGACAGGTGCGGACGCCGAAGGCGCTGGCTCCCCTTGCGTAGACGCCCCACGCCTTCTCCATGAAGTCCACGCCCGCGATGTCCAGGTGGGCCCAGGGGATCGACCGATCCACGAAGTTCCCCAGGAAGATGGCGGCGAAGGTCGCTCCGCCGTAGCGCTGGCCGGAGTTCACCAGGTCCGCGAAGGGGGACTTCAGCTTCTCCGCGATGTGCTCGTCCTCCGCGGGCAGCCGCCAGAAGCGCTCCCCGCGCCTGCGGGCCGAGGCCAGAAGGGCCCCCGACAGGTCATCGCTGCGCGAGAAGAGGCCCGCCCTCCAGTTGCCCAGGGCCACCGCGCAGGCCCCCGTCAGCGTCGCGATATCGACGATGGCGTCAGGGCGCATCTCGCTGGCCAGACAGAGGGCGTCCGCCAGGACCAGCCGGCCCTCCGCGTCCGTGTTGTTGATCTCGATCGTCTTGCCGTTCCGGGCGCGGACGATGTCGTCCGGCCTGAAGGAGGAGCCGGAGGGCATGTTCTCGGCCGAGGCCAGGATGCCGTGGACCTCCACGTCCAGCTTCATCTCCGCCGCGCCGCGCAGGATGCCCATGACGCAGCAGGCCCCGGACTTGTCCCCCTTCATGGTGGTCATGGATGAGGCGGGTTTGATGTCGAGCCCGCCGCTGTCGAAGGTGATGCCCTTGCCCACGAACACGACCTTCCTGCGCGCCTTCCCGCCCCCCGGAACGTAGGAGAGGCGGATCAGGCGCGGAGGCGTCGCGGAGCCGCTGCCCACCGCCAGGAGCGCGCCCATGCGCTCCTCCTTCAGCCGCGTCTCGTCCCAAACCTCGCAGTCCAGCCCCAGCTCCTTCGCCATCGCCTGAGCGCGGTCGGCCAGCGCCGGCGGGTTGATGACGCAGCCCGGCTCGTTGGCCAGGTCCCGCGCCGCGACCTGAGCGGCGGCGTAGGTCATCCCGCGCCGCGCCGCGGTCTCGTCCAGGCCTGGGACCAGGACCTCCCGCAGAGCGAAGGGTCCCTCCTCGTCGTCCTCCTTCCGCTCCTTGTACTTGTCGAAGGCATAGCCGGAGAGCCCCGACGCCTCCCCCACGACGACGGACCAGTCGGGCGCCTCCGGGCCGAAGGGCCGCCCGCCCCCGACGTTCAGGTGCTCCATGGGGACCAGGGCGGACTCGCAGCGATGGCGCCCCGCCTCGCGCAGGGCGGCGGTCAGCGCGTTCCGCACCGCCTCGGCGTTGCAGGCCTCGTCCTCTCCGCTGCCCAGCCCGACCAGGAACAGGTTCCGCACGCCGCCGCTCAGGAGCGGCACCCGCAGGGACGTCCCCGCCTTCCCCGTGAAGTCCTTCCGCGCCGCCAGCTCCTTCACCGCATCCCGGCACGGCACCTCCGGCACCGACCTGCAGTCCTCCTCCCGCAGGAGCAGGACGACGGCCCCGCCGCTCCACCCTGCGGCGTTTCCGCCGTACACCTTAAGTTCCACCATACACAAAGACCCCTTTCATGAAATGGCCGCCACAAGTTCCGAAGGCGGAGCCGCCCCCAGGGGCGGGAGCCACGATCGAACCCGACCAACGCCCTCTAACCCTACTTCAAAACCCCCGTTTTGTCACCCCAAAAACCCGGTCGAAGGTTTTTTTGCGCAAGTGCCGGAGGTCGCCTCCGGCACGCGACCTCACTGCAGCGAACGCGCCACCTCCGGCGCGCTTTTTTGATATGATTTGATATAATACGAAAGAGCAGGGGAACCCCTTTCAATCCCCTGCGAAGCCGTTCACGAATCCGCACGAAAGGACAAGGATGTCGATGGCTTTAGGAATCGCGCAAAAAAAGTTGAAAAGGATTTTGACGTGCCTGCTTCCAGCCCTCGCCGCGGCGTTTTTTGCAGTGGGAGCGGAGGCGGTGCAGACGCGCCCGCCGCGCGTCGTGATCGACTTCGAGTACGCGGAGGCAAGGGACTTCCACGAGGGGTTGGCCGCCGTGAAGTCAAATGACGCCTGGGGCTACATCGACAGCCTGGGGCGCATGGTCCTGCCCTTCGTCTATCGAGTCCCGGAGGCGGGGCCCTTCAGCGAAGGGGTGGCCTTCGTCGGAGACCGCTACATCGACCCCGACGGGAAGCCCGTCTTCGGGGACGCCACCTTCGAGGGAGGGCTGCCCTTCAGCCAGGGGTTCGCCGCCGTGCAGCGCGGCGGCCTTTGGGGCTTCATCGACATGACGGGCCGGTTTGCCATCGCGCCGAGCTTCGAGGCGGCCGGCTCCTTCTCCCAGGGGCTTGCGCCGGTGCGGCGCAACGGCCTCTGGGGCTACGTCGACGCAGGAGGACACATGAAGATCCCACCCCAGTTCCTGAGCGCCGGACCCTTCAGCGAGGGGCTGGCCGCCGTGGAGGTCCAGGGGCGGTTCGGCTACATCGACGTGGCGGGACGGGACCGCATCCAGGCCTCCTTCGACGAGGCGGGCCCCTTCAAGTACGGCCTTGCCCCCGTGAAGCTCCACGCGAGCTATCGCGCCTGGGGCTACATCGACGCGCGGGGACGCCTCGTCATCCCCCACCGCTACAACGAGGCCCTGCCCTTCAGCGAGGGGGTCGCCGGGACGGCGACGGACGCCCGATGGAGCTTCGTCAACGTGCTGGGGGAGAACGTCCTGAACAACCAATACGACGAGGTGCGGCCCTTCAGCGAGGGCCTGGCCGCCGTGCGCCAGGAGGACCTGTGGGGGTACATCAGGGCGCAGTGAGGGACAAGCCGAACGCGCCCATCGACCTCGCGGAGCAGCTCGCGTTCTGCCGCGGCTGCTTCCGGACCGGACAGATTCAAGAGGACTTCGTCCTCGTGTTTATTCCATAATTATTTAGGAGGAATTCAAAGTGTCAGAGAACCTCAAGCCCCCCGCGAAAAAGCTCCGTGAACTGCCCCACATCTTCGTGCTCCTCTTCTGCGTGCTCGTCCTGGCGACCATCGCCACCCACATCGTCCCCGCGGGGCAGTACGCCAGGGTGATGGACGAGGGGCTCAAGAGGACGGTCATCGACCCCACCTCCTTCAAGTACGTGAAGGACACGCCCGTCGGCATCTTCGACATGTTCGTTGCCTTGGAGCTTGGCCTGATCGAGGCGGCCAACATCGTCTTCCTCATCTTCGCGGCGTTCTCTTGCCTCTACCTGATGGAGAAGACCGGAGCCATCGACGCCAGCATCGCCCTGATGGTCCGCAAGGCGAAGAAGAACCCACGGTTTTCCCTGGGCCTGATCGTCGTCCTGATGACGATCCTCTCGATCTGGGGCTCGACCGGAACGCTGTCCTATGAGGAGATCATCGCCTTCTCGCCGATCTTCGTGTCCCTCAGCATCGCGCTGGGGTACGATGCGCTCACAGGCGTGGCCATCTCCGTGGTCCCGGTGGGGATCGGCTTTGCCTCGGCCACCGTCAACCCCTTCACGATCGGCGTGGCGCAGGGCATCGCGGAGCTTCCCATGTTCTCCGGCATCGGATACCGCTGCCTCGTCCTCGCCGTCATGACGGCCTTCAGCATCCTCTACGTCCTGAACTACGCGAACCGGGTGAAGAAGGCCCCCTCGAAGAGCTTCGTCAGCGACGTCGACTACTCCGACTTCACCATCGACGAGGAGAAGATGAACACGCCGTTCACGCTTCAGCGCAAGCTCTCGATGCTCGCGCTCCTCGTCGGCGTGTGCGTCATGGGCTACGGGCTGATCTTCCTGGGATGGTACATCAACCAGGTCGCCGCGATCTTCATGATCGTCTCCGTCGTCGTGGGGCTCATCAACCGCTGGGGCCCCAACCGCATCGCGAGCACGCTCTGCGACGGGCTGTCCAGGGGGGTCGTCGCCGCGCTGACCGTCGGCGTGGCCCGCGGCATCCTCGTCGTGCTCACGAAGGGTAACGTCATCGACACGCTGATTCACGGCTGCGTCAGCCTCCTCGAGGGCCTGTCCCTCTACGCAAGCGCCGTCGGCATGCTGGTGTTCCAGAACCTGCTGAACTTCCTGATCCCGTCGGGATCGGGACAGGCCGCCGTCGCCATGCCCATCATCACCCCCATCGCCGACCTCATCCACCTGAACCGGCAGATCGCGGTGCTGGCCTTCCAGTTCGGAGACGGCTTCTCCAACCTGCTGTGGCCCACGGGCTTCATGGTCATCGTCTGCGCCATGGTCAAGATCCCGCTCTCGCGCTACTATCGCTGGATCATCCCGTTCTACGCCATCTGTTTCCTGCTCCAAGTCGCCTTCATCGTCGGCGCGGTCGCGATCAACTACGGCCCATTCTAGGCCGGAGGGCGAGGACCCTGCCGGAGCACATCGCGACAGGGTCCTTTACATTTTCACGTCGGGCCGGTACAATAATAGTTATAAAATTTCTGCTCCTCAAAATTATTTCCAACGGCTTTCCCGAAATCTATTGAAATTATCTGGAGGTGGACACATTGAGAAAGGCTTTAGCAGTACTGGCAATGGTTTTGGCGGTTTCAGGGGCGGCGTACGCAGCGGAGGGCCCCATCAAGATCGGCTACCTTGCCGCGCTCACGGGCGACTACGCGCAGTACGGCATCACCGAGGTCAACATGGCGAAGATGGTGGTCAGCGAGACCAACGCCGCGGGAGGCGTGCTGGGCCGTCCCATTGAGCTCGTCGTCTACGACACGAAGACGCGCAACGAGGACGCGGTCAACGCGGTGCGCCGCATGATCGAGAGCGACGGCGTCTGCGTCATCGTCGGGGCCAACACCAGCGGCATCAACATCGCCACGGCGCCCATCGTGAACAAGGGCCACGTCCCCCAGATCTCCACCATCGGGACCAACCCGCTCGTGACCGTGGACAACAAGGGCAAGGTCCGCCCCTACTCGTTCCGCATCTGCTTCACGGACCCCTATCAGGGCGCGCTGGCGGCCGACCTGGCCTACAACGACCTGAAGAAGACGAAGGCCGCCATCCTGTACAACGTCGGCTCCGACTACGCCCACGGGCTCCGCGAGTTCTTCACCAAGGACTTCCAGAAGCTGGGCGGCACGGTCGTGGCGGACGAGGGCTTCCGCGAGACGGACGTGGACTACCGCGCGCAGCTCACCACCATCAAGAACTCGGGCGCGGACGTCCTGTTCCTGCCGGGGATGGGCAAGGACATGGCGCTGGCCATCAAGCAGGCCCAGGAGCTGGGGCTCGACGTCACCGTCATCGGCGGCGACGGGTACGGCGAGTTCATGAACGAGATCGCGGGCGACGCCATGAAGGGGACGTACTGGATCAACCACACCTACCTGGGGGACCCCGTCATGGCCCCGATCTTCGCGCGCTACAAGGCAACCTACAACGACGAGTGCAAGGAATTCGTGAACGGCACGATGGCCTACGACGCCATGTGGTGGGTCCTGGACGCCATCAAGCGTGCGGGCGTGGCCGAGGGGCCTGCGATCGCAAAGGCACTTGAGGAAACGAAGGGTCTCAAGCTGAACCACGCCACCCTCACCATCAACCCCGAGGACCACAACCCGCTGAACAAGGCGGGCATCATCCTGAAGGTCGGCGACGACTTGAACACGCAGTTCTACAAGAAGATAGAGCCGAAATAAACCGCGTTCACGGAGGGGCCCAAGGCTGGCGTTCGTCGGTCCTGGGCCCCGTTTCTATGCGGCCTCACCACCTTTCGGAGCGCGGGCGCGAGACTTGACAGGGCCGACGGTCCGAGTCCCCAGGCGCCTGGGCGCCTCCGTATCCACACCACTCAACGAAATCGAGGTGTTAAATTTTGAATCTCTTCGTCACCCTGATTCAACAGGTGATCAACGGGCTGTCGCTGGGGTCGGTCTACGCCCTCATCGCGGTCGGCTACTCGCTGGTCTACTCCGTGCTGCTGTTCTCCAACTTCGCGCACGGCGGCTTCCTCGTCATCGGCGGCTACATCTGCTACTACGCCCTCCTCACCCTCAAACTGGACATCTGGACGGCCTCCCTTGCCGCCCTCGTCGGCGCGGGCGTTTCGGCCATCGTCGTGGAGCGCCTGGCCTACCGTCCCATCCGTGAGCGCACGCCCGTCACGCTCTACATGCTCATCGCCTCCATGGGAATGAGCATCGTGATCGAAAACCTCTTCGTCGTGACCATCGGCGGCCGCTTCCGCGCTCTGCCGCCCGTGATTCCCATGACCCCCGTCCGCTTCTTCGGGCTGATCACGACGAGCGCCTTCGACATCCTGTCGCTGATCACGGCCGTGGTCTTCCTCATCGGGCTGCAGGTCTTCCTCGTCAAGACGAAGTGGGGGCTGGCCATACGGGCCGCGTCCTACAACCTCCGGACGGCGGGGCTGATGGGGGTCAACGTCAACCGCCTCATCGCCATCGTGTTCTTCGTCGCGGGGCTCCTCGCGGCCGTGGGGGGAATCTTTCTCTCCGTGCGCTACACGCTCTATCCCCAGCTGGGGAACGCCATCACGACGAAGGCCTTCATCGCGGCCGTCATCGGCGGGCTGGGCTCCCTTCCGGGGGCCGTGCTGGGCAGCATCATCCTGGGGCTCGCCGAGATGCTGACCGCCGGCTTCATCTCAAGCCAGTTCCGCGACCTCGTCGTCTTCGGCATCCTCATCGTGACGCTGATCATACGCCCCACGGGCTTCTTCGGCAAGTCCGTCAGCGAGAAGGTATAGGGGGGATCATCATGGTGGAAGGTTACGCATCCGGAGTCGTCACCCTTCTGGCGATCAACCTCATCGCCGCTCTGGGAGTTTCCCTCTTTACGGGCTTCACCGGCATCTTCACGCTGGGACACGCGGGGTACATGGCCATCGGCGCCTACACGGCGGCCATCCTGACCGACGAATACGAGGTGCACTTCGTCGTCGCGATCCTCGCGGGGGGCGTCCTGTCCATGGTGCTGGCCTACCTCATCGGCCTTCCGACGCTCAAGCTGGTGGGCGACTACTACGCCATCGTTTCCCTGGGGCTGGGGGAGGCCATCCGGCTCATCATCGAGAACTGGAACAGCGTCACGCGCGGCGCGCGCGGCTATCCGGGAATCGACAACTACACGTCCATGACCGTGGCCGTATCCTTCTTCCTCGTCCTGTGCGTGCTCATGTTCTTCCTGATCAACAGCCGGTACGGGCGCGCCTTCAAGGCCTGTCGGGACGACTACGTGGCGGCGTCCCTGCTGGGCTTCAACACGGCTCGCTTCCGCGTCCTGAGCCTCGCCATCTCGGCGTTTTACTGCGGCGTGGCGGGCGCGCTCCTGGCGGGCTACATGTCCTTCATCCAGCCCGTCATGTTCGATCAGGTGAAGTCAACGGAGCTGGTCTCCATCGTCGTCTTCGGCGGGCTGGGGTCCACGAGCGGCTGCCTGATCGGCACGACGATCCTGACGCTGGTCACGGAGCTGTTCCGCCCCATCTCCCAGTACAGGATGCTCGTCTACGGGGCCGTGCTGGTGCTGATCATGGTCCTCCGTCCGGAGGGCATCATGGGGACCAACGAGCTGACCCCGGCCTACGTCCGACGGGTCCTGAAGCGCTGGAAGAAGTCCCCGGTCACCAGACCGGACGAGAGCACGGTGCTGGAACTGAAGGGCGTCAACAAGCTCTTTGGCGGGGTTCAGGCCGTCAGCGACATGAGCTTCGTCATCCGGCGGGGGGAGCTTGCGGGGCTCATTGGACCCAACGGCGCGGGGAAGACCACCATCTTCAACCTGGTGACCGGCGTCTACGACGTGAGCAGCGGCGACATCGAGTTCATGGGCCAAAACATCAACGCCCTGCGGTCCTATCAGGTCATCCGCCTGGGGATAGCCCGCACCTTCCAGAACCTCAGGCTCTTTCCGGCTTCGACGGTCCTTGAGAACGTCATGACCGCGGCGCAGCAGCACCACGGCTACTCGTTCTTCGAGGCCATCACGCACCTCGGCCGCTGGCGCGGACGCGAGGCCGCGATCCGCAGGGAGAGCATGGAGCTCCTAAAGCAGGTCGACCTGGCGGACCGCGCGGAACAGGCTGCGGGGACCCTGCCCTACGGCCTGCAGCGCCGGCTTGAGATCGCCCGCGCCATCGCGCTTCAGCCGCAGCTCCTGCTCCTGGACGAACCCGCCGCGGGCATGAACGCCGATGAGGTGCACGAGCTCAACGAGCTGATCACCCAGCTGCATCGAAAACTCGGCCTCACCATCCTCCTGATCGAGCACCACATGGACATGGTCATGGCTATCTGTCCGCACATCATCTGCATGAACTTCGGCGCAAAGATCGCCGAGGGCAGTCCGGAGGAGATCCGCCAGCACTCCGAAGTGCTCAAGGCCTACCTTGGGGAGGAGGAATGACAAATGGCTGACGAGAGAACCCCCATCCTTTCCGTTCAGGACCTCTCGGTGAACTACGGCGCCATTCAGGCCCTGAGGGGCATCTCGCTCGACGTCTTCCCCGGAGAGATCGTTGCGGTGATCGGGGCCAACGGCGCGGGAAAATCGACGATGATGAACGCCATCATGGGCGACGTCCCGCGCGCCTCGGGCAGGATCCTGCTGGAGGGCCGGGACCTGCCCCGGAGGAGCTATCAGGTGGTGACCAGCGGCGTCTCCCTTGCGCCGGAGGGGCGCAGGGTCTTCGCCCCGCTCACCGTCCTGGAGAACCTCAGGATGGGGGCCTTCCCCCTCTCCGACCGCAGCGCCATTGAAGAACAGGAGCGGAAGGTCTTTGAGCTTTTTCCCCGCCTCCTGGAGCGCAAGGAACAGTACGCGGGGACGCTGTCGGGCGGCGAGCAGCAGATGCTGGCCGTCGGCCGCGCCCTCATGGCCCGACCCAAGGTGCTCCTCCTGGACGAGCCGTCCCTGGGCCTCGCCCCCATCATCATCAACGAGATCTTCAAGGAGCTGACCGTCATCAACCGGAAGCTGGGCACGACGATCCTCATCGTCGAGCAGAACGCGAAGAAGGCGCTCCAGCTCTCCCACCGGGCCTACGTCATCCAGACGGGGTCCATCGTCAAGGAGGGGACGTCAAGCGACCTGCTGGTCGCCCCGGAGATCGAGGCGGCCTACCTGGGCGGCAGGAAGTGACGGATAAGGCGGCATGAAAAGCGCCCGCCCCTGTTGGGACGGACGCTCTTTTTATTCGGTGGACGCTTTTGTGAAACCGGAGAGGTGACCCTCAGGCCCAATGACCCCTCACACGGCTTCGTGGCCACTCGGCAGGCCCCCTTGCGGGGCCAAAGGCAAGCTCTCACTTTGGGGCCGTTGAGCGTTCGCCCCCACTCCCTACTCCGCCTTGGGCTCGATCTTCTTGTAGAACTCCGTCTTCAGGTCGTCGTCGACCCGCAGGACCACGCCGGCCTTGTTCATGGGGTTATGGGTCGCGGGGTCGATGGTGATGGTGGCGTGGTGCAGCTTCAGGCCCTTCGTCTCCTCGAGGGCCTTCGCGATCGCAGGTCCCTCGTCCACGCCCGCGCGGGTGATGGCGTCGAAGACCCAGTACACCGCATCCGCCGCCATGGCGCCGTCCAGGAACTCCTTGCAGACGTCGTTGTAGCGCTTCTGGTAGCGCTCGTAGATAGGGGCCATCTCCGGGTCCTCCATGTAGGTGTGGTTGATCCAGTACGTCCCCTTCATGGCGTCGCCCGCGATCTCGAACATGATGTCGCTGAAGCCGTCGCCGCCGACGATGGTCCCGTCGAAGCCCAGCTCCCGCGCCTGCTTGATGGCCAGCGCCATGTCCTTGCCCATGCCGGGGAGGAACAGGAACTCCGCGCCCGACGCCTTGATGGTGGTGAGCTGTGCGCGGTAGTCCACGTCCTCGCCGCGGAAGCCCTCGTCCGCCACGATCGTGCCGCCCAGCCGCTTGAAGTTCTCGGTGAAGAACTCACGGAGCCCGTGGGCGTAGTCGGAGCCGACGTTGTACAGGATGGCGGCCTTCGTCTTCTTCAGGTCGTTGTAGGCCAGGTCCGCCGCGATGGCGCCCTGGTACGGGTCCGTGAAGCAGATTCGGAAGGAGTAGGGCCTCACCTTGCCCTTCTCGTCAACCGTCACCAGCGGGTTCGTGCCGATGGTGGAGATCTGGGGGACGTGTCCCCGGTTGACGATGGGGGCCGTCGCGATGTTGATGCCGCTCGCCAGGTCCCCGATGATCACGCACACGCGGTCGCTCTCGATCATGCGGCGGGCCGCGTTGACCGCGTCCTCGTTGCGCGTCTTCGTGTCGTAGACGATGAGCTCGATGGGACGACCGCCCAGAAGGCCGCCCGCCTCGTTCTGCTCGTCCACGATCATCCGGGCCATGTTGGCCTCGGTGATGCCGAAGGGGGCGTTGTCGCCGGTCAGAGCGACGAGGTAGCCAATCCGGATCGGGTCCGCAGCCAGCCCGCTCCCAGCCAACAGGAGCACCAACGCCAGTGACGCAAGGACTTTCTTCAACATACAACTTCACCTCCTGAAAATGCTTTGCACACGCGCTCAAAAAACGATTTGGAACGGGCAACCGACCTCAACACTTTACCATCAGACGAGAGGGTTTGTAAAGCTCTCTTTCAGGTAAACCGTCGATTCATTCAAAATTCAACAGCGAAATTCAAAGCGAAAGGTCGATGTTTTTCGCCCGCGCCGCATCGGCCTCGATCGGCTCCCGCAGCGGATGGAGGGGTTCTCTTTTCATCCGCTTTATGCTATTCTAAATCGGTATTCAACGCATACAATTTTCTTCTTTTGCAGGGCCTCCGCGAGCAGCCGGGGAGGCAGGAGCCGCCCCAGCACAGACCTTGCCGCAGCACCGTGGGGGATGGACGCGCTGCGCGGGCCCTCGATGAGGAGGCAGACGGTTTCACACCATCAATATCAGTACCTAGGAGGCGTTTTTTATGCGTGATATTCGTGTGGTTATATGGGGATTTGGCGCGATGGGGAGCGGGATCGCGCGAATGCTTCTGAAGAAGACGGGCGTTGAGATCGTTGGTGTGGTGGTGGGGCGCAAGCACCTCCACGGCACGGACGTCTACCAGTACCTGGGGGAGGAGCGCGGGAGCCGGCCGGAGCTTCTGTTCGGCGGCACGGAGCTCATCCGAAACGGCGCGTGCGACGTGGTGCTGTTGGGGACGGACTCCTTCACCAGGAGCGCGTTCGACAAGGTCAAGCTCTGCGTGGAGCACGGCCTGAACGTCATCACGACGGCGGAGGAGATGGCCTGGCCCTGGGCGCAGGAGCCGGAGCTCTCCCTGGAGATCGACCGTCTGGCGCGCCAGCACGGGGTGACGGTCTTCGGGACGGGGATCAACCCTGGGTTCGTGCTGGACCTGCTGATCCTGGCCATCACGGGGACCTGCGAGGACGTGAAGTCCATCGAGGCCGCGCGCATCAACGACCTCTCTCCCTTCGGCGGTGCGGTGATGCACGAGCAGGGCGTGGGCATCACGCCGGAGGAGTTCAAGAGGCGCCTTGCGGCCAACGACCTGGCGGGTCACGTGGGCTTCCCGGAGTCCATCTCGGCCATCGCGGCCGGCCTCGGCGTCGAGATTACCAAGATCGAGCAGACGAAGGACCCCATCATCTCGAAGGTGCACCGCGAAACGCCCTACGCGAAGGTCGAGCCGGGGAACCTGGCGGGCATCCGTCAGCAGGGCTGGGGGAGGACGGCCGACGGCCGGGCCTTCATCCACCTGGACCACCCGCAGCAGGTCCGTCCGGAGGCCGAGGGCATCGACACGGGGGACTACATCACCATCGACGCGGGCGGCTACACGCTGAAGTTCTCCGGCAAGCCGGAGATGCCGGGCGGCATCGGCACGATCGCGATGGTCGTGAACATGATCCCGCAGGTGCTGAACGCGCCCGCGGGGCTCACGGACCTTCTGGAGCTCCCGATCCCCCACGCGATCCTGGGCGGCATGAACCGGTTCGTCCACGAGCTGAACGAGGAACGCCGGGTCTACCACAAGGGGGACTGCGTCGTCCTGCACATCGAGCTGCTCCCTGCCGGAGAGCGGGCCGCGAGCGTCCCGGAGGACACCGCCGGGCTGCCGCTTGAGATGTGGGTCAAGGGGGAGCTCCTGGCGGAGAGCGCCCACACCGGAGAGGCAGTGCGGGTCCGGACGGCGATCGGGCGCGAGGTGGAGGGCACGCTCACCAACTGCGACCCGGGCTATCAGCACGACTTCGGAAGCTACGTCCCGGAGCTGGCGCAGGTGCATCGGCAGGTTGTGGATATCCTGAACGGAAAGGGGGCCTGCTGAGATGGGCGGCAGGAGCTATGAGGCCGTAATGGCGCGCAAGAGCGAGATCGTCAAGGCGGCGGTCGGAATCGACTACTCGAAGTTCGAGGAGGCGGGAGGGCGCTTCGACTACGAGCGGATGATGCGGGAGGCGGTCCCCCACACCCTCGAGGAGATCGTCAGGATTCAGGGTGAGATGAGCGTCGGCAACACGAAGCTCCTGAGCCTCAACAACGTGACGGCGCTGGCCCGCAAGACGGCCGGAGGCGGGAAGGGGGCGCAGATCCTGGTGAAGGACGAGGCGCAGAACCTCTCCGGGAGCTTCAAGGCCCGCCGCGCGGCCCTGTCCGTCTACGAGGCCCACCGGATGGGTTACAAGGGCGTCGTCGCGGCCACGTCGGGCAACTACGGGGCGGCGGTGGCCTGCATGGCGGCGCGCCTCGGCCTGAAGTGCATCGTCGTCCAGGAGTGCTACGACAGCCGCCGCGTGGGGCAGCCGGAGATCCTGGAGAAGCAGCGGGCCTGCGAGGCGATGGGTGCCGAGGTGGTGCAACTGACCGTGGGGCCTGAGCTCTTCTACGAGACGCTGATGCTGCTGGAGGACACGGGCTTCTACAACGCATCGCTCTACACGCCGTCGGCCATCGCGGGCATCGAGACGCTGGGATGGGAGATCGCCCAGCAGTGCCGCAGCCAGCTTGGTCGGGACCCGGACGTCGTCGTGGCCACGAACGCGGGCGGCGGCAACATCACCGGCACGGCCCGCGGGCTCCGGAAGGCGGGGGCGAAGTCCCAGGTCTACGCGGCGAGCGTGGACCTGTCGGGGCTGCACATGGCCTCGGACCATGACTTCAACCGCAAGTCCTTCACGACGGGCCACACGGGGTTCGGCGTGCCCTTCACGGTGCAGCCGGACCGGACGGACGTGCCCCGCAACGCCGCGCGTCCCCTGCGTTACATGGACCGCTACCTTCTGGTGAAGGAGGGCGAGGTGTTCTACATGACGGAGGCCCTGGCCGCGCTGGAGGGGATGGAGCGGGGTCCTGCGGGCAACACCTCCCTGGCCGCGGCGTTCGCCCTCTCCATGACGCTGCCGTCGGACCAGGTCATCGTGGTGCAGGAGACGGAGTACACGGGCGCGGGCAAGCACCCGATGGCGCAGCTGAGCTTTGCGCGCCGGAACGGGGTGGAGGTCCTGATCGGGGACCCGGAGACGGAGGTGCCCGGGAAGAACATCGTGCTGCCCGACCACCCGTCACGCTTCAAGGTTCGAGAGCACAGCCTGGAGG
>ERZ773099.732-NODE-732-length-26094-cov-3.004800_pt1 | contig 26094 bp, 23 predicted proteins | sample MGYA00511120_ERZ773099 | MGnify/ENA primary metagenome ERZ773099 (study PRJEB29015, sample SAMEA2738012) | human oral metagenome | biome: human oral; feature: human-associated habitat; material: dental | place: China | collected 2104 ... | reverse complement strand
GGATGCAGGTTCCGTCAGGCGTGGGCCAGTCATCGCCAAAAATGGTGACGCAGCGCCGCCGCCCCAGAGGAACCTGCAAGACAAGGGGAATCAGGTGGGACTCCGGCTGGTGATCCTCACCGATTTCTCCTCCCGGCCACGCGCCCGCCACATTGAAATAGCGCAGAATGACCGAACGGATGCCGTGCGCCTTGCCTGCCCAGGCTGTCATGCGCTCCATGAACAGCTTGCTCTCGCCGTAGGGACTGGCAGGACGCAGGGGGCTGTCTTCAACAATGGGAATGCGCTCCGGCTCGCCGTATACCGAAGCCGTGGAGGAAAAAACAATCTTGCCCACACGGTGCCGAACCATGGCTTCCAGCAAAACCTGCATTCCGTGGACATTGTTGTGGAAGTATTCCAGTGGGCGCTCCATGCTCTCGCCCACCAGAGAACTGGCGGCAAAGTGCACCACGGCATCCACGGCATGCCGGGAAAACACGCTTTCCAGCAGCGCGGGATCGCGCATATCGCCCGCGTGCAGACAGACATCGGCAGGCACAGACGCGGCATGCCCGCTCAAGAAATTGTCCAGCACCACGGGCGTTTCTCCACGCTCCCGCAGCGCCCGCACATAGTGGGAACCGATATACCCCGCACCGCCGCACACCAGTATGGTCATGAACCTTCCGCCTGTTCTTTCGTTGCACTCCCAAGCCCAAAACGCGCAAATATTTTTGCATGATAGCGTTTTTTTGACAAGCAGAGGACGTTCTGCCGTGACCACACGGCACAGCAAAGTTTTTTCTGTGCCTGTTTTGCTGTTTTTTTGCTTGACCTTGGAAGACGTCTTGCGTAGAAATTCTACCTGCACGATGATCCCCGATAGCTCAATCGGCAGAGCGGGTGACTGTTAATCACTAGGTTGGCGGTTCAAGTCCGTCTCGGGGAGCCAGAAAATCAAGCCTCCACAGATGAAGTCTGTAGAGGCTTTTTTGCTCCGGGGCATCAGACCAACACCTGATATCCTGCCGAGCCGGAAATGTCCAAAAACCGCACAGCTTCACATAGAAACGGGCGATCCTGATGCAACACATTGATATTGTTCGTCGTTATGGCATCCGAGGCAAAGGCTTCAGCAACCCGGACAATTATATCATCAAAACCGTCAAGGCCTTTCACCTGCTGGCCGCCACGGCATGGGCCGGAGGCGCGCTCTCCATGCAGGCTCTCAGTTTTTTGAGGCTCAGCACCGATGACGCGGGGGCCGGGGCGGTCATACAGGCATCTCTGCATTTTGTGGACACATGGGTTGTCATGCCCGGCCTTGCAGGCTGCATCCTGACAGGCCTGTTCTATTCTTTCGCCACTGCCATCGGCTTCTTCAAGTTTGCCTGGATCGGATACAAGTGGATCATCACCTGCGCTGCCGGTTTTTGGGGCGTTCTGTTCTGGGGGCCGTGGGGTGACGCATATATCCTCCAACTTTCCGGCACAGGCATTGATGTCATGCTGCGCTTCGTCCGCGCCTTCATCCTGCCGGAGAGCATGTGGCAGGGAGCATTGCAACTGCTTGTCATCCTCTCCATGTGCCTGATTTCCGTTTACCGACCCCTCTCCTTTCGCAACAGACAGATGCAACCTCTGGAAAGGGTTGCCTGGCACTAGCTCCGCAGCGCAAGGCAAAACGTTGCTGCCCAGGCTTCCGGCGTCACGCGGCACGCGGCGCAAAGCACAGGGCAGCTTGCAGCTGCGCACGGAAAATGCTATATGTAACGCACTTTTTCCGGCATGGCGTGCAGGCGCATCAGGCGGCGGCAGCCCCTCTGAACAGCGCAGGTTTTGCGTTGCCGGGAAGGCCCTCAAAAAAATCGTTCCGGCACAAAAACGCGGGAACCATACCGACAGGCGCGCAACGCGCCGCACAGGGAGAGCACATGGCTGCGAAGAAAATACTGATCCTGGCCGGGGATTTTGTGGAAGACTATGAACTCATGGTGCCCTTTCAGATGTTGCTCATGGTCGGGCATGCCGTGGATGTGGTCAGCCCCGGCAAAAAGCCCGGCGACACCATCGTCACCGCGATACACGATTTCGAGGGGCATCAGACCTACTCTGAAAAGCGCGGGCACAATTTCACCATCAACGCGGATTTTGATGCCGTCCGCACGGAAGACTATGACGGCCTTGTGCTGCCCGGCGGCAGGGCTCCGGAATTTTTGCGCCTCAATGCGCGCGTGATTGAAATCATCAAGGAGATGGATGCGGCCAAAAAGCCCATCGCCGCCATCTGCCACGGGCCGCAACTGCTGGTGACCGCAGGCGTGCTGAAAAACCGGCGGAGCACGGCCTATCCGGCCGTCATGCCGGATGTGGTCGATGCGGGCAGCGCCTGGTGCGCGGTGAACGAAACCGCGTCCAACGCCTGCGTGGACGGCAATCTGGTCACGGCTCCCGCCTGGCCGGCGCATCCGGCCTGGATAGCCGCCTTTCTGAAGGTTCTCGGTACGAAGATTGAGCCGTAACAGCGCCTTTTAGCGGGCATGGCCGGAGGCAAAAACGCTGCACGGCGTTTTTGCCTCCGCATGCCTTTTGCCGAAACGTTTTTTACACACAGCGCCCGCGCGGCCAAAGGCGCTGCCGTAGCGGCATACCAAGGGAGGCCGTATGCGCATCACCATTATCGGCGGCGGCCCCGGCGGCTACACGGCGGCCTTTGAGGCCGCACGCCGGGGCTGTGAAGTCACTCTGGTCGAAAATACCGCTTTGGGCGGCGTGTGCCTCAACCGGGGCTGCATTCCCACCAAAACCCTGCGCGCCAGCGCCGATGCCCTGACCCTGGCTTCACGCCTGGACGAATACGGCGTGACGGGCTGCTCCACGCCTTCCATTGCTCTGGAAACCGTGCGCAAGCGCAAGGAAAACGTCATCACGATTCTCAAGGGCGGCCTGGAAAAAACCTGCGCCCGCCACAAGGTCAACCTGTTGCGCGGCACAGGCCGGGTGCAGGACGCCCATACCGTGGTCGTGAACGGCGAAAACGGAGAAGCCACGGTTGCCGGAGATGCCGTCATCATCGCCACCGGCTCCAGAGTGCTCCAACTGCCCGGCCTGACCCTTGACCACGAATATATTTGCAGCAGCGACGATGCCCTTGCCCTGTCCCGCATTCCGCAGCGTCTGGTCATTGTGGGGGGGGGCGTTATCGGCTGCGAGATGGCCTGCATCTACCGCGCCTTCGGCAGCACCGTTACCCTTGTGGAGGCACAGAGCCGCCTTCTGCCCCTGCCCCCGGTGGATCAGGATGTGAGCGCACTGCTTGGCCGTGAGATGCGCAAACAGAAAATCCGGGCTCTCACAGGAAAAACCCTCAAGAACGTGCAGGTAGCTGACGGCGTGGTGCGCGGCATTATTGCGCCCTCGCCCTTTCTGGAGCAGACCGCTGCCGGGGAGGGCGAAGAAACTGTTGAGGCGGACATGGTGCTGGTGACTGTGGGACGTGCGCCCGCCACAGAAGGGCTTGGCCTTGCCGGGGCGGGCATTGCTGTGGACAGTCGCGGCTGGATTCGTGTGGACGACAACCTGCAAACATCCGTGCCCGGCATCTATGCCATCGGCGATATTCTCGGGCCGGATCGCGTCATGCTGGCCCATGTGGCGTCAGCAGAAGCCCTGTGCGTGGTGGATGGCCTGTGCGGCACGCCCCGCCCCATGCGCTACGATGCAGTGCCCTCAGCCATTTTCACGGCTCCCGAAATCGGCGAAGTGGGTCTGAGCGAGGCGCAGGCAAGGGAAAGAGGCATTCCTGTGGTCTGCGGCACAGTGCAGATGCGCGAGTTGGGCAAGGCCCATGCCATGGGCGAGTTGCCGGGGTTTTTCAAGATCGTGGCCGAAGCCAAAAGCGGCCGTGTGCTCGGCGTGCACATTGCCGGCGCGCACGCATCGGACATGGTGGCCGAGGCCGGGCTGGCGCTGACAGCCGGGCTCACCGTCCGCCAGATCGCCGAAACCATCCATGCGCACCCCACTCTGGCCGAAGGCATGTACGAGGCGGCCCATGCCGTCCTGCACGCCATGCAGGCCACTTCATAACGCTTGCCAACGCCGTGCCGGAAGATCGGCACGGCGTCCTTCGGGCACGACTCCCCCGCCTTCAGTTTCTGATGATTTCAAAAAACTCTTCAGGGCGCAGCACGGTCACCCTTTTGTTGACAAACGGCCCCAGAAGGCCGTTTTCCTCCTGCTGGCGCAGTATCCTGTACAGCGAAATGCGGTGAACGCCCAGCAGGGCGGCCATTTCTTGCCGTGAAATTCCTACATCGGCAACGGGCGGGTCGCTGCCGGGCACGATGCGCTGTGCCAGGAACTTGCATGTCCGCACCAGCACGCTGTCCAGATACAAGGAGGCGGCCTGGTGGGAAAGCGCACGCATCTTGCGCGCCATGGACTGGGCAAGGTTCATGAGCAGGTCAGGGTGCTCCCTGCGTACAATATCCAGACTTTGCGCTGAAAAAGCCCATACCACGCTTTCCACGGAGCAGGTAAAATATCCTTCACTGGGCATGGGATCAAAAAAAGGGGTTTCGCCAAAAAGACATCCTTCATGGATATACCAGATGATTTTTTCCATTCCCTCAAGACTCTGCTGGGTCAGGCGCACCTTGCCCCGCTCCAGAAAATACAGCTTCCTTCCCAGGGGAATCCTCTCTCCTCTGGACAAAACACAACGCTTTGCAAGATGCAGCACTGTGCGCCATGGAGCGTTCATCTCGCGCATTTCCTTGAAGGCCAGGCTGCGCCCACCCACATTGAGAGCCATGCTGCCCCCCCTTGCAGTGCATCTTTCCGGTTTCAGCATGCCACGACAAAAAGAAAAAAACAATTTTTTGTGAAAAATGTTGCAAATGAAACACGGCATGCCGTGTCTTCCTGCTACAGTGGAGCCAATTCTTCCCGCTGCCGGATGACAGAATCAGGAAGGCCAGGCCAGCCCCGGCAGCGCCACGGCGGCCACCGCAAATGATTCAGGCCGCATACGCCCACCGGGCAAGAGAGGACGCCATGCCTGAAGCTACCGCGCCCAACCGCACTCTGCTGTACAAGTGGATCGCCAACCTGATCATCCCCATTGCCGCGTATCTGCTGCTTGTCCAATACAGCAGCCTCACCCCGCCCATGGTGGCCTTTCTGGCCGTAACGCTCTGGGCCGTATGCGCCTGGGCCATGGAAACCCTCAACGATATTGCTGTGGGCATTCTCCTGCCGGGCCTGTACATCCTGTTTTGCGAGGGGGTGAACATCGGCGTGGTCTATGCCCCGTGGCGCAGCGAAATCTGGATCATCTCCGTGGGCGGCTTCATTCTGGGAAAAATTATTCAGGAAACAGGGCTCGGCAAGCGCATTGCCATGGGCAGCGTGCGCGCCATGGGCGGCAGCTTCTCCGGGGCACTGCTGGGCCTGACCATCGGTGCCATCATCCTTTCGCCTCTGGTGCCTTCCATCATGGGCAAGGCCGCCATTCTCTGCGGCGTGGCCATAAGCCTCTGCGATGCCATGAATTTCAAGCCCAAAGGCCGCGAAGCCACAGCCATCATGCTGGGAGCCTGCATTGCCGTGGGCTCAACCAAGCTGGCCTGGCTTACCGGAGCGGGCGACCTTGTCATGGGCATGGGGCTGGTGGACAAGGCCATGAACATCCAGACATCCTGGATGGAATACGCCAAGTACAATTTTGTGCCCGCCATGCTCTACACCTTCCTGTCCATGAGTATTGTTCTGGTTTTGCTGCGTTCCTCCGTTTCGCGCGAAACCATCAGCGCCACGGTGCAGCAGACCTACAACGAACTTGGCCCCATGAGCGCGGAGCAAAAGCGCGCCATGTTTCTTCTGCTGGTCACTGTGGTGCTGCTCAGCACAGACAAGCTGCACGGCATCAGCGCCGGAGTGGTGCTGATGATCATTACTGCCCTGGCCTTTGCGCCGGGCATGGCTCTCATGGACGCCGGACGGCTCAGCCGGGTGAACTTTGCGCCCATTTTCTTCATCATGGGCTGCATGGCCATCGGCAGCACCGGAGGTTTTCTCAAGGTCACGCAATGGATGGCCGGACTGGTTCTGCCCCTGTTCAGCGACACGGGTGTAATGCTGGCTTCTCTTTGTTCTTACGCCACGGGCGTTGGCGTGAATTTTTTGCTCACACCGCTGGCGGCCACCTCCACCCTGACCGCGCCCATTACCGAACTGGGCATGCGGATGGGCCTGGACCCGCGTATCCTCTATTTTTCATTCCAGTACGGGTTGGACAATCTCATCTTTCCCTACGAGTACGCCCTGTACCTCTACTTTTTCAGCAGCGGCTACATCAATTTCAGGGAAATGGCCCTTGTCATGGCCGTGCGCATGCTGCTGGCCGGACTTTTTGTGGCCTGCATCGCCATGCCCTACTGGCGTCTGGTACTGTGAGAGCAACACTGTCCCCCTCCCGGCGCAATCGCCGGGAATGCCACGGATTTTCCCTTGCCGGACAGCCCCGGCAGCACACCTTTTCTTCAGGAGGAAGAGTATGGGCCACCCGACAATTTATCCCACCGGCGTCACCCTGTTCAAGCCTGAAAAGGCCTGGGGCGGATTCACCATCTTTCAGGCCCAGGAAATGGGCGCAGTGCTCATGGACATGAACGGACGCGAAGTCAACGTCTGGAAAGGCGTGCTCGGCATGCCCAACAAAATCCTGCCCGGCGGCTACATGCTTACCAGCCGGGGCCGCCGCAGCGGCAAATACAGCGTGCAGGACGGGCTGGATGTGGTGCAGGTGGACTGGGACGGCAAGGTCGTCTGGAAATTTGACAGAAACGAATACATCGAAGATCCCGGCACACCCGGACGCTGGATGGCCCGCTACCACCACGATATACAGCGCGAGGGCAATCCCGTGGGCTATTATGCCCCGAACATGGAGCCAAAATCCCTGGAAGGCAACACGCTGATACTGGCTCACCGCAATGCCCGCAATCCAAAAATTTCCGACAAGCTTCTGGTGGACGACCTCATTCTGGAAGTGAACTGGGAGGGCGAAATCCTCTGGGAATGGCTGTGCAACGAACATTTTGACGAATTCGGCTTCCGCGAGGGGGCCAAAAACACCTTGGCCCGCAATCCCAACTACCGCCCCACCCAGCCCGAAGGGCAGGGCGACTGGATGCACCTCAACTCCATGTCCGCCCTGGGACCCAACAAGTGGCACGACGCGGGGGACGAACGTTTTCACCCTGACAATATCATCGTTGACGGCCGCGAAACCAACATCATTTTCATCATCAGCAAAAAGACCGGAAAAGTTGTCTGGAAGCTGGGGCCGGACTACGACACAAGCCCGGAACTGCGCGCCATGGGCTGGATCATCGGCCAGCACCACGCCCACATGATCCCGAAGGGGTTGCCCGGCGAAGGCAATATCCTGGTCTTTGACAACGGCGGCTGGGGCGGATACGACGTACCCAATCCCGGCTCGCCCACGGGCGTCAAGGCGGCCCTGCGCGACTACTCCCGCGTGCTGGAAATAGACCCCACAAGCCTCAAAATCGTGTGGCAATACACCCCCCGCGAGGCAGGCTTTCTGGAACCCATGGACAGCAACCGTTTCTACAGCCCCTTTATCAGCAGCGCGCAACGCCTGCCCAACGGCAATACCCTGATTACCGAAGGTTCCGATGGACGCGTGTTCGAGGTAACGCGCGAGCACGAAATTGTGTGGGAATTCATTTCGCCTTACTGGGGAAAGAACGTACCCATGAATATGACCTACCGCGCCTACCGTGTACCCTACGAATGGGTGCCTCAGGCCCCCAGGCCGGAAGAAAAACCCATCGCCCCTCTGGACGTGACCACATTCCGCGTGCCCGGAGCCGCAGCCCTGGGCGACCGCGTCAGGGAGTGCGTTGTGGACGGTTGTGTGCCCTATGAGGGCAGCAATGCCCTGTGCGTGGCTTCGGAAGAAGACATCAAAGACAAATAGCAGCTACGCCGGAACGCCGCGATCTCTCTGGCCGCGGCGTTCCGGAACGGAGAAAGACATGGGCAGCATTCTCTACACGGCTCCGAACTGCATCCGCTGCAAGATCGTCAAGGATTTTCTGGCCGAAAAAGAGCAGGAGTACAGTGCAGTGGACTTCAAAGGCGATGCCGAAACATTCAACAAGTTTTACCGCACCCACCGCAAGGCCATCTACCGCAATCCGGAGGGAGTCGAGTTTCCGCTGTTTCAGGACGGCAATGTCATCCGGCAGGGTTCCGGAGAAATTCTCGCCTATCTGCTCTCCGGCCATGCGCTGGAAGTTTGCGTGACCCGTAGCGACATGCTGCACGGCAAGATTTCAGGACTCTACCCCTCACAATGCCCGGACGGGCAGGAGGAAAATTTTCAGACCCTGGTCAGGCGTCTTGCCGAAGGCGGCCTCCAGGTATGGCTGCAAACCGACGGGCGCAAGCCGGAACTGCTGGAAAAACTGCTGCACATCAGGGATACCCGCGTTCTCTGCAATACGGTGGGCGGCCCGGAAGCCACAGCAGAAATTTTCGGCGGCGCGCCGTCTGCAGAAGAACTGGCCGCGACCATCCGGCTGGTGCGTGATACGCCTGACGGCGCTGTGCGCTTTCTGGTCATGCCTCTGCCTGACGGCAACGGCTGGTCCTGGCCCCGGCGGGAAGATGCCGCCGCAGCCGCAAAAATGGTGGCCGCAGCGTGCGGCCAACCCACGCTGCCCTACACCATCGTGCCCGTCACTCCGGAAATGCCTTGGGATACCCGGGGGCTGAAGCCGCTGCCGGACGAAAACCTGCTTATGTACCGCTCTGCCGCACGGCAGCACTTGTTCAAGGCGGAGATAGCCAGATAAAATTGCTCCTTTACCCGCCAAAAAGGAAGCACGCCCGGCCGCGCAATCCCCCTTGCGCGGCCGCTCCGCGTGGTCTACATTTGCACCCTGAATTTTCCGGCAACGTCTTTTCCGCACGGCAAAAAACGGCATGGGCGCGGAGCAGGCGGCCGTATTTGCCTGGAGAGAAAGGCTTTGCCTGCATCTCTCCAGAAAAGGAGCAAGACATGTCCCGGATCAAGAATCTGCGTGAGGAAGCCCTGAACCTGCACAGGGACAACCAGGGAAAGATCGAGGTTCGCATAAAAATTCCCGTGCGGGATGCCGATGACCTGACGCTGGCCTATTCGCCCGGCGTTGCCGAACCCTGCATGGAAATCCACCACCACCCCGAAAGGCTGGACTGGTACACCAACCACGCCAATTTTGTTTGCGTGGTGTCCAACGGCACGGCGGTGCTGGGCCTGGGCGACATCGGCGCTGCCGCGGGCATGCCCGTCATGGAAGGCAAGTCTTTGCTTTTCAAAACCTTTGCTGATGTGGACGCTTTTCCCATCTGCGTGAATACCAGGGACACACAAAAAATCATCGAACTCATCGAGCTCATGGCGCCCACCTTCGGCGGCGTGAACCTTGAAGACATCAAGGCCCCCGAATGTTTTGTCATTGAAGACAGCCTCAAGAAACGCGGCATCTTCAAAGGCCCCATTTTCCATGACGACCAGCACGGCACAGCGGTGGTTACGCTGGCCGGCCTGATCAATGCCCTGAAAGTGACGGGCAAGAAACTGGAAGACATCAAGGTGGTTACCAGCGGCGCGGGCGCGGCGGGCATTGCCATTGTCAAACTGCTCATGGCCGTGGGGCTCAAAAACGTCATCATGTGCGACTCGCGGGGCAGCATTTGGGAAGGGCGCGGCGAGGGCATGAATCCCTACAAGGAAGACATTGCCCAACGCACCAATCCCGACAGGATCAGGGGATCCCTGGCCGATGCCATCAGGGGAGCGGATGTTTTTATCGGCGTGTCGGCTCCCGATACCCTGAATGAAAGTATGATCCGCAGCATGGCCAAGGATCCCATTGTTTTTGCCCAGGCCAATCCGGTTCCGGAAATCTGGCCGCTGCAACGCGCTCATGATGCCGGAGCCAGGGTGATTTCCACCGGACGCTCCGACTGCCCGAACCAGATCAACAACGTTCTGGCCTTTCCCGGCATTTTCCGCGGCGCTCTTGACGTGCGCGCCACGGACATCAACGATGCCATGAAAATCGCAGCCGCCCGCGCTCTGGCCGATCTGGTCGGGCCTGACGAACTGGGACCGCAGATGATCATTCCCTCCAGTTTCAACCCCGAGGTGGCCCCTGCGGTGGCTGCGGCAACGGCCAAAGCCGCCATGGACAGCGGCGTTGCCCGCATGCGGCTCGACCCTGCATCTGTGGCGGAAAGCCTGCGCGCGCGCCTGGCCGGACGGGTGCGGGCCTGACAGCCTTGTGCGCCTGCCGCCTCCTGATTGTGTGCCCGCTCAAGGCAGAAAAAAATTGACCGCATCTCCACAATGCGGGTATCCTTGCTGTATCTTTTTCTGACGGGCGAAGATTCTGCTCGCGGAAAACGCATTCAACATGGGAGGGACAATGGACGGATTACTGGGTGTGCTGAACAGCATCAGTGACTTTGTCTGGGGGCCGGTGATGCTGGTGATGCTTGGAGGAACCGGCCTGTATCTCACTGTCGGGCTGAAATTTTTCTCCTTCCGCAACTGGGTCAGGGCATACAAATGCCTGTGGGCCGGGCGCAGAAACCAGTCGGCGCACGGAGAACTTTCTCCTTGGAACGCCCTGATGACGGCCCTTGCCGCCGATATCGGCACGGGCAATATTGTGGGTGTTGCCACAGCCATTGCCATTGGCGGCCCCGGCGCCCTCTTCTGGATGTGGGTCACCGCTCTTGTGGGCATGATGACAAAGTTTTCCGAAGTGCTGCTTTCCGTATATTTTCGTGAAAAGACTCCCGCCGGCAACTGGGTGGGCGGGGCCATGTACTTCATCAAAAACGGCCTCGGTCCACGCTGGAAATGGCTCGGCACATGCTTTGCCATTTTCGGCGCCATTGCCTGCTTCGGCATCGGCGCAATGGTGCAGGCCAACGCCATCAGCGTGAATGCTTCCAAAAATCTTCACCTGCCGGAATGGACAACATCTCTTGTCCTGCTGCTGCTTGCCGGCCTGGTGCTTGTGGGCGGCGTCAAGCGCATCGGCGCTGTGGCGGGCAAGCTGGTGCCCCTGATGGCCGTTATCTATATGCTGATGTGCCTCATCATCATTTTCATGAATATCGAGCGTGTGCCCTCTGTCTTCTGGTGGGTGGTGACAGATGCCTTTACGCCCACTGCGGCTCAGGGCGGTTTTGCGGGAGCAACGGTCATGATGGCCATCCGCATGGGCATGGCGCGGGGTATTTTTTCCAACGAGGCCGGTCTGGGCTCCGCCCCCATGGCACATGCCGCCTCCACGGCGGAATCGCCGCTGGTGCAGGCTTCCATCGGCATGCTGGACGTTTTCATTGACACCATCATTGTGTGCAGCATGACGGGCTTTGTGATTCTTGTATCTCTGGACGCCGCAGGGCAGCCCCTGTGGAGCTCCGGCCTCAGCGGCGGAGTGCTGACTGCTGCGGCTTTCCAGCACTATCTGCCCGGCATCGGCCACTACGGCATCACCATCTGCCTGTCGCTCTTTGCCTTTACCACCATCCTTGGCTGGTGCGTCTACGGTGAAAGGTGCATCATCTATCTCTTTGGCGACAAGGGGCAAAAACCCTTCCGGGTGATCTATGTGCTGGCCGTTGCCGTGGGAGCCGTTCTGGCGCTGGATGTGGTCTGGACTCTGGCCGATATCGGCAATGCGCTTATGGCATTCCCCAACATTATCGGCATCCTGCTGCTCAGCCCTACGCTCTTCCGCATTGTTCGCGAGGAGGTGGCCAAGGATCCGCGCTTTGTGCTGTAAAAAAATGCTGTAGAGGCCCTGCTCACGGCATCTCCAAACTCCCGGCTGTCTTGCGGCCGGGAGTTTTGGGCACTGCCCTGGCCCGGCGAGGAACCCATGAAAAAACCAATCCTGCTTTTGCTGTGCACCGCCCTGCTGGCGGGCACAATGCTTGTGGCGGCAGAACCCGGACAAAAGGATCACAGAGGTACGGCAGACATGAAGACACAAAAAACCTCCGGCCTGCGGGACGCATACTTTGCGGGCGGCTGTTTCTGGGGGGTGGAGGAATATTTTTCCAGAATTCCTGGAGTGATGGATGTTGCCGTGGGGTATGCCAACGGCGAAAAAAAGAACCCCACTTATGAAGAGGTCTGCTCCGGGAAAACAGGCCATGCGGAAACCGCGCATGTGCGCTATGATCCGGCCATTGTCAGCCTGTGGACTCTCGCCGGACAGTTTTTCAAGATCATTGATCCGTTCAGCGTGAACCGGCAGGGCAACGATGTGGGCAGCCAGTACCGGACCGGGCTGTACTATCTGCATGAGGAAGACAGAAAGATTCTTGCGGACGTAATGGCGGAGGAAGCAAAAAAATACGGCAGACCTCTGGCAGTGGAACTGACGCCGCTGAAAAACTATTACCCGGCGGAAGACTACCACCAGGACTACCTGAAGAAAAATCCCAACGGCTACTGCCACATCAGTTTCGACAGCCTCAAGGATATTCCCGCCCGGACAACGGGCCTGGTGGACCCCCAAAAGTATTCCAAACCGTCTGACGCGGAGTTGAAAAAACGCCTCACGCCGGAGGAATATGCCGTTACCCGGCAGGCGGGGACAGAACGCGCATTTTCCGGAAAATACTGGAACCACAAGGCAGACGGCATATATGTGGATGTGGTGACGGGAGAGCCGCTCTTTTCTTCCGCCGACAAATTCGATTCCGGATGCGGCTGGCCAAGCTTTTCAAAGCCCGTTGATCCGGCTGTGGTGACCGACCATGAAGACCGCAGCCACGGCATGCTGCGGACCGAGGTGCGCAGCCGCGTGGGGGATTCCCATCTGGGGCATGTTTTTGACGACGGGCCGAAAGACAGGGGCGGTCTGCGCTATTGCATCAACAGCGCCGCCATCCGTTTTGTCCCTTATGACGAAATGGAAAAAGAGGGCTACGGGAACCTGAAACATCTTGTCCGGTAAACCCGTCTGCACAAAAAAGCGCTCCTGCCCCGCACACCCGGCATCAGAACAGATGCAGGGCAAAAGCCGCCACCACAAGATACCGGGCAAGCTTCGCCGCCGCCACAATGGCAAGAAAGGACCAGAACGGCTCGCGCAGCGCCCCGGCGGCAATGGTGAGTGGATCTCCGATCACGGGAACCCAGCTTGCCAGCAAGGACCAGCGGCCGTATGTGTGGTACCAGTGTTCCGCCTTTTTCAGGCTTTTTTCCTGCACGGGAAACCAGGCTCGCCCCGCAAAACGCCGGGCGAGCCTCCCGAGCAGCCAGTTGACGACAGACCCGAGAGTATTGCCAAGAGTCGCCACGGCAATCGGCAGCCACGGCGGCCCGCTTTGGGTTGCAAGCATCCCGGCCAGCACAAGTTCGGACTGGACGGGCAAAAGCGTTGCCGCAAGAAAGGCGGAGGAAAACAGCCCCCACAGCGCAAAGGCACTCACGCGCGACCTGCCATGTTTTTCGCAAAAATGTCCAACGGGCGGAAATATTTGCAAGCAGATGCCGCATATGGCATATGTGCAAAACACCCCTGCCCGCAATGTGTGCCGCAGGGGCCGCAAACCACAGAAATTCCGCACAAGGTTTTGCCATGACCAGCCTCCCCCAGCAGGGCCTGTTCACCCCGGCAGGATCCCTGGCCGCCGTGGATACACCCTGCCTGCTTCTGGACCCCCAAAAAATGGACGCCAATATCGCCCGCCTGCGGCAGAGCCTTGAAGCCACGGGAACAGGTTTTCGCCCCCACCTCAAGACAGCCAAGTCCGTGGATGTGGCGCGGCGGATGTTTGCCAGCGGGCACGGCCCGGCCACGGTATCCACCCTGGCTGAAGCCGAGGCTTTTGCGCGGGCAGGTTTTACCGACCTGACCTATGCGGTGGGCATCACCCCCTGCAAGCTGCCCCGTGTGGCCGCCCTCCACAGGCAGGGAACCACTGTGAGCGTGATTCTGGACAGCGTGGAGCAGGCCGAAGCCGTAGCGGATTTCTCCCGGCGGCATCTGCCGATCCCGGTTCTTGTCGAACTGGACTGTGACGGCCACCGGTCCGGCGTGCGCCCCGACGATCACGAACTCCTGCTGGCCATTGCCTCCCGGCTGGCCCCGGCCCCTCTGCTGGGGGTACTGACCCATGCGGGCGAAAGCTACCACGCGCGGGGCAAGGCGGCGCTGGCCGCCGCCGCAGAAAACGAGCGGGCCTGCGCAACGCGCGCTGCACAGATTCTGCGTGCCGCCGGGCATGCCTGCCCTGTGGTCAGCGCAGGCTCCACCCCCACGGCTTTTTCTGCGCAAAGCCGTCACGGCCTGACCGAAGTCCGGGCCGGTGTGTTTGTCTTTTTTGACCTGGTGCAGGCCGGTATCGGCGTATGCAGTCATGAAGACATTGCCCTTTCCGTGCTGGCCACTGTCATCGGGCATCAATCCCGCAAGGGCTGGATCATCATTGATGCCGGATGGACTGCCCTTTCCGCCGACCGTGGCACAGATTCCCAGGAAAAAAACCAGGGGCTGGGCATGGTCTGCGACCTGAACGGCGTTCCCCTGCCCGGCCTGACAGTTCTTGACGCCAATCAGGAGCACGGTATCGTGGCCTGCCGCGACCCGGCGCACATGCCCCGCCTGCCTGTGGGCGCGCGGCTGCGCATCCTGCCCGTCCACGCCTGCGCTACCGTCACGCAACACGACCGATACCATGTGCTCGGGCCGGACGGCAACGAAATCACCACCACCTGGCCGCGCTTCAGGGGCTGGTGAAACATTTTTTCCCCTTGCCGCTTCTCCGCAAAGGGCGGAAGAAGTGGCTTGGCGTATCCGAAAACATACAGACATGCTCTGCCAAAGGAAAAAACATGCTGCGTAAAATCATCCGCATTGATGCGGAAAAATGTAACGGTTGCGGCGCGTGCGTCAACGCCTGCCACGAGGGGGCCATTGTCATGAGGGACGGCAAAGCCGCCCTTTTGCGCGATGATTATTGCGATGGTCTGGGAGACTGCTTGCCGGCCTGCCCCACCGACGCCATCAGTTTTGAAGTGCGCGAGGCCCTGCCGTATGACGAACAGGCAGTGCTGGAAAACATGCGCAAAGCCAAAAAAACGCCTCCTTCCGGCGGCTGCCCGGGCAGCATGAGCAGGCGGCTTGGCGTACAGCATGCGCCGGTTGCGGATACCGGGGCTGACCAGCCATCCTGTCTGGGGCAGTGGCCGGTGCAACTGCGCCTTGTACCGACCAACGCCGCTTTTTTTGACAACGCGCGCCTGCTGCTTGCAGCGGACTGCACGGCCTTTGCCTTTGCCTCCTTTCACCGGAAATTCATGACGGGCAAGGTAACACTCATTGGCTGTCCCAAGCTTGATCCCGTGGATTATGCGGAAAAACTGACCACCATCCTGACGGACAATACTGTTGCCTCGCTGGAAGTGGTCAGAATGAGCGTGCCCTGCTGTGGCGGCATTGCCGATGCCGCAGCACGGGCCGTGCAGAAGTGCGGCAAGGCCGTGGACTTCAGCGTGGTCACCATCACCCCCGAAGGCAAGCTGCTCGCAACTCCCGCAGAAGGCTTGTCGCCCTTGGGCGCGCGGTAATTCCCAGGCGCCACCAAGAGAGCGCGCACCGCCTGACGCTATGCCAGACGGTGCGCGCTCTCTTGCGCGAGGCCAAAGGCCTCCCGCTTATACCAGCCTGGCAATGTTTTGCATACGGTCGCCGGGCAGCAGGGCCACGGGGGGCACGTCAATGAGCGTATGGCAGCCGGGGGCAAGGCGCGTGGCAGCCCGCGCGCACGCCACCAGCACCTGGGCCGTCAGGGCCGGATTGTTGATGCGCATGTCAAACTGCAAGCGCTGGTTGGCAACACTGCCGGAAGCACCGATGCGCTCCATGAGCACACCGTGGGAGGTGTCGGCCACAGCATCCAGTTCTTCCCGGCTGCCGACTTGGCGCACGTCCAGCGGATCACTGCTGAAATAGGGATCAGCGGCGATTTTCTGCCGGATGTCCTCAAAGGAGGCCCCGGCCGCAGGGAGAACATAGACCAGACGGGAATGCCTGCCGCCGCCCAGGGGGATGGTGATGGCGCAGGCATTTTCAACCCCGGCAACAGAGCGCGCCGCCACAGAATGCCCCATGGAGCGTCCTCGGCCAAAGTTGGTAAAGGTTGTTCCTGTGGGCGTCATGGCTTCAAAAAGAGCGCGGAACACCGAGTCTGTTCCCGGATCCCAACCCGCAGCCGTGATGCAGGTAGCCTCCGCTGCCCTGGCCGCTGCATCCAGATCCGCCACCAGTTGGGGGATCTCCGCATGGATGTCGAAGCTGTCCACAGTGTTGATGCCTTTTGCCAGATACATGCGGGCATCGGCAGGCACATTGCGGGAAGGACCGCACAAAATCATCACATCGGGCTTTCCCCCGACGGCCGTCAGATCTTCAAGAGAGCCATAGTCCGGCACGCCTTGCAGGGCAAAAGGCTGCGTGCCCAGCGAAGAAGCCCGGCGCACCACACCCAGGCACTGACAGTCCCCGGACGCAAGCAGGCAGTCAATGACAGCCCTGCCGATATTTCCCAACCCGTGTACCGCTATTTTGATCGCCATATGCGCCTCCCGGCTGTTGGCATTTTTTCCGTTGCGCAACAAGGATGCGGAGCATCCCTGAACCGCACCGACAGTTCAAAAATACTCCGCAAAAAAACACTTCACGGGGAAAAAATCAACCAGGAAGGAAAGCCCGCAGGCGCGCCGATTTTCGGCAAACCCTGCACACAGAACTGCCTTCGGCAGGTTTCAGGCGCAAAAAATACTGTGCATCAAAAATCGCTCAAACATTCCCGCAAAGAAGATACACCGCAGGAGTGCACCATCTGGAGGGGGATGTTGCGCGAACGGGCAACCTGTACGGCCTTGCGCTTGGCTTCATGGGAGATTTTGTTGGTAAAGACAATCATGGCGTCAGGGTTGCCGATTTTGTTCACAAAATTTCGCTCGTTGCGGGCAATACATTTCAGGGAGTGCCCCTGCTCTTCAGCAGCAGAAATATATTCCTTGTGCAGACGATCCATTCCACCGATAAGAGTGACGCACATGTGAACCTCCTTCTTGCGTCGCAGACATACCAAACGACGCCCTTGGTTCCTTCTTTAATTGAAAAAGAATTTCAATGTCAACAGAAAAGTACAGAGAAAATCATTTTTCTTCGGCAAGATGCCCGGTTCTGCATTTTTTGCACAGCCGCCGCAGGCACGGTTCGTCTGCCTTTTCAGAACGCAGAAGCCCTACGCGGCGCCGCAGTGGACCCGCGCACAATGAGCTTGTGGCCGTACTCCACCCGGGTTATGTTCCGCCGGAAGGCAAGCCCCCTGATTTTTTCATGCAGAATTTCCAGAGCATTGCGCCCCTTGTCGCGCATATAATGCTCAACCGTAGTCAGGCCCACGCCGGCGAAGCCCGAAGGGAAAATGTTGTCAAAACCACATACGCTGTAGTCCGCAGGAACGGAAAATCCGGCCCCGCGCACAGCGTCAATCACGCCATAGGCCAGCATGTCGTTCATGGCTACAAAGGCGGTGATTTTTTTCTCGCCAAGGCACTTTTCCGCCAGTTCCTGCCCGATAACATATTCTATCTGCAAATTTTCCAGTTCTGTTTCCGGCCTGATGTCTCTGCTTTTCACCAGAATGCCGCCTTGCGGGCATAGCCGGGAAAAAGTGTCGCGCAAGCCCTGCAAGCGTTGCGTGCGGATGGGGTTGGCCCGGTCCAGGGTGGTTGAAATATAGGCCAGATGCCGATGCCCCAATTCGTGCATATGCCGGGCCACGAGGCTTCCGGCCTCATAATTGTCCAACTCCACGGCGTCTGTATTGAGGTTCTGCCGCCTGTCACCGATAACGACCACGGGCAGCTTCCCGTCGACTTTTTCCAGCACTTCCTGCGGATGGGCCAGCATGGCGAAAATAATGCCCGACATGCCCATGCTGCGCGCCAGATGCAGTGCCGCCAGTTCGCTTGCAAGGCTGCGATAGGTTGTGTGTATGCAGGTGGCATATCCCCTGTGACTGGCAGCCTGCTGGACTGCCTGAATGACCGTGGAATAATAGGGATTTGTGATGTTGGGCGCCACGATAAGCACTGACGGGATGCTTGTGTAACCGGCAGCGCGCCCCGCACTGCGGTAGCCCAGACGCTCGGCAGCCGCAAAAACGGCGGCAACGGTTTCGTCGGAAAACGAAACGCCGTCACGCCTGTTGAGCACCATGGACACCGTCGCCGGGGAAACTCCGGCAGCCTGCGCCACATGCGCCAGCGTGACCTTTTTCGTGCCGGACGACCTTTTCTCCTTGTCGCCTGTCCCTGCCGTCATGAAAACCTCCTGTCTGGCCCAACTGTCCCACACCGCAAGGTACATGGCAAGCGTGCCAAAACTTCGACATCCGTCAGGCACAGAAATATATTTTAATAAAAATTTAATTGACATAAAAAATTTTTCCACGGTAAGATGCGCTTTATCATAGAGTAAACACGAGAGATGGATAAAATTAACAAAAACTATTTTTTGGACTCAGCATACTAAAAATCAGTAAAATTTTAACCTGCCAACATGGCGCACACATTGCCGCCCCGGAGGATGCCTGTATGGACGACCGCTCACAGCAAAAATATGTTCCTTCCAAAAGTGAAATGCGCAAAGTCGTTATCGCCAGCCTGCTTGGCGCCACCATTGAATGGTATGATTTTTTCCTCTACGGCGTGGTGGCAGGCATTGTGTTCAACAAGCTCTACTTTCCTACCACCGATCCTTTCATGGGCACCATTCTGGCGTACAGCACCTTTGCCATCGGCTATCTTGCGCGGCCCTTTGGGGGCTTTCTTTTCGGGCATTACGGCGACAAACTGGGGCGCAAGCGCATGCTCATTCTCACCATGCTCATCATGGGCATTGCCACCGTGGGCATTGGCCTTGTGCCGACCTACGCCTCCATCGGCATTGCCGCGCCCATCATCCTGCAAACGCTACGCCTGTGTCAGGGCCTTGGGCTTGGCGGGGAATGGGGCGGTGCTGTGCTCATGACCTATGAGTACGCCAGCGAACGCCAGAAAGCCTTTTATGCCAGTATTCCCCAGATGGGCCTTGCCACCGGGCTGTGCCTTTCTTCCGGTATGGTGGCCCTGCTTTCATGGCTGCTGGACAACGACCAGTTTCTTGCCTGGGGCTGGCGAATCGCCTTCCTGCTCAGTATCGTTCTCATCGGCGTTGCCCTGTATGTGCGTATGCACATTCTGGAAACTCCCGAATTCCGCAGGGCGGAAGCCAAGGGCGACACCCGCAAAAAAAACCTGCCCATTGTGACCGCATTCAAAAATTATCCCGGAAACATTGCTCTGGGCGTAGGCGCCCGGTGGATAGACGGCGTATTTTTCAATGTTCTGGCGGTATTTTCCATTACCTATCTCGTGCAGCAGATCCAAACCTCACGCACTGAAGCGCTGACTGCGGTGATGCTCGCGGCATTGCTCATGTGCCCCTTCATCCTGATCGCAGGCCGCCTGGCCGACCGTTTTGGCCGGGGGCGCGTCTACGGCCTCGCCAGCCTTGCCTGCGGCATCTCCATTTTTCCCTCGTTCTGGCTTATGCAGAGCAGTGGCGGCAACATGCTCCTCATCGGTCTGGCCATTGCCATCCCCCTGAGCATTTTTTATGCGGGTGTTTTCGGACCCGAGGCCGCCCTGTTTTCAGACCTGTTTCCGGCTGAGGTGCGGTACACGGGAATTTCCATCGTCTACCAGTTTCCGGGTTTTCTTGTCGCAGGTATCGTGCCCGGCGTATGCACAGCCCTGATCCAATGGAATGACGGCGACCCCCTGTATATCTGCATATTTGTGCTCGTGGCTGCGGCCACCAGCGCACTCTCCGCCTTCACAATCCAGGCACGACACGACAGGGCCGCGGCGCGGACTGCGGGCTCCCCGCAGGAGTAACCCCATGCGCATACTGCAACTGTCAGACACGCACCTGCGGGGCGACCACAAATTGTCCTTCGGGGTGGTGGATACCCGACGCTGCCTGAATGAAGCAGCAGATCATCTGAAAAGTCTGGAACAACAGCCTGACATCGTCGTTATTACGGGAGATCTGGCCGACAACGGCGATCTGGACGCATACCACATTCTGCGCGACACGCTGACGCAGCTTGGAATTCCCGTCCATGCCGTACCGGGGAATCACGACAGGCGCGACCGCATGCACGCGGTCATACCACACTGGTGCCCGGCCAAGGAGGATATCGCACCCTACCTCTGCCATACAGTGGAAAAAGAAAACCTGCGGCTGGTACTGATGGATAGTATGCATCCCGGATCCCACTCCGGGCATCTGCACGCCCAAACGGGTGACTGGCTTGAACGCGAACTGGCAAAGCGCCCCGATACACCCACCCTGCTCTTCATGCACCACCCTCCGTTCCTCACAGGCATGGGAGCAATGGACGAACCTTTCGAGAATGTGGAGCGCCTTGGAGCCATTGTCGCGCGCAATCCGCAGTTACGTCTGTGTTTCGGGCATATGCACCGTCCGATCATAACCCAGTGGCACGGGCGTACAGCCATGACGGCACCGGCAGTTTCCATGCAGATAGACCTTGACCTCTCGCCCGGAGGCGGCGACACCTTCCGCATGGAGACGCCGGGCTATCTGCTGCACCATTTCGACAACGGCGTGTGGAATTCCCACGTCTGCCAGATTGCCGTACAGGCCACGTTTGCCGGGCCGTATCCCTTCGTCGGTTCGGTCAATCCCACCCAATAGGGCTGCGGCACAGAACACGCCTCCCCGTGCCCGCCTTGCACTGCACAGGCGAACAGGAGAGGCATTGCTTTTTTATCTCTCTGGTGCCCCTTTGAGATTGCGGTAAAAACAAAGAAAGGGCTTGCGGCATTTCTGCCATAAGCCCTGAAAAGTGGCGCGCTCGAAGAGATTCGAACTCCTGACCTACAGGTTCGTAGCCTGTTGCTCTATCCAGCTGAGCTACGAGCGCATCAATCTCTATTTTTTATCGTATGGGGGGAATGAACGTCAAGCGTCCTTTTTCTCCGCTACTCAGCCTTCATGGCGTTCACGGCGCGAGCCAGACGCGAAACCTTGCGTGCAGCCTTTTTCCAGTGCAGGGCTCCCTTGCCCGCAGCCTTGGCCAAAACGGACGAGGCCACGCCCAGAGCTTCACCGGCCTGAAGCTGATCGTTGTTCTGAATGGCGGCACGCACGCTCTTGACGGCATTTTTGACGCGCGTACGGACAGCGCGGTTGCGGGCTGCCCGCTGGATGCTCTGCCGGTGACGTTTGACGGCTGACTTGTGGTTGGCCACTGTATCCTCCACTCTCTCGGGGCATAGGCCCCTGCCATATTTTTCGTTCCGAAAAAATGTATTTGCCCCAACAGCCAGAAACTGTCAAGCACAAAATCACATTTGCAGGGCGGCAAAATCCGCCAGGCGCGCAAAGCGTTCGCCCAACAGGCGCAGCATGGTCAGACGGTTGCGGCGCAAGGCTTCGTCCTCGGCCATGACCATGACCCCGTTGAAAAAGGCATCCACAGCAGGTCGCACGTCGTTGAGGCAGGCCAGGGCAGCCGTGTGATTGTGCGCGGCCCACAGGCTGTCCAGACGGGGCAGAAGGTTCTCCAGCGTGGCGGCCAGCGCTTTTTCCGCATCTTCCTGAAGCAGGGAGGGATCCCAATGGCCGGGCAGTTCCGCCAAATCCGCCTGCTTGCGCAGAATGTTGGAAACGCGCTTGAAGGTCTGCACCGCATCGGCATAGCCTTCCTCACGGCTGAAGACCACCAGAGCCGACAGGCGCGCCGCGCAGTCCCGCACATCTTCCGTGCCCGCGCCCAGCGCGGCGTCCACCAGCAGCGTGTCCCGTCCCTGGGTCAGGAAATAGTTGCGCAGCCTGGCGACAAAAAATTCCATCAGCTTGTCCAGCGTTTCGGAGGCGGGCATTTTCCACGGCCTGTCACCGTAGAGATTGTGGGCTTTGGCAAAAACCTGCCGCACGTCCAGAGAAAGGCCGAAGTCCAGCAGAATGCGGATGATGCCCAGAGCACACCGCCGCAGGCCGTTGGCATCCGCCGTGCCTGTGGGGATCATGCCCAGGCCGAAGCAGCCGACAAGAGTGTCGGCCTTGTCGGCCAGCGACAGAAGCGCACCGCACAGACTGCGGGGCAGCGGCGAATCCGGCCCGGCAGGAAGATACTGTTCGGCAAGAGCCTGAGCCACAGCGCGGCTCTCGCCCTTGCGCTCCGCGTAGATCCCCCCCATGATGCCCTGAAGCGTATCAAACTCGCCCACCAGACCGCTGACCAGATCCGCCTTGGAGAGACGCCCGGCGCGCGCAGCGTCTTCGACCATGTCCTGCGCGCAGCATTCGGCCAGCCAGCGGCACAGGGCTTCGAGGCGCCGGGTTTTGTCGCCCATGCTGCCCAGGCTGCCGAGAAAGATTACAGAATCCAGCTTGCGCAGCCATGTCGCAAAATCGTCGCGCAAGTCCGCATGCCAGAAAAAGCGGGCGTCCTCCAGGCGGGCGCGCAGCACACGCTCCCATCCCTGCTTGACGCACGCCATGTCTTCGGGCGCAATATTGAGCACCGTGAGAAAGTGCGGCAGCAGCTTTTTGTCCGCCCCTTCAATGCCAAAACTCTTTTGGTGGCTTTCCATGCTGGTCAGCAGCACTTCCCGCGGAATCTCCAGATAGGCGGGATCAAAATCCGCCAGCAGGGGCACGGGATGCTCCACCAGCCCCTGCACCTCGTCCAGCAGGTCGTCCTTCCAGAGAACTGTGCCGCTGACGCCCTTGGCAAGACTGTCGCCGGCCTCCACAATTTTTGCGCGCCGGGCAGCGGGATCAAGCGTTACGGAGCAGGCATTGGCCAGAACTTCGGCAAAATCCCGGGCATGAGCCACCACAAAGGGGCCGGGACCGTGAACGCGGTGTCCCCAGGTCTGCCGCCCTGCTGTTACCGGGCCAACGGCAAAAGGCACCACCACATCGTCCAGCAGGGCAAGTATCCAGCGCAGGGGGCGGGCGTACGCCACGGGATATGCGCCCCAGCGCATACGCTTGGCAAAGGGCAGGGCCGTGATGACTTCCGGACAGATGGCCGCCAGAATGTCCAGAGCGGATCCGCCGCCCGTACGTTTGCGCGCGGCCACATATTCGCCCTTGTCGGTCTGCTGCCGGAAAATTTCCTCAGGGGAGCAGCCCACGGTACGGGCAAAACCCTCCAGAGCCTTGCCGGGCCTGCCTTCCGCATCGTAGGCCACCCGCACCGGCGGCCCGAGGACGATTTCTTCCTTCTCTTTCTGCACGGGATTGAGGTCTTCCACCGTCACCACGGCGCGGCGCGGCGTACTCATGGCGCACAGGCCGCCGTACTCCAGCCCGGCGTCGTCAAGGGCGGCGGCAAAGCGCCCGGCAAGTTCCGCATCCTGAAGCGGCAGGAAACGGGAAGGCAGCTCCTCGCTGCCGATTTCAAGCACAAAGGTCGCCACGATTTACCTCGCATCCTTGGTGAGCATGGGATAGCCCAGTTCCTCGCGCTGGGCGGCGTACAGGCGGGCCACACCGGCGGCCAGCGCCCGCACCCTGCCGATATAGCCGGTGCGCTCGGTGATGGATATGGCTCCGCGCGCGTCCAGCAGATTGAACGTGTGCGAACACTTCAGGCAATAGTCATACGCGGGCCAGGGCAGCCCCAGTTCCTGCATGGCTCTGCTCTGGCTCTCGAAATCCGCAAAATGGCGCAACAGCATATCGGCACTGCTGGCCTCAAAATTGTGGCGGGACTGCTCCACTTCATTCTGGTGGTAAATATGACCATAGGTCACCTGCCTGTTCCAGGCCAGATCATAGACCGACTCCACCCCCTGAAGATACATGGCCAGACGTTCCAGCCCGTACGTCAACTCCACGCTCACAGGTGAGAGGTCAATGCCCCCCACCTGCTGAAAATAGGTGAACTGGCTGACCTCCATGCCGTTGAGCCAGACCTCCCATCCCAAACCCCAGGCGCCGAGGGTGGGGGATTCCCAGTCGTCTTCCACAAAGCGGATATCGTGGGCAGACTGGCTGATGCCCAAAGCGCCGAGGCTCGCCAGATAAAGATCCTGGATATTGTCGGGCGAGGGCTTCATGATCACCTGAAACTGGAAATAGCGTTGCAGGCGATTGGGATTTTCGCCGTACCGGCCGTCAGTGGGACGCCGGGAAGGCTCCACATAGGCCACGTTCCACGGTTCCGGGCCGATCACCCGCAAAAAGGTGTGCGGATTGAAGGTTCCTGCGCCACACTCCACACCCGACGGCTGCTCCACAACGCAGCCCTGGTCGGCCCAGTATTTTTGCAGGGTGAAGATAATATCCTGAAAGTACATATTTTGTCCTTGTTTTCGGCAGCATTTGACCCCAAACGGCATTGCCGCAACGCAGCCGCGCCAAGAGGCGGCTTTGCGATGAACGGCGAACGCGGCCCGCCCTACACTTTCCGGAAGTGCCCGCCTTCCCAGGCCAGGCCAAGATGGTACTGCACAAAACCGTCAATGGCCCGCGCACAGGCGTGGCGCACGGCAGCGGGCAGGTCCCCGGTCCGCCAGCCGGACGGCCATTCTTGCTGCACATGGCGCAAAAGGTCAAGCCCGTCCGCATCCATATCCACGCCGTAGCGCGCTCCGCCCGCCGCAGCCCGGCAGGAAGCGCAGCGGACATGGCCTTCGTCCACCACAAACTGCCCTCCGCCAGAAAGAGAAGCGCCGCACAGCCCGCATCTGCCAAGATCAGGGGCAAAACCCAGAGCCCCGGCCAAACGCAGACGAAAAAAAAGCGGCAGCAGTGCTGGCAGGACGGAAGCGCTCTCCAGGGTGACGCGCAAATCTTCCACCAGGGCATAGGCATCGTCCGCCCCTTCGGGCGGCACACCCAATGCCTCCACAAAGCGCAGGCAGTTGACGGCCAGCCCCATGCGCCGCCAGTCTTGCGCAAGACCCTGGGGCCGCCCAGAAGCACGGCCTCCTCGAGATTGAGAAAGCCGCTACGCCCGGCCCTGACCCTGCAATGCAGAGAATTGAAAATATCCAGGCATCCGCAGAAGCGGCGGCGACTGCGGCTGCCGCCAAAGGCGAACAGCGTCAGGAGGCCATGCCGACGGCTGAGCATTCGCAGCCAGAGGTCAGACTCGCGAAAATGCCCCATGCGCAAAACAAGCGCACGATCCGCCCATTCGGTCATGGCTGGACGGCAGGAGGAAAGGTAATCGTGCGCACCTGCCCCGCCTGCCTGGACAGCGGCATTTCCTTGCCGTTGTAGCGCAGCCGTACGCCGCCGGCATTGCCCAGCTTCAATTCCAGCGTCTTGCTGAAGGTCAGGGCAAAGGTGTCTCCCTTGCGCAGGGAAAACTGGCGCGTATCGCTGTTGTCGGCGGTGGAATGCACCCAGCACTCGGCTATGGCCGTCAGAATGACCTTGTGGGACCCCAGAAGCTCTTCCGCCCCCGGAGCAGACGTTGCAGCGCCTTCGCCGCTTCGCTGCGGGGGCGCTGCGTCCGGAGCGGAGGCAGGAGTTGCGGGTGCGCCGGAAGGGGCCTGCCTGTCGGCAGGCTGGCCGCCCGAAGACTGTGAGGAAGTGGGGGAGCTTCCCTGCTGGCCGGCTTGCCCGGCATCCGCGGGCACGCTTTCCTCCACGGGGGCGGGCTGCGCCAAACGCCGCGTCTGGCGGCCCAGAAAGTCCATGGCGCCCTGCTGCCAGAACACATAGGCCCCCACACCCAGACAAAGCAGCACAAAGAGTACGGAAAAAACACGGAAATTGCGGCGTGAAGCCGGGGGAATTTCCGGCTGATAGGGACTTTGCGGAACAAACCTCTCCGCTTCGTCATCCAGCCTGCGGATGACCGGGGCAACAGCATCTTCGGGCAGCCCCACATAGGCCGCATAGGCGCGGAGAAAACCCTTGGCATAGGCAAGAGGAGGCAGGGAGC
>ERZ773099.730-NODE-730-length-26147-cov-6.642419_pt1 | contig 26147 bp, 23 predicted proteins | sample MGYA00511120_ERZ773099 | MGnify/ENA primary metagenome ERZ773099 (study PRJEB29015, sample SAMEA2738012) | human oral metagenome | biome: human oral; feature: human-associated habitat; material: dental | place: China | collected 2104 ... | reverse complement strand
GAGCATCTGCCTCCTAAGCAGGGGGTCGCGCGTTCGAATCGCGCCGATCGCACCACGAAAACAAAAGCCTGCCCCCGGAAGAGGGCAGGCTTTTCCTATGCTCTATAGAGAAGCTTCGCCCTCAAACGGGCTCCGAGCGGCTCACGCATCGCCGGCCATTTTCCTCGCGGCATCGAGCAGCTTGCGGCAGCGCGTGCCGTGTTCGGGATAATAGGCGACGGCCAATTTGCTCGTAATGCCGAATTTGCCGTATCCGGCGCTGCCCGTGCGGAAGATGTCCTTGAGGCCCTTGACGTTCATCTCCAAAAAGTCCTTGTTCGTCACATCGCGCACGAAGACGGCAAAAGCTCCGCTGCCGAGATGCGCGAGCACATCGCCCGAGCGGAACTTGCTGCCGATGGCCTTGCAAAGTCCCACGAGCATCGTTTCCATCCCGCGCTTTCCCATGCGCTTCTCCAGCGCCTCATAGCGCTCGATGCGCATGAAAACCAGCGCATTTACATCCTGTTTTCCCTCGCCTGCAAGATAGGCGTCCACTTCTTTGGCGAGGCCGAGCTCGTTGGCCACGCCGGTGACGGAGTCGAGGTCGGAGCGGAAACGCGACACGGTCTTGTTGGCCTTGACGCGCAGGATATCCGTGTTCCAGAGAGCGCCCTTCACCTTGGCGAGATGCCCCTGCTCATCGGTCTCGCGTTCGATAACGAATTTATACCACGAGTACTTGCCCACCGGGCGCTTGCCCATATCGAGCAGGAAGCGGTCCCTCTCGGTGTTCTGCCCCGAGAAGAACGCGATCAGCGGCTCCATGAAATCCGGGTGCACCATTTTCTTGAGCTCGGTATTCAATGTCTTGCGGAAATTCTCAATCCTGCGCAGCTCCATATCGTCGCGCGCCATATTGAACAACATCGTGTCCGTCTGCAAATCGTAGTTGAAAACGATGGCGCCGAGCCGCTGCAAAAGCAGCCTGACGCATTGATTCTGATAGTCCTCCCCGGGAATATCCGACTGATACTGCCACATTGCCTATACCCCCTCATGACAAACCTTACCAACCCAAACGACACGCGGAGCATATCCTCGGCTTCATATGTTGTACAGAAAAACTTCCTGAAAACATAGCATTTGATACAAACCACTTCATCAATTATTTCGTCATTTCCCTGTTTTTTATTAAATCGATTTCGTCATATTTCGCTTACTTTCGTTCTGTTTTCATCTTTTTTTCACACAAAAAAGGCAGCTGAAAAAGCTGCCCTTTCTTTCTTGTTCAATCCGCCTGCTCATTTTCCTTTGCCAATGCCGTATCGAGCGTATGCCACGAGAGGACGGCGCATTTGACGCGCGCGGGCATCCGCGAGATGTTCCGGAGCGCCGCGGCCTCGTCGAGCTCGTCGAGCTCTTCTTTCGTTAGCTCCCTGCCCTTGATCATCGAGATGAACAGCTCCGCGAGACGGCGCGCCTCGTCGACAGGCTTTCCTTTTACGAGGTCGATCATCATCGAGGTCGAGGCCTGCGATATGGCACAGCCGACGCCCGTGAAGGCGGCGTCCTTGATCCTGCCGTCTTCGACCTGGAGCTCCAGCGTGATCTCGTCGCCGCAGGACGGGTTGTGGCCGCGCTCCTTGATCGTCGCTTCCTGCAGCGGATGCTTATGCTCCATCGAGCGGCTGTGCTCGGCAATCAGCTCTGTATAAATATCGGATAAGCTCATAGACGCATCACCTTTCTGACTTCTTTCAATGCCTCAAGCCAGCGGTCGACATCATCCTTCGTGTTGTAGAGATAGAAACTCGCACGACAGGTGGCGTTCTGCCCGAGATATTTCATCAGGGGCTGGGCGCAGTGATGCCCGGCGCGCACGGCGACGCCGAAGGAGTCGAGAATCGTCGCGACATCATGCGGATGCACATCCTTGACGTTGAAGGTGATGATTCCCGTCTTGAGCGCCGGATCGGCATCGCAGCCGTAAAGTTCGACGTCGGGGACATCGCGCAGCTTGGCCAGGGCATAGGAGACGAGCTCCTGCTCGATGCGGCGCACGGTATCAAAGCCCGTTTTTTCAAGATACTCGATCGCCGCGCGAAGCCCTGCCGCACCGCCGACGTTCTGCGTGCCGGCCTCAAATTTCTGCGGCAGCTCCGCGAACGTCGTCTCCTGCTCCGAAACGTACTCGATCATATCGCCGCCGCGCAGAAACGGCGGCATGGCTTCGAGGAGTTCCTGCTTCCCGTAGAGCACGCCGATGCCCATGGGCGAAAGCAGCTTGTGCCCGGAAAACGCGAAGAAGTCGCAGTCCATTTCCTGCACATCTACGGCCATATGCGCCGCACTCTGCGAGCCATCAACGAGGATGACCGCGCCGTTCTCATGCGCGACGGCGGCGATTTCCTTCACGGGATTGATCAGCCCCAGGACATTGGAGACTTCCGTCACGGCGACGATCTTCGTCTTCGCCGTGATCTTCCGCTTCGCTTCCTCGACGGAGAGCGTGCCGTCCTTTTCGAGATACATGTATTTCAGGACAGCGCCCTTCGCCTGCGCCACCATCTGCCACGGCACGAGGTTCGAGTGATGCTCGGCGATCGAGATGACGATCTCGTCCCCCGCATGGACGTTCGCAAGGCCGTAGCTGTAGGCGACAAGGTTCAGCGCCTCCGTCGCGTTCTTCGTGAAGATGATTTCCTGCGGCAGTCGCGCATGGATGAAACTGCGCGTCGCGGCACGCGTATACTCGTAGATGTCCGTCGCCTTGATGGAAAGCGCGTAGGCGCCTCGATGAGGATTCGCGTTGCAGCCGCCGTAGTAGCCGCAAATGGCCTGAATGACCGCGTTCGGCTTCTGCGTCGTCGCGCCGTTGTCGAGGTAGACGAGCGGCTGGTTGTTCATCTTATGCGTGAGCAAGGGAAAATCCTTGCGGATGTCTTCCTCAGTCGGCATCTTCGATCCTCCCTTCGATGGCGGCTGCAATCTCCTCCCGCAGAGCTTCGTCGGGAATGCGTGCGAGCACAGGGAAAAGGTCGGCCTCCACGACGAGGCGGCGCGCTTCAGCGAGATCGAGGCCGCGGCTCATGAGGTAAAAGAGCTTCGCCTCGTCCATTTTGCCGATGCTCACGGCATGATGCCCGTCGACATCGCCCTCGCCTGAGAGCATCAGCGGCACGGAGCGGTTGCGCACGCCGGGCGAAAGCAGGATGACTGCTTCATTCTCGCGCCCGACAGATCCCGTCGAGCCTGCCGCAAAGTCAAGCGTGCCGCGGAAAATCTTTTCCGCCTTGTCCATCAGCGCGCCCTTGACCTGCATGTCCGCATTCGTGTGCGCGCCCTTCTGGCGCACGATATAGTTGAGGTCGAGCCTGCGCTCCCGATCCACGAAATAGAACGCCGCAATATCGGCCTGCGCCTCGTCTGCCTCGAGGCTTACCGAAAGCTTCGAGACGGCGCTTTTCGCGCCCGCATCAAAAGCCGTATAGCGAAAATGGCCGCCCGCTTCGACATGAACCGTGACCTCGTCCGCATGGGGCGCCGTCTCCGTCACGAGCTGCACGCGCACGAGATCAAGAGCGCCGCCGGCTTCGACGTGCGCCTTGACTTCCGCCTGCCCCGCCTCACGGTAGACGACGACAGCCTGCTTTTTCTCGCCCGCTCCGACGCGGATCTCCTGCGTCCGGCCGATTGTCCCATCAAGCCCTTCGGGCAGCGCGGCGCCGTTCACGCCGAGCCAGCGCCAGGTACGCATGGGGATGGAGCTGAAAAGTTCTTGATTCTGCATGATGTTCCTCTCCCCTCTCCTTAACCCATCGTGCCTTCAAGCTCGATCGTTACGAGATTGTTCATCTCGACTGCATACTCCAAGGGCAGTTCCTTGGCGATCGGCTCGACAAAGCCGCGCACGATCATCGCACGCGCCTCTTCCTCGTCAATGCCGCGGCTCGTCAGATAAAAAATCGCCTCGTCACTGATGCGGCCGATCTTCGCCTCATGCCCGACATCGACCTCGTCCGCCTCGATGTCCATCGTCGGCAGGGTATCGGAGCGCGAAATGCTGTCGAGCATCAAGGACTCGCAGTTGACCGAGCATTTCGCAAACGGCGCATTCTTGGTGACCTTGACGGCGCTGCGGTAAATCGCCTTGCCGCCGGCCTTCGAGATCGAACGCGTATTGATCGAGGCGGACGTGTGCGGCGCCGTGTGAATGACCGTTGCGCCCGTATCGAGCGTCTGCCCCTTCGAGGCGAAGGTGACGCCCGTGAACTCGCAGCGCGCCCGCTCCCCGTGCAGGATGCTGCACGGATAGAGCATGGAAACATGCGAGCCGAAGGAGCCCGAGACCCATTCGATCAGCCCGTCCTTTTCGACAAGCGCCCGCTTCGTATTGAGGTTCATCATGTTGCGCGACCAGTTCTCAATGGTCGAGTAGCGGAGCCGCGCCCCCTCCTTGACGAAAAGCTCCACGCAGCCCGCATGGAGGTTCGTCACATTGTACTTCGGCGCCGAGCAGCCCTCGATGAAGTGCAGGCTTGCACCCTTTTCCACGATGATCAGCGTGTGCTCGAACTGGCCCGCCCCCGGCGCATTGAGCCGGAAATACGATTGCAGGGGGATCTCCACCTGGACACCCTCCGGCACATAGACGAAAGAGCCGCCCGACCAGACGGCACCGTGCAGCGCCGCAAACTTATGATCCTTCGGCGGCACGAGCTTCATGAAGTACCGCTTCACGATATCCTCATGCTCCACGAGCGCCGTTTCCATATCGGTGTAGACGACGCCCTGCTCCACGAGGCTCTGCTGTATGCTGTGATAGACGACCTCCGAATCGTACTGCGCACCGACGCCCGCCAGCGAGGTCTTCTCCGCCTCCGGAATGCCGAGACGGTCAAACGTATCCTTGATATCCTCGGGCACTTCCTGCCAGTTGCCCGTCATCTTTGCGTCGGGGCGCACATACGTCACAATCTCATCCATGTTGAGCTCGGAAAGATCGGGACCCCAGGACGGCAGGGACATCTTGTTGTAGATGTCGAGAGACTTCAGCCGGAAATCAAGCATCCAGCCGGGATCGTGCTTCTGCTCCGCAATATCGCAGATGATGTCCTCCGTCAGCCCCTGCTGCGCCTTGTAGACGGGCACATCGTAGTTCTTGATGTCGTAAAGGGTGCGCTCGATGTCCTCGACAAAAGTCTTTTTCTTTGCCATCTCGCCCACCTCACTTTGCCGCGGCGTCATCGAGGATATGCGTGAAGCCGCGGCGGTTCACCTCATCGATGAGCTCGGGGCCTCCTTCCTCGGCAATGCGGCCGCCGATGATGACATGCACGCGGTCGACCTTGAGCCGCTTGAGGATCTTGGAGTTGTGCGTGATGATCAGGCAGCTGTTGTCCGCCGTATGGTACTTCTCGATGCCCGACGACACGATCTGCACGGCGTCGACGTCAAGCCCCGAATCCGTCTCATCGAGAAGCGCGAGCTTCGGCGCGAGCATCAGGAGCTGCAGGATCTCGTTGCGCTTCTTCTCGCCGCCGGAAAAGCCCACATTCATATAACGCTCGGCATAGGCCGGATCGATCTTGAGCTCTTCCATCATCTTTTTGAGCTCCTTCTTGAAGGCCATGATCTTGACCTTCTCGCCCGTCATCGCCTGCTTCGCCGTCCGGAGCATGTTCTCGACCGTGATGCCGGGAATCTCCTCCGGCGTCTGGAAAGAGAGGAACAGGCCCGCACGCGCGCGCTCAAACGTCTTCTTCTCCAGAAGGCTCTGCCCCTCAAAGAAAATTTCCCCGGCCGTCACCTCATACTTCGGATGCCCCATGATGACGTTCATCAAGGTGGACTTGCCCGATCCGTTCGGCCCCAGTATGACATGCACCTCGCCCTTGTTGATCGTCAGATCGAGACCTTTCAATATTTCTTTGCCCTCCACACCTGCGGAGAGGTTCTTGATTTCCAACAATGTCTCCGACATGATACTGCTCCTTTCTTCGCGCGGAACCTTTCGGCAGTTCACCGCGCACCTGCGCCTCTGCACAGCATAAAATCTATGTCCGCCGCACCCAAAAGCCGGCGATCCTTCATTTCAAAAAACGAGAGAAACTTCCTGCACCCCAGCGTTTTTTCGGAAATCTTCCACTCTTTCTTCCCCTTGCAACGGAGGAAAACCGCCGTACCGGGTTTCATGGTATTTCACTCGGGATTCTCTGCTTTCATTGTATTTGCTTTTATTATAAATGTCAATCCTAAAAATGAATGAGATTCATATTTTATGATTATCAATCTCAAAGGAGACAGAAAGAAGAACAAGGAGCCGCTTCACGCTCTTCGCGTGCCACAACCCCTTGCGCGAGTATCCTGTTGTCAAAAGGAAGACGCGGCCGCCTGCCGCACATCATTGCTGATAATCCTTGGCGATCTTGATGCCCGCCTGTTTCACCGCCCGATGCAGAGCAGGCATCAAGGACAGAAACTCACGGACAGCACGCACATGCGCCTCGCCCCGGATTCGTCCCTGATAATGGGAGGCCTTGAGAACCCCCGCTGCCGAAGTCGGCCCCATCTCCACAACGACCTTTCCGTTCTCGATCTCGAAATTGGCATAGACCGTCAGGAGATGATCCGTCCCCTGCCAGATACCAAGCCGGTCGTCTTCCTGCCCCCGCACATCGTTGAAGAAGCACGCCTCGAAAATCGCGGGGGAAAGGCGTCCCGTAAGATCATTGTCCTGGAAATAATAGAGCCTTCCCGAGAGCGGTGCGCCGAACAGAAGGCTTTCATTCTGATTGAAGTAAAAAAGCCAGCGGCGGGAGTCCGACCGGTTCACAGCAAGAGCGAGCCCTGCCTGCCCTTCCCTGTCGTAGGCCACCGCCAGCACATCGCACATCATGCCGCGCGCCAGAAGCGCCGCCCGCGCCTCCTCCTTCTGCATGACAGGCGAAGTTTTCGCCGCTGCGCTGCCGTTCGCCTGCGGCAGCGCCGAAAGCACCGCAGCGAGACAAAAAGCAGCAGCGAGCACCGCAAAAAATCGTTTGAGGCTTTTCATGCCGCATCTCCTTCCGCCTTCACATCCCGCATGTCCCGACGGGAAATGCAAACCGCGGGCCCTTGCCGTCCCTCCGGGAAACGCCCCGTCCGTCGGCGCAGAGCAGCCGCATCAGTCAAGCGTCATGATCTTATGCTTCAGGACATAGATCAAAGCCTGCGTACGGTCGTTGACATTGAGCTTGCGGAAAATATTCGTCAAGTGGTTCTTGACCGTCTTCTCGCTGACGAAGAGCGCCTGCGCAATATCCTGGTTGCTGAAGCCCTTGGCGATACACGAAAGCACGTCCATCTCGCGCGAGGTCAGACGCTCCGAGCGGCTTTCACGCCACATCGTGCGCGCCTTCTCGTTGATGTTCTCGTCCTCGGCGACGCCTCCGAAAAGGCGCTCAGCCAGCGACGGATAGACAAAAGCATTGCCCTCGTTCACGACGTGGATTGCCTTGATGAGCATCGACGGCTCGACATCCTTCAGGAGATAGCCGAGAACGCCGTTTTTCAGCAGCTCCAGCACATAATTGTCGCTGTCATGGATGGTCAACACAACAATCTTCGTCTTTGATTTCGCGGCTTGGAGCTGACATGCGACCTCAAGCCCGGAAAGGCCCGGCATATTGAGATCGAGCAGCAGAATGTCAGGCTGCAGCACAAGCGTGCGGGCGAGGGTCTCCTGTCCATCTTCCGCCTCGCCGACAACCTCCAGATCGTCCTCGAAATTCAGTACGCGTTTCACCCCCTGGCGAAGCAGCGCATGATCGTCCGCGATCAAGATCTTTATCGTCATTGCCCAACATCCTTTCCGTACTCTTGCCCCACGGTTCCTTCTGCCGGGGATGGCAAGGCGCGCAGAATATGCGCTGTTAAAAATATCATGATTTCCGAATCCGTCTTGCCTCGCCGCACACTGCGAAAAAAAGAGCCAAGAATCGGCAAATCGCCGAGGAGCGGCACCTTGGCGAGATTCCGCGTCTCCTCACTGCCGATCAGTCCCCCGATCACCATGGTCTCGCCGTCCCGGAGGCGCACCGTCGTATCAGCCGAACGTTCCTGGAACTTGTACGCCTTGAGCTCGTCCACATAGACAGGCGAACTGACCTCTGTATGCACGGCGGCCGTAATCTGCCCATCCGCATGGATGCGCGGCGTACAGCGCAAAATAATGCCCGCGGGCTTATAGACGATCGAGGTCGTAATCGTCGAATTCGTCGTCTGCGTCTCGGGCACCGGCACAGAGCCGCCGATATTGATCACGGCCTCGCGCCCCTGAAGCGTTGCGATATTGGGGCGGGCAAGAACCGACGCCTTGCCCTCGCTGACGAGCGCCGAAATCTTCGCACTGTAATAAAATTCAAAAGGAAGCCCTGCCGGGCCGCGGCCAAAGCGGATGATGCCGGGCGTTTCCCCGTTGATCCCCCGCCGCGCCGCCTCCGTCTTTCCATCGGCTTTGGCGGCATACGGGTAAACGGGCAGCTGTGACCAGCTCCAATCCACACCAAGCTCCTTCGCCGCATTCTTCTCTACAGCGACGACATGAGCCTCCAGCGAAACCTGTTCCGTAGGCACATCGAGCGCGGCAAGCGTCTTCCTTGCCTGCTCCGCTTCCTGCTCCGTACCGTACAAAAGCAGGGAATTTGTGGCACTATCGACCATAAGTCTCTGGCCGGTCCTATATAGTCCCCCTGCGCTTGTATCTTCCTTCCCATTTTTCTTATTCTCTTCTATCTCGAAAATTCCTGCCTCGCCCAAAGATAATTTTACGGCAGCAAGCGCCGTATTGAGATCGGCATAGAGGATGGGCAATCGATGCATACGATAGAAGGCGCTTGCATCCTTCGGCGCCCCGACGAGCAAAACGGAGCCCTCGTGCTCCACGAGCAGGCCCTTTGTCCGAGCGACGAGAAGAAGCGCCTCCTCCGGCTCAATGTCCTTGAGGCTCAGGCTGATGCGTCCCCCTACAGAATCGTCGAGCACAAGCCCCAGTCCCGAAAGCCGGGCGATCGAGGCAAGCACGCTGCGCACATCGCCGTCGACGATCTCGAGCGTCATCGGCTCGGCTCCTGCACGCAGAGGCATAAAGACAAAAAGCAGCAAGAGCATCAGCCATTTTTTCATCCGAAAGAATCCTCCTTGAAATCGCTTTTCAGGCACATCCCTGCGCCCATTTCTGCCGCCGTTTTAAGGCCATCCAAGCCCCGGCAGACAGAGCGCCGCTCACCGCGGCAGCGGCAGCGTATACAGTCTGCCGTTGACAAGGACGACGGCCGTTCCCTCGCCCAGTGAATGGAGCAGCACGCCGTGCTTCTCCTCGCCCTCGGCCAGGAAAAAATCCTGGCCTTCGAAGCTCATGAGCAGCACACGTCCTGCATTGCTCGTAATGACGCCCCGCGCCACCATGGCATTCGACGGGTCAGCAACGCTGCCCGGCTTGGCCTCCACGCCATTGCCGGCTCCGCCTGTCCCGCCCTGTGCCTGGGAAATATCCACCTTTCCAGTCTGCCCTATACCCAGGCGGGCCGAATCGCCCGCCGCCGGCGTATTTCCCTGCTGCTCCCTTACGCCGCCCAGCGCCGCAAGAGCCGCCAGATCGTCAGCATCTCTCGTATGCAGCAGGCAAAACGGATCGCCCAGCGCCGAAACCCGGTGCGTTTCCTCCGGCCCCTGTGCCGCCCCGGAGGACGGGATGCTCTCCGTACTTGTCACGGCCGCCCGTTCCGCCGCCTCCCTTTCCGAAAGATCCGCAAAAAGCCAAGCGAGCAGGCCGAGCAAAAACGTCAGCAGCAAAGCCGGTCTGCGGCTTCCGCCGGAAAAGAGAAAGTTTCCGGCACGACACACGCCTTCGCGAAGAGCCGCAAGGCCGCTCCGCTTTCCTCCGTGCGCCGTTTCGCCGGCTTCCGGCATCGACGCCATGCCGGCGGCTTTTCCCGCCGGAAGCTCTGCCGACAGGAATCTTCCTTCCCATTCTCTATGCATCAATCCATATCCCCCCCTTTCAATGCGAACATAAGAATAAATAAAACAGCCCTGCTTCTTCCTGGAATCCGCAGAGCTGTTGTTCTCGCCTCTTGCGAGCCATATTCTTTTCGAGGACGCCCTGCGGATCAAACTGAAAGCGCAGCCATTCCTTTCGAGCGGCCGGCTGCCGCCGCGTCCGGCAAATTCTAGCAGCACCGATAAATTCAGCATCGGCCTGATGGCCTTCCTTTTATCAGTTCTTCCTTCTATTATAGGGATTGTCGAACTCTTGTCAAGGGCTTTTCTCCCTCACTTCTTCGCCTTCAGCTCCTGGAGCATCGGCCCCATGATGCGCTTGTACGATTCGACGCCCGGCTGGTTGAACGCATCGACATCGGCAAGCTCGCCCTCGTAGGCGACGCTCAGCGCCAGAAGATAGAGGAGTTCTCCCAGATGGTACGCATTGAGCTCCGGCAATGAGAACAGTGCGTTGAAGCGCCGGTTCGATGCAAGCGCATCGGCGTTCGACTGGCGCGCGACCTCAAGCGCCTCGCCCATCGTCAGTCCCGAAATATCGGCGAGCTTCTTCACCTCGGGGAATTCGTTCGGGATTACGCAGTCGTCCGCCCACTTCTCGATGCGAATGAACTGCACGATCTTGTTGAGCTTTCCTTCCTGGTGCTGCTGCGTCTGCGCATGCATGTCCGTCGTGCCGACGGCGACCACAGGCGTGCGCCCATAGCAGACCTCGGCGCCCTCCTTGTTGAACTGCTTGCCCAGCGATTCCGCAAGGAGCTGGATGTACCACTCGGAAACCGACTTCAGATAATCGCCGTAAGGCATCATGACCTCGATATCGCGCCCATACTTCTCCGCAGCGATGAACTTCAGAGCCGCATTGAGCATCGCTGGGTTCTGCCAGACATCGTCCGTCTGGCAGGCCTCGTCCATCGCCTTCGCGCCGTCGAGGAACGCTTGGATGTCAAAGCCGATGCAGGCTGCAAGTGAAAGGCCGACCTCGGAGAAAATTGAGAAGCGTCCGCCCACGCCGTCCGGCACAGCAAACGTCTTCCATCCCTTCTCCTGCGCGAGCTTCTTGAGAAGCGTCGGCTGAGCCTCGTTCGGATCCGTCACGGCGACGACCTCGACCTCGATATTCGCATCGTCTTGCAGTGCCTTGTAGACTACCATAAAATTGGACATCGTATCAAGCGTGCCGCCCGACTTCGAGATCACGAGGAGCAGGACGCGCAGCTTGCGCTTCTTATGGCTCTGCGCAATCTTCGCCTGGTTTCCCAGCGTGCGGATGAGATCGCTCGTCGCACGTGGATCGATATTGTTGCCGCTGAAATAGACCTTCGGGAAGCCCTGCCGCTCCTCCTCTGTCTTCTCATTCCAATAAGCGCCGCACTCGACATCGAAAAGCACTTTGTTGCCGAGGAAGGAACCGCCGATGCCGAGCGAAACGACGGCATCCGTATGTCCCTTGACATGCTCCGTAAGCTCCTTGAGACGCGCAAGCGAGGCCGGGGAATTGAGATGCCCCTCCGCCACATACGGAAGCTGGGAAAAAAGCACCTTCTCCGGCGTGCCGTCCTTGGAAAGATGTTCCCGAATAACGCCCGTCTCACGCATGACCTTCATCGCCTCATGCGCCTTCTTGAGATCATCCGCCAGCGTCTTGATATCGGCCTCCGTCACCTTTCCCTCGCCATAAAGATTGTCATAGTCAAAGGCAAAGCCGGACTTCAATTTCAAACTCATAACAACACCTTCCTAACGAAAAACCTTTAGAAACCGGCCGGATCATCCGTCCCGGCCGCTGTATGGGAAAGCAGCAGGCAGCCGGCGTCTTCCGCCGGGCTGCCTGCGCCTTCAAAACAAAATGCCTCGAACCGCACGGCAAAAGTGCGTTCAGCCTTCATCCCCATCCATCTTCGGGCGCAGCAGGGGACCGATGGTGTGGACGAGGTACGTCATAAACTCCTCCCGGATCTCCGGCCGCTTCAGCGCCTGCTCCACCGTGGCCTCCAGAAAGCCCTCCTTGTCGCCGATGTCATAGCGGCGGCCCTCGAACTGGTAGGCATAGACCTTTTCCCGCCGCGCCAATTCTCCGATGGCGTCCGTCAGCTGGATCTCCTGCCCCGCCCCCGGCGCCGTATGCGCCAAGATCTCGAAGACCGCCGGTGTCAGCACATAGCGGCCGAGAACCGCGAGCCGCGAAGGCGCACGCTCCACCGACGGCTTCTCGACAAGGCCGACGGCCTGCCAGACATTGGGCTTGATCTCGCGCGGCTCGACAATGCCATAGCGCGAGACCTGGCTCCGCGGCACCGGCTGCACGCCGAGCACACTGCCGCCGTAGTCGTCATAAACATCGACGAGCTGCGCGAGGCACGGCACCTTGGCGTCGACGAGATCGTCGCCCAAAAGCACCGCAAAAGGCTCCTCTCCTACGAACTGGCGCGCGCAGAGCACGGCATGGCCCAGCCCGCGCGCCTCCTTTTGGCGGATGAAGTGGATCTGGATATCCGAGATCTCTTCGATCATCTTCAGCATATCGTACTTGCCCTGCTCCTTGAGCTGCATCTCAAGCTCTAGGGAGCGGTCGAAGTGATCCTCGATCGAGCGCTTGCTGCGCCCCGTGATGATCAGGATCTCCTCAATGCCCGAAGCCATCGCCTCCTCCACGATAAACTGAATCGCGGGCTTGTCGACGATCGGCAGCATCTCCTTCGGCTGCGCCTTCGTCGCGGGCAAAAAACGCGTGCCGAGACCGGCTGCCGGGATGATCGCCTTGCGGATCTTCTGCCGCGTCACAGCTCAGCCCCGAATGACGGCCAAAAGCTCATCCGTCTTTTCCTTCATCAAAGCCTCGTCCTGACGCGACTCGACATTCAAGCGAATCACAGGCTCCGTATTCGACATCCTGAGATTGAAGCGCCAGTTATCGAACTCGACCGAAAGCCCGTCCACCTTTTCCACTTTGCCCTTCGGGCCGTAAATCTCCTCGACCTTCTGCATCACAGCATGGGCGTCCGACACCTTGCTGTTGATCTCGCCCGAAATCGGATAGCGCGCCATGCGCTCCGCCATCAGCTCCGAAAGCGGCTTGCCCGCCGCGCTCATCAGTTCGAGCACAAGGAGCCACGGAATCATGCCGCTGTCGCAGTAGGAAAAATCACGGAAATAATGATGTGCGCTCATCTCACCGCCATAGACCGCGTTGACTTGGCGCATCTTGTCCTTGATGAACGCATGGCCGCTCTTGCACATCACAGCCTCGCCGCCGAGCTCCTGGCAAATCTCAATCGTATTCCAGATAAGACGCGGATCGTAAATGATCTTCGCGCCCTTGTTCTTCTTGAGGAACGCCTGCGCGAGGAAGCCGACCATGTAGTAGCCCTCGATGAAGCCGCCCTTCTCGTCGAAGAGGAAACAGCGATCGAAATCACCGTCCCAGGCAATGCCGATGGCAGCGCCGGACTCACGGACGACCTTTGCCGTAGCCTCACGGTTCTCCTGCAGGATCGGGTTCGGCACGCCGTTCGGGAAGTTGCCGTCCGGCTCGTTGAACACCTTGACCATCTCAAAAGGCAGGTGCTTCTCCAAAGCGTTGATGATCGGACCGGCCGCGCCGTTGCCCGTATTGACCACGATCTTGCATGGCTTCAAAGCCTTAAGATCGACATACGTCAGGATATGCTTGATGTACTCATCGAGCACATCGACCTGCTCGACCTTCCCCTTCGGGCGGTCAAGCGGCTTGAAATCCCCCTCCATCACGGCCTTCTCTATATCCTTGAGCCCCGTATCGCTCGAAATCGGGCGCGACTCCTTGCGCACGAACTTCATGCCGTTGTACTCCTTCGGGTTATGGCTCGCCGTGATCATAATGCCGCCGTCCAGCCCATAGTGCGCCGTCGTGAAGTAAATCATCTCCGTGCCGCACTGCCCGATATCCATGACATCGGCTCCGGCCTCCGTCAGCCCCTTGGCCAGGGCGTCGCGAATCGACGGACCCGAAAGACGGATATCATGGCCGACGGCCACCTTCTTCGCCTGGAAGAGATCGACGAAAACGCGTCCAATGCGGTAGGCCAGCTCCTCATTTACCTCCTCCGGATAAATGCCGCGAATATCGTATGCCCCGAAACCCTTGTTGCTGATTTTCATAATTGCCACCTCTTCTTAAATCAAATTTTCCGTTTTCACTGAATTGTTTTATTCTTTCGGGAAAAGCAGGCGATTTCCCTGCTTCGTGCCGAGAAAAAATTTTAAGAAATTTCAAGCCGACCATCGCCGGCTCCATACCATCCGCCCCATGCAAAAAAGAATTCCCCTACGCAGCATGATCTGCATAGGGGAACGGCCGGCGGCAATATGGCATCAAGGCAACGGTTGCTCTTTTGCCAAAGCGCGGATCTTATCCGCAGACAAACTCGTGATACGCGCGATCATCTCGATGGGGAGTTTTTCTTTCAACATGGAAAGAGCCGTCTCTTTGCGAGTATTTTCCATGCCCTGGGCGATGCCGCGCTCCATGCCCTGGGCGATGCCGCGCTCCATGCCCTGTTCATAGATGCCTGTGCTCAAATTACACATGGTTCTCAGCTCCTCCTCCATGTCGGCGGTTGTGCTCATGCCGAATTCGTCTTCTAAAACCTTCTTTTTCTCTGCCGGCGGTGTTGCTGTGTCCTTGAATAAGAGCCGCAGGAAACGAATGAGCCAATCTTCCGCCCGCGGTTCCTCTCCAAGATAGATTGTGACGATGCTCAGCAAATCGTAGTCGGCACGATTTTCCTCATGGCAATGCAGGATATGGTGCTCCTTGAGATCGTAGCGATTGATGGCGCTTCTGCCATCGGGAGAGTCCATGCAGAGCCAAATGGTATAGACCTTTTACTGAGCCGTCCGTGAAACAAGCCCTAAGGGCGCAGTTAAGCGGGTAACGGCTCGTATGTGAAAATGTCCCAAGAATGCAAGCCGAAGGCGTAGCATGATTGGCTGACATTGACCGCCTTGATCTCATCGTAGGACGAGCCGGTGAATTCGGTCTCCTTCTGCGAGGAAAGCAAGCGGCTCGCGTAGTAGACCGCCCGCCGCAGAAGCGCGTAGCCCAGCTTCGAGCGGCGCTGCGTCCGCTGCGCTTCGACATTGATGATCAAAGTGAGGCGCTCGCCCGATTGGGGAGCTCGCGCGTGAAACAGGATGTCGAAACGTATCCATCCTTCTGTGATACCGACATTTTCGGTGGCATCGCCGAAGATTTCCTTCGGGGAACGCGCGGCATTTCTTGCGGCATTCGTCTTATCCCTGTCAACAAGAATTTCGCTGATCTGCGGCGTGCCCTCGATATATTTTTCGGCAATATCGGCGACAGAGGCTTCTGCAAATTCCGGCACGGTTCTCTTGAGGAGGCGCGCCATGATGGCTCTTTGGGAAAGCAGCCGCTTCGCATGCTGGTCGTAGACCGGGTTTTGATAAAGCGGCGCAGAGCCTTCCGGCAAGCGGGTCTCTATTGGCTGCATGGGGTCACCTTCTTTGCCTTTATTATAACATGGCAGTTGCTCTCCAGCCAAGAAAAGATGATGGGTTTTCGCGAACTCTTGCAATTCCGCGCACAGGCGGTTCCGCTCTATCCCTTCCTCACATCAAGCACCTGCACTTCCTCGCCCTGCGTCCGCAGCCACATCTCGATGCCCTTGCCGTAACTCTCCGCCGACAGCGTATAGACGCCCGCTTCTTCCTTTATGACGCGCAAAGTCGGCAGGCGGTCGCGGATTGCCTCCAAGGAGCAGCCGCTGTAAGTGAACGTGATGCGCCGCAGCTCGCCCGCGTACATGAACTGGATGCGCTTGCGGAACTCGCCTTCCTGGAACCGCTCGCGATACGGCACCGAAAAGCGCTCCTTCTTCACGCTGATCTTCTCCATGCGGTCGACACGGAAAACAATCGGATAATCCGCCGAATCATCCGCATAGTAAGCGATCAGGTAAAAGTAAAACTCCGAAAAAAGAATCGCCGCAGGTTTTACCACGCGTTCATGGCACATGCCGTCAAGCCGCGTATATTCGAACGAGAGGATGCGCTGCTCGCGTATGGCGACGGCGAGCCGCCAAAGCGCCGGCACCACGTTCTTCCCATGCTGCAGCTCCGCATAGTAATGCGCCTCCTGCGAAATCAGCTTTTCCACGACCTCGCGCTTCTCCCTCGACACCTGCGACAAAAGCTTCCCCAAGAGCCGCTGCATCACCTTTTGGGGAAACGGCCGGCTCTCCAAAAGAATCTTGCAGACAGCAAACACTTCCTCCGGCTGCAGCCCCTCGGCGCTCTCGCGGGAAATGCGATATCCGCCCGACGCCTTGTCGTAGACGATTTCAAGATACGACTGCTCCCCCGCAAGATACTCGCGCAGCCCCTCGATATCACGCTGCACCGTCTTCTCACTCACGCGATACTGATCGGCAAGCTCCCGCTTCGACAGCGCCTCCCCCTGCTGCAGACGCTTGTAAAGATCGAGCAAGCGATAACTGCGATTGTCCGCGCGCCCTTCCTGCATCATCCTGCCTCCTTCTATAATCCTCAAAGCAACGTTCATTTCCCTAGGGAAGCGTAGCGATCCGGCTCCTATTACAGCAAGGCGCCCTCCTCTGCCGCCCTGCCCTCCGCAGCTCGTCGCATCCCGCCTCCCCGCACATTCCCTCTACGCCTGCAAGGCCAATCCTTTTTCATACCTCGCCCGAAATCCCGCGATTTCCTCTTCGATTCCTGCGGCCAAAGGCACATGATACTTTCGGCTCAACCCCTCGACCATATCGATGTAGGCGAGTGTGGCCTCTCCGTACCGTCTCTCGCGTATCAGCCCATACGTCTTTTCGATGCAGTTTGACCAGAGTGAGCGATATTCCTCCGCCGCACTTTGGTCGGCGTCAATCTTGCGGACGATCTCCGGCGCAATGCGATAGTATTCCTCAATGAGTTTTTTCACACCGGAATCTCGCTCTAGCACTTTATGAAGAACGTGCATCGCCATGAGTTCCCTGCAATTATGTTTTTTTTGGAGTGCCGTACACGTCGCCGTAGCAATGAAACATCCTTCATCGCTCTCATAATTTTCTATTGTCTTCGTTGATTCATACTTCTTATTCTTATCGTACGCCTTTTCCGCTTTGCGGCGCTCCTGCTCTGCGCAAACCTGAGAGTATGCCGCCTTTGCCAGTCCATGTCCTCGTTTTCCCGCTTCCAGGAAGCAGTACGCCGCCTCATCGAGATTCTCTGCAATCGACCCTGCCCCATTCTGATACAGGCAACCGCATTGATACCATGCTTCGGCGGTCTTCGCTTCTCGCCACATGCCCAAGGCACGCTGCACATCCCCCAGCCAGGCATAGAGGAAGCCTACCTTTTCTTGCCTTTCTCTCACACTCTCCTCTGTTTCTCTACGCAGAAGATATTGGAAAAGCGCCAGGCAATTCAAGATTTTATTCTTTCCTGTTTCCTCTTCAGGTTCTATAGCCCTCTTTATTTTATAGATAGCTTCCAATGCGTTTAGAATTGGTGGTTTTTCTGCTGCCTTTTCACATACCGTATGCTGTTCCATCGCAATTTGTTCATAAAGCTCATCCGCCAGGAAGCCGATGGCCGGAAGATATTCTTTAGCGGCTGCAATCTTCAGACTCACGGCAGCCTCGTTTCCTTCACCCGCTTTTCTTTTCTGCAGCCCATAGCGATAGCATGCCTCGGGCAGCATGTATTCCGCCGCTTCCGCGAGGGAGAATCCCCCTATGCCGCTCTGCGCAAATTCCAGGAGTTTCTCCCCCGCCGCCGCATAGCCTTTATTGTACGCTTTCTTATAATGGTCTGCCGCTTCCTTTTGCCTGCCCTGCATCTCGGCAAAAAGCGCGCGATAGTAATACTCTGCGGCCGTTTCCAAATAGGGCAGCTGCTGCGCCATGGCTGCAAATTCCGGCGCACGAAGACCCAATTCATCGGCAAAATAGATTTTGGCACGGCGTACCAATTCGTTATTCGGTTCATCCTGCAGCCTGCGAATCCGCGCATTGAAGTGCGCCTTGGGCGGCCGGCCTTTCTCCTGCCAAAGGCGCAGGCGGTAAATATAGGCGTATGCATAGTCGTGCTTTTCCAAAACCTTGATATAGTCGTCTGCCTTCGCATAGAGATGCGCTGCGAGGCATTTCTCCGTCATTCTCCCCCAGAGGCGCAGGCAACGCTCCCGCGGCTGCATCTTTCTCGCTCCCGCACTGCTTTTCACCTTCTGCCCTGCATTGAGCAGGAGGCTTTCAAAATCCTGCGCTTGCTTGCAAAATTCCTTGAACAGTGCCGTGATTTTTTTCTTTTCCTCCGCAAGGCTCTCGATTTCTGATGCAATCTCCGCCCTATATCCCTGCATTCTTTCCCGTGTGGAATCCTGCTCAATCTCGCCCAAATCGCCAGAGAACTGCTTCAGCTCCGCCTTGAGCCCCCCTTCCTGCTCCTTGTAGTAAGCCAAAAAGGAAAGGCGGCTGCTCTCCATCTCCGTGGAAAAAAGGCATGTATGGCGCGGCCTGTCCATCTGCTGCAGGCGCGGAATGAGCTGCCCGCCCGACAGAAACTCCGCTGCCGTATTTTCCAGCAACGCCGCATCCTGCTGTGCACTCTCCGAAAGAACCAACAGGCGGACGCCTTCCCTGTCGCATACCTCATAAAGCGGCTGCAGTTTTTTCCCAGCCACTTCATTCCCCAAGACGACGGCATCCAGGGAGCGCAGCAGGCAGCGGTTGAACGGCGTCTCCCAATTTACATCTTCGGGCAGCCAGACGAACACCGTGTTTTTGAACATCCCCTTCGCTCCACCCGTCGCATAGGCTTGCAGAATCTGCTGGCTGTCGATGCCCTGCTGCCCAAGCGCGCCGTTAAAGCGTTCGTATTCCTCCGCAGACAGAACGCATCTTTCCCCCGCCGTATTGAGCGCGCCGATTTCCCCTTGCCATTCCTTCGCCGAAACGAAGCACGGAAGCGTGCGGTTCATTTCCAGAAGCTCTGCGGCCTCCATCGCCCAGAGTTCTCGGAACTCCGCCTGCATGGCTGATTTTCCCGTGACGCCGAGCAGCGTCCTGCCCGGAAGCTCCGGGAAAAACACACCGAGCTCCATATCATCCAGCGCCTCGTCAAGCTCCTGCATGATCCTGTCCTTCCGCGGAAAGGACACGTCCTCTATGCCGGGCAGGAAGGTTTTCTCAAAATGAGCATAGAGCCCGTCGTAAAGCTTCCGCATCTTGCCTGCTTCCTGCTTTTTTCTGTCGTTCAGCAGCTTAGCCAAGAGTTCTATATCTTTTTCTGCTGTATCCATTTTCTCACCTCCGTCATAATCAATGAACCAATTCCCTGAGGCCGTCAGCGATCTTCCCGCTTAAATTTCGGAAGCTACGACGTTTTGCGTTCAGCCGTTCTCTTTGCCGAACCGTTTCCCCATAAAAATCGACTAAAGAACGGATGGAACGTATCTCCTCTGCCTGAAAAATCGTCTGCTGCAAGACCGACATCTCTTCTGTGCAGTTTTTAATATTTCCTTCAAAAACGCTTTCGACACGCTCGATGATCTCCTGTACCTTCCTGCCGACATCCAGCCTTCTCTCGGAATACGCCGCCGCCTCCTGCAGAAAAGCACGAATACAACTCCTGCCGAAGTATTCGCAGCCTGAGCGCGAATCATAGGCCGCAACGCCGGCATAAGGAATATCGCTATGGGTGAGGATCTCCTCCGCCTCCCGGACAATGTCTGCGCACGCCTCCTCAGGCTTCGTATCGGCGCGGGTAAAAACAAACAGCACGGGCGTCTGCAGCTTGAGCCGGTGCAGGAAGTCGATGTCGCTCTCCGGTATCGTCCCGTTGTCGATGTTGATGAGCCAGAGCAGGTAGTCCGCTGCCTTCAGCTGCTTTTCAGCAATGCTGTTGTCCGCAAGTTTTTCCTTCGTATCAACATCCGCCTTGTTGTAACCGGGCGTATCAAGCAGGACGATGCGCTCGGACAGCATCGCAGGGAAGTCCGGCGTCTGGACGACAAGATTCTGCACAAAACGGGAAAACCCGATGTGGTATTTTTGATAGAATTCATGCGTAAGCGCACCCACCGCCGCCTCGTCCAGAGAAACAGACTTGCCGTTTCCCAACTGGGCTTCGATCTTACGCTTGCCGGCCACAATATAGGTAGGGATAGATGTCGTCGCATTCTGATCCTCAGGCAGGAAGAGTGTGCTCTTCGCGTCCTGCAGCAAGGAATTGATGAAGCAGGACTTCCCCGCACTGAACTGTCCGCCCACAGCGACGATGGTCTTGTCCGCAAGCAAACGAAGCTTCTGGTATTCCATGATCTGGTCGCTGAGCTTCTGCAGGCCTCGGCTCTCCTCGAGGATATTGATGCCCTCAAGTCCGCGCAGAGCAAGGCGCAGCTGATTGTCGATCATGTCGTCGAGGCGGCGCGCCTGCTGCAGCCTCCTGCCGCCGTCCTTCCCGTGCGGCAGGAGGCTGGCAATCAGCTGCAGGCCTTTCTTCGCATCCGTCAGGTAGATGCTCTTCCCCTCCAGGCTCTCGGCATCCGCCTCATCCTCCAAGCTGTCATTCATAAAATCAAGGAAACCCATATCCTCATGCATCTTTTCCAGCACCTTTTTCACGCAATGACATTTTATGCATTTCCAGCTTCTGCAAGAATACACGGAAGGCTTCCAGCGTCTTTTCCTTTTCCTGCATTTGCTCCTGCAGCTTCCGGCTTCTCCCTTCCATGCGCGACTTTATGTCGTCGGTAAAGGAGACGGCCTGTTCCGCGAGGGTTTCCCGGATCTGCGCCGCATGCTTTTCCAGCTTCTGTGCAAAGCCTTCCGCCACTTCGCGCATGATATTGAGCTGCTGCAAGGCGAGTGCATGAATCGCTTCTCCCTTGATTCGACCCGCATCCGACGCATCGCTCTCCTTCCCGAAGAAGATGGCCATCGCGGTTTTCTTGGGCAGCGCCTCGGTGATCTGCTCCGTATAATTCTTGCGTTCCCCGTACGAAAATTCCGGTACGAGAAGCCGCTTGAGCACAGCATCCACAGGCTCCCGGACATCGCCCTCGTCAAAATCCATCCCGCTCTTGTCAAATCCCTGGCGGACAATGCTCCTGACATCGTTCTTGACCTTGTTCAAATCCATGGACAACGCCAAAATGTCGATGATCTTCCCTTCCGCCGCATTGATGTAATCGTCGATATTCCGTATGACGACATCGAGCGTCGTGTACTCGTAATTTTCCACCTCATCCCAACGCTCTATCTTTTTCCACCAAAGCATCCCATGGGATTCTCTCCGATGCTTTACCTCAGCATCCGAGCGGATCTCCATATCCATGAAGCGTTTGCTGTCCTTCTTGATCTCATTGGCGCTCTTCGCCAGATAGGCATACGCCTCGTTGCCGCAGTCCTCGAACACAGCGCGGATCTCGCGGCGCATGGACTCCAGTGCGCTCCTCGACGCCTCGAGCTTTTGCGCCAAGATATCCGCATCCTCCGTCTCCAGGATCTGCATGCGCCTGCTCGCCTCAGCCTGCATTTCGTCAAGACTTTTCAGGAAGGCGATGCGCTGCGTCTTGACGAAATTCTCACCGCGCTCCGCAATGGTCGCCTGCTTTGCCGCATGGATCTTATCAAATTCCTCCTGCCGTATTTTTTCTATGTTGGCCAGCCCGGAGAGAAATTCCGGCGTCCTCTGCATTCCCTCGAATCGCTGTTCCATCTGCTGGAGAGCATGTTCCTCTTCCTTGTCCAGCGGCATCTTTTTCTCATATTTTTTCGCCGCACTGTAGCAAATCGAGGAAATGAATTTCGGCGGCAATGCCGCCCGTATCCTCTCGATGGCAGGATTTTCCTCTGCCGCACCCCCTCTGGAAAGCGCCGCAAGATTTTCCCGCGCGGCAGCTTCCAACTTGCGCCTCGTCCGCTTGTATACGGCAGCAAGCGGTGTCCTGCCACGAGCGGAATCGTCCAGCATGGCCAGGTCAAATTTCGATCCGACAAGAAGAGCCGTCTGGATGCTGTTCGCCGGCAAGGTGTTCCTCATCAAACGGATATCATCCTCATTCAGGAACTGCGAGGACGTGCTGAGCAGGAATACGAGATCGCATTTCATGAGGAATTCCTTCGTTTTCTCGCTGCGCGATACGATGGGATCGCCCAGTCCCGGCGTATCGATGATCTCTAACCCCTCAAGCAGGGGATTGGCGATGCCGAGTTCGATATACTTGACAAACGGCGTATACTCGCCCTTGGCGCCGACATACTTCTCCAAATCCGCCTTGATGTCGGCAAGGACGATCTCCTTCTCCGTACCCAGTACCTCATCCGGTGCAACAGCGCCCTGTTTCTGCATTTCCACAATTTCATGGTAAGCGATGAGCTGCGGCTTAATCTTTTTCCGAATACGGCGCTTGAGCAGATCGCCGTCCCGCGCCAGCTCCATATCGGCTCTTCGATTCAACGCCGCCTCATCCGGCTTATGGAAAAAACTTTTCTTTTCACGCGCCCGGAGCAGATTCTTTTTCTGCTCCCATTCCTGCCGATAGAGCCGCGCATATTCTTCCTCGTAAGACCTCGCATAATTTTCCACAAGCTCCCAATCAGCACGCGAATAGAACACAATCTTCGCGCGCGCCGCCTCGTCGTAGACGATTCTCGTCAGAGCTGCCGTCATCGGCGTTGCCGCACGAGGCAGAACATCCTCGCCACCAAAAACCAGGGCGTTCAGGAAGGACGACTTGCCTGCCTTAACCTGCCCCACGATGCCGACGCGCAGCAGTCTGTCCGCCAACAGAATCTCGTCGATATTTTCCTTCGCCCTCTCATATTGGCCTTGGAAATCCTGCAAATAAACAGGCTCCATCAAACTGCCGAGCTCGCTTTCCAAAGCATTGGAAACCCCGCCGACTTTTTCCATAAAATCAGAAAACACCTGATTTTCCATATTCCTTCTCCTTTCGTATCACATACGCCATAAGCAAGATACCCGCCCTGCCTGCAGAAAATCATTCTTGCCTCAAAATGCCGTTCCTTCTACGCCTCGATCAGCCTCTGGCGGATATCCGCCAAGGTCGCCATCCCCTGCTGCATCTTCTTCTTTTTCGCCTCCGCATCGACGGCTTTCGCTTTTTTCTCCTCCTGCAGCTTGCCGAGCGCTTCCATCTCATTGTCAATCATGGCATGGTATTCCCTCTCCAACGCCGCCGTAACCTCCGCTTCACTCTCGGTCACAGACTTCTCGATGGCAGGGCGCAGCTTTCTGCAAACCTCTGGAATGATCCTGCGCTCCAGACTTTCTCTCGCCTGCTCCTCCTTGGATTTTCCAAAGAGCCGTCCGACAAGCGATACGAGATCGGGCAGGAACATGAGCACCGCCCCCACCACGGGCAGAATACTTTTCGTGGTCAGGGAAAGCCCCACGGAAAGCACGCTGTGCAAGCCGCTGTACTTCCGTTTGTCCAGCATGGCCAGTCCCTTTCTGCCCATGCTGTCAATGGACTTGATCGTCTCTTTCATGTCCATTGCGCCCATCCCTTCGCCAAAGTTTTTTTCACCCTCAGCAAACATCGGCAGGGATATAAAGATTTCCTCGAATCCCTTGTCCACATTTCTCTGCATGGAATCCGACAAAACATTGCGCAGGATATCATTCGCACGCCGAGAAAACTCTTGGCTGCTGCCCGTGAGAATCGCATCCACGAGCGTTTCTCCATTGCTGCGCAGGGCATTTTCCACATCGCCTAGAATCTGCGGAATGCTCTTCGTCATCATGCGCGTGTGCAGTTCCTGACGCTTCCCTGCCAGATCCCGCTCAAACGCTTCCTTTTTCGCCGCCCTTTCCTGAATCGCCCGGTCAATCTCGTGCGGATTGAAATCCAGCGTCTCAAGCTGCGCTTCCAGCACATCGATGCCGTTTTGCACGAGCAGGATGGCCCGATCCTTGAGCTTTTTTGTCATCAACTCATCCGCAGGCAGGGATTGGACAAGGCGCAGCATAACCTCGCGCGCCTCGGGATCGCGGGCGGAAGTCTTCTCCACCTCCGGCGCGATTCCCAAAGCGCTTTCCACCGTCCGGCAGAATTCCGCCGCGACCTCCTCGTTGCTCTCCGACGTAAACTTGTCGCACTTCGTCAGAACAAAGCGAATCGTATCGCTGAAACCTCGCAATTCCATGAGGAAATCCAGCGCCGCCTCCGACAAAGCGCCCTTCGTCACATCAAAGACGAAAATGTAAGCCGCCGCCTCGCCGCGATACTGGAGAATCGCGTCATTATGCGCCTTGATGCCCGAATCGAAACCCGGCATATCCACGAGAATGACATCCGAAAGCTCCCTCAGAGCTTCATTGTCCAGGGCATAAACATACTTCAGACTGTCGTCTGCGCCCTGCTTTTCCATCTCCTCACGCGTAACTGCCTCTTCCCTGCCATCCTTGTGCACGCGGATAATACTCGCCGTGCTTCCGTAGACAAGTTCCGTTGCCAGCGCCGTCTCGGGATTGATGTCCTCCTTCAGGATCTCCTCGCCGCCCAGCATGGCGTTGAGCAGCGCCGTCTTTCCTGCACTGAACTGCCCGACCATAAGGATGCGCGCCTTGAAATTTTCCACTTCTTCCTGCATCGCCGCCATGCGGTCTGCCAGGCTGATGCTCGCCAGGTCGTTGACCTGCAAAACAGCAAGCGCCTCCGACAAGTTCTGTTTCATTTCTGTCTTGTTCATCTGTCCTTCCCCTTTCCCTTCTCCCGGTTTATATCTGTCGGCTTCATGCTCCTCACCCGAGGAGACGCACCACATTCCCCTGCAGGATTTCCTCCAGGCGCTCAACCTGAGCCGATTCCTTCGCCCCCGTCTTGCACCACATGGCAAAATGCTCGCAGTTCTGCGTCAGTAAATCGTATTCTCCCTGCCCGATGCAGCTGCGCGCGCGTTCGACCGTCTCCTGCGGCGAATAAAAATCCCGTTCCTCTTCTTCCGGCTCGATATCAAAGAGAAAAGACACCGCATCGCTGATGATTTCCGCACCAATGTCGGCAGGACTGCGCCTGGAAAACGGATTAAACGACGCGCAGAAAAGATCCCTGAGCTTATCCAGCACATCAGGATCCTCAAACGCAAAAACGCAGTACTCCGAATCCCCGTCAAGGAACTCCTTCAGCGACGTTTCCGCCACCCTGCCGCTGCAGCAGTCAAACACACCGCCGCCCTCCTGCTTGACATAATGGATGACGCGCTCCTTCCGCCCCTCGCCGGAATATATCCCAAAATGCTTGTACACGCCGCGGTCGACATAAATCACGTCACCATAATTTGCCTTATCCATAAAATCTCTGCCCCTTCCTTAAAGCATCTTTTCCTCAAACCTGCTGCACGACTGGCAGCCCGCAGTCGTCATATTCTTCAACGTACACGGTGCGCGCCGTTGGGGATCGAACTCCCAAAAACCAGCCGCCGGACTTTTCGGAATAAGCGCCTCGTTCCTAGGATCGTACCAATGCCTGCAAAATGCACACTTATTGATGCGATGATCCTTGATGTTGACCAGCGTCATGAAAACTCCCCCGCCTCTACAGCCGCACTTCTCCAATATGGATGAGAAACAACATCCTTAGAGACTCCTTTAGCCTTAATAAAATTTTAACACATCAACTCTCTTCCTGCAAAACATTTATGAGTCTCGCCTAAGCATGCACAACGCTTCTCCATCCTGATCTCCATAAATGTATCTCCTCCCATAAGATCTCCTTGTTCTTTTCACAGTATAACACGAGGCATGGACATATTTTGTCCATGCCTCAACGTATTTCTATGAAAGTTTTCGTAAGTCTGGATTCCAATTCATAAATAACACTGTTTCAAAGCAACCTTTGAGTATATATGTTCAGCCATCATGCGGAGCGGCATAATATGCACTTCAACCCGTTCACAACGATAGCATCTCTTTCCCGCCTTCATTCTCCTCCACCGCCCCCTTCGGGCCTCCTGCCTTGAAGTTGTAGAGCGGCTTCAAGACTTCGATGACGTCGACGGAATCGCGGATCACGTCGATGATGTCAGCGAGCGACTTGTATGCCATCGGTGCTTCATCGAGCGTGCCTTCGCCGATGCTCG
>ERZ773099.729-NODE-729-length-26148-cov-15.152646_pt1 | contig 26148 bp, 27 predicted proteins | sample MGYA00511120_ERZ773099 | MGnify/ENA primary metagenome ERZ773099 (study PRJEB29015, sample SAMEA2738012) | human oral metagenome | biome: human oral; feature: human-associated habitat; material: dental | place: China | collected 2104 ... | reverse complement strand
CGACGCCCGTCATCGGCATGCTCGGCATCCTCCCCGACGTCACGCGCGCCAACCCCTCCGGCTTCACCGAGGAAGGCCTGGCCGTGATCCTCCTGGGTGCCACCCGCGAGGAGTTCGACGGCTCGGCGTGGGCGCGAATCGCCCGCTCGCACCTGGGCGGCCTGCCGCCTGCTGTCGACCTGTCGGCCGAGGTTGCCCTCGGTAATGTCGTGCGCGCCCTGAGCGGCGCCGACGGCCCCGATGGGCGCCCGCTCGTGCGGGCCGCCCACGACCTGTCCAACGGCGGCCTCGTGCAGTCCCTCGTGGACTCCGCGTTGCGCTTCGGCGTCGGCGGGGTCTTTGACGTGGCCGCGGCCGCGCGCCGCGACGGCGTTGGCGACCACGAGATGCTCCTGTCTGAATCCCAGGCCCGTGCCTTCGTCGCCGTCCCGGAGGCGGCAGTCAAGGCCGTGTTCGCGGCCGCCGAGGCCGAGGGCGTGGACGCGGTGCGCATCGGCACCACGGGCGGCGACATGCTGGCAATCAGCGGCGTCGACCTGCTGGCCGCCGAGGGCGAGGGCTGCGGCTGGGTCGCGGACCTCGACGAGCTGCGTGAGCTGAGCGAGACGGGACGCACGCGCTTCTGAGCCGCTGCGGCCGCGCCGCTGGGGCTTGCTGGCGCGGCCGTGTTGCTGCGTCGGGGTGCGGGCCCGCGGGCCCGCACCCTTGTCGTCGGCTGCTGCCCCCGTGTCGTCGGTGGTGGTCGCCGTGCTGCCGACCCCTCGCGCCGGGCGACGGATGAGTGCCGGGGTTTGCGGACTCATGTGTGGGTTAACGAGTTAGCCCTTGGGGTCTCCGGTTCATCGCCGCGCCGGTGGGTGGGGTGCGCGGTTACGTGGTTACTTCGTGGATAGGAAAAGGCTTCCTGGATAGGTTATGAGCATCTGGATAGGTAAATAACCTATCCACGTGTGCGTAACCTATCCACGTGTGCGTAACCTATCCACGTGTGCGTAACCTATCCACGTCGGGACAGGCAGCTGCACCCTGCAATCACGATCGGCTGGCGGCCGAGGGCGAGGGCTGCGGCTGGGTCGCGGACCTCGACGAGCTGCGCGAGCTGAACGAGACGGGACGCACGCGCTTCTAAGCTCTCATCATTGAACTGTCGTGTCAGGGGGCGCGGGCCAGCAGGCCCGCGCCCCCTCGTTGTACGCGGTTGTGTGGGATCGCGTCCTTTGGCGCACGTGGGCCCTCCGATATGAGTGTAGGAGACCGCCCGTGTGCAGACTCGGGGGTAACGTGCAGATCCGGGGGTGACGTCCGGATTCGGGGGTTTATGGGCTGAGCCGGAGCGCTTCAGGTTGAGGCTCCCGGTTGCGGGGCCAGGCTGCCCCACGCGCGGTGCCCTAGCGCTGCGCTGAGCGGCAGCGACCGAACACCCGAATCCACCAAAGTGCAGACCCATCGGGGTCAAACAGGTCATTTTCCGCAGTTTTCGGCGAACGGGTCTGCACTTTGGAGGAATCAAGGACGTTACCGACATGTCGCGGCGCTCAGGTGAGTCCCGGGTGCGACCGGTGGCGCGTTCAGCGCGGAGGGCCATCACAGCGCGGAGGCGCGAGTTACTCGGGCCTACGAGAACTTCGGGTCTGCCCAGATGGCCATAACGCTAATGTTACTCTTGCGGCTCTCGCCAGGAGCGGCGTCAGCAGTGACCTTGAGCTTGAGGCGCGGAACCGACGAGACGTCAATCTTGAATTCGTTGGCCTGGTTGAGGGGCAGGGAAACGGAGTCGAGAACCTCGTTGGAGATAGGGTTGCTAATCTCGAATGTCACCGTTATGTTCGTATCGCGGGAGTAGTCGGACTGTCCCGCCACGATGGTGAATGATTTTGCCCCCTTCGGTACGAGGAATTCAACAGAGCCATCGTCGAGTGTCTTGGTTAAGTCGCATGTAAATCCATTGGTGTAGGTCTTCTGCGCGATAGCTGCGACGTCCGTGGACTTACCCAGTGAGGTCCAGTCGTTGGTTCGCCAGTCCTGACGCCCGCAGTCGGCTGTAGCGACCGATTGGGTGAGGGTGGGGTTCCATTCGGGGGAGTTGTTAGCCGTCGCGCTCGGCGTCGGCGATGAGATCGTCGCAGACGGGGTGGGGGAGGGCATCGTCGCTGTCGGGCTGGGCGAGGCAGTCGTGGGCTCGGGGGCGGCGGTGGGGCTGGTCGCCGGTTTGGGGGTGTGTGAGCACGCTGCCAGCATAAGCGACAGGCCGACGGCGACGATCGCAGCGCGGCGTTTGGATCCAGAAAGTTGAGTATTAGACATCTTTGTGGTCTCTTTCACTGGAGGCGGGATGATTAGAGGATAGATTCCTAGGAAAGCTCTGTCAACTACGGTGTTCTATGCGCGCTGGGAGCGCTAGTTTAACGCGGTATGATTTGGATCGTGCGCAGTCGCGCCGAGTCTTCCTGGCGTATCGCGCGATGACGGTGAATCGAAGGGCGCCGTGCGCTGACCGGCGCGCGCAACGAGGCAACGGCGGGGGCGCTCCGTTAGGCATCGGTCGCCCCCATCCATGCAGAAGCCGTGAAATCGCTACGTGGAGGACGAGTGCGTCGCTTCCCGCGGATTGATCGGAGTATCACACACGCTCAGCGAGGAATGATCTCAAATGTCATGAAACGGGGTAAAGTGCCTCCCAATTATGAGAGAAACCGTATCCGACCACGATCGGCACGTGGAAGACTTCGTCAAGTCCTACCGTTCGCCCACCAACATTTGGCATACTGAGGGGCGGAACATTCCCGTCACACAGGAGCCATCGTGCCCGAAGAAACCGTCACCGCCACCAGTACGCAGGACGATGCCACTGCCTCGTCCATCAAGAAAGAGCCGAGCGTCGGCCGCGTCATCGCCGCGTGGGGGGTCCACGCGTTCACCATCTCGGGCCTCGTGTGGGCGACGCTCGCCCTGTTCGCGATCCTCAACAACGAAATCGCCATGATGTGGCTGTGGCTCGTGGTTGCCCTCATCGTGGATGGCGTCGACGGAACTCTCGCCCGCAAGGTCGGCGTCCGCGAGGTCATCCCGTGGTTCGATGGCGCGGTCGTCGACAATCTCGTTGACTACCTCACCTGGACGTTCCTTCCTGCCCTCTTCATGGCCCTGCATCTGCCGTTGGGCCCCAAGCCCATGCCCGTCATCATGATGATCGTCATCATCGTGTCCTCCCTCTTCTGCTACGCGAACGACGGCGAGAAGTCCAACGACAACTACTTCGTTGGCTTCCCCGCCGCGTGGAACTGCGTCGCAATCGTCATGTACGTGCTGCAGACACCGATGTGGGTCAACATCTCGGCGACCATCATCCTGGCGATCATGACGCTGATTCCGCTGCATTACACGCACCCCGCCCGCGTCAAGCGCTTCCAGATCCCCAACATCGTTGGCGCGGCCGCGTGGATTATCGCCTGCGCTTACCTGGTCATCGTCTACCCGGTGCAGCCCCTGTGGACGCTCGTCCTGTTCTGGATCGGCGGCGGCTGGTTCATGATCGCGGGCTTCATCCGCACGGCGACGGGCGAGATAAGAAACGCCTAGTAGCCTCACGCTGATAGTAGGAACGCCCCGGGCGCGAAGCCTGGGGCGTTCCTATACTCCTGCACCTAACTCACGGATAACGTCTGGCGGGCGCGTGCGGGTAGTGATAAGCCGTGATGCGCGCCGGTCGGTGCGTGGGTGCTCTAGGAAGCGCCGGGGGAGCACTGTTGGGGCGCGGCGAGGCCGCTCTTGACGGCCCGGTCGCGCATGTAGCGGAAGATCTCCAGGAAGATGCCGCCGAAGAAAATGCAGGCGATGGCGAACCAGATGCCGGGGGGAGCGTGGCGGCCGTACATCAGGAAGTACACGTAGGGCGCCAGGAACGTCACGGAAGCGGTGATCGCTCCGGCGACGCGGTGCCACAGCTTCTGCCCGGCGACCATCTCGATGAGGCCCCACGTGTAGGGAATGGCCGTGACCATGTCAATGAGCCACAGGATGCGCCAGTCACCGCCGAAATGTGGCACGAACATGACGGGAACGGCGCGCGCCATCGAGTAGGCGAAAACGACGACGTAAGCAATGAACTTGGGGTTGCGGCACAGCTTGAGGAACGCGCTGCGCTCGATGATGGAGGCTCCGACGGCGCGCGCGGCGCGGGTGGCGTGCGACGCCGTCGACAGCGTGTCGAGCCCCGCCATTGCGACCCGGATGAACTCGCGCTGCTCCGCGGTGCCCTGCGCCCACGCCTCGAGCAACGCGAGCGGAGAGAGCGCGATGGGGCTGTTTCCGCCGGAGGGGGTTCCCGCCTCGTGAATAAGGTCGGCCCCCAGAGTGCTGCTTAGGCGGGGAAGCTGGTCGGTGGGGATGATCGCGAGCCACAGGCGCACCCTGCGTTGGATGGCGTCGTGGAGCTCGTGGGACAGGGCGTGGCCCGCCGCAGAGTGGGGAGAGAATCCCTCGGCGGCAATGTCGGCGAGGGCGCCGGGGCATTCGACGATGCGCGTCGTGAGGTCGCCGGCGCGGTCTACCCCGGAGACGGTGATGATCGTGGTGGCATCCCACTGGTAGGTGCGCGCGATCTCGATATCGAGGATCGAGCGCAGCGTGATGAGGGATGCTGTCTCGCTCACTGGTGGCCTCTCGCTCGGGGGTGTCCACTCAATTGTGCCTGACAAGGCGGTCGGAATGCGCGCCCACGAGGCTTGGGCCGCCCGGCGTAGAATCGTGCCATGGCGAAAAGACGGATTGATCCGGCTCGGGGGATGGAGGCGCTGAGCGCTTGGCGCGAGGCGGTCGAACGCGGCGAGGAGGTCCTCAGGCCGGTGGTCCTGACCGCCGTTCGCTTCGCGCTTGAGGAGCTCGGCGCCCGCCACCCCGGCCGTTCTGTGGAGGTTCGTGTTCCCCCCGCAGGCGCGGTCCAGATCCTTGCGGGGACAACACATCGGCGCGGTACTCCGCCCGCCGTCGTGGAAACGGACCCGGACACGTGGTTGTCCGTCGCGTGTGGTCTGCTCACGTGGGACGAGGCCGTGTCCTCCTCCCGCGTTAGCGCCTCGGGCGAGCGCGCGGACCTGGGCCCCCTCCTGCCGCTCGTGTGAGTTCGGGTGAGGGCCCCGGGGCGCTCAGCTCTGGATCCGCGGTGCACCGAATCGGGCGGTGAGCTTAGGGGCGAGGTACTTCTGGGAGCCCTTGTAGGCGTAGCGCTGCGCGACGGCGGCGAGGGCGGCGGAGGTCGCAGCGAAGATCACCAGAGACGTCAGGGGCACGTCCTCGGCGTCTTCGGCGGGGACGGGGTTCTTGGTGGTGATCTTCCAACCGAGTTCGAAGATCTTGGAGGCCGCGAAGGCGGCTCCGGCAATGATGGCGGTCGTGGCGATCTTCTCGATGGTCGCGGAATCCATGGTGTCTCCTGGCGTGGGTTGATTGTCCCTGCGCATCGGCGCGTGCTTCCATGATGCCCCACGCGGCCTTCTTACGCGAGGCCCACGCGCCTACTGTCTTATGCTTGGAGAGTAGTGTTCCCGTCCGAAGGATTCCTCATGGCTCGCGCTCGCTCTCTTTTCGCGCTGTCGGCCCTCGTCGTCGGCGCCACGGTAGTGGCGGCTTGCTCACCGTCGGTGTCGTCAAGCGCCCCGAGGGATCCTTTCGCGGCACCGATCGTGCCGGGTCAGAGCCCCCGCGCCGCTTCGCCGTCCGCCCAGTCGCACGGCACGATTGACGCGCCGACCCCCAGGAGCGGGTCGGGGGCGGTGCTGGTTGCCCTCGTGGGCGGCGCCCAGCTGCCGACTGAGACTGCCGAGGCCTTCACTAAGGCGACCGGATTCACCGTCGCGGTCGTCCCGGTCGACGGGGTGAACGAGGTGGCCAAGGCCGGTGCGGACATCGTGCTAGGCCTGGACGGGGCTGACGCGCTGCAGGCCAGTGCGGCTGCGACGGTTGCCGACTCCGCGCCCCAGGACACCAAGACCCTGGAGGGAACCGCCATCGATGGCGCCCCCGCGGCGGTGGCTTATGGCCGCGACGACGTGTGCGTCATCGCCGACAAGTCGTGGATGAGCGCGAACAACCGTCCGTTGCCGACGTCGTTTGGCGACCTGGCCTCCCCGCGCGTGCGCGCCCTGCTGGCGGTTCCGGATCCGTCCCGCTCATCGGTGGGTCGAGCCTTTGTTCAGGAGGCGGCCTCCCAGACGGGCGAAGGCCTCGGCCCCTTCGTGCAGTCTCTCAGCCCGCGCGTGGACCCGTCCCTGGGGGCTACTATCGGCGCGTGGACGGCTGGCGCGCGCGTGTCCGACGGCTACCTGTCCGAGGTCGTGGGTGGCGCGTCGGGCGCCTCGGGCGCGTATCCGCTGGTGGTCGCGCCGCGGTCGCTGGCTGCTGCCGCGGCGACGAACACGGGCGCTGACTCCTATGGTGAGGCGGTCTCCTCGACGTGTATCGCCCGCATCCTGTATGCGGCCGCCGCGAAGTCTCCCGCGAGCGACGGCGCCGAGTCCCTGATCGCCTGGCTCCAGGGTGAGACGGCGCAGCGTTCCCTCGCGGCGACGGGCGCCGCCTACCCGATCGACGGAGTGCTCGCCGCGGACACGAAGGCCGGATGGCTCATGGGCATCACAGGAAGCGCGGTCGTCGCCGACGAGACGACCGGTTCCCTCGACGCGATGAACGCGTGGCTGGCGACGTGGGCTTCGGCGCTGGCCTCGCCCGCACCTGTGGCCCCGGCACCAGGGGTTGACCCGGCGACGTCGGCGCCCGGAGTCGAGCAGGCGGAAGACGAGGCCGGGGCGGGGCGCGAGGGGGCGGTGTCTGGCGAGGACGAGGAGTAGTCTGCCCGCGGCTGCGCTGCTCGCGTGGACGCTCACCCTTCCCCGTCGTCGGAGGCAGGCAGCGCGGTTTACGCCCGCTCGCACGGGCGCAAGCCGAGCTAGTCGCGCAGCATTGAGGGGCTGACCCGGCACTCGTCGCCGATGCGCATGGGGGCGATGAGTCCCTTCTCGCGCAGCTCGAGCAGGCGAGGCACCGTGCGCTCGACGACCTTCCACGGGTCGATCGTGTTGAGGTAGATGCGCGTACCGCCCTCGAAGCCAGCCAGGGTCGAGATGCGCCACTTGAGCAGGATCCTCCATCGCATGGGCGTGGAGACGGTGGGCGGGCGGTGGTACCACTCCTCGTTCGCGGGAACGTCCGCCCCGGTCGCGGCGTGCGCGGCGTGCAGGACGTCGGAGATGCCAGCCATGGCCTCGTCGCTGACCTCCCACGGGTTGCGGGGGGAGCGCAGCGGCCAGATCGCGATGCTTGGGAAGCGGTGGCCGAAGCCGGCCAGGGCAACGGCGTGCTCGTTCTGGGCGATCAGGAGCTTGCGCGTGGCGGCGACCGTGAAGATCTGGTCGTAGATGTCGGGCTGGGCGCGCAGGCGTTCGAGCTCCGCCTCCGTCTGAACGGCCAGGTCGTCGATGGCGACCAGCTGCTTATGTAGGTGATCGAAGGAGGCACCGGCGGGGCGCAGCCAGTTCTGGAAGGCGACCACGTAGCGGACGGAGGAGTTCAGGTCGTACAGGTCTCGCATGGAGCGGGCGGTGTACGCGGTGTACTGGGAGTGTTCCTCGGGGGTGAGGGTGCCGGACCCCGCGAGCTGGTGAGCCTCGGTCGCGCCGTCGACGAAGTGGCGCCGGCCCACGATCAGATCGTGGCCGCCGGAAAAGAAACCGTTGGCGGCCTGCAGGCGCGCGGACTCGCTGGTGGCAGCGAACTCGCCCTCGCTCATGCCCGAGGCCAGCATCTGAGTGCGAACGACGCTCATGACGTGGTCGTACCCTGCGTCCGAGGCGAGGTATCGGGCCATCCGGTGGCGGTCTTCCTCGGAGGGCACGTGGCCGTGGTTGAGGTGCCAGTAGTTGTAGGAGACGATCTCGAAGAGGTTGGGGATGCGGCGGAACTCGGCGACCGTATCTCCGAGCTTGTCGGCACCCAGGGCGTTGAGTTGCTCCCATGCGCCGTCGTCGCGGAGTACGAGGCGCGACTTCTCTGGGGGAGTTTCCAGGTAGCGACCGGAGCAGAACGCGCAGTGGTGCCCGTGGGCTTGCGCGTCGATGAGGTTGTGATCGGAGCGCGGGGCGGTCAGTGGCCGGTTACCGCGCCCGGGAACGGTCCACACCTCGGTGCCGGTGAGCAGGTTCTGCTGTTTGACGGTGCCGTCGGCCAGGCGCACGATGGCGCGGTCGGCGCGGGTGAGCTTCGATGCCATGTCTCAATCGTACCTGTCGTCAGAGTCGGTTCATGGTTGCCGGATGCGATCCCATGCGCCCGGCCTCGCCCGCGTTGAGGGCGTCGATGCGCTTGACGTGCTCGGGCGTCAGCGTGAAGGAGAAAACGTCGATGTTGGTGGCCATGCGGCTGCGGCTTAGTGTCTTGGGGAAGACGACATGGCCGCGATCGAGGGCCCAGCGCAGCGCGACTTGCGCGGGCTCGACGCCTAGCTGTGCCCCGATCTCGGCGAGGGTCGCATCGGTGACCGCGCGTCCGCGCGCGAGCGGGGACCATGCCTCGAACACCATGCCGAGGCCCTGAGCGTAGGCGCGCATTTTGGCGTTGGGGAAGTAGGGGTGGGATTCGACTTGGAGCACGTGCGGGGAGACCGCGGCGACCGCGCGCACGGCTTCGACGTGGTCGCGCTCGTAGTTCGACAGGCCGATCGCGCGTGCGCCGCCGCCGCGATAGGCGTCCTCGAGGGCGGGCCAGGGCAGGGCGACGTCGCCGCCGTAGAGGGTGGGTAGCGGCCAGTGCACGAGGAGGAGGTCGACGTAGTCGGTGCGAAGGTCCTCGAGCGAGCGCCGGATGGACGCGGCGGCGCGCTGGGGTTCGTGGTTCGAGTTGTCGACTTTAGTCGTGACGAACAGGTCCTCGCGCGCGATTCCCGACGCCTCCAACGCGGCTCCGACGGCGGCCTCGTTGCCGTACATCTGGGCGGTGTCGATGTGTCGATATCCGACCTCAAGGGCGCGGCTGACCGCCTCGTAGGCCTCTTCGGGCGCGATCTTGTAGGTGCCGAAGCCGAGCGTGGGGATGGGGGCGCCAGTTGGGAGCGTCAGGGTGGGGATCGGCGACGAGGTCGTGGTGGAACCCGTCGGCAAAGGGACGTTCATCGGTGAATCCTCCTAGTCATCCCCAGTGTAGCGTCGCGTGTCGGCACGTGTGGCGGGTCACGCGCACGGAGTCGATCCCGCGCGGCGCTCGTAGCGTTGGGGTAGGGGTGATGTGGGAGTTGCGCGAGACGATGCGGGCCGACGTGATTGGCAGCTGGGTCTCGCAGATGCAGTGAGGGTGGTCTTGGTCCTCGCGCGTTGGTTAGGTGTCGCGGGGAGTCGCCGAGCGGCGCCTGGATCTCAGAGTTTGAGACTTTGTAGTGTCAAATTTCTCTGTATCCCCCGGTCAAATGTGAGGCGCGGGTCGAATTCTATCGTCCTCGGCGTGACGTGCGGTGGACGCCGATTCTCTGACCGGTTGACTGGTAAAACGGTGGAATATGGGTGGAAAACTGCAAACTGCCGTCTGCAACATGGTTGACACTTTTATTGGTATCGCGGTCAATATAGTCGTCAAAACGCGGAAAGACGGGGGTAGGTCTTTAACCAATCGGTAGGGTTTATGTTAGCTAGCCCACCATGATTCGCCCGCTCTGAGGGTTGGATTGCCGTAGGATAGATACTGTTCAACCACGATCATCGACACGTCACGACAATGAACGGAGAGTTATGTCGGTTCGCAATGCACTGCTGGCACTCGTCGCGCAGCAGCCCGCGGGTGTCTACCGTCTGAAGCAGATGTTCGAGGAGCAGACGTGTGGAGCTTGGCCGCTCAACATCGGCCAGGTCTACCAGACTATGCAGCGCCTTGAGCGCGACGGCCAGGTTGTCTCTCACGCCGAGACCAACGCGGGCCGTGATTCCGAGGTCTTCGAGCTGACCGACGCTGGTCGCGACGTCCTCGCCGCCTGGTGGTCCACCCCTGTTCCGCGCGAGCACCCCGAGCGTGATGAGCTTGTCATGAAGCTGGCCGTGGCTGCCGCCGATCCGACGGTCGATGTCGAGGCCATGATCCAGACCCAGCGCCGCTCGACCCTGGGTTCGCTGCGCGACGTCACCCGCCTGAAGGCCTCGGCCGACGAGGGGGAGATCGCCTGGAAGCTCATCCTCGAGCGTCACATCTTCGACCTGGAGGCCGAGCTGAACTGGCTCGACCACATCGAGTCCGGCGCGGTCTCCGAGGCTGCGCGTCGCGCCGCCTTCGCCGCCGCGAAGGGCCGCTCGATGAACTGGGCTCAGGCCGAGGCAGGCATTTCGGAGCGTGCCGGGGTGCGATGAGCCAGCCCGCGCCGCTACCGATTAGGATGGCCGGCGTCGGACACGAGTTCGGCGCGAATGGCGTCCGAGTGAGAGCGCTCGACGGGATCGACCTTGAGGTCGCGCCCGGCGAGCTTCTCGCTGTTATGGGACCCTCGGGCTCCGGAAAGTCGACGCTGCTGTCGATCGCCGGAGGTCTCGAACGACCGACGCACGGAAGCGTGTACGTCAACGGGGTCGACCTGGCCGCGTTGGACTCCGTGCACCGTGCGGAAGTGCGTCGGCGCTCGATCGGATACGTCTTCCAGGACTACAACCTGATCCCGTCGCTGTCCGCCCTCGAGAATGTCGAGATGCCGCTGCAGCTGGATGGAGTCAGCCCCTCCAAGGTGCGAGAGGCCGCCATGGCCGCGCTGACGGAAGTCGGGGTCGCCGACCTCGCCCGCCGTTTCCCCGAGCGGCTCTCGGGAGGTCAACGCCAGCGCGTCGCCATCGCGCGAGGCCTCGTCGGTAACCGATCGGTCATTCTTGCCGACGAACCGACCGGCGCCCTCGACTCTCACACCGGCGAACAGATCATGTTGGTGTTGCGTGACCACATCGATGCGGGCGCAGCCGGTATCCTCGTGACTCATGAGGCCAGAATGGCCGCGTGGGCAGACCGCACCGTCTTCCTTCGCGACGGACGAATCGTCGACAGGTCGCGCGGGAGTACGCTGAGGGACCTGTTGGCTGACACTGCACCAAGGATCTGATGAGTCGACTCAACACACGGATGAGGCGATGGGGAGTAGTACTCCGCATCGCCTCTCGTGATGCGCGCCTGAGTCTGGGCCGCACCCTCACTGCGGTCATTCTGATATCCCTGCCGATCATTATCGCGATCGGCGCGATCACCTTCTGGGACGTGACCACCTCCCAGCGCTATCAGGCCTCGTCGTGGCTCGGACACAACGCCGACGTGCAGGCGGTGACCCTGCACCGCTCGTTGACGGCCATCGAACAGGACTTCACCGCCGACCGGCTCTCGAAGACAGCCTCGGATCAGGAAGTCGCCGTCACGATGCAGACCCTCTCCGAGTGGGTCCCCGCCGGAAACCAGCTGATCAGTGTCGATACCCTCTACCAGCTTCGCCTCGCCACCCCCGATGGCACCGCCTTCACGGTCGACTCAGGCACGCAGACGGCCTCCCTGGATGCGCCGCGCGTCGAAGCGGGCGGCAAGCACGGCGTCCTCCCAGCCAATCACGCGGTGATCTCCGATGACGTGGCGCGTGCGCTCGGAGTCGAGGTGGGCGATCGCCTCACGCTGTCGCTCACCGTCGCGAAGGAACGCACCACGCACTCGCTCAGCGGCACCGCGGTCGTCGACGCGATCATCAGCGGCAGCGGGCGCACGATCGTGGGCGATGGGACCCTCGACATTGATCGCCTGGCGGTCGCCGGGCGCACGCAGACGGCGTGGTACGTGACGGGACCCGTTCCCGTGACTTGGGACATGATCCGGCGGATCAACGAATCCGGCTTCTCGGTGGTCTCCCGCCACGTTCTCGCGAGCCCCCCGGAGGTCTCCGAGCTCCCCGCCCAGATCGCCCAGTACGAGATCCCCCAGCCGACGCTGGCCTCCAATCCTTGGCAGCACCTCCTCCTCGTCGTCGGCATCCTCCTGATCCTCACCGAGATGATCCTGCTCATCTCGCCGCTGTACACGGTCGCCCAGCGTTCCGTCATGAGAACGGCGGCGATGATCGTTGCCAACGGCGGCGACCGCTCCGACGGGCGCCGCCTGACCATCGCTCACGGCATCATCATCGGCGCGCAAGCGGCTGCGTTCTCGGTCGTCCTGTCCGCGATCCTGATGGTTGGCGTCGGCCTGTGGTCTGGCCTCGGCGTCGGAATCGTGCCGTGGTGGCCTCTTGCGCTGTCAGCTGTGCTGCCAATCCTGCTCTCGCTGATGGCATCCGTGTCCCCGGCGCACACATCCTCCCACATCGACACGTCCGCTGTTATCGGCGGGCGCGTGTGGGAGCCCTCCCGACTCGTGCGCCGTCGGATGATCTATCCGATCTCGCTCCTGCTGGGCATGCCACTCTTGGGGGTCGCCGCCTGGCTCGGCTCGGTGCTCGCACTCGTCCTGGGCGTCGCGCTGCTCGAGATCGGCCTCATCGGCTCGATCCCCTACGTCTTCACGCGCTGGCGCGCCCCGAACCGTCGCGCGTCCATGAGCATGCGCCTGGCCCTGCGTGACGCTGTCCGTAACGGCCATCGCACCTTCCCGGCCATGGCCTCGATCCTGACGACCGTGTTCGTGGCGTGCGCCCTGCTCATCACGCTTTCCTCCTCGAACGAGGCCGGCTGGAACTCTCGCCCGCACGTGGGCCAGCGCGGGCAGATCTTCGTCTCCACGCTCGACAAGACGGACTCGGTGACGCGATCGACCAGTCTGATGAAGGCCGCCGCGGAGGCCGTCGATGCCGAGCGGGGGCTCCTCTCCGAGGCGACGCTGTACGGCATGGCGTGGAACAGCGGACCCGGCGGGATCGAGACCATGGTCGAGGCGGTGTCCCCGGTGGACCACTCGAGCTTCACCATGGCCCGAAACATGGGAACCATGGCAGAGATCGACGTGGCCTACATCGTCGACGACGGCACCTACCTGCGTCAGGCCGGCTACCTGAACGAGGCAGACATGGTGCGGGCGGTTGCGACGCTGAACGCCGGTGGTGTCCTCGTGCCCGACCCGACCCTGATCGATGGCGCCGGCCAGGCGACATTGCGCGGCCTCGACATGAAGGACATCGCAGCAGCCAAGGCCGCTGGAGCGTCGGACGACGCGCTGCCCGACGCGCGCGTCATGCGCTCTCAGACCTTCACCGCGTCGCCGCTGACCCGCGTGAACGTCATGGTCCTGTCCCCGGCCGCGGCTCGGGCACTCAAGCTGGACATCGCCCCGCTCGGAGAGCTTCTCACCGTGGACAAGCCCGTCGGCTCGGTGGATGCGCCCGCCTTCCAGGCGACGATCGCGCGTCGGGTTCCGGGGGCCACCGCCCAGGTGATCACCCCGACCATGCGGTCCCTGGTCCTACCCTACGTCGCGGCACTCATCGCGGTCGTCGCAGCCGGGGCAACCGTTGCGCTCGTGGTTGCTCTGTCCGCCTCGGACATGCGCCCCGACCTGGATACGCTCGACGCCATCGGCGCGGCGCCGTCGATGCGGCGCCACGTAACCACCTGGCAGGGCGTCGTACTCGCGCTCAACGCGATTCCGACTGCGGTCCTCTCGGGGCTGATCGTCGGCGTTCTGGCCGTCATCACCTTCGCCCGATCGGGTGTCTTCCCGACGCTGACCACGCTGTGGCCGGTCGTTCCGTGGGGTGCGCTGCTGGGTATGCTCATCGGAATGCCGGTGCTGTGTGCGCTCGTTGCCATCGTTCTGACGCCCCGCCATCAGAAGCGTATCCGCCGCATCAACTAGGCTGCGCCAGTGAGTGAAGCACCTGACCCGATTGTGATCCCCGCAGGCGCCATGGCCTCGTCGAGCGTGCGCGTGGACACCTGGCTGTGGGCGACCCGCCAGCTTAAGTCCCGATCACAGGCGACGGCCGCGGCGCGTGCCGGCCACGTGCGCGTCAACGGCGTACCCGTGAAGGCGGCGCACAAGCTCTCAGTGGGAGACGAGGTGCGCCTGCGCATCGAGGGCTTCGACCGTATCCTCGGGGTGGTCCTGCTCCTGGCCAAGCGCGTGTCCTACCCGCAGGCGCGCACCGCCTACGACGATCGTACGCCCGAACGTCCCCGCCTCCACGTTCCCGTCGCAATGCGCGAAAGGGGCAGCGGGCGCCCCACCAAGAAGGAGCGGCGCGAGCTCGATCGCCTACGCGGGTACGACTCCCACGAGCACTACTGATGCGGGCGGCGGGGACGCGGAGTCTGCGCGTGCATGCGTGGCCACGAGCGAGCGATCCCGCCACCCGGGGAGGGCGACGGGACCGCGCGATCGAGCTTCTTCCTACTCGTTCGGGAAGAACGAAGCGACTTCGAAGCCGTAGTAGCTGCCCCAGCTCTCGTCGTAGGCAACGGTGAACTCAACGGTTGCGTTCTCGCCGCCGACCAGGGTGGCGGTCGCCACCGATTCGATCACGTGATCGGGGGCGACGGGAACGGATCACGGAGCTGAAGAGGTTACTCGTTCGGGAAAAAGGAGGTCATGTAGAGCCCGTAGTAGCGTCCCCAGGCCGGGTCGTAGGGAGCGTCGAAGGTCAGCGATCCGCGACAGTCGGGAGAGAGTCTCACCGTTGCGACGTTCTCCTCGACGTGGAGCGTGCGGTAGAATGCGCTGTCGAACAAGTTCTCTGCGTACTCCAGCTTCATCGTGATGTCCACGGAGCTGAAGGTCGAGAGCTTCTGACGCAGGTTCTCGTTATTGGCTTCCACGGTGACGCTGCACCGCAAGTGGCTTCCGTCCGCGCTTGGACCGCACGTCGAATCCGTGAACTTGAAATCGCTGTCCGCATGGTGCTGCGTGATGATTTCGGCGGCTTCGACGCGCTTGGGACACGAGGCATCGATAGCGCTTTGCTTGGCCTCGTTGGCGGTTGCATACTCGCTGTAGAGCGTCGGAATCTGTGAGTCGTTGTCTGCCGTGATCAGGTCGCACCATCGCGAGGCGACGAGCGACGTGGCCTGCTGGCGTGTCTGCTCCGCTTCCTTCGTCGTCCTATGGATCGCGGCGCTGCGCATCGCCGCGAGCGTGACCATGGTGGCGGCAACGATCCCGAGGAGGATGGTGACCGCGAGCAGGATCCGGTGTGGTGTCGGGAAACCGGCTGCCCTGCGCGAGCCCATTGCCTGGGCGGCCTTGTCAGTGGTCAATTGCCTTCCTCCTGTGCCTGACGCAGCGCTTCTTTCGCGTCGGTGAGTTCCTGCTGGGAACGCTGGTAGTCAGTACTGAGTGACAAATAGGCCTTCGTGGCGGCAAGCGCTCCGACTGCGAAGCAAACGGCCAGGACCATCATCACGATCGCGCTGACGGTTCGCTTCTTCGTTGCTAGCGCGCGGCTCGCTTGGTCGGCGGAGGAGGACGTGGCGTCGGCGGGGGGAGCTGGAATGGGCGCGGTGGTGGCGCTCATCGTGGCGCGCGAGCCTGCGGAGGGCAGTGGGATCGCCGGGGCGGCGCGCGGGGACTGATGTTGGCCGCTGGAGTTGCTGACGGTCGGCGATGGGATCGTTGCCGAGTCGATGCGAGGCTGGCACCGGTGGGTCCAATGCGAACCGCTCCACCAGCGCAGCTGGGGGGCTCCGCTGGGATCCGGGTACCAACCCGGGCTGGGTCCGCTCATGCGATCGTTCCTTTCTCCGGGCTCAGTTCATTGTATGAAATGTGGAAGTGGATGACAACGAGGCGAGTGGGTCGCGCCTCGGACTCGCGCGACGCGGGGGTGAAGCCGGGCGGGAGGCGGTGCGCATCCCGTGGTCTGGCCTCGCGTGATCGTGCCCTGGCTTGGGGTCACAAGTTGGTGGGCCACCACGAGACCATGGTGAACTCGCACTCTGTCTGATCCGTCATCGCGGGGTCGTAGGGGACGGAAATCGTGAACGTGGCGGGCGTGCCCGGCGTGAGGATGGTCGTGGTCGTCGCCTGGTAAGGGGAGGAAGGGTTGAAGGTCGTTCCCTTGTCCAGCGTGTACCCGGAGACCGTGAGCTCGAGGGGGCCGAGCGTGGCGAGTGAACTCGTGGGGCTCAGCGTGATTGTCCCGTTGACGGTTGTGGTTACCTGGTCGGTTGTGCACTCGGCGGCGCCGGGGACGAACAAGGCGCTAGGGTGGGTGCGCTGCGCGTTCGCGAGGGTCTCCTTGGACGCGCACTCGTCGTGAATGGCCTCCTTGACGGCCTGGGTGGCCGAGTCGAGGGACTTGATGGAATCGCGGATCGAGGAGGCGGAATCGCGGGTGATGGAGTCGCACCACGCCTTGGCGTCCCTGTGGACGTTGGCGGTGTCGAGGCGTGTCTTCGCCTCGTCTATCTGCTGGTCGACGCCGACCTTGTCGGACTGCGCCTGTTGGGCCTGGGCCTCGTAGGTTGATGCCTGGTGTGAGCGCCACACGTTGATGCCGCCGACGATGGCGGAGAGAGCGATGAAGATGACGGCAAGGATCGCGCCGGCGACGGTCGCTGCGCGTAGGGGCGTGGGTGTGGCGCTCACTTCTGGGCCTCCTCGATCTGGCGGTTGATGTCGTCGAGCGTGGATTGGGCCCGATCAAGCTCCTCCTGGGCGCTGTCCGCGCGCTCCTTGGCCTGGTCGTGCATGCGACCACTGGCCCCCAGGTGCGTCCACGCGATGACGAGCGCGACGATGAAGACGGCGACGAGGATCCACGAGGCTGCGCAACCGAGCGCCCACTTCAGGGTGCCCGAGGGGGCGGCCTCCTCGCGCTCGGTGCCGTTTGCCGGCTCAGCCGACGAGGCCGGGGTTGCCTCGTGCGCGGGCGTCGCCTCGGGCGCGGGGACCGGCACAGCGTCGGCTGCTTGATGCGCCTCGTCAGCCGCGTCCTGTGGGCCGGGAATGAGGACCTGGGTGGAGGTGGACGGGGCCTGCGTGTCGCAGGGCTCGACGTAGTCGGTCCAGGCGTGTCCATCCCACCAGCGCAGCCGAGGGAGCCCACTGGGGTCCGGGTACCAGCCTTGTGCGGGGTCGCTCATCGTTGCTCTCTTTCCCTTGTCGCACAGTCGATTGTTCGGGCAGGAAGTCTAGCCACTCAACGGTTGGTGGGAAGCCGTCTGGTTAGAGGTCTTTTGGCCACAGGTGCGTGGGCAGGAAGCTGCAGTGGCCCGACTTCATGCCGCCGGAGGGCAGGGTGTAAGTGAATGTTCCCTTGCCGTCCGCCGGAATGACAAAGGATGTCGATCCGACGGGGGTATCGTCCTTGGTCGCCTTCTTCTCTGTCAGCAACAGGTCGACCGTTACCTCGAACGGCCCGAGCTTGGATACGGCGGCATTGTTGATGGACACTTCTCCGGTGAGGGAGACGCTGTCTCCCGACAGGGTGCAGTCCGTCACCGCGGCCTCGAAGATGGGACCCGTGGCATCGCGGTAGGCTTCAGCGAACTCCTTCTTCTTCGGGCATGCCCTGGTGATCGCGGCGAGCCTGTCGGCTGGGGTGGAGATCAGGGCGATTGCCTTGTCGGCGAGGGTGTCGAGATCCGAGTTGGCGGCGGTGAAGTCGTCGCACCACCTGCTGGCGGCCTTGTCAGCCTGCGCGGTGGTGATCTGGGTGCGAATGCCGGCCGTCTCGGTTTCGATGTCCTTCTTCTGCGTGCGCAGCGACTCCGTGTCCGCGCGTGTCTCTTCTGCCTGGGCGGCCCGCGTGTGGGCGCCGTACCCCAGGAGCACGGAGACTATGAGGAGGCAAGCGGCGAGGAACGCGCCGACGATCGTGGCGACCTTGGGCATCGACGAGGACGATCCCCCCCTCGCGGGGGAGGTGGGAACGTAGCTCACTTCTGTTCCTCCTGAAGTTCGTTCTGTGCTTCGTCGCGGCCTCGCTGTGCCTGATCGAGTTCCTGCTGCGCGGTGGCGTGGTCGGACTTGGCTTCGCGCAGGTCCTTGGTCGCCTCCATGAATCGGGCACCGGTGAAGAGGGTCGCGCCGAGGAGGACGACGGCAAGGACCCAGGCGACGCCAGCGCCGACGTGCCACCTCTTCCCAGAGCTTGCTGTCGAAGCTGTGGGGCCGTCGTCGAACTCGGCGTCGTTGGGTAGGCCGAAGCTCGGAGCTTTGCTGGAGGCGTGGTAGGGATCCGAGGATACGGCCGGCGCCGGGCGGGAGTCGGGCATGTGGGACGCGTTGTTGGCGGGGGAGCCCGAGCGGATCTGTGAGGACTGTTGCGCTAGCCCGCCGGTGGCCTGGGGTGAGGGGATCGCTTGGCCTGCCAGGGCGTGGGGCATGCCCTGGGGGGAGGGGGGCTGCTGTTGCGTGGCTCCGGGCATCGGCTGGTACCGGTCGATCCACATGCCCCCGTTCCACCAGCGAAGGCGAGGCGTGCCCGCGGGGTCTGGGTACCACCCGGGTACTGGTTGCGACATACGGGTTTCCTTTCGAGTCCTGACCGAAGTGTATACCTTTCCTCGTGAGCCTTATAACTCGTCGAAGACACCGATGACGACTCCGGGTGTTTGGGGCGGCAGGTACCCTGACAGGTATGGCTGCACTCTTCTCGTCCTCACCCCTGCTCGCGCTCTTTGTCGTTGTCGCGTTGGGTGCGGCGATCGGAGCGATTCGGATCGGGCCGCTGCGCTTTGGTGCGGCGGGCGCCCTGTTTGTCGGTCTCGCGGTGTCGGCGCTCCATCCCGAGGTCGTGAGCACGCACATGGCGATCGTCCAGCCTATGGGACTGGCCTTCTTCGTGTATTGCGTCGGTATTTCGGCGGGAGCGACCTTCTTCCAAGGTCTGCGCAAGCAGACGAACCTCCTGACGCTCGCCACGGTCGTGTGCGCCGTCGGCGCGGTCATCGCGCTGGCGGGCGGGCGCCTGCTCGGCCTGTCGGCGGGCCTGACGTCGGGCCTGTTCACGGGCGCGCTGACGGCGGCGCCCGCGCTGGATACGGCGACGCGGCTGACGGGCGACCCGAACGCGGCCGTCGGCTACGCCTTTGGATACCCGATCGGCGTGATCGCGGGCATCCTCATCGTCACGATCACGGTCACGAGGAAGTGGGTGGGCCCCAAGGACACTCCCTCCCTGGCGGGTGCCTCGCTCGAGGCGGTGAGCCTTCGCGTGACCAAGGGGATCAACACGCGCGAGATCACCGCGTGGCGCGAGCAGCGCGTGCGCCTGTCCTACCTGCGCCGCGACGGCCGCACCCGCGTCATCGCCCCCGGCGAGGACCTGTTGCCCGGCGACCACGTCGTCATGGTCGGCGACCCGGCCTCCATCAGGGTAACGGCGCCCATCGTCGGCGAGATCCTCGACCATAACCTGGAGGATGACCGCTCGGACCTGGCCTTCGAGCGTATCGTCGTGTCCAACCCCGACGTGGCGGGGCGCTCCGTCTCGGAACTGAACGTCACCAAGCGCTTCGGTGCCGTCATTACGCGCGTGCGGCGCGGCGACCTGGACCTGCTTGCTCGCGATGACCTCGACCTGCAGCTCGGCGATCACGTCGCCGTCGTCGTCCCAACGGACGAGCTTGACGACATCGCGGAGTGGCTCGGCGACTCCGAACGCCGCGTTGCCGAGGTGGACGGCATGGCCTTCGGCATCGGCCTCGTCCTCGGCCTGCTCCTGGGCATCGTGTCCTTCCCTCTGCCCGGCGGTCAGGCCTTCCAGCTGGGTGCCGCCGCCGGCCCCCTCATCGTCGGCATGCTCCTGGGTGCGCTGCGCCGGACGGGTCCGCTCGTGTGGACGTTGCCCGCCGCCGCGAACCTGACGATACGCCAGATCGGACTCATGCTCTTCCTTGCTGCTCTCGGCCTCAACGCGGGACCTCAGTTCGCGAGCCTGCTGGGCAGCCCCGACGGCTGGCGCGCCGCCCTGCTCGCGGCTGTCATGGTCGTCGTGTGCTGTGTGCTTCAGGCGATCGGAGCGAAGTTCATCGGGCTGTCTGCGCCTCGAGCCGCCGGTGGCATCGCCGGTTTCCTCGGACAGCCGGCCGTCCTGCAGGCCGCCGACGCCCGCGTCACCGATGAGCGCATCGAGGCCGCCTACGCGACCCTCTTCGCCTTCGCCATCATCGTCAAGATCCTCTTCATGCCCATCATTACGTCCTTCCTCTAAGCAATGGAGTCCACGCATGGCAACCCCTGAGTTCGTCCTTGAGCTGCGACGGCACGTCGGCCACGCTCCCCTGTGGATGCCCGGAACGACCGTCGTCATCCTGCGGCCCGCGCCGCACGCCGCCCCTATCGACTGGGAGCGGCCCATCGCGCCCGAGAACGTCGAAGTGCTGTGCGTGCGCCGAAGCGACAACGGCGCCTGGACGCCCGTGACCGGGATCGTAGACCCCGGCGAGGAGCCCGCGCTCGCCGCCGCCCGCGAGGCCGCCGAGGAGACGGATGTTCGCATCGATGTGCGCCGCCTGCTGTCCGTCGAGGTCGTCGGCCCCGTCACCTACGACAACGGCGACGTCACCACGTACCTGGACGTCGCCTTCGCCGCGCAGTGGGAGAGCGGGGATCCCAGCCCCGCCGACGGCGAGAACAGTGAGACCGCCTTCTTCCGCGCCGACCAGCTCCCGCCCATGAACGATCGCTTCCGCCGGGCCGTCGCTAAGGCGCTCAGCGCCCGGCCAGCCGCGGACTTCCTCACCCGCTGATCGCGCCGGAGCGGGGGAGCGGCCCCGCGCCACCCAGCGCGAAATCACTTGTATTCGTGTCGAGGTCCTTGCGGGACCGAGGTCCTAGTGGTGGAATGGGGACATGGATACACCAAGCAAGATCGTCTACACCGTCAGCGCCGATTCCACGGGCGGCCGCGCCGGATCCTCCACCGTCGGAGCCCTCGGAATCAGCCACGTCATGCGCGCCCCCAAGGAACTGGGTGGCCCCGGCGACGGAGCCAACCCCGAAGCACTCTTTGCGATGGGCTATGGAGCCTGTTTCCAGGGAGCCATGGGCCTCGTCTCCAAGGACATGGGCATCGACACCACCGACTCCGTCGTGCGAACCACCGTCGGTTTCGGCCCCGAGGGCGAGTCCTACGCCCTCACCGCGACGCTCGAGGTCTTCGTCCCCGGCGTCGAGCTTGAGCGCGTCCAGGCGCTCGCCGACCGCGCCCACGAGCTGTGCCCCTACTCCAAGGCCACTCGCGGCAACGTGCCCGTCGTCGTCACCGCCGTGCCCGTCCTCTGACGAGGCCATCGACGTAGACGCAACCCCGGCCTCGTCGCAGTTCAAGTTGACGAGGCCGGGGTTCCTCACGCTCCGCGCCTGCGGGTGCCCTCAGGCTCCCCGCCAGTAGGCCTCAAGCGCCTGCGAGAGCGCGAGAAGGTCGTCCACGTGGCTCATCTCGCGTGCGGAATGCATCGACAGCAGCCCGACGCCCACGTCCACGGTGAGGATGCCCAGGCGGGTCGCCGTAATCGGGCCGATCGTCGTCCCGCACGGCATCGCGTTGTTACCCACGAAGCTCTGCGAGGCCACGCCCGCCGCCGCGCACGCGCGGTTCCACAGGGCGATGCCTTCGCCGTCCGTCGCGTAACGCTGCTTGGAGTTGATCTTGACGATCGGGCCGCGGCCCATCACCGGGCGGCTATCCGGGTCGTGGTGGCCAGCGTAGTTCGGGTGCACCGAGTGCGCCGCGTCCGCGCTCACGCACGAGGAGGACGCCAGCATGCGCTCAAAACCGTCCTCGTCGCGGCCTAGCGACGCCGCCGTGCGGCGCAGCACCGTCTCAAGGATCGGGCCGGCCGCGCCCGTCCGAGACTCCGAGCCCACCTCCTCGTGATCGAAGCACACGAAGACGGTGACGTCGCCGCCCGCGGGCGTGCCCCCGGCAGCCAGGCGCTCCAGGGCCACCAGGCCCGGGTGAACGCTCGACAGATTATCCTGGCGCGACGCCGCGACGAACTGCCCCTTGTCTCCGAAGAAGCCCGGCCCCTGGCTGGGGGTCAGGATCAGGTCGAAGGCGGCGATCTGCGACGCGCCGTCCAGGCCCGCCGTGCGCGCCAGGTACTCCAACACGTTGCCGCGCGGGTTATCCACCGTCCACACCGGATGCAGGTGCTTCTGCGGATCCAGCTTCAACCCGCCCGGGTTCACGTCCCGATCCAAGTGAATGGCCAGCTGCGGGATGCGCGCGATCGGGCCCGTGCGCGCCAGCACCGCCTCGCCGCTCGCGAGGATCAGGCGCCCCGCCAGCGTCAGCTCGCGGTCCAGCCACGAGTTCCACATCATGCCGCCGTACACCTCGACGTCAATCTGACCCCACCCGTCTGCGGTAGTCGACTGCACCGAAGGCTTGACCGACAGCGCCGGGGAGTCCGTGTGTGCGCCCACGATACGGAAACCAGCGTCGGGGGCGACCTCCTCGGGGACCAGCCACGCGGCCACCGCGCCGCCGCGCACCATGACGTGCCCGCCGGGGCTCGCGTCCCACGCGCCCTTTTCGTCAACCCTCGTGAAGCCGGCGTCGACCAGGCGCGCAGCCACGACCTCGGCCGCGTGGTACGGGGTGGGGGAGTCGAGGAGGAAATGCTGATAGTCCACCGCGTTCGCGTGGACCTCGTCCAGTTCAAGCTGTGCCATACCACCCATGGTATGTCGCCGCGGGGGCCCTATGCTGGAGGCATGAACTCGATTCCTTGCCACACCTTGTCCGACGGCTTGGATCTTCCAGCCATCGCCCTGGGAACCTACAACCTGCGTGGCTTCTCGGGTGTTGCCGCCATCGTCTCCGGCATCGACGCCGGATATCGAATGCTGGACAGCGCCTTCAACTACGAGAACGAGGGGGCGCTCGGGGCGGCAGTGCGCCGCTGCGGCGTGGCTCGTGAGGAGCTGCGCCTCGTCTCCAAGCTCCCCGGGCGCCACCAGCGCTACGACGCGGCCGTCTACACCCTTGAGGAATCCCTCATGCGCGCCGGCCTTGACTACTGGGACATGTACCTGATCCACTGGCCCAACCCCCGCCGTGGCCTCTACGTCGAAGCTTTCGGGGCGCTGCTCGACGCGCGTGCTCGTGGCCTCGTCCGCTCAGTCGGCGTGTGCAACTTTCTGCCCGAGCATCTGGAGCGCCTGCGGGAGGAGACGGGCGAGTATCCGAGCGTCAACCAGATTGAGCTGCACCCGTACTTCCCGCAGGCTTGCGCTCTGTCGTATCACGAGCGCATCGGCGTGCTCACGCAGTCGTGGAGCCCGCTGGGACGCAAGTGGCACATTGTCGATGACCCCGCCGTGCTTGCCCTGGCTTCCGAGGTCGGCGTTTCCCCCGCGCGGCTCATCCTGCGCTGGCACTACCAGCTCGGAGCCCTGCCCCTGCCCAAGTCCGGCTCTGTCGAGCGTCAGCGCGAGAACCTGGATATCTTCTCCTTCTCTCTGTCGGAGGAGCACATGGCTGCGATCAGCGCCCTCGGCCGTCCGGATGGCCGCCAGGCCGACCAGGATCCCGCCTACTACGAGGAGTTTTAACTTCCTGGCGTTGCTGCGGCCACGCCTGATGTCGAGCGTTGCTGCGCGGCGCCGGCTTTCCGGGCGCCGTCGGGACTGGCGGCGCCTTCCACACCGGCGCTGCGGCCAGGCCCCGCGGGCCTCGCAGTGGCCTCTAACCGGGTGGGGTGGTGTCGTGCATGTGTGCTTGGGGTGGTCGATCGTGGGGCGTGGCCTGGTCCTTGGCGTTCTGATCGTCACGCATGCGGATAGGTTATTGCTTCATGGATAGGTTATGAGCATCTGGATAGCTTGTTAACCTATCCGCGTGTTCGTAACCTATCCGGATGGGCTGGCGGTTGCCGATAAGTGAAGTGCCCGCCCTCGCGGCGAGGCGAGGGCGGGCACCAACGCAAGCGTCACATGCGACGCAAGCGGCGAAAACGCGGGCTCACTACTGCTCAAGCGACACGCGGTACACGTTGGTCTCACGCAGCTGGAAGCCGGCGCGCTGGTAAAGACGGTTCGCAGCTTCGCGTGAGGGGCGTGACGTGAGGTCGACGGTGCGCGCGCCGACCTTCTTCGCGTGCTCGACCGCCGCTGCAACGAGGGCCTGTCCGGCCCCCTGGCCGCGGGCAGCCTCGTCCACGACGACGTCCTCGACCCAGGCGCGCACGCCGGTGGGGATCTCGAAGGTGGCCAGGGACAGCATGCCGAGGATCGGGCGGTCGCCCTGTGCGTCGGCCTCGTCGGGGCGGAATACGAAGAGGTGGACGCTGTCCTGGGACAGGAAGCGCTCCACGTCTACCTCGCTCATCGGGGAGGCGGAGCGGGAGAGCTGGGGGAGCAGGCGCGCCATGGCCTTGTGTAGCTCGGGCGTGGCGGCGGTGATGAGTTCGACGGTCATGATTCTCCTAACGGTTGGATTAAGTGTAACGGCCGGAGAGGGGAAGCCCGCGCGGCACGGGAGCGTGGGACTCCAACGTGTGCCGACACCGCGTTGGCGAGTGGCGCGCCCGCTGCGCGGTCTCGGGAGGGACGAGGCCGGGGCCGGGCGCGCGCAGCGGCGTCAGATCGTGATCTCGACCTGGTTGCCCTCGACGGCGACGACGCAGCTCTCGTAGTAGCCGTCGCCGGTGGTGCGCGGACCGCTCACGACCTCGTACCCGGCGGCCTTGAGCGTCGCGGTCAGCGCGTCGACCGTTTCCTTGCTGCCGACGGAGAACGCAATGTGCGCGTAGCCGGTGCGGTTGAGGTCCTTGGCGGTGTCAGGCATCTGCGGCCTCGTCATGATCTCCAGGCGAGCGCCTTCATTGAAGCTGATGAAGTACGACCGGAAATCCGTGGTCGTGTTGTGGTAGCCCTCGTTCGAGCGGCCACCCAGGTAGCGGACGAAGAAGTCTCGCGCCGCCTCCAGGTCGTTGACGTACATCGCGACGTGTTCGATGTGCATGGGAACCTCCTCGGCTCAATCCCCTGGGTACAGTGTATGCCGACCGTGAACGCCGTCACGCGCCCTGGCGCTCGAGGAGGAGGGCGACCTCGGCGTGGGTGGTGTGGGGGAACATGTCGAAGACGCGGCCCTCGCGGGGACGCAGCGAGGGCATGAGCGTGAGATCCGCGGCCAGGGTGGCCGGGTTGCACGAGGAATAGATGACGCGGGGCGTGCCGCATCCGTCCAGGAACGAGGCCAGGTCTGCGCCGATGCCCCGGCGCGGCGGGTTCACGACGATCACGTCGGGGACCTGGGACGCATCCTGGGAGCGCGCCCACGCGGTTGCGTCCTCGGCAATGAAGCGAGCCGCGCCTCGGGACAGCCCCGCGTGGCGGGCGGCGCTGATCGCCGAGGAGATCGCCCCGGAGGAGACCTCGACGCCGGTGACGGCCGGGAACCCGGCGCGCGCGCAGGCCAGGGCGAAGCCTCCAACGCCGCAGTACAGGTCCCACAGACTCTCGGGTGCCCGCCCGTCGTTCATGGGCAGAGACGCCCACTCGGCGGCCTGCCCGTACAGGGCCGCGGCGACGCGCGCGTTCGTCTGCGCGAAGGAACGAGGCCCGAGCTCAAGGCCCTCGATGCTCAGGGGCAGTGTTCGGGCGCGCGTCAGGATGATCTCGTCGGGCCCCTCGACGATGGCCTCGTGCGTGGGGTGGATGTTCGCGGTGACGACCAGCGCAGCAGGCACGAGCTCGCGCAGGAGGGGCAGCGCCGCGCGTATGTCGGAGACTCGGTCGCGGGTGCGCAGCACGAAGCGGATCATGAGGCTCTCGCCCTCGCCCACGGTCATGAGGATGTTTTTCAGTTCCCCGCGCTTGGCGGGAACGTCGTAGGGGGTGAGGCTCAGGGACCGGATGAAGCGTTTGAGGCCGGGCGTCGCGCGGTTGATGGCGGGGTGCTGGATGGGGCAGCCGGGCAGGTCGACACCGCGCCGATCGGGGCCCAGGATCCCCAGGGTGGGGCGGCGGCGCGTCCCCCCGACGACGAGCTTGGCGCTCGTTCGGAAGCCACGCTCGGGGGACGAGGCCGGGGCGAGCCAGTGGAGGAGGTCGGCGCCCGGGACGGGGGAGAGGGTTGCCACGACGGCATTGACCTTGTCGGCGAGCTGGGACGCGTAGGGCAGGGGGAGCAGGGAGCAGGAGCGGCAGGTTCCGGCGTCGAAGTGGTCGCAGCGCATCTGACCAGTGTAAGCGGGGGCGGGGCGTACCGTCAGG
>ERZ773099.728-NODE-728-length-26160-cov-3.316453_pt1 | contig 26160 bp, 24 predicted proteins | sample MGYA00511120_ERZ773099 | MGnify/ENA primary metagenome ERZ773099 (study PRJEB29015, sample SAMEA2738012) | human oral metagenome | biome: human oral; feature: human-associated habitat; material: dental | place: China | collected 2104 ... | reverse complement strand
GCTGATACCAGACTTAATAACTGAGAATAAGAGACTTTGGGAGACTAAGAACTTCTATAAACCAAAGAAAAACTGGAGGGGAATATACGAAAAAGAATTAAAAAGAGAATAAATCAGAATTTTTATATTTTTTATACCAAACATCATGAAACCACAAAAATGGAAGAACATAAAGAAGCTTCAGCCAAAAGTAAAATTAGAGCCGTGGGAAAAACATACAGATAAGCATGTAGAGTTCCATGATGATATCAATCAGAGGGAACTCAGTAATACAGAAACAGAACAGGAAATAGATAACCTAAAAAGGAGTATCAATCTCTTAAATATACAGATAGATGGTCTAATCTGGAGAAGTTGAAAAATAGGAGAAGAACTTCAAGAATTGGAAAGAGGAAAAAGTCGAATAGTAATATTTGCAATCATATGTCTTTGATTAGTCCTACTAGATAGAGCATCAAAAAGCACTACAGAGGAGACATTTATATTACAGTTTGTAGTAGGAGTAGGGTTAATAACAGTTGCAGTTTATGAGGCTATGAGAGACTAAGAATTAGATTTATTTTATTATTACAAATACATCATGCTAACAGAAAAGAACATTACAGATCAGATTCAAAAAGTAGAATACAGTAAGCTCTGAGAGAAGACTACTGTATGTTTAATCACGCTGAAGAATTGATTTGAGATCGTAGGGACAAGTGCCTGCATGAAGAAGGAGGGCTACGATCAAGAAATCGGAAACAAATTCGCCTACGAAAAGGCTGTGGATAAGATACGAGAACTAGAGGGCTACAAGAATAGTTAATTAGATTTATTTTTTTATATCTCCAGCATGAAGGAACGGATAATCTCACTTCTTACAGAATGGATAGAGAATAAGTATGAGCGAATAAGATGCCTAAAATATGATAAGTCCTGGTATCAATATAATTACAGATACTGAAGCTATAAATCAGTCTCAGAGAGTGCCCTTCAGAGGGCGAATAGATGAATAAAAATCCTCCAAAAAGATATCGAGAGATTGGAGAGGATAATAGAATGGTTGGAGTAATTAGATTTTATATTTTACCAATTAGAATCATGTGTTATATGCCAGAAAACAGACCAAATTGACCAACCCCAACTTATCCGAACATTGGGGATTTCAACAGATATATTGACTGGTTTCCGAAATCAAGGATCGATACTAAGGAAGCTAGAATTAGTGAACTTGAGAAAGAGGTCGCAGAACTCAGGAGATATAAGGAGGAACAGGAGGAGAAAGAAAATCCTAGAGTAAAAAAATACAGAAAGAAGCCTGTAGTAATAGAAGCTGTAAGGTTTACAACAAAGGAGAACCTAAAAAAGGTATTCCCTAATATTCCATTATGCAATTGAGAAGGAGTAATGATCCAAACCCTAGAGGGAATGATGGAAATCTCAGAGGGAGATTACATTATCAAGGGTATCAAAGGAGAGTATTATCCATGCAAGCCTGAGATTTTTAAGGAGACTTATGAGAGAGCATAGAGTTTTACTTCTTTATGGATACTAATTTTGCTTTTTATCTAACTTAACCATGTTGGTAATTCATATCAATTGTGTTCATGATTTTGCACATAACGCCTTTATGTCCTTCTCTGTTACTATCATATCACTAAGATCGGTAATTAAAAAACTAGAAATCGTCCATTTATGAAAGATTTCTCCATTAAAGGGATTTTTTGAAGTGTAGAATATAAGCCACATGATAATATAATAATGATATAAATATATGCTGTATATATAATTAAAGAACATAATCAAGGGCAAACAAAATTGAGACAAAAATCAAAATCTTTTATATCAAAAATCCCACAGAGGAAATGAGTAACTGCATGATATGCTGACTTAATTGTAAGGATAATGCAAAATACTGCACCAAATGCTCAAGAATTTTGTATAAAAATCAAAAAATAACAAGTTTACGGAAACAAAAGTATTGAGTTAAGCTCTGTCCTCTGTGTCTTTGAGTTTGTAACTCTACGATTTGCAAGAAGTGCATGAAGATATTGAATGCACCTAAATTTTTACTTAACAGAAGCAAGATGGATAATAACTATATCAACCTTACCTACACCTACATAATCAAAGACCCAAAATTCTTTAGAAAAAAGAAAAAGGATTTTGTGAGTTTTAAAGTAATAGAAGTAGAACTAAAAAAAGGTCAAATTCTAACTCAGAATTTAGAAATTCTCTATACTCAATGAGTTCCTAGAAGGAATAGATTTCAAAGTAAGGAGAAGTATTTTCAAGAGATACTCTTGCCGATTTTCCGTGCTAAGTATGAGAGATGGAGAGAGAATCAGATCCAATTTATGGTAGATGTGGCAGTAGAAGGTATGAAGTTCGGTAATAACTAGGAACTTAATATTGACATTTTATTTTTGGTTTTATCAAGAGATGCGGATTTTTAGAGAATATAGTCCAGAACAAGCCGAAATAGACCTCTAGCATCCGTTTTCTCCGAGAAAAATAGGTGAAAAATCAGAATTTTAGTCTATTGACAGATATTTAAAATGGTGTACAGAAAAACAACAAAGGCGACAGAGGTAAAAAAGAAGCCTAGCAACCTCAAAGACCTCAAGAAAAAGAGACTCTATGAAAAGCTCATAGCTGATCTAACTCAAAAGATCAAAGACTCATGAGGCGAGGTAGTTTTTTGTCCGCAGTGTAGGAATATCCAGAGACCAAGATGAATGCTATGGCAGGAGTGAATGTGTGCCTGCTGAGGAGAATTAACCTACAAGGAAGACTATCCTAAAAAAATCATAGTACGATTTAAAACAAAGGCAGAGTATCACACTAAATTTTATAAGTTACCAACAAAAAGGGCGATAGCTCCAATGATTCCGACTTTTAAGAGACGGAGTATGGAACAAGGAATCAATGATAAGACCAGAGAGGCTTGGGCATCAGAATTTGAAGCTTTTGGAAATGCGTGTGAGATATGTAAAGATATTATGGATACAATGATCACTGAGTTGGCAATGGTGGGAAAATATCCTGCCAACTATGCAATCTTCTATCAGAAAGCAAATCTCGGTTACGAGGAAAGGAATAAGCTAGATATTCAATGATCTGGTTTTAATCTTACGCTCTTAGCCGAAAAAGCGGAAGAAAAAGAGCAAGAAAAATCAGATTTAAAAAATACTGAAAAAAATGACGGCTTCTCATCTACAATCTAGCAAGCAAAAAATACCACTTTTTCTTTTTGAATGTTTTATTTATGGTTGGGCTTACGGGATAAAGTCCAACTTTTTATTTTCCTAAGCTAGAAATAGAATGGAAACAACTAACAAAGAACTTGAACAAGAAAACCTAGAGCAAAATAGGTCTGAGGAACAGGAGAATTCAGTAAGCATCTCTAAAGATGAATATGATAAGCTCCTTCAAGACTCTAAAGACTACAAGGCATCCACTAAAGAAGCTCAAAAGCTCCACTGGATTGCAAAGATTGCTGTAGATAACACTAAGTTCTTAAAACTCTATAAAACCGATAAGGTGCTTGCTCAAGCGGTTGCAAAGCACTTTAGCAGAGATGCTGAGGAGCTCTATGAGTCAATCAAAGAGGAAGGGAAGCCTGAAGAAGGTTTGGATATGGAGGATGTATCAAAAAGGGCTGAAGCGATTGCAAATAAAACAGTTGCGAAGCAGACCTTGGAGAGTTTTAAAAAGGAATTCAAGATCAGTGGGAAACTGGAGAAGAGTTTTGATGAAGAGTTTGATAATCTCATGGGGGACAAGGACTGGTCGCCAGAAGAGGTTAAAAAACAGGCAAAAAGAGCATTAAAACTCATTAAGGACACTGACGAATTCCAACAAGGATTGGAGTCAAGTAAACAACAGCTCGCTGGAGCTGGAGTCTCAGGAGGGACTAGAGCAACTGGAGCTGGAGAAAAGACTCCGTATCAGAGATATAAAGAACAGAAAGCAAATGGAAGTTTGCTCTCAAAGTATGGAGTCTCTAAAGATTTTTAACCTTTATACTGTATAAGAATGTTTACACCACAAAAGCAGACCTATGGTATGGGGAGAGAGTTTTTGACTGCTTCCTCAACAACCATTAAAAAAGGAGATGCTCTCAAAATCTCTGCAGGATATGTAGATAAAGCTGGAGCGTCAGATACTGCGGTCTTCGCAGTAGCAGAGCAATCTGTAACAACAGGAGCTGGAGTTCACGAGCCTATTCTCGTAACTATCCTCAGCCCTGAAATGGAGTTCTTAGTAGATACAAAAACTCAGGGGACTCAAGCACAAGTAGGAACGAAAGTAAAGCTCAATAATGAGAATTCTATTGATCCTGCACAGGCTACAGGAGGAGTATTTACTATCCTCCACGTATTGCCAAATAAAAAAGCAATCGGAAGATTTTATTAGTTAATAGACTAGAAGAATGACAATCAATACACCAAGTTTTTGGGACCAGACTTCCCACTTGAAGATGATCGACGAAGTCTTTCAGGAGTCAGTCAAAGACAAGATTTCTGACTTAGTCGGTCTTAAGCTCTTTGACGAGGAGACCAATAAGAACAGAAATGATACGGTTCTCATCGAAGAAGGACTTACTGGAGTAGGCTATATTCCAGAAGGGGCTGAGTATGGAAATGCAAAGCCTGGTGAATCAACTACCTTCACTTTCCAGAAATATAAGTATGGAGCTAAGGTAGTAATCACCGAAGAAATGAAGCTCTATAATGAGAATGGATCAATGGAGGCAAGAATTAGATCAATCGTAGATGAAGGATTTGATATGATTGATCAGTCTTTGGCTGATATTTTGCTCAGAGGGTTCTCAACTGCAAGCTATACTGATGTCTTTGGTAAGACAATGGGGGCTATAGGTCAAAATGGTAGAGCACTCTTTAATGACGAAGATAACAATATTATCAAAGTAGGAAGCGTTGCTCATCCTAAACTCTGTGCAAAAGCACTTGATGCAGTGTATGTACAGGGAGCGACAAGAAAAAATAGGCTCGGGCAAAATAGAGGGGTAAAGTATGATCTCCTTATCGTATCTCCACTTAATAGAGGGAAAGCAGACATCCTTATCAACTCTGATAAGATGCCTGGATCTGCTGATAATGCAATCAATATCAATAAAGGAAAATTTAAGATTGTGATATGGGATAGGCTTGCAACGCTGATGGATGGTGCTGATACCTCTGAATTCTGGTTTGTAGCAAGTCAGAAGAAGATTAAGGAACAACTCAAACTCAAGTGGGCTAGACAACCAATGCTAGATCCAGCCAAGGAACTAGATGAGAACAGAGATGAGGTGCATATGTTTAGTTTCATCTATACCAGAGGGTTCTTGAACTTCCCATATATTGCAGGAAGTAAAGGAACAACAGTAGTAGATGATGATCCAATCAGAGTAAAGTCTGTGTAAATCTCAAATACTGGGGATAGCGGGAAGAGAAGCCCCTATCTCCTTTTTATTCTTTGACAATAATAAACAATGATGATATGACCAGATTGGACTAAGCTCTATGATAAAGGGCAATGTCTAGCATATTGAGTGCCTTTTAGTGATGAGCAACAGACTCAAATCGATGAGGCAGAAACACAAGCCGAAAAGGAGGCTCTCGTAAGAGAATTTAGAGAGGAATATCAAAAAAAGCTCAAGGAAGAGCACACTAAGCTTGAAAATGAACCAGAAAAGGTAGAAAAACCTGAAAAGGAGTCTAAGAAAAAGCTCAAGGAAGAGGAAGAAAAGTAAAACAAGGGCAATTTTGCCCTTTCTTTTTATCACATACAAGAGAGAACATGAATACAAAAAAAGAGCTCATTGATAGAATCTATTTTTTGCTGTGAGAAGATCAGACTTCTCCTGTATTTGATAAGGAGAAAGTGATAATGCCTAGCATTCACTCAGTTATTGACGATATTTGTAGATGTAAAATAACAAATATCATCACTGGACAAGCCATCAAGTGAGGGTTACTAGATTTTGTCTATAAAGAAAAAACACTAAACATTCCTCGTAGTATTATTCTAAATCAAGATGTTGATGAGGAAACAGCAGTAGCTGAAGTATCTAGCACCCAGGGACTCAAAGAACAAGGGATTCTTGAAGTTAATGGGAATATCTTTACCTACTGAGGTAAAAGTGCAAACGAACTCTCTGAAATCAGTGGGATCAATGGTTATCACAAGAAAGGAAGTCAGATTTTTTCTGCTTATAAATTTCCGGGTAGTATTATCAAAGCCTCAGATTTTTGGGATATTGAGAGAGATAAACAATTGGAACTCGTTGATTTTAGAGAGGGGAAGAAAACCTCACCATGCTACTGTATTAAACCTACTAAGGGTGGGAAAGTAGCGGTTTTTTATAACTTTGAATGAGCAGTCAGAATAAGTTATACCTCATCATTAGCAAAGATGGAAAGTGATGATGATGAATGTGGATTCCCTGAGGATTATGGGATTAAGATACTCCCCTATTTGGTCGTTGGAGAACTTCTTATCAATACGAGCGAAATCAATAAGGGGAAGGAACTCCTCGCTAAAGGGTATTCCGCACTAGAAGATATGTATAGTTTTTATGCTACCCCTGCAAAACAATACAGGAAAAAAATCAAATCAGCCTCTTTAACTCTTGATACCCGATAAGAATGCTAGAAGGAATCAAAATAGAAAGTATTAAATCTCCTTTTGCAAGGGGACTTGTAATAGATAAAGGGGTACATCTCTTGCCTCCGAGCTATACACCCTATGCAAAGAATATCAGAGTAAGGAACGCAACGACAATTAGAAGAGATGGCTATAAGAAAGTCTTTGATGGGAAGAAGAGCATGCAGATTGATGAAATGATTAGTGTTGAAGATCGTCTCTATGCCGTATCAGAAAAAAGGCTCTGGAAAGTAAAGCTTGAAGAGCATCCAGCGATATTAGAACAAACAGCAGTGACAAATATTAACGCAATCACTGGGATACTTAAATTTTGAAGGCGAATTTTACTCCTCAATGGAACAAGCAGCGGATCAGCTTATGATACCCAAGCCAACACTGCGACCTCACTTACTATAGAAAATGGAGCAAACCCAAGATTCTGAGAGACCTATGAACAGTGTATCTATCTGGCATGAGGCGGAGCAAAAAGCAATATCCTCTATAAAAGCACGGTCTGGGGAGAAGGAACTGCGTTGCCAATTTTTCAAGAAAATAAGCAACCTAAAGAGCCGAGAGAGTCCGAGCAAATCCCTTTTCGTAGCAAGATTACGGGGCTCTGTGCAACGAGGGAAAAGCTCTTTGTTTTTACGGAAGATAGCGTAGAGGTTATTCAGGACTCTCAGACCTGAGGACTGACACACAAGGTTTCTATCCCTATTGCTGGGATGAATGAGCCAGCGAATCCAAAAATGATTGTGAAAGCTGATGATAGAGTCTTCTTTCGAACAAAAGAAAACATGATGAAAAGTCTGAACTATATGCAAGGAGTAACCGAAACCGCAATCTGAGATATTACTGAAAGAGCGAATCTAAGTATCAAAGGATTTATAGATAGTTTGGATGAGGACCAGAGTTCGAGTTTTGGCTACTATCACAAGAAAAATAAGACAGTGCATTGGCATCTAAGACTCAAAGGGGAGCCCTACACCACGGTTGTCCTTGTCTATGATGTGAATGCTGATAGCTTTTTTGTAGACACTAATAAGTATTTTACTTGTGCAGTAAACCATAAGCTGTGATACTATGCTGGATCTTCGAATCAACAAATCATCTATGAAGATGAGGTAGGAAACTCAGATGATGGGCAACAGATCCAACGAGAAAGAAGAACTGCAGTACTAAGTCTTTGAAGTCCACTCTATCGTAAAGAGTTTAGGGAAATCAATATTTATGGGGAAAAAGAGGATGATGTGAATATACAGATTTCTGTTCTGGTAGACTGAAAATCAGTCTATGAAGGAGAGATTAAAGCCATAGAATGACCGATCTCCTGATATGTATCGACCCCTGCATGATCAAGCCCCGTCGCTCGGGAAGTAGCATCAACGAGTATAAAAGCCTTTGAATTTGCGATAACAAAGGGTTTTTTGAGGGCAAGAGGGAAGAAGATTCAAGTGGTATTTAAAGGGAATTCATTTTGAGAGTTTTGCCTCTCAGGACTAGAAATCTGATATAAAGACCTGTATGAGAATGACCCGAAAGATAAATCAAGATTTACATCATAACAGCTAGAAAATGGCATATAATGATACAAAAAATGTCTTTGCAAATATGAGCAAGGCTGATCAAGAAAGAGCAAGGAAACAATTCTGAAGTGATCCAGCATTCCAGAGTTTTATAAATCAATATGACCAAGAAAATCAAAGCACTCCATCACAACCGACACTTAATACTCCAAGTCCCTCATACAACCCTAACACAACCTATCAATACGGAGATACCTGAGGAGCCAGCAATGTGAGTGCCTATCAAGGACAAGGAACTGGTGGTGGGGGAAACTATCAATATGATCCTAATCTCAGGACTGAGAGATTTGCCAAACAGAATAATGGGCTTTATTTTGGCGCAAGTGCAGAGCAAGCGGAAAGAAGAAGTCCAGGATATCTAGAACTTAGAAACAATGGGATTGCTAATGCACTTTGGAATGAGGGGAAAAGAGACCAAGCATCAATCAGGAGCTATCTTCAGAATTTTGATGATTTTAACAACTATGATCAAGCGGGGCAAGAGAATACGGTACAGGCTATCTATAAAAGGATGGGAGCGATGGCAAGTTCTGCTGGGAATAATTCCCCTCAACAATCTTACTCAAATCAACAAAATCAAAACAACTCTTATCCTCACGATTTCTGGGAAAATGTGGATAAAACATTAAAAGAGAAATTCTGAATTGAGAATTTGGACGAATTCAAAAGAAGGTATCCTGAAATGTATGAAGACACTCTTAAAAATCTCCAGAGCATGGAAGGAGTCTGGAACTCAACCGATCCTGAGAGCAGAAAACAGCTCGAAGGGGCACTCCAAAGAGTTGCTGGAGTAGGAGTAGGACGAGGATCAGATAAGAGCAAGCTCTGACACCTGGATAATGCATTTAGGGATAAATTTGAGAATGCAGATAAGGTTAAGAGTGATATTGAACAGGTAAACAAGCTCCAGACCCAAGGGATGAGCACGAGTGAGGTTGCCCGCCAAATGGGGATCAGTGAAGACCAAGTTAATCAGCTTATCCTTGCCTCGAATGGGCAGGAATCTCGTATCTGAGACTACTATCAGCTCAAGAAAATAGAAGCAGATAAAATCACAGAACCCTTTGATGATAAGATAAAAAGACTTGATGAGGAGAAAGATATTCAACTCCAGAGAGCAAATAGGCAGGTAGAAGAGCTTAAACAAGATTATGATACCAACTACGAAAGAGCAAAAAAGCAGAATGACCTCAATATGGTTAATGCAAGGAAACTCGCAGGAAAATATGGCTATCAATTCTCCTCTGGAGCAATTGAAGGACTCAACAATATCGAGGATCAAGCAAAAAATATCTTAGACGACCTGACAAAAAACTATAACAGAGGGAATCAGCAACTCGCTGATGGAATCAGTGATATTATGAGAAACTGGAAAAACAATAGGCAAGAACTTACAAAAGCTTCACAGAAAGCACTTAGAGATGCAAAGACAACCTTTGTCTCTGGAATGCTTCAAGTCCAACAAAAATATGGAACACTCTGACTCCAAGCACAAATGGCATTTGCTCAAGGAGTGCAGAATTTTATCACCGAAGCAGAAAATATCTATGATAGAGCATTAAAAAGACAACAAGAAAATCTCACAAATCTCATCACCAATGTCTCAAATCTCAATGCACTTAGTGTGCAAAATATGGCACTCAGGAACCAAAAAATACAGCAATTCCAAACTGAGAGTATGAATATGAATAGAGAGCAAGTTGCTGAGCTTGCACAAGAACTCTGAATCAAAGGAGATTATCAAAAGCTTAGAAGTTATCAAACTCAAGCTGTGGCAAATATGCTGAATGGCTATGCTACAGGAGCTGGTATGGCATTCCAAAAAACAGCTCAGGAACTGATTGATAAAGGATATACTCCACAAGAAGCGATCGGCCTCATCGCTCAAAGTAAAGATTTTGCTCAATATAGAGAACAAATACAAAGTAAATGAGACAATTGGTCGTCTGCATCTCGAGGGCTATATAATAAAGCAACTGGAGCCACAAAATTCTTCGGTAATGAAGGAATAGGGAAGGCTCCAACTACCGTAAAAGCGGGAGATGAAACTCTCCAGCGAGATGCTCAAACACAAACTCGAAAACCTATCCAGATCAATGGAGAAGGTAAAAGTAGTATCTCTAATAATGTAAATATTGAGGAGAAGATGAATAGCTTCATCGCTAACAATCCAGAATGAACTATAGGTGGACAGTGCTGACGCTTTACTAATAACTACCTGAAATCAATCGGAGACGCTACAGGGCACGATGATGGAAGTTATAAAAGTAAGATTAACAGCATCAACTCATCGGCACCTCAAGTCGGATCAGTAGCTATCATGAAAAATACAGCCTTCAAGGAAGGAAGTAATGGTCGCACCTTTTGACATACTGCAATCGTCACTGGGGTTAATGCAGATGGAACAATCAATACTCTAGAATCGAACTGGAATAATGATAAAACTGTGCATAGAGGAAGATGGAGACCAGATCAAATTGCAGGATATCACATTCCAAATGTACAAGGAGACGGAAGTGAAAAGAAGACTCCAGAGGAGATGACAGATATTCAGATGCCATCAAAGATGACAGAATTTAAGGCAAAAAGCTTTGGATTTGCAAATAGGATGTATGAGTCAGCATCAAAAATCACTGAATATGAAAAAATCTTTATGAATAGGTCAAAATCAGGTCAATACATTCAAGACTCTTCTCGGACTCCAAACTGGATGAAAGATAAAGAGCAACAAGCCTTTGAGGTATATAGAGAGAACTTTATCACTGCGGTACTGAGGCAAGAGTCAGGAGCAGCCATTAGTCCTACAGAATTTGAAAAAGAAAATAAGAAATACTTTCCTCAGCCAGGAGATTCAGAAGAAACCGTTAGGATCAAACAGAGAGCGAGAGATACAGCTATTAAAGCGATGTATAACAATGCATGAAGTGATATCAATGGGAATAGGCTCTCAAGCTATGTGATGCCTACGGCTCCTGATGGGAATAGTGGAGCAAACGGAATGAAATTTTAACAAAAAAGAAGTCAGGATTCTCCCCTGCTTCTTTTTTTATTCTTTAGATTTTTTGATCGCATCAGAAATGATATCAACAGCTCATCTTCTAAGTCCTCTAAGTATCCAAAGGATGATTTTTGAAACGAGATATCAAATTATGACTCCTACTAACCCCAAGCCAAGTATCCATCCTATCCCCCGTAAAGTACTTGTCTCAAGCGAAGAAAGATAGATTATCACTTGCCAGACAAGAACAATTAAACAAGCAAGTCATAGGGTTGTTACTACTATTTCTCAGATAGCTTTCCTCCTCTCCAGCTGTTGTGGAGTTGGTTTAGTCGGTATCTTTGCCACCCATCATCCATAATAAATAAGTCAAGGAAGGAATAATTGGGATAATCGAAAACCAGTCAGTCGTAAATCTCACTTGCCACCAGTAATGAGAAGTATGATAATTCATAGTACCCATCAACCATTAAGAAGATATGCGATGATATGTTTGAAATCAAATTTTGAATTCATGTGAGACTGGAAGATAAAGATTTTATCTAACTCTGACTATAACTTTTTCACCTTAAAATCCAAGAGAAAATTATTGGCTTAGAAACTAGAATATCGGAGCTAAAAAATACCACTTTTTCTTTTTATGGAAATTGCCTATGGTAGAGAAAATTTAGCTCTCAAAATCTGGGTATGAGTGAACTCGAAAGATATCAAGCCTACAGAAAAAATCCGCTCCTCTGGGTGTCGGATATGTTTGGTATTCGCACGCAGAGAATCAAGAGTGAATGGCTAAGTTTACTTGAGGACTGTAGAGCAACTGGAGACTACTCTCGCATGAAGCTCTCAATGTTTGAGCCCTTTGAGAAAATGAAGATGCTGAGCTGGCAACAAGTGGAAATCTTGCTCGCTATCGCAAGGGCAATGAATGGAGAGTGAAAAAGGAAAATCGCAGTTAGGAGCTGACACGGAATCGGAAAATCCTCAGTAATCTCAATCTTTATGATTTGGTTTCTTTTCTGTTTTAAGCATAGCGTAATCGGATGCACTGCACCTGGGAAAATCCAAATGGAAGATGTACTCTGGAAAGAACTTGCTCTCTGGAAAAGTAGATTGCCAGAACCAGTCGCAGAGCGATTTGATTGGTCTAAAGACTATGTGAGAGTCGGAAAAGAAGAGAAAGATAGACAAGCCCGATATGCGAGAGCAAAGACTTCAACGAAGGAAAATAGTGAAGCACTCGCTGGTTTACACTCTGAATACTTGGCAATCATTGCCGATGAGGCAAGTGGGGTAGATGAGAAAATCTTTGAAGTGGCAATGAGTGCAAGAACAAACAAGAATGCACTCTTTATCATGATTAGCAATCCAACAAGACTTGAAGGTTATTTTTACAAAGCATTTACCAAGACAAGAGGTAGTTTTCAAACCCTTAACTTTAACAGTGAAGAAAGTCCACTAGTGGACGAAAGCTTTATCGAAGAAATTATCGAGGACTATGGTGAAGATTCTGATCAGTATAGAGTCAGAGTAAAGGGAGAATTTCCTAGGGCTGAGCTGGTAGATGATAAGGGATATATTCCGCTCTTTAATCCTGGAGAAATTGAATTTGTGGAGAGAGGAAGTACAGACGAGGGAGAATTTGATATGCTGGGTATTGACCCCTCAGGAAGCGGAAGAGATTATAGCTCCTTTGTGGCGAGGAATAGCTTTGTGGCAAAAAGAGCCTATAGAGAGAATCAATCTAACGAAAAGACGATCGCTCAAAGAACAAATCAACTCCTCGGATTTATGCAGAAAATCAAGGATGAAAATATTTTTTACGACAACTTCTGAGTAGGAGCGAATGTGGGAACGGAGCTGGCAAAGCTTCAAATCTTTGCAAACGGAGTAAATGTCGGAGAAACAGCAGATGATAAAACACTCTTCCTCAACAAAAGAGCTGAGTGTTACCGAAGACTCAAGCAGGAAATCAGACTCTGAATGAAGCTCGAGGGAGACGAAAAACAATGGTCTGACCTCTTTATGATCAAGTATAAGAATACAGCAGATGGAAGAATTAAAATCATGCCAAAAGAGGAAATGAGAAAACTCTATGGGAAGTCTCCAGATGATGCGGACGCTTTGGCACTCACCTTCTGGAGGAATAAACCAACAATAAGGACAAAAAAAAGAGAAGAAAAGTCCGAATTTATTGATCCCTATACTGGAGAAAAGAGACAGAGAAATTTATCTCGTAAGAGCATAGAACTATGGTAAATACGCAAAAAATACAGGAATCCCAGCTCGATGCGAGGACAAGAAAAGTCAGCGCATCCGATGAAAAAGCCCTAGACCTCGTGAAAGAGAGGCATACGGCAATGAAAAATGCAAGAGCTGAATACGAAAAAGTATGGGACTGGGTAGATAGAAACTTTAAGGCAAAGCCTACAATGAAGGGGAATGGTCAGATCTCTCCAAATCTGAAGATCGAAGAAGCTCTGATCGAAGCCTCTATATGAACACAGGACGCAAGCATTCCGATCAACATTGAAGCTGATGGAAAAGCCGATGGGACAATGATGAATATCGCAAAATATACGATGGATCACTTTATCTATAAGGAATCCATTGTTAAAGAAATCAGACTGCGTGTAGACTACTCCAGAGCAAGATACGGAACAGCAGTCGTATTCTCAGGGCTTGAACTTAAAAGTAAGTTTGTCGCAAAAGAGAACTCAGGATACTTTAATCCTGATGGAGAACTAGAAAGAGTTGATAGCCTCCATATCAGGGTAAAAGATATTCCTATCAGAAAAGCCTACTTTGATGATAGTGCAAAGAGGTATGAGGATGCGATTGACTGTATCTATGAGGAAGATATCTCGCTTGACGAATATAAACTCAGATACTTAGAAATTGACGGAAAATCAAGAAAGGGGTTTAAAAATGCTGATACTGTTGGAGTATCAAGAACTCCAGAGGACTGAAAGCCGAATGTCGAGTATGTAAAAATCTGGCACTACTTTAATAAGCTCTATGCAAAATACATTATCGTTGTAAATGAGGAAGTTGTGATCTATAACGGGATTGCAAGCACGAAGCACGGAGAGCTTCCACTCATACCAATTCAATACTACTGTAGTGATGGTATCTATGGTATCGGTATTCCTGAGAGATATGCAGTGATCAAAGGACTTAATCAGAATTTCCTCTCTGCGATGCTCGGAGGTGCATGGATTAACTCAGGGACCGCACTGATCCTCTGAGAGGGGCAAGCAATAGATGGAGAATTTTATATTGAACCTGGGGAGGTCTCAATCATTGAGATGACCAAGGGGAGCGCAAGAGATATAACCCCCTATAACAGCAATATCAATATCCAACAGTTGGTACAAATTATTCAGCTTATGGATGATATGGGGACAATCCTCACAGGAATCAATATCAAAGCTCCTTATACTTCTCCATGAAAAACCGCATTTGAAACCTCTGTGATGAAAGAGGAACAAAATAATAGATTGAAGACTGTCTACGAAACCAGAGTCCACGGACTCGAGCAAGTCTTCTCAATAATGCTCTCAAATATCTTTACCTTTCTTCCTTATCAGTATGCGGAGCAGATGGTGGATGAACAGCAGAAAATCAGAAACTACAACTGGTATCAAATCCCACTTAAAGATAAGAGAGTCATCAGAGATGAGGAAGATGAAATCATAGGATTTGAAGAAGAAAAGGGGTATGAGGACTACTTTGACCTCTCTCCCAAACTCTCTGAGTGAGCAAGGGGAATGAAAGTCAGGATCACGACTCCAGCAACTGCATCAACAATGAAAGCTCTCGAAGTCGAAAACATCTCAAAATATATTCAAGCAAGACAAATGGTAGCAAACCTCAAAGCTCAGGCACTTCAAATGGGAGAAGATACAAGCCACTGGCAAGCAATTGAGGAGAGATTAGATGTGCTGTTTAATATTGATAGAAACACCATAGATATCAAATCAAGTGAGCAGAATCTAAGAGACCAGACAGCAGAGATTACAAAAGTATTAGATAGTTTTAGTATATGAGATGAATGAGATGAAACACTTCCTCCAATGGATATGCAAGAAACTCCTGAACTGGGACTTAGTACTACTTGACCGCAAGGAGTGGGAACAGAGCCGCCACAACAACCTCCAATACCTCAGACAATATAGACCAGAAAAAGAGATCATCGTAGAAGAGAAGCTTGAAAGCTTTGATAGAAGTATCTTAGTTGCTCTCTATAGGGAACTGAGTTCTACGAAAAATGGGCTCCTGCTTGAACAGAAAAGATACAGTGATCCTGTAGAAATAGCCTATAGAGACGGGGCAATTATCGGAGTAGATGTCCTGCTCAATAAGATCAGAATGCTGGTCAATAAAAAAGATGAAAAATCAGAATTTTAGCTTTTTGTCTAAAAAAATGCTCAATCAAACAAGTTTTAGACTTAGGTCAGTATTACTTCCAACAGATACTACAGGAGAAACCACCCAAGTGATCAATAAAGTAAATGAAGAAGGGAAGAGATATTACCCTACCTTTAGCAAGGAGACTCTCGTCCTGACAAATGACGATAGAACCGTGATGGAGACCACAAAAGCAAGCTGTGTAAACGGGCAACTCACTTTCCATAAAAGAGGACTTTCTGATGATCAGAGTGAAAGCGTGATAGAAAAAAGAAAGCTCCAATGGAATCCATGAACGCTCTGCTTTGTGACTGCTGGATCAGGAGATATTATTGACAAAGATGATGATATTGTCTGGACTGGAAAACAAACCTATACCTGAGAGATGGTATGTGAGGGGACGGCAACCTTTAAAAAAAGGCTAAAAACCGAATGAGGAATTGATTATCCCTCAGTAGCAACTTTTGCGGATCTGGCAAGAATTCCTAACCCATCAGCTGGTATGCTCGTAACAACTGATGATGAATGAGAACTCTATAAATACAATAAGCTCACGAATACTTGGTGAGTTGTAACCACTTCTACACCTGTTCCAACTCCTGATGCGACCAGTGATACCGCAGGAAAGGTCAAAAAAGCTCAATATAAAGACTTTGCCAAGAACTATGAACTCACCGATACCGAGGTAAATCAGAAAGTCGTAACCATGGAGATGATGGCACTTGGATATGGGGCAAAATATGATGCAATCGTTTCCCCAGATGGGAAATATGGCTACTCAACCGTTGCACAAGCACTTAAAGATAAAGCGGTAAGAATTGGGATTTTAGGGAATATCAATGAAACTGAAAGACGGGATATCTTAAGAGCTGTAGACTTTATAGAAAAGATCGGTGGGGGGATTGCAAATATCTCCTTCCCAGAGTCTGTATGTACAGCGGGGAGTGTAGTCTCTGGGCTGGGAAAATATAACCGCCTTGAGAGTTCTGAATGGATCTGAGGAGGTCGAGAAGAGAAATTTGATGCTACAGTACTAAGGAGACTGAAATTTATCTTTAAAGGAGCAGGTAGTTTCCCTACAGAAGAATATAATTGATGCCCTTATTTTAGAGAATCTGCGAATCTTAATAGAACAATTCTCTTTGAAGACTGTGTGATACAATGCCCAAACACCTCAAATCAAATCTGTCTAAGCTCAGGAGTCCATATGATATTTAAAAATACCAATATCAATAAATCAGGATCAGGTATCGTGTCGACATTTTTCAAAGAAATCAACTCAACTTGGCTCTTCTTTTGAAAAAAGAGTTTTGCCCAGATCGGAGATGGTGCAAGGATGAATGCAGTTGTCAAAGACTGAGCACAACTTCAAGGGAAACTTATCCTCGATATGGAAGGACAATCACATGTCTCAGATCGAAGGAACTGCGAAGGACTCTATCTCAGGGGGACTGGTAGTCGTAATATCACCACACTCAACGAAAGCACCTGACCACAAATTCTCCAGATGGACACGGGAATAACTATCACATGATCAGGATTGGCTGATTTTACTAGACTAGGGAATATGCAAATCACTATTGAGGACCTCCGTAGTTGTAGAGTTTCCCAACAAACAGTAATCTTTAATAATATTGCCTCTAAGGAGTGGAAAGAACTCTACTTTGGAGTCCTTAATCAGACTGATACAGGGAAATATATCTTCAAACTACCAAACAATAACAGCTCAAGAATGATATTCAAAGCATGCAAATTTAGTGGGAAGTCAAAGAGCCAAGAGTATTTTAACTTTCAAAATAGCTGTCCACTGAACTTTGTAGAGTGTGAATTTATAGGGAATACGACGATAAATACGGGACAAAAATGTGCACTCCTCTCTCCTCATAGTCCTATCAATGCATGAACGAGACCGACAATAAGCTTTGTCTGAGGAGGAACGCTAGGGAAGGTCTTTGGATCAATGAATATAAACTTTAGTGGAAGTTATTCAGAATTTTAATCTCTAATACTAAAAGAATGTATCTCCTAGAATGAAGCGATACACAGATAAAATTTAAAATCCGAGAAGTCCAAGGGGAGAGAAAAACTGATCTCAATCTGAATGATTACGAAAAAATCCTTGGGATCATCGAATTTAATGAAGAAAAAAAAATTGAAGTAATCTGAAGAATTGAAGATTGAGTAGTTATTTTTGATCTCTTTGGAGAGAACACCAAGGGGAATGCAGGGAATCTAAAAATGGATATCCGAGGAGTAAAAGGACTAAAAAAGGTCAGATTCAATGCTAAGACGATCAAAGGAAAAGTTTTAGATAGTATCAAAGTCCCTAATGGAGTGTAAAAAAATTGAGGTAGAAGCTATAACTACTAAAAGCTATGAGATTGAGGAGAAACCCATGAAAGCATATGAATTTAGATACTGCATTAGTTATCGTCATCCACTCCTGCCTGAGCGAATATTAGCAAGAGGCTATTGGAATGATGCTGGGATATGGCTTCCTGAGGGAAAATTTGAAGATTAAATTTTACTTTATACAGAAAATAAGATGCCAAGACTACCAATCAATCAATGAGATTCAGGAAAAACAGCAAGAGAAAAAATTAATGAAAGTTGGAATGAGCTCCTTAATGCTGTAGAAAACTTTCGTCCACACATTGAGAATGGGGTATGGTGGATAGGAAATTTGAACACTTGAATTAGAGCAGATGGAAACGCAGGAGTCGGAATAAAGAGTATTGTTCCTACTGATAAATCAACCCATACCACTATCAAGATTACTATGACAGATGATACAAAATATGATTTTATCATTCCGCATGGCGAAAATGGTAAAAACCCAGAGTTCCAACTCTGATCCACTCACCTCCAGTGGAGACTTCAAGGAGAGAATGTGTGGAAGAATCTGATTCCCAAAGATCAAATCAGAGGAGCTACTATTACTAACATAGCAAAAACGGCTGGAGATAGCTCACCATGAACTTCCGATACCTATACCATCACTCTTTCAGACGGGCAGACTTTCGATTTCGTAGTCTATCACGGAAGAGATGGTAGCGGATCAGGAGATGTGTTAAAGGCTAATAATCTCTCAGATATTCCAGATAAAGTACAAGCAAGAGCTAATCTTGATCTTTATTCAATCGCTCAGATAACTGCTCTTCTTCAAAATATGCTGACTTCTACGAATCTTAATAGTGTAGCAAGAACTTTGTCTGGACTGATTATCACGCCATGAAACTGATCTGGTAGTGCTTCACTCTACCTAAAACATCCTAATGGAAAAATGTATGAATTCTTTTCAGATGGGAATGGCGCTTTTGGGGTCTGGGATAAGACAAGCGATCAAAATGTATTAAGAATAACATCATCAGAGACCATCTTTTATAAACAAATCAATGCTAATGATCTGCGTATCACTAAGGTTGCTAATCCTGTAGACTGAAAAGATGCAGTCAACAAACAGTATCTTGAATCCCAAAAAAATCAAACAAATGGAATCGCTGGACTAGATGCCAACAAAAAGCTGGATCCATCAGTTATTCCACTTATTGCCACCACGGAAACAGTAGTGGTAGCAAATAAGGTCGCAAGACTAGCTCTTACTTCTTCTCAAGTCCAAAAAGGAGATTATGCTATACAGACTGATAGTTGAGAAAAGTTTATTCTTAGCGGTAACGATCCAAGACAAGAGAGTTCTTGGACACTAGTTTCAGATACTACTCCAGAATGGAGTCAAATTGCTGATAAGCCTTCTGCATTTACTCCTTCTCCTCATTCTCACACAAAAGCACAAGTTGGATTGGGGAAAGTAGATAACACGTCTGATACTGAAAAGAACTCAGCAGTCGCAACACTCACCAATAAAACTGTTAGTTGAGACGACAATACCATCACGAAAGTAAATAGTCTAAAAAATCAGAATGGTAATACTGAGATTAAGACTCGAGCTGGGACAAAGGCTCAGCATACCGCAGTGGCAAGTAAAGATGCAAATACGCTTTATTTAGTAACTGAGTCGTAATGCTGAATATAGGGAACAAGGAAGTTAAGGAGATTTATCTAGGGGACAAGAAAGTGTCTGAGGTCTACTTAGGGGAGAAGAAGATACGACCTGTTGGAGCAAAGAAGCGAGAGGTAAATAGCAATACGATAGCTTACTACCCCTTTAAGAGGGACACAAACGACTATTCATGAAGGGGGAATCATATCACCAATAGAAGCTTTAATATCAGTAATTCTTTTTGAGGAGTGGCTGATTTTACTTGAACTCAGAATTGAATACTACCTAGTATAACTTGATATAAGACAATTAGTTTCTGGGCTAGGTTTATTCAGTTTAATTCAATTCTATTCTCAGGAGAGAATGATTTACAATATTGCTTCCAAGTACAAGAATACAGGACTTCGCAATCTAATCAAACATCAGATAATTATGATGCTCCTTTTGGGAGGAATATAGGAACTTATGAATGGCATCATTTCTTACTTAGTCAAGATAATTGAGTTATAGAGCTCTATTTAGATGGGGTAAAATATGATACTAGGAGATGTCCGGAAATATCACGACCGATAACTAGAATTTGATATTTTAAATATCACAACAGATATTATTTTAGTTGATGGTTGTCTGAGTTGATTTTTGAAAGCAAGGCTCGAACTCATGAAGAAATCTCCGCCTACTACAACCAAACTAAATGACAACTCTGATCATAGCTTTTTATTTACTACTTATTCAAACAAATGGAAAAACACGAGAATCGATTTATTAAAAATCTAGGGTTGGTGATAACTGTTACTCTGCAGATTATCGCACTAGTGACACTCTTTAATAAGATGGATGCAAGGTTGACAGACCTTGAGTCCTGGAGAAAAGAGGTGCAAGATACTAGGTACACAATTAAAGATGCAATGATTATGGATGAAAGAGTAAAGAATATCAGTGCTAATGTATCAGATATGAGAGCAGATATCAAAGACATCAAAAAGGAACTCAAAATCTAGTTTTTAACCTTTAATCATAAAAAAACATGGAACTATGAATCGCACTAGCAGGAGTATTGACTTCTGCTCTTACCTGGCTTGCAGGAAAATTTAAGCTCAGCAAAACCATGGTGAGTATGATTGTAGCTCTCGTTTGATGAGCGATTTACTACGTAGCTACAAAATATTATCCACAGACTCGAGAGATGGGGGTAGCATTTGTAATGGGAGTATATTGAGCTTCTCAGCTCGTATATAACCTTGTTACAAAGTTAACAGAAAAGTAATCCAAGAATGAGGGGAAGGAAGCCGAGTACTTCTTTCCCTTTTTAGCATTTTTGTAGGGTCAAGGGGAAGGTCTAAGACCGCATCCCTTGATTAAAAAAAGCAAAAATCCTGAACTTTTAGCCTTTATCTATTACTGATGACATACAAACGAGAATGAATTAAAGAAATTCCAAACCAAAGAGATGAAGCTGCTTGTACTGCTTTTGCTCTTTGCTCAATTATCAATTGATTTAAGGATCCAAAATATAGAGCAGAAGGATTGGAGCGAGAGTACCTAAACGGTTCAGATTTCTTTGCTCTAGTAAATTCTAAGTATCCGGCTGATATCCAAGGTCCGCTTACTACAACTCAGGCTCTTGTATATGCCAAAGAGATGGGATACATTAAGGATTATTCTACTATCAAGCTCGACCAGATCACTTACGATATGTTCAAGCTTGTATTCAAAGCAGGTGCGCTTCTTATTCTCAATGTGAATAAGATTGACCGAGAGAAGATTACCGCTAGTAATCCAGTAGCTCAGCTTGCTCAAGGAGGGGTACCTCACGCTGTTGCTGGTGTAGATTATGACGACGAAAATCAAGTTGTCAAAATCCTTAACTCACGAGGAGAAGAACGAGGAGATAGAGGATACTTCTATATAAAAGCTTCAGACCTCGCTCAGATGGTATCTCGAGCGCAGATCGTATTTGACTCTAGCGATAAAGAAAATATGGCTAGGCTCAACTACAGAAATATGTTGAGCAAAGCAGTAAAAATTATCTCAGACCAACGAAAGTATGGGACGGAGGATGAAAAAAAAGCGATGAACTTTGCGAACTCTATGCTTCGTAAAGTCTGCCTCAATCAGAATCATCAATACAATATGGACAAAAAGAAGGCAGTAGATTTTATCAATAAATATTTTTAGATTCTTAGATAGTTTATAATGAGACCATTCAATACTTTTAGAGAAAAGCGAATCTGACAAAGAGTAGATTACGACTGAGTGTATGGATATCAGTGTGTAGACTTTGCAAAGTTCTACATAGATACTTGTCTCTGACTTGGGAAAGTCGGAAGGCTAGGGAATGCGAAAGATACTCCTAACGCTCCATTTTTTGCAGATTGGGAGAAAATATGGGGGACGAACGATCTTATGCAGTGAGATATTATTGTAAAGACAAGATGAAAATACTGACATATCGCTATCGTAGACCGTATCGTTGGCGATAAAATCTATGTCCTAGAGCAAAATGGTAGCGGTAAAAACTCAGGGTCTGGAGAAGGAGATAATGCTATTAGACTCAAGGGGTATCCTTTTGGATTCTACGACATGGTGCTCAGATGTAAAAAAATCTTCGAGAATCTCCAAGAAGAAAGGAGATTTATCGAAGAAAAGCTCCTAGAGAGGCAAGAAGCTGTGAGAGCAGATCCTGAATCTAATCTACTTAAAGCTAAGCTGATCTCTACTCAAGATTATCAAAACTCTATTAGATACCTCAAAAAGTAAATCAGATTTTAACCTTATTTTTAGATCATCATGCAAAGAAATCTACTTGTGAATTGGCTTAATCAGAATCCTCAAAGCTGAGTAAGGACGTTTGGGGATATCAACCTCCCCAACAACCCACTCGGGAAACTGGATGCAACAAAACATAATCTCACCGAGATTAAAACACCTCCGTTAGAGAAAACACCGCTTCCTACACAAAGTACCACACTACCCAAGTCTGCAATGAAGAGATTTTTTAAATCTCGTCTAGCCTACGAAGAAGGAAGTGAGGTAGGAGCAGGAACGCTAGCAGAGACACCAGCTCAGAGTAGGTTTCTCTGATTTAGACCTAATGATGGAGAGAATCTGCTCAAAATCGGGACTGAAGACACACTCAAAGAGCTTGCTGAGGTCTGAAAAAAACAAAGAAGGGAGCAGGATAAAGCTAATGCTGAGGCGAAAAGGCTAGAACAAGAGAAAAAAGAAAAATCACTCAGAAGTAGTCAATTTGGTGCAGTGATGGAGATTGCAAAACAAAATAACGGGGATCTGAGTTGGATGGATAATGTAAATACAAAGATTGCTAATGAATACTTCCCAGACCTCTATAAGAACAAGGAAGATTTTCAGAATCTAAAACACAATCTCCAACTCCTCTTGGTTGGGGATATTGAGTATGGGGAATTTTTAGCTGGATATGCTGAAAATAAACCATGATATATCGATGATGGCTACACAAAAGAAGAAAAACAATGGCTTAAACAAGGAGGTTGGAGAGCACAAACCCAACAACAAAAGCCTCTCTCATGAGGAGCTTGGGATGTAGTAGATACTATAAACCTCCCTGGAAAGTGAATGGAAATGATTGATGATCGAGCACAGAAGATTCCCACAGCAAAGAGTTTTTTCAATATTGAAGGAAGGGAGAAGGCTTTGGGAGAAAGAATCAATGCCCTCAGTGAGGAAGAAAGATGGAGACTAGAAGATAAGTTTAAGGATTCTCCAGCCATTCAGAAACTGTATGGAAATGTAGATAATTATATCAAAGCAACACAGAGAAATTTTGTTGATGAGCTACTTGATATTGGATACGAAAACATCTGACCGAATCTCTGAAAAATGCTCGCTAACGCACCATGAAGTGCAATAAAAACAGCGACTGCTATCTGAAGGGGGCTTACAAATCCAGCAGATACTATCGCTGGACTTGGACAAGCCGTTTTCACAGAAGAGGGAAGAAATGCACTGAAAGAAAGGTATATTGATAATCTTGCTCAGACAATAGAAGAAGACCCCGTCGGTCTTGCATCAGACGCGTTGACAGTAGCGGAACTCGGAGCAAAAGGACTTGCGAGTGGGCTCAAAGTGAGTGGACTTACTAAAAATGCAAAAATTTGAGCGCTCAGTCAGAAGGTAGCGAACTTTGGGAAAACTGCAGGAGAAGTAGCTGATCTTGGACTAGGAAGAGTCTACGGGAAGGGAATAGATGCACTAACAAATATCCAGCACAACAACAGTAGCAACATTCTTAAAGCTGGAGCTGCAGCACTCAGAGCAACACAAGAGCCACTTAAAGTTATTGGAGAGTGATTGCATGCGGGAGTAGATAAACTTATCGGGCTTGATAAAAGGACAAAGCAAGCCCTCGAAAACAATCCGTTCGTCTGAAAATATTTTGAAAGGACAAAGCAATATATTGAGGAGAATGGACTCAGTCCTGAGAGCAAAAAAGAGATCAATACCGAACATATTAAAGGACTCAGTAGTGAAATTTTGGACTTAATCAAGAGCAAGAAAGATACCCTCAGAGATACTGGAGAACTATATGAAAAAATCAAGAACGCAAATGTAGAATTTGATAATCAAGGAGTAAAAGAGAAGCTGAACACTTACCTTGAGGACCATGGAATCAAAATCAAAGACTGAAAACTAGATTTCTCTGATTCTGTAATTGTGAAAGAGTGAGATATGAGAGCTATTGAGAAAGTTTACGACTGGGCTACGAGAGAAAGCTATGAGGCAAAAGTCGGACTCAATCAAAGGAAAAAGATGGATAAAGTCGCCTATCCTGACGGAGCTCCTTCTGCAGGGACTGAGATCATTAAGGGGATGAGAAGTATCTTTGATGAGAATATGAAAGAGAAAGTCCCTGGACTCAAAGAGGCGGATAAGCTCTATAGCGAGAAGATAAAAGAACTTGAGCAAATCGAAGATGGACTGATCTATAAGCAAGGTGATAGGAAAGGGCAACTGAGAGATAATTTTGAGCAGATCGTCAATACTTTAGACTGACCAAATAGAGCGAGAATGCTTCAAAGACTTGATGAACTCAGACCTGGTTTATGAGACGAAATCAGAGCGGTACATATGATGGGAAAGCTCACAGATATGTATTTTAAAACACCAACTAAACTCTCAGACTACTTCACGAATGCAGTAGGATTAGTATGAGGATGACTACTCGGTTCTCGCTATGGAATAGGAGGGATGGTTGCTGGTGCAATCGGTGGATGGCTTACCAAACAAGGGGCAACTAAACTCTCACAGAGAGCGATCAGAAAAGCAATAGATAATGTTGCACCAAGCTCACTAGCAAGACTTAAGGAAATAGAAGCAAAAATCCAAGCGGGGAAAGGAATGAGTCCAGAGGAGAGAATGTTGATCGACCAGATTGGTGAAAAAATTCTCCAAGAATCAGAGCTCCTAAATAATACGAGAAATAAAGAACAATCTCTTCCAGCTCCTGGAGAAACTGCAGTCTGAGAAGAGAGATCAAAGTGAGGGAACATTCTAGGAGACACAATAGCAAGGAACACGAAACCTGTGAGTAAGAGTGGTGAGAAATTCCAAAGAGCAGAATCTATCACGCACACCGATAACTTCAAGAAATGGTTTGGAGACTGGGAAAAAGACTCTAAAAATGCGAGTAAAATAGTGAATGAGAAAGGAGAGCCGTTAGTAATGTACCATGGAACAGATGCTGACTTTAGTATTTTTGATAAAAAGTTAATCAAAAGCAGTAATTATGGAGATGGGTTTTATTTTACCAGCGACATTCGTAATGCTAAGAATTATGGAAGTAAAACTAAGGCAGTATACCTAGATGTTAAGAACCCTCTTGACCTAACAACTTCTGCAAATGATGCTGAATTCAATAAACGATATGGGAAAAATAATAGTCCCTATGATGGATATATTGTACGTTTTAGAAATGGGGAAAAAATGGTTGTCGTAAAGGACAGCACACAAATTAAGTCAGCGACAGATAATGTTTGAACATTTGATTCAAATAATCCTGATATTAGATACCAAAAATATGGAGTAGCAGATGCTACTGAAAAGACTATCACTCCAGAAAGAGCAAAAGAGCTCAAAAACTTTAGAAATGGAAGAAGTGTAGAAGAAATTGCAAAAGACTACGGAGTAGAAATCAGTATCGTGGATAAAATCACTACTCCTGAAGGGGGTAGGGCATATGGAAAGTATGGGGACTGAATCATCACTCTTGCCGAAAAAATCAAAGAAGGAACTGCTCCTCATGAACTTTTCCATGCTACTTTTGATCTTGTAGATAGTGCCAGAAAAGAATCGATCCTTGAAGGAGTGATGAAAGAGAAGAAGCTTGATAAAGTTCAAGCTGAGGAATATCTAGCAGATAGTTTTTCTGAATACTTCAGAACTGGAAGAATGAAGGGAGAAAAAGTAATCTGAAATGTAGGGAAACCACTCTGAAAAAAACTCTATGATGCAGTAAAAGACTTCTTTAAGCAAGTGAAAGACTGGATCACAGGGGTAAG